>Ga0070667_100003174_pt1 | contig 14089 bp, 12 predicted proteins | sample KBSS33metaG_FD_64659 | JGI IMG/M metagenome (GOLD analysis project Ga0070667, IMG submission 64659) | Switchgrass rhizosphere microbial communities from Kellogg Biological Station, Michigan, USA - KBS S3-3 metaG | ecosystem: Host-associated > Plants > Roots > Rhizosphere > Soil ...
GGCAGAGCTTCAGCGTGATCGCGGCGCGGATCACCGCGGTCTGCCATTCGAGCGGCAGCGCCAGGCGCCGCGTCCATTGGCGCCAGTAGTGCGTGGTGTGTTCCTCGAGCCAGCGTGCCGTTTCTTCGATGCCGCCTTCGAGCGACTCGTCGGTGCCCAGCAGCAGGCTGAGCGGGCCATTCAGCGTGAACGCGGTCTCGTCCAGGATGTAGGTGATCGCCGCGTCGGTGGTCAGGCGCACGATGCGCTCCGGCGTGACGAAGCGCAGGTGATTGCTGCCGCGCGTGCGCGAGGGCGTGGTGCGGCCCCAGTCGGCGCGCGGGCGCAGCACGATGCGGATGCGCGGCGAGCCCTGGATCGGCCGCACGCGGCGCACGATCAGCATCGGCCGGAACGGCCGGTCGTGACGGAAGAAGCGCGGCGCGAAATCGGTCACCTCGATGCCGTGGTCGTGGGCGTCGAACAGCCGGGTGCGCAGGATCGCGCTGTTCTCGTCGTAGGCCTGCTCGGTGCGCACGCAGCCCTCGAGCTGGATCTGGAAGCTGCCCTCGGCGCCGATGCCGTCGGCCGAGTCGAGCAGCGCGTGGAACACCGGGTCGCTGTCGAAGCGCGGCATGCAGCACCAGACCAGCCGCGCCTGCGCGTCGATCAGCGCGCTGATCGTGCAGTTGCCGATCATCCCGAGGTTCAGGTTCGCGTCGTCGCTCACTGGACCACCTTCCAGTTGTTCAAGGATGTTGGGATGGCGGCACGCAGCCAGTGGCCCACCGCCTCGGTGTCGCCCAGCCGGTAGCGTGCCTGCGTCGGCCCGGCGCCGACACGCACGCCGAAACCGCCGGCGGCCTGCACCGCGTGGATGCCGTCTTCGTCGGTCACGTCGTCGCCGACGAACACCGGCTGGCGTCCGGCGAACGGTGGCTGCGACAGCAGCGCCGTGACCGCCACGCCCTTGGACACGGCGCGCTGCTTCAACTCGAAGACGCAGTGGCCGTGCAGCCACTCCCAGCGCAGCGCGTCCGCCGGTGCCGCGGCCAGCGAGGCGACGAGCGCGTCGCGGCAGAGTGCTTCGAGTTCGGGCCTTGCGCGGTAGTGCAGCGACAGGCCGCTGGTCTTGGGTTCCAGCAGCAATCCGGTGTGCTGCGCCACGAGCCGGCGCGCGCACTCGACGACGTGCCGCGGCGGCGCGGCGCGCTGGTGCGAGAGTCGGCCCGCGGCGTCGCGCCACTCGGCGCCGTGCGCACCGGCGGCGGCCAGGTGCAGCGGCGCGAGAAACGCGTCGAGCTGCTCGATCGGCCGACCACTGACGATCGCGAGCGCCCCCTGCAGTCGCGTCGCCAGCGCCTGCAGCGACGGCAGCACCCAGGGCGGGACGCGCACGTCCTGCGGGCGCGCTGCGATCGGCGCCAGCGTGCCGTCGAAATCGAGGAACAACGCTGCCGACGCCGACAACTCGGGGGGAAGGACCGGAGTGCTCAAGCGCACACCGTAGCAGACTCGGGCGCCGCGCCGCGAACCGCGCGCCAAAGCCGCCCCCGGCCTACAGCGAAAGTGCCGACTGGCCTACACGGAAACGAGCGTTCGCCCGGCGGCGCAGGCCGCGCCGATGCGGCAGTTCAATCGACGAAGAAATCGGGAATGAAGTCGGTCGTGCCCGGCTCGACGCTGTAGCGGTCGAAGTCGGTCTCGCCGTGCCGGGCCAGCAGCTCGTCGTCGATGAAGAAGTTGCCGGTGGTCGTGGCCGCGTCGCTGGTCAGTATCAGGTGCGCGGCGTCGGCCAGGATCTCGGGCTTGCGGCACCTTGCGAGGTCGATGCCCGGAATCATCTGCAACGCGGCGGTGGCGATCACGGTGCGCGGCCACAGGCTGTTGACGGCGATGCCGTGTGGGCGGAATTCACCGGCGTGGCCGAGCGTGCATTCGCTCATGCCGAACTTGGCCATCGTGTAGGCCACGTGCGGCGCGAACCAGTGCTCGCGCATCGAGAGCGGCGGCGACATGTTCAGCACGTGCGGGTTGCGGCCCGCCTTGGCGCTCTTGATCAGCGCGGGAAGGACCGCCTGGGTGCACAGATAGGTGCCGCGCACGTTGACGCCAAACATCAGGTCGAAACGCTTCATCGGCGTCGCGTTCGTCGGCGTCAGGCTGATCGCGCTGGCGTTGTTGACGAGGATGTCGATGCCGCCGAAGCGCGCCACCGCCTGCTCGACCGCGGCGAGCACGCTCGCCTCGTCGCGAATGTCGGCCTGCAGCGCCAGCGCGCGACCGCCGGCGGCCTCGATCTCGGCCGCGGCGGAGTGGATCGTGCCGGGCAGCTTCGGGTTCGGGTCGCTGGTCTTGGCCGCGATGACGACGTTCGCGCCGTCGCGCGCCGCGCGCTTGCCGATCGCCAGGCCGATGCCGCGCGAGGCGCCGGTGATGAACAGCGTCTTGCCTTTGAGGTCGCTCATGGGCGTGTCTCCAGGGTGAGGATCTTCTCGGCGACGAAGCGGGCAAGCTGCTCGCCGCAGGTCCGGTAGACCGGCTCGCCGGGGTGAAAGCCGTCGTCGGCCATCGCGCCGGGCGCGAGCTGGATCGCGATCGACGTGTGAAAGACGTTGTGGCGCGTCGCGGCCCAGCGCGCCATCGCGTCGTCGTGGCGGCGCGCGTCGTCGCCCATCACGCGGCGCAGCGGCTGTGGCAGCAGCGGGAACTGGTTCATCGGCGGCAGCGGCGCGAACAGCACGTAGCGCGCGCGACCCTCGTCGATCAGCCAGTCGGCCAGCGCTGCACGGTGCTGGACCGCGCGCTGCGGCGGCACCAGGTCGATCACGTCGTTGACGCCGGTCAGCACAATCGCGATGTCAGCGGCCGGCGGCGCATCGGCGCGCAGCAGGTCGTGCAGCTCGCGCGTCGTCAGCCCCGACTTCGCGCGCAGCCGCCAGCGCAGCGGGCGGCCGCTGCGGCGATGCAGGGTGCGCGTGAAGTGCCCGGCGAACGCGTGGTCCTGCGTGCGGACGCCGACGCCCGCGGCCGACGAATCGCCCGCGATCAGCACGCGCAGCGCGCCGGGCCCGTTGCCGAGCTGGCCCTCGCGCGGGCCCGCCGCCTCGGGCAGGGCCGGTGCGCGCTTGCGGGTGCTCATCGCCTGTGCGATCAGCACCGGCGAGAGCACGAGCTTGAGCGCGAACGACATCGATGGGGTCCTCAGAATTTCGAGAAGTCGGGCTTGCGCTTCTGGAAGAACGCGCCGAACGCCTCCTGCGCCTCGGGGCTGCGCAGGCGGTTGCCGAACACCTCACCCTCGGCGGCGATCGTCTCGAGCGCGAGCTGCGCGCGCGCGCGGCGCATCAGCGTCTTGCTGTCGCGCACCGCGCCCGGCGGCAGCGCGTTGAAGCGCTCGGCGATGCGGCGCGCGTGGTTCACGACCTCGCCGGCCGGCAGCACCGCGTTGGCGATGCCGCACTCGACCGCATCGGCGCCGGTGAACGGGTCGCCGAGCAGCAGCTTCTCGGCGGCACGCGCATTGCCCATCAGCTGCGGCACGATCAGGCTGGACGCGAACTCCGGCACCAGGCCGAGGCTGACGAAGGGCATCGCCAGGCGCGCCTCGTCGGACACATAGACGAAATCGCAGTGCAGCAGCATCGTTGTGCCGATGCCGATCGCCGCGCCGGTGACGGCCGCGACGACCGGCTTGTCGCAGCCCATCAGCGCTTTCATGAACAGATACGCGGGCGGCTCGCCGGGCGGGCGCTGCATGAAGTCCTCGATGTCGTTGCCCGATGTGAAGATGCCCGGCTGGCCGGTGATCAGCACGGCACGCACGGCGGCATCGAGCTTCGCGGCATCCAGTGCCTCGGCCATCTGCCGGTACATCGCGCCGGTGATCGCGTTCTTCTTCTCGGGGCGCGCGATCTCGATCGTGGCCACGCCATTGATCGTGGCGGTCTTGATGCTCATGGGCGAGGTCTCCTTCGACGATGGATGGGAATCAGACGCGCTCGAAGATGCCGGCCGCGCCTTGGCCGGTGCCAACGCACATCGTCACCATGCCGTACTTCAGGTTGTGGCGGCGCAGCGCATGGACCACGGTCGCGGCGCGGATCGCGCCGGTGGCGCCCAGCGGGTGGCCGAGTGCGATCGCGCCGCCCATCGGGTTGACCTTGGCCGGGTCCAGGCCGACGCTGTTGATGACCGCGAGCGACTGCGCTGCGAACGCTTCGTTCAGCTCGATCCAGCCGATGTCGTCGAGCTTGAGGTTGGCATACCGTAGCGCGGCCGGGATCGCCTCGATCGGACCGATGCCCATGATCTCGGGCGGCACGCCGCGCGCTGCGAAGCTGACGAAGCGTGCGAGCGGCGTCAGGTCGTATTGCCGACACGCCTTCTCGCTCGCCAGGATCAGCGCACCGGCACCGTCGCTGGTCTGCGAGCTGTTGCCGGCCGTGACGCTGCCCTTCGCGGCGAACACGGGCTTGAGCTTGGCCAGGCCGTCGAGTGAAGTGTCGGGACGCGGTCCTTCGTCGAGGTTGACAGTGCGCGTCTTCACGCCCTGGTCGCCAGACTCCAGATTCGGGAAGCGCGACACGACCTCGATGGGCGTCATCTCGTCGGTGAACTCGCCGGCGGCCTGCGCCTTCATCGCACGCAGATGCGACTCGAGTGCGAACGCGTCCTGCGCTTCGCGCGAAACCTTCCACTGCGCCGCGACCTTCTCGGCCGTGATGCCCATGCCGTAGGCGATGCCGATGTTCTCGTCCTTCTCGAAGATGGCCGGGTTGAACGAGGGCTTGTTCCCGCCCATCGGCACCAGGCTCATCGACTCGGCGCCGCCGGCGATCATCACGTCGGCCTCACCGACACGGATGCGGTCGGCCGCCATCTGGATCGCGGTGATGCCGGACGCGCAGAAGCGGTTCACCGTCACGCCGCCGACCGGGTTGGAGAACGCGAGCGCCACCGCGACGCGCGCCATGTTCATGCCCTGCTCGGCCTCGGGGAACGAGCAGCCGATGATGGCGTCCTCGATGGCCTTGGGATCGAGCGACGGCACCTGCAGCATCGCGCTCTTGATCGCGGCGACCAGCAGGTCGTCGGGCCGGGTGTTCTTGAAGTAGCCGCGGCCCGAACGGCCGATTGGCGTGCGCGTCGCCGCGACGATGTAAGCCTCTTGCACTTGCTTGCTCATGGTCTGGTCCTTCTCAGTTGCGCACGGGCTTGCCGGTCTGCAGCATGCCCATGATTCGCTCTTGCGTCTTCTCGTGGTCGAGCAACCCGCAGAAGTGCTTGCGTTCGAGCGCCATCAGGTATTCCTCGCTGACCATCGATCCGGCATCGACATCGCCGCCGCAGACCACGTCGGCGATCAACGCCGAGATGTGGAAGTCGTGCTTGCTGATGAAGCCGCCGTCGCGCATGTTCGCGAGCTGCGCCTTGATCGTCGCGATCGCGTTGCGGCCGGCGACCGGGAACAGCGTCTTCGCCGGCGCACGGTAGCCCGACTCGAACATCGCCTTCGCCTGCTGCGTCGCGACGAACAACAGCTCGTCCTTGTTCGGCACGATCACGTCGCTCCACAGCAGGTAGCCGAGCTTGCGCGATTCGATCGCGCTGGTGCCGACCTTGGCCATCGCCGCGTTCGTGAAGCCGTCGGACAGGAACTTGAAGATGTCGGCGTTGGCATTGCCCGCGCTCGCCATCTCGGCCGCGCGGCGCGCGATGTAGGTCAATCCACCACCGCCCGGGATCAGGCCGACGCCGACCTCGACCAGGCCCATGTAGCTCTCCATCGCGGCGACGCGCCTCGCCGAATGGACGGCGATCTCGCACCCGCCGCCGAGCGCGATGCCGCGGATCGCTGAGACCACCGGCACGCTCGCATAGCGCAGCCGCAGCATCATGTCCTGCAGCTTCTTCTCTTCGGGCAGGATGCCCTTGCCGCCGCTCTTCATGAAGACCGGCATCAGCGCTTCGAGGTTGGCGCCGGCCGAGAACACGTCGTCGGGCGACCAGATCACGAGGCCCTTGTACTTGCTTTCGGCGATCTCGACGGCGCGCAAAAGACCCTCGCTGACGAGCGGGCTGATCAGGTGCAGCTTCGCGGTGATGCTGGCGATCAGCACCTCGCCGTCGAGTGTCCAGACGCGCACCTCGTCGTTCTTGAACTCCTCGGTGCCGGACGCCAGCGGCGACGCGTCGCCCGAGCCGAACACCGTTTCGCGGAAGTGCTGGCGCTGGTAGACCGGCAAGGTGCTCGGCGCGACCCAGCGCGAATGCGCGGCGCTCCACGAGCCCTCGGCGCGGTGCACGCCGCCATGCGCGGCCGGCGGGCCGTCGAATACCCAGGCCGGCAGCGGCGCGGTGCTGAGCGCCTTGCCGGCGTCGATGTCTTCCTTGACCCATTGCGCGACCTGCGTCCACCCGGCCGCCTGCCACAGCTCGAACGGACCTTGGCTGACGCCGAAACCCCAGCGCATCGCGAAGTCCACGTCGCGCGCGCTCTCGGCGATGTCGGCCAGGTGCACGGCCGCGTAGTGGAAGCTGTCGCGCAGGATCGCCCACAGGAACTGCGCCTGCGGGTTCTTCGATTCGCGCAACAGTTTGAGTCGCTCGGCCGGCGCCTTCTTCAGCATGCGCGCGACGATCTCGTCGGCCTTGCCGCCACCGGCGACATACGTGCCGCTCACAGGGTCCAGGCGCTGGATGTCCTTGCCGACTCGTCTGTAGAAGCCGGCGCCGGTCTTCTGGCCCAGCGCGCCCTGCTCGATCAGCTTGGCCAGCACCGTTGGTGTCGCATAGCTCGAATAGAACGGGTCGGACTGAAGGTTGTCCTGCAGCGTCTTGATGACGTGCGACATCGTGTCCAGCCCGACCACATCGGCCGTGCGGAAGGTGCCGCTGCTCGCGCGGCCGAGCTTCTTACCGGTCAGGTCGTCGACAACATCGTAGGTGAGGCCGAAGGTCTCGGCCTCCTTCATCGTCGCGAGCATGCCGGCAATGCCGACGCGGTTCGCGATGAAGTTCGGCGTGTCCATCGCGCGCACGACGCTCTTGCCCAGCGCCGTGGTGACGAAGGCCTCGAGCTGGTCGAGGATGTCGGGCTGCGTGGTCGGCGTGTTGATCAGCTCGACCAGCGCCATGTAGCGCGGCGGGTTGAAGAAGTGGATGCCGCAAAAGCGCGGCTTGATCTCTTCGGGCAGCACTTCGGACAGCTTCGTGATCGACAGCCCCGAGGTGTTGCTCGCGACGATCGCGTGCTGCGCCACTGCCGGCGCGATGCGCTTGTACAGGTCGAGCTTCCAGTCCATGCGCTCGGCGATGGCCTCGATGATCAGGTCGCAGTCCTTGAGCTTGTCGAGGTGCTCTTCGTAGTTCGCCTGCTCGATCAGCGCCGCATCTTCGGGGATGCCCAGCGGCGCGGGCTTGAGCTTCTTCAGCCCTTCGACGGCCTTCGTGACGATGCCGTTCTTCGGGCCTTCCTTGGCCGGCAGGTCGAACAGGATGACGGGCACCTTGCAGTTGACGAGGTGGGCGGCGATCTGCGCACCCATCACGCCGGCGCCGAGCACGGCGACCTTGCGCACGAGAAATCGGTTCATCTTCTTTCCTTGGTTGCGGACGTCGTCGTTCACTCGACGCGGGTCCAGGTCTGGTTGCGGTAGAACGGCCCGATGAAGCCGCGCACCTCGAGCACCTTGCCACCGTCGATCGGCGTCAGGCGGACCTTGTAGGTCTTGCCGTTGTTCGGGTCGAGAATTTCGCCGCCGTCCCACTTCGCCTTGTCGTCGGCGTTCTGCTTCACGCCCTTGATGATGGTCATGCCCAGCACCGGCTTGTCCTTGCGATCGTCGCTGCACTTGTCGCACACCGAGGCCTGCTTGGCCGGGTCGAGCAGCTTCTCGATCTTGCCGTTCAGGACGCCGCCCGCTTCGGTGATGCGTACCAGCGACTTCTCCTGTTTGGTCTCGTCGTCGATCGTTCTCCACAGGCCCGTCGGAGTGGCTTGCGCGTGTGCGAGCACCGCAAACAGGCTGAGGCCCAGCGCGGCGACGAGATGGCTCGTGTTGCTGATCATGGGTTGGTCTCTCCCGGTTTGAATTCGAGCACGCTCAGAACAGCGCTTCGTCCATTTCCATCAGCGGCGCCGCGCCGGCGCGCGCGGTGCGGATCAGCATCGCGGTCTCGGGCAGCAGCTTGGCGAAGTAGAAGCGCGCGGTCGTCAGCTTGGCCTTGTAGAACGGGTCGCCACCATCGACCTTGGCGAGCGCGACCTTGGCCATCCGGGCCCAGAAGTACGCGAACACCAGGTGACCGCAGACGCGCAGGTAGTCGACCGCCGCGGCGCCGGCTTCGTCCGGGTTCTTCATCGCCTTCATGCCGATCTCGGTGGTCAGCTTCGTGACCTTGTCGCCCAGGTCGGCGAGCGGGTTGACGAACTCCTGCATGTCTTCGTTCACGCCCTCGTCCTCGACGAATTGTGCGACCAGCTTGCCGAACTTCTTCAGCTTCGCGCCGTTGTCGCCGAGCACCTTTCGCCCCAGCAGGTCGAGCGACTGGATCGTGTTGGTGCCCTCGTAGATCATGTTGATGCGCGAGTCGCGCACGAACTGCTCCATGCCCCACTCGGCGATGTAGCCGTGGCCGCCGAAGACCTGCAGGCAGTGCGAGGTCGAGATCCACGCGTTGTCGGTCAGGAAAGCCTTGACGATGGGTGTGACCAGCGCGACCAGGTCGGCGCAGTCGGCGCGCACAGCCGGGTCGTCGCTGGCGAGTTCCTTGTCGAGCTGAAGCGTCGTCCACATCGCCAGCGCGCGGCCGCCTTCGGCATAGGCGCGCGCGGTCAGCAGCATCTTGCGCACGTCGGGGTGGTGGATGATGGTGTCGGCCGGCTTGTCGGGGTTCTTCACGCCCGACAGCGAACGCATCTGGATGCGGTCCTTCGCGTAGATCGCCGCGTTCTGGTACGCGACCTCGGTCAGCCCCAGGCCCTGCATGCCCACGCCCAGCCGCGCCGCGTTCATCATCACGAACATCGCGGCCAGGCCCTTGTTGGGCTCACCCACCAGGGTGCCGACCGCGCCGTCGAGGTTGATCTGCGCGGTGGCGTTGCCGTGGATGCCCATCTTGTGTTCGAGGCCGCCGCAGTAGATCGCGTTGCGCGCACCGAGCGTGCCGTCGGCATCGACGAGGAACTTCGGCACGACGAACAGCGAGATCCCCTTCGAGCCCGCCGGCGCGTCGGGCAGCCGCGCGAGCACGAGGTGGATGATGTTGGCGGCCAGGTCGTGCTCGCCGGCCGAGATGAAGATCTTGTTGCCGGTGAGCTTGTAGCTGCCGTCGGCCTGCGGTTCGGCCTTGGTGCGCAGCAGGCCCAGATCGGTGCCGCAGTGCGCTTCGGTCAGGCACATCGTGCCGGTCCACTCCCCGCTGGTGAGCTTGGGCAGGTAGGTCTTCTTCTGCGCGTCCGAGCCGTGGGCGACCAGCGCCTCGTAAGCGCCGTGCGACAGGCCCGGGTACATCGTCCAGGCCTGGTTTGCCGAGTTCATCATTTCGAACATGCACTGGTTCACCAGGTGCGGCAAGCCCTGGCCGCCGTGGGCCGGGTCGCAGCTGAGCGCCGGCCAGCCGCCTTCGACGTACTGCGCGTAGGCCTGCTTGAAGCCCTTCGGTGCGGTGACCTCGTGGGTGGTCTTGTCGAGCACGCAGCCCTGTTCGTCGCCGATGCGGTTCAGCGGCGCGAGCACGGTGGCGGCGAACTTGCCGCCTTCCTCGATCACCGCGTTGATGGTGTCGGCGTCGATGTCGGCGTGCGCCGGCAGCGCCTTCAGCTCGTCGACGACGTTGAGCAGTTCGTGCATCACGAACTGCATGTCGCGCAGCGGCGGCGTGTACTGGGGCATGGGATCTCCTGAAGGATGGGAATCAAGTCGAAGCCGGGCCGCGCTTGCGGCGCGCGGCGACGGGCGATGCAGGCAGCGGCGGCGCGGCGAGGTAGTGCGACAGCACGTTCTCGAAGCCGGTTCGTGCGCGCGCCTCGGCGCCCGGGTGGCGCAGGAAGCGCGCGTCGTGGTGCAGCGCCAGGATCAGACCGTGGATCTCGAACAGCATCTGCTGCGGGTCGGTGTCGGCACGCAGATGGCCTTCATCGATCGCGATGCGGATCGCACGCTCGAGCGCGTTCTGCCAAGTCTGCACCATGCTGACGAGCGCGTCGCGCACCGGGCCGGGACGGTCGTCGAATTCGACCGCCCCGCTGATGTAGATGCAACCGGCATCGATCTCGATCGAGACGCGCTTGAACCAGCGGTCGTAGAGCGCGCGCAGTCGCGGCAGGCCGCGTGGCTCGCGCATCGCCGGCTCGAAGATCTCTTCCGAGAACTTCGCGTGGTACTCGCGCACCACGGAGATCTGCAGTTCCTCGCGCGAGCCGAAGTGCGCGAACACGCCCGACTTGCTCATCTGCGTGACTTCGGCGAGCGCGCCGATGGACAGCCCTTCGAGCCCCATGTGCGACGCCAGCGCGAGCGCCGCATCGAGGATCGCTGCACGGGTCTGCCGCCCCTTCATCAGCGGGCGCGGCGCGGCGGCGTTGGCGGCGCGGGTCGCCTCGTTCAGGGTCGTCGTGGAGTCGGTCACGGGGCGGGCTCGGTCAGGTGCGCTGGCAATGAAAACGAACGGTCGTGCTATTTTGCGCATGATCGCGCGACCCGAGCGTGTGAAGCCGGCGGATTTCGCGTGTTTTTCTAGGCGTTGTCGCCTAGAACAGCGCGATCATGGGGCTCGTTCAAGGGTTTACCCGAGAGCCGGTGCCGAGCGCCGCCGTTGCTACCATCTCCGCACGAAACACGCTCGGCACGCCCAGGGGCACGGATGAAGATTGCAGTGGTGGGGCTCGGGGCCGTCGGCGGCCTGATCGCAGCGCGGCTCGCGATGGCCGGGCTCGAGGTCTGCGCGCTGACGCGCGGCGCAACGCTCGCTGCGGTGCGTGCGCGCGGGTTGCGGCTCTTGGCGGACGGCGAAGAGAAGGTGGCGCGCATCGCGGCCAGCGACGACGCGCGCACGCTCGGCCCGCAGGACCTGGTGATCGTCGCGCTCAAGGGCCCGACGCTGGCCGACACCGCCGCGTCGCTGCATCCGCTGCTCGGCCCGCAGACCATCGTGATGCCGGCGATGAACGGTGTGCCCTGGTGGTTTCTCGACGCTGCGCCGGCCGATGCGGTACTCAGCGACCGGCGTCTGGCCAGCATCGATCCCGACGGCCGGATCGGCGCCGCCCTGCCGCTCGCGCGCGTGCTTGGTTGCGTCGTGCACCTGACCTGTTCCAGCCCCGAACCGGGGCTGATCCGCCACGGCTTCGGGGATCGGCTGATCGTGGGCGAACCGGGCGGGGGCACGTCGGCGCGCGTCGACAGGGTCCACGCGGCCCTGGCGCGCGCGGGATTCCAAGCCGAGGCGAGCACCGACATCCGCCACGCCATCTGGTACAAGCTGTGGGGCAACATGACGATGAACCCGGTGTCGGCACTGACCGGCGCCGAGAGCCATCACATCATTGACGACCCGCTGGTGCTCGCCTTCATGCTTGGCACGATGGAAGAGGCGCGGCGCATTGGCGCCCGCATCGGCTGCGTGATCGAGCAGTCGGGCGAGGAGCGGATGGCGGTGGCGCGCGAACTCGGCGCGTTCAAGACCTCGATGCTGCAGGATTGCCTCGCCGGCCGGCCGCTCGAACTTGATGCGCTGGTCGGCGCGGTACACGAGATCGGCACGCGCCTCGGGGTGACGATGCCCAACATCGGCGCGCTGCTCGGCCTGACGCGGCTGATGGCGCGCGAGCGCGGCCTGTATCCGCCGGCCGCATGACAGCCGGATGACGTCTCGCCGCCGCAGCGCTTGAATCGGGCCGGGGTTGAGCGAATGCAGCGTCTGCATTACGCTCGAAGCCTCATGGAAGTACTGCAACTCGATGTATCGGGCCGGCCGCAGGCCTGGATCTCGGCGAAGGAAGCGGCGATCCTCTATGCGAGCGATGGCGTCGCCTGGACGCTCGGCGACACCTTTTACGTGTTGCGCGGGGGCTACCAGCGCACCGGGCTGCAGTCGCGCATCGAGGTGCACCCGATCATCGCGGTGCGCGGCTCGGTACCGAGCCGGGCCTGGCGCCAGACGCCGGCGCTGTCCAACCCGAAGCTGTTCGCGCGCGACCGCGGTATCTGCGCCTACTGCGGCCGCCACTTCCGCTTCGAAGACCTGACGCGCGAGCACATCGTGCCGACCTCGCGCGGCGGCCACGACACCTGGATGAACTGCATCACCGCGTGCCGGCCCTGCAATGGCCACAAGGGCAATCGGATGCCCGAAGAGGCGCACCTGTCGCTGATGTACCTGCCCTACGTGCCGAGCCTGCACGAGGACATGATCCTGCGCGGCCGACGCATCCTGGCCGACCAGATGGAGTTCCTGCTCGCCAGCGTGCCACGGAACAGCCGGCTGCACGGCTGAGGTCACTGCTTCAGCGCGCGCCGCAGGAAGGTGGCGATCACGCGCGTCAGCTCGCCGGTCTGCTGCTCGTAGAAGTGCTCCGCGCCCTCGATCACCACCTGCTGCGAGCCGGGGTGCTTGTCGAGCTGAGCGCGCCGCTCTTCGCCGCCGTAGCGCGTGACCTGCCAATCGCGCGTGCCGTAGATGTCGAGCACCGGGACCTTGATGCGGTACATCTCTTCCAGCCCGTTGATGATGCTGATGAACACCCAGGCATCGACACCCGGCTCGGCGGCGGTGATCAGGTACTGGTTGGCCATCGTCGCGCCCAGGCTGTGCGACACGATCGCGACCTTCTTGTATCCCTTCGCGCGCAACCACTGCACCGCCAGCGCGAAGCGCTCATTCGAGTCGGGGAACATCGGCAGGTAGTCGCCGATCTTGGCCGTTCCAGGCAGCACCGGCAGCTGGATCGACAGGGTCGCGTAGCCCGCATCGGCCAGGGTCGTGCGCAGGACGCCGTACAGCTCGAAGTCCGGCCCCCAGCCACGGCCGTGGGCGACGATCACCGCACCCAGCGGCTCCTTCGCGGGGCGCGTGTACAGGCCCAGAAACCGGTGCCCGTTCTTCTGCTCGATCTGAACCGCCTCGCCGACCATCAGCGTTTCGAGCGTCTCCTTGGCCCAGCGCGCTTCGCGCTCGTAGTCCTGCGCGCCGGCCAGACCGCAGCCGCACGCCAGCATGAATCCAGCGAGCAGCGCTCGCAGCTTGCGCGGGAGCATGGGCATCCGGTCTTTTCGATCCATCAAAAAAGAAGCCCGCCGCAGCGGGCCTCCTCGTCGACCATCGGATCTCAGGCCAGGCGCAACGGCAGCTTGCGCAGCCGCTTGCCGGTGGCGGCGAACACCGCATTGCCCACCGACGGGCCGATCAGCGCGGTGTTGGGCTCACCGATGCCGCCCGGGGGCGCGCTGCTGGCGATCATGTGCACATCGATCACCGGCGACTGGTTCATCCGCACGACTGGGTAGTCGTTGAAGTTGCTCTGCTCGACGACGCCGTTCTTCAGCGTGATCTCGCCGAACAGTGCCGCCGACAGGCCGAAGATGATGCTGCCTTCGATCTGCTGCGCCACGATGTTCGAGTTGACCATGCTGCCGACATCGGCCGCGACCGTGACGCGGTGGACGCGAATGTCTTTGCCCGACACCGACACTTCCGAGACCATCGCGAGATAGGTTCCGTAGCCCTCCATCACGGCCACGCCCCGCGCCCGGCCGGCGGCCGCCGGCTTGCCCCAGCCCGACTTCTCGGCCGCGGTGGCCAGCACCTGCAGGTAGCGCGGCTCCTTCTTCAGCAGCGCCTGCCGGTAGGCGACGGGGTCCTTGCCCGCGGCGACCGCCAGCTCGTCGATGAACGACTCGTTGGCGAACACGTTGAGCGCGTGCGACACCGAGCGCCAGTAGCCGACGCGCAGGCCGGTGTCGTGGATCACCACCTGGCCGAGCTGGTTCGGAATGTCGTACGGCGTCACCGCCGCCTCGGTCATGAACGGGTCGAGCCCGTCCTTCACGAACGCGGCGAACAGGCGCTGCGTGACCGACGGCGAGGTCATGTGCAGCTTCAGCGC
>Ga0070667_100003177_pt1 | contig 14082 bp, 9 predicted proteins | sample KBSS33metaG_FD_64659 | JGI IMG/M metagenome (GOLD analysis project Ga0070667, IMG submission 64659) | Switchgrass rhizosphere microbial communities from Kellogg Biological Station, Michigan, USA - KBS S3-3 metaG | ecosystem: Host-associated > Plants > Roots > Rhizosphere > Soil ...
CCCTTGCGCACCACCACATGATCCGCTACCGGCATGCCCGCAAGCGCCACCAGCGAGTCCGCGCGCGCGACAGCACCGCACACGGCCAGCAGGAGTAGGCAACCCAGCGCGCGGCAACGCTCAGCCATTGGCTGTCACCTCTTCCACCTTCGGCACCACGAGCTCCACCCCCGGACGCATCTCGCCGATGTCCACATCGGGGTTGTACTGCTGCAGCAGCCACACGGGCAGCTGGCCGGCATGCTGCGTGACGGTCCAGAGCGTATCGCCGCGTCGCACAATGTGGACCTCGGTGCCGATGATGCGATGCGCGGCGAAATAGCTGGCCTGCAGCACACGGTGGTACTCGCGGCGCTGCTGCTCGAAATTGTCGCGGGAGATCTTGTCGAACTCGAGCTTGATGTGGCGGCCGATCAGCACCGGCTGCTTGAATTTCATCTTGTTGATCTGGCGCAGCCGCGCCGCGCTCGTGCCCAGCCATTCGGCGTAGTGGCCCAGGGTCTCATCGGCGGCCACCGCGATGGTGTCATTGGCCGCAATGGAATAGTCGATGGGATCGGCCGACTGCGGCGTCTCGATCGCAGGCCCGAGCGAGGGTCCGAGATCCTCGGCCTGAGTCGCGGTCACCGGCTGGGCGCGCGCGGCGGGCCGGCCGATCACGGCCACCGCTTTCACATCCTGGGCGCTTTCAATCTGTGCCGCGACGGTATTGATCGCTCCGGCGGGCGGCGCAGCGGATTTCGACCCCGGCCCGGGCACAGTAGCGGCGGGGGCCGCAGGCGTGACCGCTGCCGGGGTAGGAGGCGGCGATGGAGCACGCTCCACTTCCGCGACGCGAATGGCGGGCTCGGCGCCCATTCGCTTGGCGAGCTGTTCAGAGGTCCAGGCATTGCCCTCATCGGGCAGCCGCAGGCGGTAGCCCTTGGGGATCTGACGATGCCCATCCCACACCGCCGAGCGCAGCCCGGGGTTCAACTCGCGCAGGCGGTCGCGGCTTATTTTGAGCGTACGCGCCAGCACCGCGGGTTGGGCCTGCGTGGGCAGCTCCACTTCCTGGAACTTGATCGCCTGCGCGCGCTTCAAGTCCGGAAAGTACTTATCCGGGTGGCTGTCGATCTCGAGCGCCGCCAGGAATGACACGTAGAAGTTGCGCGAGGCGAAACCGAACGTTGGGCTCTTGTAATTGCGCAGGATCTTCACGATGTCATCCGTGCCCATCGATTCTTTCGCACGGCGCATGCCGGCGGCGCCATGGTTGTACGCCGTCAGCGCGAGCGGCCAGGTGCCAAGCAGCCGGTAGTTGTACGAGAGAAGCTGCGCGGCCGCCTCAGTGGAGCGGAACGGGTCCAGGCGCTCATCCACCGAGTTGTCAATGCGCATGTAGCGCCGGCCGGTCGAGCGCATGAACTGCCACAGGCCCGCCGCGCTCACCTTCGAGTACGCCGCAGGGTTGAACGAGGACTCCACGTGTGGCAGCACCGCAAGCTGCGGCGGCAGGCCAAGGCTTGCGAAGGTCTGCGCGATATGCGTCTGGTAGGCGCCCGAACGCTCAAGGCCGGCGCGAAAGCGGTCGGCCTGCCCCAGCTGGAAACGGATGTAGTCGGTGGCGTCGAGCAGCTGCGAGGGGCTCGCCTGCGGGCCCCAGAGGTCACGGATGCGCTGATCGTCCTGGGAGAGCTCCCCGGTCGAGGCGGCGATCCTGCGCAGCGCGGCGACAATCTCATCGCGCCGCTCCTCCACCAGGCGCTGCCGCTCGTGCGGCGAGCTGTCGCCGAAGTGCAGGGTGGCGTACACCACCGAAAGATTGCGCTCATCGTGCAGGAAGCCTGAATTCGTGTCGACCTCGCTGTAGACGCGGGTCCAGAAGCGCACATCCCGGTCGAGCTCCGGCGGGCAGGGCACGGGGTTGTCCTGCCCAAAGGCTGGAAACAGCGTCAAGGCACCCAGAAGCGCCCAAAGTGTCCGTGCCGGCCTTGTCGACTTCATTTACACACCCACATGCTCAAGTTTCGATTGTGCATTCAAAGAGTTGTTCGCGGCTAGCCGTACCGGATCACGCTACGTTCCGGCAGACACGTCGGCGCTTTTGACAAGCGCATGAAAGCCGCCCACCCGGTTAACCCCCCACGCTGTCATATCGTGAGGCGCAGGGTGGCATAACGGGCTCTACGTCACAGATGACCCCAGTCGCAGTTGCAAGATGTTACATCGGCGGCGGGGCGCCGTCCGCTGGCACAAGCGTTGCTTTATCCCTCTGTAGATGCGGCCGCAAGGCCGGGAAGGAACGAGACGCTAGTGGATTTCACAACAAAGACAGGGTTCACGCCGATTTCCCCCCGGCGATGGGTCCGTCAAACCGCATAACAACAACAAGAACTCCTCCAAGACCCAAGCAAGCGACCTTCAGCCCCGTCTCCCACGGGGCTTGTTTTTTCTCCTTTAGGCTACCGACTGACCGATCGTGCGCAGGCGCAGCGTTTCGGTATAACTTAAACGGCGCGCCGATTCGGTGAGCAGGCGCAGGCAGGCCTCCGCAGACAGCGGCCGGCTGAAATAAAAGCCCTGGCCCATGGTGGCGCCTAGCTCGCGCAGGCGGCGCAGCTGCTCCAAGCTCTCGATGCCTTCGGCGATGGTGCCAAGTCCCAGGCTCGCCGCCATGTGAATGATGGCCGTGACGATGGCATCACCGTTGGCGCTGGTGCACAGGTCGCGGACAAAAGCACGGTCGATCTTCAGATGATCGATCGGCAAGTGCTTCAGGTACGACAGACTCGAGTAACCGGTGCCGAAATCGTCGACCGAGACCTTCAGGCCGAGCTCGCGCAGCCTTGTCAGCACTGGCGTATGACGCTCGTGGCCGGCCATCAGAGCGCTCTCGGTAAGCTCGAAATGCAGCAGCTTGGGATCGATCCATGCCTCACCGGTCGCCGCGGTGATGACCGAGAGCATGTCCTGCCGCTCGATCTGCCGCGAGGAGACATTGAAGGCTATGGGTACGACATCGATGTTGAGGTCGAGCCACTCGCGCAGCTGCGCGCAGATGCGCCGCAGCACAAAATCGCCCAAGTCCGCGATGAGGCCGGTCTCCTCTGCCACCTCAATGAACTCCCCGGGCTGGATGACGCCGCGCACCGGATCGCGCCAGCGCAGCAGCGCCTCAAGACTGGCCAGTTTCTGGGTGGCGAGATCGACGATAGGCTGGTACTCGAGAAAAAACTGCTCGCCGCGGATGGCAGCGCGCAGCGCATGCTCAAGCCCGACGCGCTCGCTGACACGCGCGTTCATCTTGCTGACGAACAGGCTGTAGGTATCTCGGCCCCGGGCCTTGGCCTCGTAGAGCGCAATATCGGCATTCTTGAGCAGCAGCTCGTAGTCGCGGCCATCCTGTGGAAAGAGGCTGACCCCGATACTGGTGGTCACCGGCATCTCCTGGCCGTCGATCTCGAATGGCGCCGAGACCTTCTCACGCAGGCGCCGCGCGATGACGGCGGCATCCTCCGGATCTTTGAGCTTGGTCGCCACGACCACGAACTCATCGCCGCCCATGCGCACGATGAGATCGGAGCTTGCCACCGCGCCACGCAACCGGTCCGCCACAGCCTGCAGCAGCCGATCGCCGCTGGCATGGCCGCGCAAGTCATTGATCTTCTTGAAGTGATCCACGTCCATGTAGAAGAAAGCCACAGCCTCGCCCGCGACCTCGGCGCGATCCAGGATGTCCGGCAGCAGGGTCTCGAGCCCTAAGCGGTTGAAGAGGCCGGTGAGCACGTCGTGGTGGGCCAGGTGCGACAGGCGGCGCTGGTTGTCGACCAGGGCCCGCTCGGCGCGCTTGCGCGCCGATACATCGCGCAGCACGAAGCTCACCGCCTCGCGGTCCTCGATCATCAGCGTCGTCGCTGTGACCTCCATATCAAGCAGGCGGTCATCGCGGCAGCGTACCTGGATGGCGCGGTCGGCGCTGGCGGCCAGGTAGAACTCCGGCTGCACGGGGCGCAGGGTGTCGCCGTCGCGGGCCACGAACAGGTCGTCGATGAGCATCGACAGCAGCTGCGACTCCTCGTAGCCCAGAATCTGCATCGCGGCCGGATTGGCCTCGATGATCTGCCGCCCCTGCGCATCCGCGAGCAGCATGCTGTCCTGCGCCTGCGTAATGACGGCGCGGTAGCGCCGCTCGCTGGCGGCGCGGCCACGCCAGATCGCCTCGATGCGCAGCAGCAATGCAGCGACCACGACGGCGAAAAGCCCGATTGCGATAGCCATCAGGACCGTCAGATAGTGCAAGGTCGCCGCGCCGAAGGCACGCATATCCCGTTCCATGTAAGTTTGCAGCACCGCGGCCGGCGCGCCATTCACATCGCGCAGCAGCGCGAATCCGTCCATGCGCGACTCGGAGGCGGCCCTGAACGACCGCGCGTCCCGTTGGCCTGAGCCGAACAGGTTGCGCACCGGCGGAGGCAGCGCGGCCTTAGGTCTACGCTGCGCCTCGAAGAGCTCGACCGGCAGCTGGCTCGTCTCCCGCGCCCGGCTGAGGACATCCTTGCCGATCAGCCGCGCGAACAGCAGCAGGCCGCGCTCGGGCCCGCTGCGGTCGGTGTGCACGATGGGGTGTGCGGCAAATGCCAGGATGCCGTAGGGGGTCTGAAGCAGGCGATCGGTGGCTCGGGCCGAGGTGCCGTGCTCGCGGATTTTGAGCTGAGCGGCGCGCAGCACCGCCAGCATATTGGCCGGGGCCGGCCGCTGAATCTGAAGCGGGGCAGCTCCCGGCGCATGAAACAGCGAGATGATGTCGCGGCCCTGAGGATCCACCAGCCAGGCGACGTTGGCGCCCAGATTAGCGAGGATGTCCGGCGAGAGGCTCGAGCGCACGAAGCGCTCGTTGCGGTCGCCGGCGTACTCGTAGGCGTCATCCCAGGCGGCATAGTCGCGCACACTGACGGCCAGATGATCGAGATCCGACTCGACGGCCTTGACCACCTGCTGCAGATTACGCTCGGCGGCCTGCTGCTCGAGCCTCGAGAAGCTCTGGGTGACAACGCGCCGCCCGACCCCGTACTCGACCGTGAGGAGCGCACCACTGAGCCCCAGTACGGCCAGAAGAACCAGCACACGGCGGCGCAGGACCGGATTGGACAGCGACAAGCCTGAGCCTCCCTGAGAAGAAGCTCCGAGTATCGGCAAATAGGCGCCGGCGGCGCGTGAACGGCGTCTTGATTACGGAAAACCGAGTGTATAAAACCGGCAGTCTATGCCGCAGTGCAGCGACTCAGCCGCACTTGGAGTCGCCACAATTGAGACAGGTCATACAGCCGTCCATCATCACCACGGCCGCAGTGCTGCACTTGGCGCAAAGCTGCGCCCCCTCGGGGAAGTGGGACTTGGCAAAGGCATCGGTCTGCTTGGCGCGTGCCTCGAATTCGGCGCGCTTCTCCTCCACCAGCTTGCGCTGATGCTCATCGAGCTCGTGCTTCTTCAGCAGGCCGATGGTCTGCAGATGCTTCTCGATCACGTGCCCGAGCTCGGCGATGATCGACGGCATGAACTTGCCGCCGGGCTGCCAGTAGCCGCCCTTGGGATCGAACACGGCTTTGAGCTCATCCACCAGGAAGGTGATGTCGCCGCCCTTCCTGAAGACCGCCGAGATGATTCGCGTGAGCGCCACGATCCACTGGAAATGATCGAGGTTCTTCGAGTTGATGAAGATCTCGAACGGCCGGCGCTGCTCGTACTCGGTGCCCTCGTTGAGCACGATGTCGTTGATGGTGACGTACATGGCGTGATCGGACACGGGCGTCTTGATCTTGTACGTGGAGCCGATCAGCACCTCGGGGCGCTGCACCTCCTCGGTCATGCGGATGACTTTGGCGCGAGGCTTGTCCTTGATGAGAGAGGGCGCGGAAACGCTCGCTTCGGCCGGTTTTTCTTCCGGCTTCTGCACATTGTATTTGACGATTTTCTTGCTGATCTTGATGGCCATAGCTTTAATTCCGGTCAAAATTTGCCGTAGTACCCGTCATTTAACGCATCGTGCAAATTCGCCGCGGTATGGATCTCGCCGTCGTAATCGATTTCTTCATCGCCGCGCGCCTCGATGACGGTACCGTCCTCGAGCGTGAATTTGTAAACGGTGTTCTTGAGGTCTTGCTCCTTCACCAGAACACCCTGAAAAGCTTCCGGATTGAAGCGAAAGGTGGTGCAGCCCTTCAAACCCTGCTCGTGGGCGTATAGATAGATATCCTTGAATTTGTCGAACGGGAAATCGCTCGGCACGTTGGCGGTTTTGGAAATGGACGAGTCGATCCACTTCTGCGAAGCAGCCTGGATGTCGACGTGCTCTTTGGGCGTGATGTGATCGGTCGTGATGAAGTAATCCGGCAGCTTTTCGTTCGCCTCTTTGGCATCGGGCTGCGCATTCGGATTGACCAGCTCGCGATAGGCAAGCAGCTCGAATGAATACACACCCACCTTTTCCTTGCTCTTCTTTCCCGGACGGATCACGTTGCGGAAGTAGTGATGCGCGAAGGAAGGCTCGATGCCGTTCGAGGCATTGTTGGCGAGCGAAAGCGAAATCGTGCCCGTGGGCGCGATCGAGGTGTGGTGCGTGAAGCGCGCGCCGACTTCCGCCAGCTGCTCGACGAGCTTTGGATTGGCCTCGGCGATCCGCTGCATGTAGCGGCTGTACCGGGCGTGCAGCAGACGACCGGGGATTTTCGCTCCGGGCTTCCAGCCATCGCGAACCATCTCCGGCCGCTTCCTCAGCATCTCCTTGGTGACGGTGAACTCCTCGTTCATGATCGGGGCGGGCCCTTTCTCGCGCGCAAGATCGAGTCCGGCTTCCCAGCCGGCCAGAGCCATCTCGCGGGAGACATCCTCGGTGAAGCGCACGGACTCCGCCGATCCATATTTCATCCCCAGCAGCGTCAGTGTGCTGCCCAGGCCCAGAAAGCCCATGCCGTGGCGGCGCTTGCGCAGAATCTCCTCGCGCTGCCGCGGCAGCGGCAGACCGTTGATCTCCACCACATTATCGAGCATGCGCGTGAATACCTTCACAACTTCGCGATACTCGTTCCAGTCGAACTCCGCGAACTCGGTGAAAGGCTGCCGCACGAAATTCGTCAGATTCACCGAACCCAACAGGCAACTGCCGTAGGGCGGAAGTGGCTGTTCGCCGCAAGGGTTTGTGGCGCGGATATGCTCGCACCACCAGTTGTTGTTCATTTCGTTGACGCGATCGATGAGGATAAAGCCGGGCTCGGCGAAATCGTAAGTGGACGTCATGATGACGTCCCACATGCGCCGGGCCGGCAGAGTTTTGTAGATCTTGCAGGCGACGAGACCCTCTTCGTTGGTCACATAGCCTTCATGGATCGACCATTCGCGCCAGACGAACTTGGCGGTGTCCTTGAGATCGGGCTGCTCGGTCTCGAATTCCTTCAGCGACAGCGGGAAGGCGAGCTGCCACTCGCGGTCCTCGCGCACCGCCTGCATGAACTCATCGGTGATGAGCAGCGACAGGTTGAACTGGCGCAGGCGGCCGTTCTCGCGCTTGGCGCGGATGAATTCCATGGCATCGGGATGGCCCACATCGAAAGTGCCCATCTGCGCGCCGCGGCGGCCGCCGGCGGAGGACACGGTGAAGCACATCTTGTCGAAGATATCCATGAACGACAGCGGTCCCGAGGTATAGGCGCCGGCGCCGGAGACGTAGGCGCCGCGCGGCCGCAGTGTCGAGTGCTCGTAGCCGATGCCGCATCCCGCCTTGAGCGTCAGCCCCGCCTCGTGCACCTTATTCAATATATCGTCCATGGAGTCGCGGATGGTGCCCGAGACCGTGCAGTTGATGGTCGAGGTGGCTGGCTTGTGCTCGAGCGCGCCGGCGTTGGAGGTGATGCGGCCTGCGGGAATGGCGCCGCGGCGCAGCGCCCACAGGAACTTCTCGTACCACTGCTCCCGCACTTCCTCGCGCTCCACATCGGCAAGCGCGCGCGCGACGCGCTGATAAGTGTCATCCATCGTCTTATCGATGGGCGTACCGTCCTTGGCGGTCAAACGGTACTTCTTGTCCCAGATATCCAATGAGGCGTCCTGGAACGGAATGGAATCGATATGTTTGGGCTCGAGCTTCACGACGGTGTTCATAGACCCGCGGCACTCCCGGTGTGTGCTGCCTGTGCGGATTTCAGCGAAAAGCAGGCCTGGCACGCTGGCACAATTGCCGCGGCGAGAGCCCCGAAGACTGCTGTCAGACAGCCGCTTCCCCCTGAAACCTTCCCCCCGACCACTATCCTCCGGCGCGGCGCGCGCTACAAGATATTGTGTCGGGGGAGGGAGACTAATCACCTGCAATATAAGCGTCAAGAATGCTCCGGCAGAAAATACAGTCCTGAAATTATTATTATTTTCAATAGCTTAAGAAATTCATGGCCGCGCCGTACGAGCATAATCCGGAAAAAATTTCCTTGCACTAAGGCAACGCTCAACCCCTAGATGTTGTGCCCAGGGGCTGCACAGGTTGCGCACAGATTGCTCACAATCGCACCGGCCTTGAAACCTCGCAGGTCACCCTTAAATCGCGGAGCAACGCGCATCGTGCGCTCAACCAGGAGTAGGCACATGACCTTAGTTCGTTACGAGCCCTGGCGGCTCGTCAATCGTTTGCATCAGCAGCTGGATCAGGCTTTTGGAGACTCGTTCGGCACACCCGAGGCCTCAAGTGCCGCGAACGCAAGCTGGCTTCCGGCCGTGGACATTCACGAGGAGGCCGACCGCTTCGTCGTGCATGCGGATCTGCCGGGCGTGGATCGCAAGGACATCGATATCACCGCCGAGAACGGCGTGCTCACGGTGCGCGGCGAGCGCAAGAGCGAGCAGCGCGACAGCGGCAAAGGCTACGAGCGGGTGGAGCGCATAACCGGCTCCTTCGTGCGACGCTTCACGCTGCCGGAGACGGCCAATACCGAAGAGATCAAGGCAAAGCAGAGCAACGGCGTGCTGGAGATCGTCATCCCCAAGCAACCGCAGGTTCAGCCGCGCCGCATCTCGATCGACTCCTGAGCCGCGATCGTCACCGGCCCGTGCAGAGCTGCGCATGGCGCTCTGCACGGGGCCGGCCGGCGAGGCGGCGGACAGCGGCGTAAAACGCGGCGAGATCGCCGTGCTGCTGCGCCAGCAGCCACTCGAATCCCGGCACACAGTCGTAGTACGAGGCGACGGAGACTAGGTGGGCATTGTTCAGGCCCTCCTTCAGCCACTCGCCATACAGCGTTTGCCCGCCATATTTTCGACCGAGCGCGCGGATGTCGCTGGACAGGCCATCCAGTAGAATTTGTTTTCGCTGCCGCATGGCCTGGGACTCAAGCTGGAGCCTGTAGAGCCGCGCGAGCCGCTCGCGGCCCTGGCGGAAGAGAGCCACGAATTCGGTCTGCTCCGCCCGCTGCGCCCGGTAGAGTTCCAAGTCCTGCTGCCGACCGCGCACGCGCAACCAGCGCTCAAGACCCACCTGCTCCACGGTGACGGCAAAGGCCTCATCAAATTCCGTATCGCCTGCCACATACACGAGCTGATGAGCCAGCTCGTGAAACACCATGGCGGCAAGCTCGGTATCCCCATAGGGCAGCATGCTGCTCAGCACGGGGTCGGCAAAATGGCCAAGAGTCGAATAGGCGGGAACCCCGCCCACCGTGACATCGTAACCGCGGGAGCGCAGTGTCAGCGCGAAATCCCGGGCCCTGCGCTCGCTGAAATACCCCCGGTAAGCCACGCAGCCCGCAATGGGGAAACACCAGTGCAGCGGCCGGACGGAAAGAGCCGGCGTAGCGACCACATTCCAGACCACGAAACGCCGCTGAATATCGGCGTAGGAGCGGTAGCTGCCATTGTCCGGCAGCCCAAGCTCGCGGGAGGCGAATTCCCGCGCGTCACGCAGCTCGATCAGGCGCGCCCGCAACTCGGGGGGCGTCTGCGGGCTCTGCACTACCCGTATGATCGGCTGCCGCGCCCGCAGCACCCGCCACTGCCCTTGCGCGGCCTGCGCTAGATAGAGCGTGCCGCAGCCCGCCAGTGTGGCCAGCGGCGCAATCAGTCCCAACAGCCTTAAACATCGCTCGGTTAACATGGCGTCATGCAAGTCTACTTAGTCGGTGGCGCTGTCCGGGACCGGTTGCTCGGGCTGCCGGTGCGCGAACGCGACTGGGTGGTGGTGGGCGCGCGGCCCGAGGAGCTTCAGGCGCAGGGCTACCTGCCGGTGGGACGGGACTTCCCGGTGTTTCTACATCCTCAGACGCGCGAGGAGTACGCGCTTGCACGCCTGGAACGGAAAGTGGCGCCGGGCTATCGTGGCTTCACCACGCAATTCTCTCCAGATGTCACCCTCGAGGAAGACCTGAGACGCCGGGATTTGACCATCAATGCCATGGCTGAAAGTATCTCAGGTGAAACAATATCCACAGAATCCCTATCAACTGGCACGTTAATCGATCCCTATGGCGGTCAGCGTGACCTTCAAGCCCGCCAGCTCCGTCACGTTTCCGAGGCCTTCGTCGAAGACCCGGTACGCATTCTGCGCGTGGCGCGCTTCGCGGCCCGGTTTGCGGATTTGGGCTTTCGGGTTGCCGATGAGACACGCGAGCTAATGAAACGCATGGTGGCCTCGGGCGAGGCGGCCGCGCTGGTTCCCGAGCGCGTATGGCAGGAGACCGACCGGGCCCTGGCCACCGCACGACCCGAAGTGTTCTTCGAAGTGCTGCGCGACTGCGGCGCACTGGCCGTCATCTTCCCGGAGATCGATGCCCTCTTTGGCGTGCCGCAGCCCCCGAAGTGGCACCCGGAAATCGACACCGGTGTGCACGTCATGATGGTATTGCGCTGCGCGGCCAAATTAAGCCTCTCCCCTGCCGTGCGCTTCGCGGCTCTGATGCACGATCTGGGTAAAGCGGGTACGCCTTCAGATCGTTGGCCGTCTCACCATGGACACGAAGAACTGGGGGTGCCCCTCATCGGCGCCCTGGCCGACCGGCTGCGCGTACCGAATGAGTACCGCGAGCTTGCCGTGCTGACCTCGCGCCATCATGGGGTGGTACATCGTGCGGCTGAGTTACGCCCCGCGACGGTGGTCGAGCTGCTCGAGAAGACGGATGCGTTTCGACGGCCGGAGCGGTTCAATGAGCTGCTGCTCGCTTGTGAGGCGGATGCGCGGGGGCGCGCCGGCTTTGAGGACCGCGAGTACCCGCAGGCCAACTATCTGCGAAGGGCACGCGAAGCTGCGGCCGCGGTAGTACTGGATGAGGGAGAGCGCGCGGAACTTAAGGGACCGGCGATCGGGGAGAGGATACGGCGCAAGCGGCTTGCGGCGGTCGCCACCATCAAAATGGGACCGTGAGCTTACGATCTCAATGCAGCATGCCCTCATGCACCAGCGCCAGCAGCGCCACGCCCAGCAGGATGCGATACCACGCGAACACCGTGAAACGGTGCGTCTGGATATAACGCAGCAGCCACTTGACCGCGATGAAGGCCACCACACCCGAGACTGCAAAACCCACCGCCAGCGCATTCCAGTCCTCGGTGGCGCCGCTGCCGTGCGCCTTCAGGAATTCATAGGCGGTGGCGGCAAACATGGTCGGAATGCCGACCAGGAACGCAAATTCGGTCGCCGCCGGGCGGGCCGTCAACCCCGCGAGCATGGCCGCGAAAATGGTGGCGGCGGAGCGTGAGGTGCCCGGGAACACGCCCGCGAGAATTTGCGCCAAGCCCACCCAGATCGCGACCCGCCAGGTGACCTCGACGATCTGCGGCCGAGTGCTCACCAGGCGCTCGATCGCAAGGATCGCAAGCCCGCCCACGATCAGCGCGGTGGCGACCGGCACCACGGTCTCCGGCAGCTTGAATCCCAGCTTGGTGGCAATGAAACCGCCTGCCAGGGTAATCGCGGTAGCCACCGCCAGTTTGGCGAGATAGTCGCGATTGTCCGCCCGGTCGAGTCCCGTCAGCAATTGCAGCAGGCGCCGCCAGTAGATCAGCACGACGGCGAGAATCGCTCCTGCCTGGATTGCAACGTTGAACAGATCCGAGCGCGCCCCGAGCCACTGCTCGGCGATAAGGAGATGCCCGGTGCTGGAGATGGGCAGGAATTCGGTGATGCCTTCGATGACACCTAGCACAAAAGTATTTAAAAAGTCGGACACGGGACCTCCGCTCGAAGTGAGCGCGCATCTTAGCGCTTTACCGGACTGCTAAAGCTGTTGACGCAAATCCTGTACGGCAAAACCCGCCAACGGAATGTCCAAGTCGCGCGTCAGCGCCATCGCCTTGAAAATCTCGCCCATCTGGTCGGGCATTAACAGCTGGCGCGCCTCGCCGGCCAGGCGCGCGCGCACAACCGTATCGGCAGGTTCGCCAATCAACTCTTCGATTCCCGTGCCCAACAGAAAGCCGGCCTGCGTCGTAAACCCGCGCACCTGCAACCCCACGGCATCGGCCGCCTCCGCCACACGCGTGAAATCCACCCAGGCGGTGATGTCCTGGATGCCGACATTGACGTAGGGATCATCGTGGGCGCGCTGCTTGAAGTGGCAGAGCAGCGTGCCGCTGGCGCGCTGCGGATGGTAGTAATGCGCGCGCGGCAGCCCATAGTCGAACAGCAGCAGCGCGCCCCGCTCGAGAGACTGCGCCACGCCGGCAATCCACGGCCCGACACGCAGGCACAACTCGGAGCGATAGCCCGCGGGCAACGGCTGGAGCAGCGCAGCTGAGATCGCAGCGACCTCCGAGGTGAGCGCGGCATCCGCCGGCCACTCGCTTTCAAAAAATCTCCCGGTGCGAGCGACGCTCACGCCCAGGGCATGCACATTCTCGTCCCGTATCACAAAACGCTCACAGGGCAGCGCATCCAGCACTTCGTTGGCCAGGATTACCCCGCGCCAGGGCGCCTGTGGCAAATGATCCAGCCAGATGACGCGCTCGCATAGCACCTGCGGCAGACCGCTGAGGCGCTGCTGCTGCCGGGCTCGCAGATCCGCACTGACTTCGAGAATGGCATAGCGCTCGGGAGTCATTCCCAGCGACTGAAGCGTTTGCAGGATCACGCCCGCCATGCGTCCCGTGCCCGCACCCACCTCGAGAATCGAGCCGCCGGTACGGGTCAGAATTTCCGCGCACTGCCGCGCCACACAGCTGCTGTAGAGGTCCGAGAGCTCTGGCGCGGTGGTGAAATCCCCGCCCGCGCCCAGCTTCACCCCGCCGGCGCTGTAATACCCCAGGCCCGGCGCGTAAAGCGCCAGCTCCATGAACGCATCGAACGGCAGCCAGCCGCCGGCCTCAGCGATACGCGCGCGGATCATTTGCGCCACGGTGCGCGAATGCTGTTCTTCTTCAGGCGCGAGGGGGGTCATAATCCCCATCATGGGTACGCAACTTTCGGGCAAGACCGCCCTGATTACGGGCGCGGCGCGCCGCGTCGGCGCCGTGCTGGCGCGCAAATTCCACGCGGCGGGCGCCAATATCGTGCTGCATTACCGCAACTCCGGCGACGAGGCCGCGCGGCTTGCTGGCGAGCTCGAGGCAGCGCGGCCGGGCTCGATCGCCACGGTGCAGAGCGACCTGCTCGAGGTGGACCGCTTCGGGCCGCTGATCGAGGCCACCGTGGGTGCCTTCGGGCAGCTCGACATCCTGGTGAACAATGCCTCGAGTTTCTACTCCACGCCGCTGGGCGAGATCACCGAAGGCCAGTGGAACGATCTCATCGGCAGCAACCTCAAGGCGCCGCTGTTCCTGGCGCAGGCCGCCGCATCGGCGCTGCACATTTCGCGGGGGCTGATCATCAACATCGCGGACATTCACGGCATGCGGCCGCTGAAACGCTTTCCGGTGTACAGCGTCGCCAAGGCCGGGGTCATCATGCTGACGAAGGCGCTGGCGCGTGAGATGGCGCCGCATGTGCGCGTCAATGCCATCGCGCCCGGACCGGTGCTGTGGCCCGACGACGGCACGGAAAAGCATCTCCAGGAGAAGATCATCGACAGCACCCTGCTCAAGCGCCAGGGTGCTCCCGAGGATGTGGCGCGCGCCGCGCTGTTCCTGGCCGCCGAG
>Ga0070667_100003179_pt1 | contig 14074 bp, 15 predicted proteins | sample KBSS33metaG_FD_64659 | JGI IMG/M metagenome (GOLD analysis project Ga0070667, IMG submission 64659) | Switchgrass rhizosphere microbial communities from Kellogg Biological Station, Michigan, USA - KBS S3-3 metaG | ecosystem: Host-associated > Plants > Roots > Rhizosphere > Soil ...
AACTTCCTATTAAACTTTAAACTTTACCGTTGCTCCGTTACATCACCAGAAAATTATTATATGGCCTGCTGGTAATGGCAGGGGTGGTTGTACTGGTGTTTTTCCTGTTCCAGGGGTTTGGTGATCCTTCCAGGCTGATCATTGGGCAAAGGGCCGATGCTGCCACGCAGGAAAATATCCGGAAAGAACTGTACCTCGATCAGCCTAAATGGAAACAATTCTTTTTCTACGTCAATGATGTCTCTCCGCTCAGTATCTATTCAGCCAAAGAAATTGAAGAAAAAAAAATACATGGATTTTTTATAGGTGCTCATACCAGGCTGGGACTAAAAACACCTTACCTGCGCCGCTCTTACCAAACCAAAAAAGAAGTTTGGCAGATATTGATGGAAGCACTGCCGGGTACATTGCTGCTCGCCATTGCTGCAATGGCTTTTGCAGTAGTGCTGGGCATTGCACTGGGGGTGCTGGCAGCCGTAAAAAAAGGGACCTGGTTAGATACCTCTTCCATTTTTGCAGGTATCATCGGTATTTCGGCGCCTTCTTTTTTCATGGGTATTATCATTGCCTATGTATTTGGTTTTTTATTGAGCCATTATACCGGTTTGCACATGGCGGGTAGCTGGTTCGACCTTGACGAAACCACGGGCAGAAAATATATCACCATCAGCAATTTAATTTTACCTGCTATCACACTGGGCATTCGCCCCCTGGCCATCATCAGCCAGCTTACACGCAGTACCATGCTGGATACCCTGGGCCAGGATTATATCAGGACTGCTTATGCAAAGGGCTTAAGCAAACGCTCCGTTATCTGGAAACACGCTTTGCGCAACGCGCTCAACCCTGTGATTACCGCTATCACCGGATGGTTTGCAGAATTGTTGGCGGGTGCTTTTTTTGTAGAATATATTTTTGGGTGGAAAGGCATTGGCAAGATAACAGTAGATGCACTGGAGAAACTGGATTTCCCGGTGGTGATGGGGTCAGTGCTGGTATCTTCCGCTTTTTTTATTTTAATTAATATACTGGCGGATCTGTTGTACGGTATGATTGACCCGAGGGTGCGGCTTCAATAAATCAATTGATAATAACTTCTTTTATCTGGTTTTCTTTCAGGGCTTCGTTTACGCGCAGAATAATATTTTCTTTCTGGAACATCAGCTCCTGTTTAAGCGGCGCCACTTTTGTGCTGATGTATAACTTATCGCCGTAGATTTTTATGCTGTCGGTGTATTTAGCAATGGTTTTGCCCATCAGTTTTTCCCAGATATCCGTTATCTGCAGTGCCTGTATATCGCCTTTCAGCTTGCTGCCCCGCAGAAACTTTTTCATAGCATCGCCAATGGAGTATTCGCTCATAGCAGGCTAAGGTACAAAGCAATTGCTGATTTCTGATGTGTCGATGTTTGATTTACCCGGGCGCGGCAATGCAATTGCTGATTTTGGGATTTACTGATGTTTTGATTTATTCTGGCGACATCTTCAAAATCACAATATCCCGCAATCCCAAAATCAGCAATCCCTCATAGTTGTTTCAATTCAATAACCTGGTAAGGCTCTTTTAAATGGGCCAGTGCATTTTCCAGCCTTTCTTTATGGGTATCGGTAATAAAAACCTGGCCGGTATTTTCTACACATACCCAGGTTAACAGGTGCTGCATGCGTTGCGCATCCAGTTTTTCAAATACATCGTCCAGCAAAAGAATGGGAGGGAAGCCTTTGTTTTCCCTGAGTATTTCAAATTCGGCGAGTTTCAGGGCAAACAGTAAACTTTTACGCTGTCCCTGCGAAGCAATGGATTTAAAAGCCTGCCCGTTAAGGTTCAGGCCAATATCATCCCGGTGTATACCCTGGCTGGTGCGCTGCAGCAAAATATCCCTGCTTCTGTTTTGGAGGAGCAGTTTTTCGAAACTGCTTTGTAGTAAAGCGCTTTCATACAGAAGCTGAATGTCTTCCGGTATACCGGCTATTTTTTCATAAAATGATTTTACCAGGGGCACCAGTTTTTGCAGAAATAACCGGCGTTGTTCAAAAACGTAATTGCCATGGCCAACTAATTGGCGTTCGTACACATCCAGCAATTGTGTATCGGCGGCATCGCCCGCCAGGCCTTTCAGGTAACTGTTGCGTTGCTGCAATACTTTATTATAATTCATGAGGTGTTGCAGGTAACGGTCGTCGAGCTGGCAGAGCAGGGCATCTATAAAACGCCTTCTCTCTTCGCCGGGCCCTGTTATGATCTGCACATCATCGGGCGCAATAAAAACGCAGGGAAATTTGCCAATATGCTGCGCAAATTTTTCATAGGGGATGCCATCGAGCAGGAATTCCTTTTTACCGGTTTCCCTTAAGATGCAAATAGCTTCCGCCAGATCATTTTCGCCCGCAGCAGTCTGCATTTTTCCTGCAATCCGGAAGCCCTGCGCCCCGGTAAACACATGCTGCGCATCGGTTTTGGAGAAATAACTCTTGGTAAAACAGAGATAGTGAATCGCATCCAGCAAATTGGTTTTACCCATGCCATTGTTTCCGCAAATACCCACAATACGGCGGCTGAACGTAAAGCTGGCCTGCGGATAATTTTTAAATTGCAGCAATGATATGGAACGGAGGACGATTATTTTAAATTTTAAATTTTGAATTGTAAATGTTGAATTGCTGGCCCGCTGGTCTTGCCACATGCTGCTACCACCATCAGGCATCAAAAGTCGGCCGGTTGCCCGCAATTCAAAATCTAAAATATAAAATTTAAAATAGTTAGTAGTTTTCTTCCATAAACAAAGACTGATCAGATACGAAACCGCCGCAAGCTGCCTCGTTCATTTTATGAATAACGCGGTTGTAAGAAATATGGGCTCCCGATTGAAAGAGATCTGTTTCTCTAATGGCGCTGGCAAGGCGCGTCTTAAAATCAGTGATGATTTCTGCTTCGTTTTTCAGGAAATTATTGACATCACTCATCAGTTCCCGCGCAGTAGTGTGGATAGTTTTAAGCATAGACAATCGTTTGATGAATTGCATCAAAATATATGCCCCGGTAATGGTAGGGGGATAAATTAATAATTATGTAATTGCTGTGGAAAACTTTGCATGAAACCGCATTTTAATTTCAACTATTATTCAATTCAGGTTCCCGGGTCCCGGCGCTTCCTTGCATACTGGATTTATGTAGGATACCCCTTTAAAAGTGTATGTATGAATACCCGGAAAGGAAAACTTTAAATAGGCCTTTTGCGGGATTCCCCACCTACCCGCAAACAGGATAACTGCCTGGCAACAAAAGAACTAAAATCGGGTATTGGAAACCATAAACTTTCTTATCTTCGCCACCTTAAAATTGAAAACCAACTGTGGCTACAAAATTCTCCAAAGAAACATACCTGTACTGGTACGAGTTAATGCAGCTGATACGGCAGTTTGAGCTGATGGCCGAAGAGAAATATAAAATGGATGGTAAGATCCGCGGCTTCTTCCATGCCTATATTGGCCAGGAAGCGATTGCTGCCGGTTGTATGACAGCCACCCGCCAGGAGGACCCCTTTATAACCGGTTACCGCGATCATGGCCTGGCCCTTGCCAAAGGGGTAAGTGCCAATTCCTGCATGGCCGAATTATTTGGAAAAGCCACCGGCTGTGCTAAGGGAAAAGGCGGCAGTATGCATTTTTTTGGAAAGGAACTTGGTTTTTTTGGCGGACATGGCATTGTGGGTGCCCAGATTGGTACCGGCGCCGGATTGGCTTTTGCGGAGAAATACAAGGGAACAGATAATGTAAGCCTTACCTTTTTTGGGGATGGCGCGGCCCGCCAGGGTATGGTAAACGAAGTTTTTAATATTGCCATGACCTGGAAATTGCCTGTTATATTTATTTGCGAGAATAATAACTATGCCATGGGCACTTCGGTAGAACGTACTTCCAATGTGCATGATATTTACAAGCTGGCAGATGCGTTTGAAATGCCTGCAGACTCGGTGGACGGCATGAACTGTGAAGCAGTGCATGAAGCTGTAGCACGCGCGGTTAAACGGGGAAGAGAAGGCGGCGGCCCTACTTTACTGGAGATTAAAACTTACCGCTATAAAGGACATTCCATTTCCGATCCGCAGAAATACCGCACCAAGGAAGAAGTGGAGGAATACAAACAGCGCGATCCCATTGTACAGGTGCAGTCCACTATCCTGAAAAATAAATTTGCCACCCAGCAGGATCTGGATGCCATCAATAAAAGAATAGAAGACGTAGTGAATGAATCAGTAAAATTTGCCGAAGAAAGTCCCTGGCCCAATGATGACGAAGTACTGAAAGACGTATATGTCGATCAAAATTATCCGTTCATAGTTGATTAACCACAGTCCTTAATATTTCATAAAACAATTATTTCAAATACAGCATTTTTATCATGGCAGAAAAGAATAACCTACCCTTACCTGAAGCAAATGATCCTGTTGACAGGGTAACTGGATTCTGGAATCAATACAGTAAGACCATCCTTATCGTTTTAGCTGCTGTTATCATTGTGGGCGGCGGTTTTTTTGCCTACACAAATTTTATATCCGGGCCCAACGAAAAGAAAGCTTCAGAGGCGATGCGTTATGCAGAAGAATTCTTCAGGAAGGATTCTGTGAAATTGGCATTGGAAGGAGATAATGTGAATCCCGGTTTTTTAAAGATTATCAGTAAATACAGTGGCACCAGGGCCGCTAACCTGGCAAAGTTTTACGCAGGCAGTTGTTACCTTACCATGGGTGATTTTAAAAACGCAGCCAAACAACTGGAAGACTTTTCCACTTCAGAATTGCTGGTAAAAGCCAGGGCAAAAGCGTTGCTGGCCGATGCAGATTCCGAACTCGGCAAAAAAGAGGAAGCTGTAAAACTCTACAAGGAAGCCGGAACTATTTTTGAGAAAGACGATTATTACAGTCCTCAATATTTGTTCCGCGCCGGCTACCTGTATGAAAGCATGGGCAAAAACAAAGAAGCGATTGAAGTGTATAAAATGATCAAGGAAAAATATCCGCAGTTTAAAGAATACGAAATTGACAAATACCTGGGAAGACTGGGAGATACCGAATAAAACAAGACTGCGGCAATCAGTTCCCGCAACAACGGAAACACTATGGCTGAAGTTAGCAACAGTAAATTATTAGAAAAGAATACAGGCACTCTACCAAAGGGTGCCTGTATTGTTATTGTACGCACAGAATGGAACGCCGGTATTGTTGATAAACTGGAAGAAGGTTGTTACAGAATATTGGCAGCACAGGGTATTGAAAAAATAAAAATCATCGCTGTTCCCGGCGCATTTGAAATCCCGTTTGCGATCAAAGCCTACTGGGAAGCTGTGAAAGCATCCACAGAATCGCCCCATGCATTTATTGCCCTTGGCTGTGTGTTGCGCGGGGGTACGCCTCATTTTGAATATGTGTGCAAAGCGGTGACCGATGGAATTGTGCAATTGAACCTGCAATTGCCCGTGCCCACCATATTTGGTGTGCTCACGCTGGATACACAAGCCCAGGCCGATGAACGAACCGGTGGCATACACGGGCATAAAGGCGAAGAAGCTGCCATCACGGCAATGAAGATGATGGTATTGCAGGAATCGTTTAAATAATTCAATGAATAATATCTAAGTACTAAATACTAAATACTAAATACTGTTTTGACCGTCCAGTTATTCATACCCTGCTTTGTAGACCAGCTGTACCCGCAAACCGGTTTTAATATGGCAAAAGTGCTGGAGAAAGCGGGTTGCAAAGTGGAATACAATACCAATCAGACATGTTGCGGGCAACCAGCTTTTAATGCCGGTTTCTGGAACGATGCGAAAGATGTTTGCAGCAAATTCATAAAAGATTTTCAGGGCGCAGATTATATTGTGGCACCCAGTGCCAGCTGTGTTGGTTTTGTAAGAAATTATTATGCAAAGCTGTTTGACAATTCTTCCCTGCACAACGAAGTAAAAGATTTGCAGAAAAGGATATTTGAGTTCTCCGATTTTCTTGTTAATGTATTGCATACAGAAGATGTGGGCGCCGTATTCAGCGCCAAAGCTACCTACCATGACTCCTGTGCGGCATTGCGGGAGTGTAAAATAAAGCGGGAACCACGAGCGCTTTTAAGCAAGGTAAGAGGGCTTGAACTGGTTGAGATGAATGATGCAGAAACCTGCTGTGGTTTTGGCGGCAGCTTCGCCGTAAAATTTGAAGCCATCTCCATTAGTATGGCCGACCAGAAACTGACCCATGCGCTGGCTACCGGCGCTGAGTATATTATCTCCACCGATCTTTCCTGCCTGATGCATCTCGATGGCTGTATCCGTCACAAAAAGCTTGCACTTAAAACCATGCATATCGCCGATGTATTGGCCGCCCATTGATTGAACGGGCCTTTCTTTAATAAGATTTTATTCGCCAACAAAGCCTACATTACATCTATGAGAAAAATCTTATTTGTAATGCTGCTGGCCGAACTTTCTTTGCCACTTGCTGCCCAGCTTTCACAGGCAGCAAAAGATTCTGCAAAAATAGAAATTGAACAGCTTACTGCCGACTGGAACAAGGCAATTATCGACCGGGATTCAATTACCCTCGACAAAATGCTGGCACCAGAATATTCATTAAACGGTGCCGTAACCCGCAGCGCCTGGATGACGAATACCCTGCACCATATTGTTACAGATACACTGAAAACCCTGGGAGCGCCGGCGATTGCCTTCTATGGGCAAGCGGTCAAAGCCGATGCCGTATTTTTTTGGAAGGCTTCTGTTGATGGAAAGCCGGTCATTAATGCTGAATACGCGGTTACTGATATCTGGATCAAACGCAATGGGCATTGGCAGGTGCTGATCAGGATGTCTGTTTTATCGAAAAAGCGATAACGGCATTCAAATAGGGTTTGTTAATCACAAGTGTTTAAAAACTATCCGCGATGGGTTTACGTATATTATGTAAATCTCATTTCGTGAAATGCACTATTTTTTCCTCCATCGTTATTCTCATCATTTTCCCATCCTGCAATAACAATAAGCCTTTAGTAAATATAAATTTTGCCGACAGCCTGCTGGCGCATTATACATCTGCAAACGCGGCAGCGAGCGATATGGCCTTCTGGAAAAAAGGAATTAATCCTGCATCAACCGGACTGGTTAACGAATCGAGGTATGCTGCTGCGCTGGTAACCCGCTTCCACCAGTTTGGCGATATCAGGGATGTGTGGTCGGCAGATAGTATACTTGCATTGGTGAACGCAGCGTATAATGAAAAGGAAGCATCGCCCAATACAGCCCTCGCAGCTTATTCGATCCTGCAGCATCGGTTCATAGCAGCAGACAACTATCTTGAAAAGGCACGCAAAGCCGGCCTGAAAAAATATGAATCTTTAACAGCATCGTTTGACATAGATTTTGAAATGGGCCGCTATACAAACGCTGCTAGCTGCGTTAAACAACTGCAGCCTAATAAAGACTATGGCTATTATTTCAGGAAGTCGAAGCTGGACCATTTAAACGGTGCTATGGACAGTTCCATAAAAGCTATGCTGACGGCCGCTGCACTCGCAGGGCCTTCTGTTTATTTAAAAACTGTAGCGTTATCGAACGCTGCCGATCTTTATATGCACAATAACGAATTGAAAAAAGCAAATGATTTATACGTGCAATGTGTCCGCATGAACGGTGGAGATTTCCATAGCATTGCGGGTTTGGGGTGGATTGCCCTGGTGCATGATAAAAATGATTCACTGGCACAATTGCTGTTTGAATTTGTGCATTCAAAAAATAAGCTGCCCGATCCGTTGTTCAGGTTGTACCAAGTGGCGCAGCAAAAAAAGGATAGTGTGCTGGAAGCTCGCTATGCAAATGATTTTGCTGAGCGGGCTACCGATACCCTTTATGGAAATATGTATAACAAATACCTGATTGAAATTTATACCGGTATCCTTCATAACCCAGCCAAAGCAGAAAGTATTGCAGCCGCCGAATTGAATAACCGTTCAACACCGCAAACCAATGCGTGGTATGCCTGGGCGTTGTTCAGTAACAATAAAAAGGAAAAAGCTTATAAGATATATGAGCAGGCGGTTTCCGGTAAGCCACTGGAAGGATTGGAATTATACTGGATGGGTAAAATGATGCAGGGTGTTGGAAAAGGATATAATGCCCGGCAATTCTTTTCAGCCGCCTGGAAAAATCACTATGATCTTAGCCCGGCTATGGCTGAGGACTTGGAAAATAACCTGGGAAGTTTTTAGTAAAACAAGGCGGTTTCTGCAAGTGCTGCAGCTGTTTGAGCGGGGCCTTACATATTGCAGTAGTAAAATCATAGCCCATCATTATACTCACTAATAATCTGCGTTGTATCGCCTTATAGAAAAAATATTCTTTGCACCGTCCAAATGGCCGCTATTAATGCAATAAGGGCCGACACTGGAATTACAATAGCTTTTCTGTAATAAGGTTTTTTCCCAAACCATTTTGCCAGCACGAAAAACGCGAGGAGGATAACGGTTAACTGCCCAAGCTCAACACCCGCATTAAACATGATTAAAGAAAGGAAGTAAGCGTTTTGAGGCAATCCAAGGCTGCTTAAGGCACCGGCGAAACCCAGTCCATGCACCAGGCCAAATATAAACACCACGCCTATGCGCGATGTTTTCAGCCGCGGTGAAAAAATATTTTCCAGGGCAACATACATAATAGACAATGTTATTAAGGGTTCAACAATAGCTGCAGGTACTGTAATAATATTGTACATGGCCATGCCCAATGTTACCGAATGTGCTATTGTAAACGCAGTAGCCTGCCACAAAACCGGTTTTAATTTCGGACTCAATAAAAAAAGACTCAACACAAAAAGAATATGATCAAAACCCAGCGGTAGAATATGCTGATAGCCCAGGACAAGGTATAAAGCGGCAGCATCCGTTTTTGACATCTTTTCCAATTCGCCTACGATGGCATGTGCCCGCAAAGGCTGGCTGACAAGCATACCCATCAATAACCATCCTGTCAATTTGTAAATTCCCCTGCAGGAATTGTTGCGGTGCTGAATAAATTTCATCATCATTAAAATTTTATGGCCAGGCTAAGTTTTGCAGCGAAGGGTGTTCCCGCTGTAAAGCAAATTTCATTTACAGCCTGTGCTTCGCCTTTTAACCTGGTTTCGGTGGCAAACTGGGTCTCTTTCCATTTTGTATTTAAAACATTGTTAATTACAATTCCTATTTCATATACAGGCTGGGTGTAGTTAAATACGGCATCTGTAATAAAATAACCCTTTGCTGTAAGGCTGTAATCTTCGTTACCCGGGCGGTTGCCTACAAACCGGTAACGAAGGCTGCCATTGAAACCGTTCTTATTGGTATATGTAACCCCGGCGGTGCTTGTCCATACGGGCGCCAACGGAATATAATTCTGCCCTTTCGGATTGTTGATTGAACGTCCATGTGCGACGTTAAGATCCAGGTCAAAATACAATGATTTAACTGGCTGATACCTTCCGGAAAAATCGAAACCAACACGGCGGGTTTTGCCGCTGAACTCAACAAAACCTCCGTCGCCACTATATACAAACTCCTGTTGCAGGTATATATACCAGAGGGCTGCGTTGACTATCATATTTGTGCAGGGTTTAAACACGGTGCCCAGGTCTGCGCTGTAAGCTGCCGGCAGTGACTGGTAACCATTTTCTGCTACCATGGCCCTAGTATCGTTTGAATGGAAGCCTTTTCCCGTGGTCAGGTAAAATTGAGTGTTATTATTTGCATGATAATAAAAATTCAGTTTTGGACTAAGCGTGTGCGTTCCGGCGTTATAAACAGCCACGCCCCGCAGGGTAGTATCATTAGGCAATTTATTATTGTATTTGTTATAGAACTGGTCGAAACGCAATCCCGCATCAATGCTGAAATGCTGTTTGAAGTTAAATGTCTCGCTGATGTAAGGCGCCGTATTCAGCTCTGTGATGTCGCCAAGTTTGATACGGCCCAGGGTAGTAAACCGATCGATGGTGTGTGAGAGTGCTGAGTTATGTGTCATATCCAGCCGGATATTCAAACCTGCTTCGGTGGTCAATTTGGTAGAACCCATGCAGCCGATATGCTGGTAACTGCCATTGTACCCGATTAAATTCCTGGCTTCTTTTTGTCTTATTTCATCACCGTTCACCGTGTCTACCAGGAAAAAAGTAAAATTGGTATGCAGGTCAAAATTTGAATTGGAATAATAAAGCTGGTTTTTTACAATGTCGCCATTATTCAGCGAGCTGAGTAATTGGGTATTCACATTGGTACGATTGGTTAACCCACCCTCGTTGGGATCAATTGATCCATAAAAGCCAATGAGCCTGTTGGCTACAGCCCTTTCCGGAATTTGCCCGGATGCGTCCCATTTGCTGTGGAAACAGGTAGCCGATACCGTTAGATAATTGTGTTCGGATATCTTGCCGTTGTATTTTGTAAATAAATTGAAACGCTTAAAATGCTGTGGCGCGTCAAAGTATGCATCGGTATACCGGTATTCGGAAGCAATATACCAGGACTGTTGATTTTCTTTTGCCTTACGGTTTAAGAGATTGAACATGCCCAACGCCCGGTAAGTATGAAACATACCGCCTTCGAGTTTAAAGATATTTTCGGCCAGCGCGTTTTTGGTATTGAAGTCAATAAAGCCGGTGGTGGAAAAATCTCCTTTGCCGGCAGCATAGCAGCCTTTTTTAAAATCTGCGTTCTGAATGGTTTCGGGGATGATGAAATGGCTGTCAGCGTAGCCTTGTCCATGTGCATGGGAAACCATATTAATAAGCAAGCCATCTACTTCCATGCGAAGATCAGTGCCATGATCAGCATCGAACCCACGCAAAAAAATTTGTTCTGCCTTGCCACCGCCCTGGTGCTGTCCAATCACAACGCCCGGTATAATACGCAATACTTCCTGCGAGTTGTTTACGCCACGCAACGCGATGTCTGTGCGGCTGATGGGTTTATAGGGATTATTTTCGTGTGCAGAAATGGTTACCGTGGATAATTCTACAGCCCTTGCTTCCAGTGCAACCTGGTAGCCTGCGTTTTTCAATGCTGATAATGAAAGAACGAGGGTTTGAAAGCCGGCAGAGGAAAAACTGATATCAATAGTCGGCCGACCTGGCGTTTTTATCGAGAATCTACCCAGTGGATCGGTAATACCCAACACCCCTGATGGCAATAGTGTCACAGTTACACCTTCAACAGGCAGCTTGCTGATCGCATCAATCACTTTTCCTTTAATGGACTGCGCATCCGAAGTCTGCAGCAGTATAAAAAGAAATGGAAGCATCCAGCCCAGCATCCGGGCAAATACATGTTTCATGACAGGTGTAAAAAGTACGTAGACAATAAGTTTCGATGCGGGTTAGGCAATGCCGGGTTCCTGTTCCTAATATGCACAGCAGGTAATGACATGCTACCAATATGCAACCATAACAAGAAGTTTTTCTGTGTTGTGAATCAATAAAGATTATGCCTGCCTGGGAGGGGGACAATGGCAACCGGGGAAGGTGTGGGCCAATGGTGAGGCCGTAGTAATAAACGCATTTACTGCAGAAGAGCACGGAGTGAAATTGAATACTTCCATTGTTTGCAAATGAACATTTACAGGTTCCTCTGCCCGCAGCGAATGATGTTTTTCAAGAGCGCCTTTTCGTGCGGCATTTATATTTTCAAGATGAACATGGTATTTCCCGTGCTCATAATGTACGGTGGCCATGTGTTCAGAATACCAGAAAATATGCGCAATGCCATCGCATACAGCAGGTAGCGCCGGCTTTAATATGATAATTGAATAGGAAACGAGTAGCAGGTATAGCAGCGCTTTTTTCATTAATCAATTTGCCGGCTACGGCTGTTGCTGATAAAGTTAAGTGTTCTGATTGCAAAGCAACCTGGTCTCAGTTATCAAACAGGTATAAAACAGGCCGAATATTATACCGGCCTGTTTGTACTTGGGTGAACTATTACCAGGGACTGGCCAGGTAAGGGAAAGTTGATAAGAACGCTTTATCGTTTGCATTCACATTGTCTTTTGTCAGCGTTGAGTTTGCCTTGCCATCGGAGCCTCCAAACAATAACAATAACTCGGTATCAATTACATCGTCTCCCAGGGCACGGCCTGTCAGCACATTGGTTCCGTCAAAAAAAGTTGTCGTGCCGGTTGTTGACACGTTCAAAACATCTGTCACCAGTAAACCTGTTAGCTGATCGGCTGTAAGCCCAAGGGCATTGGTGGTATACGCCGGGTTCAATGCTTTTAGCCGTGCTTTGAATTTTGCCAGGAATAATCCTGACATCTGCGCGGGTGTGGCATTGTTAAAGGAATCTTTTGCCGCTGCATCCACAAATACCGTGTTGATGGCAGGTCTTGCCATCTGGTCGCCGCCCTGGTAGTATACGATGGTGGGAGGAGCGTCATTTTTCTTGCAAGAAGCTGTAGCCATCAGCATTAGTGAGCTGGCGAGGAATATATAAACAAATGTCTTTTTCATTATAGCGTTTTTTAAAAATTGATTGTCTGTGACTGGGTTATTTTTCCTATTCGCGTCCATTGGCCTCATTCGTGTCCATTAGTGTTTATTCGCATCATATCTTTTTCTTGGTTTCCGCCCATATATTTATTTTACCGGTGCTTGCACCCAGTAATGAAACGGGCACTTCCACCACGATGCTCATTACATTGGTGCCCGCAAACGTATCCTTACCGGGGTTATTAAAACCGGAAGCGGTGCCTGCAATTATTTTCTTGAATTGATCCAAATCGAAGAAGAACGGGTCATCGCGTGGCCCGGCAAAGACCTTAATAGCGTTGGTGCCGGTAGCAGTAACAGGCGATGAGCTATAGGTAGTAACAGCAACGCTGGCGGTTACCGGGCCTTCGAGCTGGCTTTTTGTGCCGGTGGCCGTAGGTTTTACAGGACCATAAAATTTCATATTTGTTCCGTCATAAATAGCCTGTATTACCAAATCTTCCACATTGTCGTTGTTATTGTCAATGTTTATTTCAATCAGCGTATTGGCGTCAAATTTGGCGGCAGCGGTAGCGGTGGGAGAGAGCAGACCCTGCGTGTTTACAACAAATACACGGCTGTTGGCATCGGCACCTTTAAATGCATACACATCGGTGATATCAGTTGCCATATTGGTCACAGCAGGCGCATCAATATGATCGGCCGCCCATAGAATACTACCACCCAGGATAATTGCCACAGTAGCAATAACAGGGATTTTTGTCTTTTTCATTTTTTGTCTGTTTAAGTTTGTGATGGATGAACCTATCTACGGAACCCCGGGAATAGCAGATGTTTATTGCCGGTTTATTTTTTGGATCATAAATTTTCCGGGAGATCATGGCCGGCAACGGATGGTCGAAACCGGCTTTGCAACGTTTAAGCGGAATATTTATATTTGCAGACGGGCTATATTTTTGAACTTAAAAACCCCGAACTTTAAGAAAAATACACCCATATGAGAATCGTAAAAGACATATTGGCCAGCAAACCGCATGCTTTTAATATCGTTCAGGCAGGTACGCTTGTAATAGATGCACTCACTTTACTAAACTCGGTCAACCTCAGCTACCTGATTGTAATGGATAAAAATGAGTACAAAGGGATTTTTTGCGAAAGGGATTACAGCCGGAACGTTATTTTAAAAGGACGATCCAGCGACAAAACCAAGGTGGAGGAAGTGATGACCACTGAATTGCCGGTAGTAGCGCTTACCGACAGCGTTGAATACTGCATGAATTTTATGAACGAACAAAAAACACGGTACCTGCTGGCATACGACAACAATAAATTTGTAGGTGTTGTAACGATTCACGATTTATTGCGGCAGGTAATTGCCAATAAAGAAGATGTCTTCGACAGCGTTGCCAACAGCCTGCTGGATAATGAAGAAAGTGGTCGTATTTATTAAAGCCGCTTTATCTTTCAAATGAAAATATAATCCCGTCTTTCATTTTTCTTTCCGGTTATTTCATCTTTTATTATTTCGGCTGCTGCCTGGGTAAAGCTGATGCCGTTGCCGATAAAGCCATAAAAAA
>Ga0070667_100003182_pt1 | contig 14065 bp, 10 predicted proteins | sample KBSS33metaG_FD_64659 | JGI IMG/M metagenome (GOLD analysis project Ga0070667, IMG submission 64659) | Switchgrass rhizosphere microbial communities from Kellogg Biological Station, Michigan, USA - KBS S3-3 metaG | ecosystem: Host-associated > Plants > Roots > Rhizosphere > Soil ...
GCGCGGTCGATCACCTCGAGCCCCGCGCCCGGCTTGACACCCTCCACGGTGAGAACCCGCCGCCAGGCGCGCGCGCCCGGCCGTCCGTGGAAAAGCCCCAGCATGTGCCGCGTCATCGCCGCCAGATGGACGTCCCGCGCGAGCTCTCGGGCGACGTAGGGCCGGTAGCGCTCGACGGCCTCCTCCGGCCCGACGGTCTCGCCCGCGCCGAAGAAGCGCGCATCAACCTCCCCCAGGAGTCCGGGCGTGTGATAGGCCGCGCGGCCCAGCATCACCCCATCGACGTGCTGCAGATGCGCCGCCGCCTCCTCCAGGCTGGCGACCCCGCCGTTGATGTCGATGACGAGCTCCGGCCGCTCGCGCTTCAGCCGCCAGACCAGGGGATAGTCAAGCGGCGGGACGTCGCGGTTCTCCTTGGGCGAGAGCCCCTTCAGCCAGGCCTTGCGGGCGTGCACGATGAAGCGCCGCACGCCGGCCTGGGCGCAGAGGTCGACCAGCCGGAACAGGCTCTCGTCGGGCTCCTGGTCGTCGACACCCAGCCGGCACTTGACGGTCGCCGGAACCGCCACCGCCGCGCCGATGGCCGCCATGCACTCGGCCACCAGCTCCGGCTCGCGCATCAGGCAGGCGCCGAAACGGCCGGATTGCACCCGGTCCGAGGGGCAGCCGACGTTGAGGTTGATCTCGTCGTAGCCAAGGTCCGCGCCGATCCGCGCCGCCGCGGCCAGGTCGCCAGGCTCGGAACCGCCCAATTGCAGCGCCACCGGATGCTCGGCCGGATCGTAAGCCAACAGCCGCTCGCGGTCCCCATGCAGCACCGCCCCGGTCGTCAGCATCTCCGTATAGAGCAACGCACGCCCCGACAGCTGACGGTGCAGCATCCGGCAATGCCGATCCGTCCAGTCCATCATAGGGGCCACGGCTAGCCTATACGCTTGAAATTTCTGCACTTTTCTCGTAACTTCAAACGGTTTGGTCGCGACGTGTGCACTCGATTTTACGACGCTGTACGACCTTTTTCGCAGCCTTTCGACAACTCGGTGCACACGGAACGCACCCGGAAATGGCTTCCACCATCCTCCCCTGAGCCGCGAAGGCGGTGCGAGACGCCCGACGCGCCATGAGGCGACCTTTTGATCGTACGGTCTAAGGAAGTCCGCGTCCCCCCGACGCGCTCAGAGCTCGCGATGTTCGAAGATCAGTACGGCGACCAGGCCGCTGCGCAGCGTACCTACGTGTTCTCCGGGAAATCGAGCTTCGTGGCCGACCAGGCAGACGCGAATACGCAAAGGCGCGCTCAGGCCCGTCACGGGCGCGCAGACCTGCGCATGATTGACTTGGCGCGAAATGGCCCTGACGCGCGCCCAATCCGCGTCGCTCAGCATGGCAAGCCAATGTTTGTGCCGGGCGCTGATCGCGGGGTCGCCGACAGCGTCCCTTGGACGGAATGCAGTGGGCGTGGACGCGCTCTCACGTCGAAGGGTCAGACTGCGAAGCTCTGGCTTGGTCGCCGGATTCGGACGTGAGGTAGCGGAGAGAAGCACCGCCGCAGCTGCGTCCACTGCTGGAGCCGCCGGGTAGCTGCTCGGGGCGGACTCCGGCGGCGGTGCGCTCGCAGTCGAGGCTTCCAGCTCCGCGTTCAAAGCTGGTCGAGCGCCAAACCCGCGGGCTTTGGCCAAGTTCGCGCGCGTCTCGCGATAGGCTGGCGCCGCCATGGGGTAGTCCTCAGGGAGGCCCCACTTCGTGCGATATTCCTGAGGGGACAGTCCCCTTGATCCCAGGTGTCGCCGAAGCGACTTATAGGGCTTGTTGTCTTCGAAGCTGATCAGCGCATCTCGCGTGATGGACTCTCGGATTTGCACTGGACTGAGCTTCGTCCGCCTTGGCTCGGGCGAAAGTGCACCGGGGTGAGCTCCGACCGCCGACAGACCGAGCGCGATCTGAGTTATGACGGTCGATATTTCACTCGACGCTACATGATTATTCCTAAAATAGGCAGCTGCGATATCGGCTACGATATTTCGAAGAGCGACGTTCTGAGACACGCAGAATCCACGATTGAGCTTCAGGGAACGAAACGGTCTGCAGCTGGAGCCAGGCGAACCGTAGATATGTCAGGGCGAGGTACGCCGACGGAACAACCCGTCGGGCAGAGCTAAGCTGGGTTGTCGCGCGCGCCTCATTGGATGTCTAGGCTAGATCGACGGAGCCTCGCTGGCTCAGCAGTCGGGCGACACCTGCCCAGATCAGGCGCTCGATTCGGCCGAGGCCCTGATCAGCTTTGAAGACGGGAAGCCCTACCGCCTTCTGAAGCGGCGCCTGCGTACGATCGGACTGACGCCAGAACAGCACCGCGCCCTACCCCGCGTGCGTGACGGTCCGGGCCTGCAAAATGGTTTTCGGAGCATCAGCCACGGCTAGGCAACTCCGGAGCAGCGCCACTTCCGGAGCTTGTAGCCGCATCAAAGACCTTCGGATTCACATGAAAGCGCGCTACCCCCGCAAGCGTGGGGCGCCGTTCCGATACACGCGCCATTTGTGATCAGTTGGACCAGCCGCCGCCCCCAACAGGACAGCCACATGACCGCTCCACCCCTTCTCGAGGGCTGCACTTCTGCACCGGCCACGGGCGCTGCGCCGCGCTCGCTGGTGATCCTGCTCCATGGCTACGGCTCCAACGGCGCCGACTTGATCGGCCTAGTTCCCTATTGGCGGGCGGCCGTACCGGACACGCTCTTTCTAGCACCCAATGCGCCGCAGGCCTGCCCAGGCGTGCCGGGCGGCCGCCAGTGGTGGCCACTCACCAGCCTATCGCAAGAGGCGCGCGCGCCGGAGTGCGCGTCTCCGCGCCTGACTTAAACACCTACATCGATACTCACCTCGCAGCGAATGGTCTGAGCGAGGGCCAGCTAGCGCTCGTTGGATTCAGCCAGGGGACCATGATGGCGCTGCACATCGGCCCGCGTCGGGCAAAAGCAATCGCTGGGATCATCGGGTATTCAGGGATGCTCGCCGATCCGGACGCCCTGGCCAAAGAGTTGGCCACGAAGCCGCCGGTCCTGCTCGTGCACGGCGACGCAGACGAGGTTCTGCCGGTGACAGCAATGAATCAGGCGAAGACCCGGCTCGAGGATCTGGGCTTCAAGGTGGCGGCGCATGTCTCGCCGAACCTTGGGCACAGCGTCGACGAGGTGGGCCTCCAATTGGGCGCCAGCTTCCTCGCGCAACGACTCGGCTGACGGCTACCTAGGGAGTTAGGCGCGCCGATCTGGGCGAACTCGGTGGCAGGTTCTATTCCAGGCAGCTCCGAGTTCGGGCTCTCGAGCATCCTCGGCGGCCCCGACCCAAGGGGCTGGCGCCAACACCGGACATTCGACCTCGTGCGCTATCCTGACATGTGCGCGGCGGCCTCAACCGGCCGAATCGACCGGTCTTGGACCTCATTCGGAGGGCGATCGACAATTTCGCTATATTTGTGCGGCGCCCAGGGACGACCCATAATGCGGACAGGGATCGTTTGGTGCAGGGGCGCCGTTCCATCATTCGGTAAAGACGCAGATGCACGACATATTCGCCCTGGGCGCTCGAGCCGGCGCATTGCTCAAGGAGCGAGGCGAAACCGTCGCCGTTGGCGAAACCTCTGCCGGCGGATTGATATCGGCCAGCCTGTTGTCCGTTCCGGGCGCCTCAGCCTATTTCGCCGGCGGCGCAATCACCTATTCCGCCCGGTCGATCCGTGGGCTCGCCGGCATCTCGATCGAGCAGATGCAGGCCGATGGAATCCGCTCCAGCTCCGAGCCTTACGCGCTTCTTCTCGCAACCGAGATTCGCGCACGGCACGGCCAAGTCAGTTGGGGTCTGTCCGAGACCGGCGCCGCGGGCCCTACGGGCAACAGCTATGGCGATCCGCCCGGTCACACCTGCATGGCGGTGATCGGCGCCGTAACCGCCGTGCGCACGTTGCGTACGGGTTCGGAGGATCGGGTCGCCAACATGTGGGCCTTCGCGGAGGCGACTCTCAAGTTCTTCGTAGAGCTTCTCGAAACTGCGCCCTCCTGACATACGGTTGGGAGCTGGCGAAGGCCGAGCTGCGCCCCACAGCAGACGTTGATCCGCACGCACCGAGCATCCGAGGCCAAGCTCAACCGCGTGCCTGCCCAGGTCACTTGTTGAAGTCGAACATCACCTCGCCGATCTCGCCGCCGAATGGTCGCCCCGCCGGATAACCCGGGAGAATCGGCGCCGCATCGTCGCGGCCGATTGCGAAGGTCTCGGCCAGGTCAAGGTGCGTGGGTATTTCCAGGTTTGTGGTTTGCTGTGCGAGGATCTTGCCGGCAGCGCTGATCGTCACCGCAAGATCGGCGCCCCCATCCGCGCGAGTAGCGCCCCGCACCACGCTTAGCGTAAGATCCGACGCCCCTGCCGGCAGCGATTGGGCGCCTTCGATCCTCCGTGACTCGCCCATCGCTGAATTGGCGAGGAACAACGGCCGACCGCGATCGAGGTACAGCCCCATCCCACCCATCGAACTGCCCACCGCGAACACGGGACCCGTCACGTCCGCGCCAGGCAGGCTGAGATTTGCCGTCATGGTGAAGCTGCGCTCCAGGACGGGCGGCGCGCTGACCGGCGGGATCATGCTGACAGGCCCCGTATAGCGCCATTGCCCGCCGCGCGCCTTGAACACCGCCTTAGAGAGTCGAACCAGTTCGAAAAACCCGTCGCTGAAGTTATGTTGCGGCAGGACGTGATAGCGGGTCCCCTGCTCCTGGAACATCTTCGCCATCTGCGCCACTTTGTTGGGGTATTTGGCGGCAAGGTCGGTGGTCTGGCCCGGATCGTTGACGAGGTCGTACAGCTCCCAGGGTTCGTCGAAGGTTGGTGGCGCGGTGTAGCGCCACGGAATTGCGCGGTGATTGGTGACGATCGACCAGCCTTGCCAGGAAAACGCGCGGTTGCCGAACATCTCGCTATATTGACCGCGCGCTTGGCGCGGATCACCGACTGCGGTGAAGCTTTGGCGGAAGCTGACGCCTTCCATGGCGCTTTGCGGGACGTTGTTGACGATAGCCGCTGGAGCCACGCCGACCATGTCAAGGATCGTGGGCGCGATATCGGAAACATGGGTGTACTGGCGGCGCAGTTCGCCGTGAGCGGCGAAACCCCTGGGCCAGGATACGATCAGGGGAACCCGCTGCCCGCCTTCATAGGTGGTCTGCTTATAGTAGCGGAACGGCGTGTCGCCGGCCACGGCCCAGCCGAAGTTGTAGGTCGGGTAAGTCGAAGGCCCGCCCCAGTCATCGTAAAAACGCAGGTTGTCTGCGAGCGTCGGCTGCTTCTCGGCTGAAAGAAAACTTTCTGAAAGCATCCCTTCAGGGCCGCCCTCAGCGCTCGCGCCGTTATCGGAGGTGACGATCACCACCGTATTGGCGAGCTCGCCGCGCTTCTCGAGTTCATCGAGGATGCGTCCGAACTGCGCATCCGCAAACGAGAGCGCCGCCGCAAAGACCTCCATCTGGCGCGCGTACATCTTCCTTTGTTCCGCCGTCAGGTCGGCCCAGGCCGGCATCCCCGGCGGCCGGTCAGCAAGCTTGGTCCCTTTGGGGACAATGCCGCGGGCGATCTCCCGCTGCAGAACGGTCTCGCGCAGCTTGTCCCAACCCATGTCGAATTTGCCGCGATAGCGCTCGATCCACTCCTTCGGCGCATGATGCGGCGCATGGGCGGTGCCGGTCGCGTAATACATGAAGAAGGGGCGAACCGGCCCGGCGTCGCGCGAGTCGATCATCTTGATCGCCTGATCGGCGAGGTCGACGTTGAGCAGGTAGCCCGGCGCCGACGGAGTCGGGATCGGCGTGTTGTCCCGGATCAGGTTCGGATGCCACTGGTCGGTATCCGCCGCCATGAACCCGTAGTAGCGCTCGAAGCCTTGCCCCGTCGGCCAATAGGTCAGCGGCGCTCCCGAAGCCATGTCGGCCGGAGGGAGGTGGTCCCACTTGCCGATCGCGAAGGTGGCGTATCCGGCCTGCCGAAGATTCTCGGCTATTGTCCCGGCCGCGGCGGGGACCCTACCGGTATAGCCCGGCGTGGTCATCGGCAGAGCTGCGTGGCCGCCCATGTTGACGCTGTGCGGCATGCGCCCCGTCAGGATGGCGGCCCGCGAGGCGGAACAGACCGGGGCGGTGTGATAATTGTCGTAGCGCAGCCCCCTCGCCACGACGCGATCGATGTTCGGCGTATCGACGATCCCGCCGTAGCTCGCCAGCTGGGCGAAGCCGACATCGTCGAGCAGCCATAGCAGGACATTCGGCCGACCATCGGCCTGCGGAGGCGGTGCGGGTGCAGGCGTCGCTTCCACGGCCGCCGCGGCCGGAGCGGCCAAAGCGATCCCCGGCATCAAGAATCCGGCGATGGCCACGGCGTGAGAGATCGTGTGCAGAAGCTTCATGAGTTCTCCCGAAATGCACGATGCGTACGCAGGACGGTCGATCACGCGTGAACAGGCCGGTCCAGCGTCCGCGGACGATTCGCATCGCGCGTGCACGGTCTTCTTGCACGCAGACTTACGTGCGGCGGCTCCATGATGTCTAATGCATACTCTCTATGCCCGTATGCAGTTTGATTATCACATGAACCTGACCCAGCTGCGGCATATCCTCGCCGTCGCCCGCCACCGGAGCTTCTCGCGCGCCGCCGAGGAGGTGGGAATTTCCCAACCCGCGCTTAGCCGGAGTATCGCGAAGTTTGAGCAACACCACGGCGCCCAGTTGTTCGATCGCAGCTCTGGCGGGGTAAGGCCAACGGCGATGGGGTTGCTGGTGATCGACGAAGGCCGCAGCATCCTTTCCGCCGCCGAGCGCCTGGAACGTGGCTTGAGAGGCGGTCCGGGCGGACAGACTAGGCGCATGGCCTTGGGGATCGGGCCTCTTGCCGCGAGCATGTTCCTGCCGCGACTGGTCCCCCTGCTGTGGGATGTCTACCCCGGTCTGCACATCTCGACTCGTATTCGAATTACGCACGAGTTGATTCCCGATCTGCTCGGTGACCGGATTGAGCTCATCATCGGCAGCAACTGGAACCTTGGCCGCGTGCCGGGCATCGAGGTGGAATCATTGGGAAGCATCCCGATGGCCATCGTGGCTCGCAGCAGTCATCCGCTTACCGCGGCGCCCAATGTCTGCGCGGCGGACCTAGAAGCATATCCACAATTGGAGTCCATCGAATTGGCGGGATCCCACATCGTCCGAGACGCCGGATTGTTCGTCTGCGACAATTTCCATTTGGCTCGCGATGTGGTTCTGCGAACGAACTGTCTTTGGAGATCCTCGCCGTCCTACCTCGGTGAGGACATTCGGGCAGGTCTGCTCCAGCCGCTGCACATTTTGGACGAGCCGATAGCCGAGGTTGACATCTATGTGCTTTTCAAGCGGGGGCGTACGCGCTCCCGCGCGTCGACCACGACGATCGAGGAATTGAAGGCGATGCTGGAGATCGGCCAATCGCATGAGACGCGTGCGCTGAAAGAGTTCAAACGACCTCCGACGCTGACGCGGTGAGTCTGATGTGCTTCGCTCTATTGCGCAGCCGCTCTACGCACGGAGCGGCTCAGGAAAGGGGGATCAGATGATTGACCACGTGACGTTCGGCGTCTCGCACTTCGATCGCTCTGTCCGCTTCTACGATCACGCCTTTTCTCATCCAACGAACTCCATCAAGTCATTTGCGGCATCTCCGCCACACTTTTTTCAACAAGGGAGTTGACACTCAACGCGGAGCGATATTGAGCAATTTGACGAAGCGCCAAGGAGTGCAAGGTGTCAGACACCCTAGAACTGCAAAAAATCGTTGGGCAGGTCGCCGCTGCCTACTTCGGAAATAGCCATGTAAACCCGCCGGATATTTCGACCGTGATCGCCCAGATCGCGACGAGTCTCACGTCGGTCGGGGCGCCCGCGGCGGAGCCAGCACCTGAAGCAACAGAAACGCCCAAACTGACGCCAGCACAGATCCGCAAATCCATCACGCCGGACGCCATCATCAGCTTCGAGGACAACAAGCCCTACAAGACGATGCGCCGTCACCTTTCGGTCCGCGGGCTCACGCCGGATCAATATCGGGAAAAGTGGAGTCTGCCCAAAGATTACCCGATGGTCGCCCCGTCTTACAGCGAGGCCCGCTCGAACATGGCGAAGTCGCTCGGCCTTGGCAGCCGAGCCAATAAGCGGACTTCAACGCCGCCGGCCGCAGCCGCAGCCGCGGCGGCGGCGCCTGCGCCGAAACGACAAACCAAGGGCCGCGCAGCAGGCGCGAGGGGCCGCAAGGCCAAGAATGCTGCGCCCTCCGGTGGAGCTGGAGAATAGGATAAGGGCTGGCAACGGCGTAGCGCCCGCACGGAATTAGCGGGCGCTTCCGTCTCGCAAATCGAGCCGAAATGGGGCAGTACAAGAAACGCGTGGCATCGTCGGGGGCTTGACCGGCAGGGATATGGCGCCGCCGAGTTGCTGGCGCGCAACGCTGCCCGACTGGCGACCATCGGTCCCGACGCGGCTAAGGGCGACCCCAAGTCAGCCGCGTTGCCCGGCGGAACTGATTTCTAAAACGCCACAAGCAGGGCTCGGCAACGCATCCACGGACGAGCGCTCGCGCCAGCGACGACGGGTCTCGTTCATTCGAAAAGTCTCGCCGGATAGCCTAGGCATGAAAAGACCCGGGCCAAACGAGTTGCGCCCGGGTCGAGGATAACCGTCTGGGAGAAGCTCCCCGCGGCTACGACAATATATTCAAGCGTTATCCGCCCCAGGCATAGCGCACCGACACGGCGAAGGTGCGAGGAGCGCCGAACAGGCTCGTGCGATAACCCGAGGAATGCGCGGAGCCGACGGAGCCGTAGTCATACTTCGCGTCGAACAGGTTGCTCACCGTCAGGGCAGTGTCGACCCCGCTTCCGCCGATATCGTCAAGCGCGAGGCGTGCGTCCACCGTCGTGGCGCTGCCGATGGTGTCCTCGCCTTCGTGGAACTCGTCGCGGTAACGCAAGTCGACGTTGAACGACAGCTTCCCGCCCCACACCTCATCGGGATACTGGTAGAAGGCGTTGGCGGTGAACGTCCATTTCGGCTGCTGCCGCAGCACGATCTTGGTGGGGATGAGGTTTGTGCGTCTATTCGCGATCAACACCGTCAAAAAGTTCGGATCGAGGCTGATGCTGTCGGTCTTGACATGGACGTAGGAGGCGCCGGCGCCAAGCGTCAGCCCCTCGATCGGGTTGATGGAGGTTTGGGCCTCGAAGCCCGAGATCGTCGCCTTGCCGGCGTTGGTGTAGGTCGTGGGGTTGGGGATCGGAACTTGCCGGCCCGCGACGCCCCCGACAGTGCAAGGTGGCGCCGTCGAACCCGGGAAGTTCGCCGCTTCCGGAATGCAGGCGAGGGTCGGTCCCGGCGTCAGCGAGGAGGTGGGGATCGGCAGCTGGGTGCCTTTGTCCTTGCCGCGGAAGACCGCGAGGTCGAAGGCGCCGGGCATCGCCCCGCCCCAGCGGTGCTTCGCGCCCACCTCGACATCTGTCAGGGTTTCCGGCGCGAAGGTCTGCACATTGCCGACAAAGGCGTCATAGAGGGGTGAATTGTAGCTGCCTGCGCGATAGCCTCGACGTGTGGCCGCGTAGACGAGGGTCTGAGGCCGGACCTGCCAGTTCACGCCCAGGTTGTAGGTGCCCTTCTTGAAATCGACGGGCGGCAACACGGCGGAGCTAACCGAAATGGCGGTGTTGTTGACGCCCGCCCTCAACGTTCCCGCCCGACAGGTCGCTTCGCTGGGGATCGGGTCCGAAGGCGTTTCCATAACCAGAGCGACCGCGAACGGCGAGTAGTTCTGCGACATCACGCAGCCGCCGCTGGTGTCCCAGGTCTGCCGGTACCCCGCCGTGACCGACAGGCCATCGAGCAGCCCATCGAGCGCATAGTCGACCTGGCCGTACAAGGCCTTGCTCTCATCGGTGAAGTAGGAAGTGGAGATGAAGTGCGCCAGGCCGAAGAAGAAGTTGACCTCCAGCGCGGCAGATCCGCCGAGCCCATCGGGCTTCTGCTTGTAGTAGAAGCCGCCGACGGTATATTTCAGCTTGTCGTCGAGCAGAGAACCGGAGAGCTGAAGCTCTTCAGTCACCGACTTCAGGCGGATATGGTTCCCAGACTCGACAATGTCCATCGGCGAGCCATCGTTATCTAAGTTGGTGAAGCTATCGTTGGTACGGTAGCCGACGATATTCTTCAGAGTGGCGGCATCGTTGATGTTGATTGTGGTCGTGTTCGACACGCCCCAGATCTTGGTGACGACGGCCCAAGGATCGGTATTGCCATACGCCACGCGGCGGCCATCCTGGTCCGCGAGCTGCTGGAACAGCCTGTAGTCGCAGGTGAAGCTCGTGCCGCATTGCCCCAGCCTGATCAGATTGGCCGCGAGCGACTGGCCGATCGGAAGCGGACTGGTCGGTCCGAGCGCGCCAGACGCTCCGAGGAAGGTGATCGTAGCAGGCGGCAACAGCCATAGTGCGGGGCTGCCGCCGTCCGAGCCGGCCGGATAGAAGGTGTCAAAGCCTGAGGCGTTGAGACCGCGCGTCTTGGTATAGTCGACCACCGTGACGTTCTTGATCCAGTCGACCGGCTCGATCCGCAACGAGCCGCGGAAGGAGGTCGTCCGATATTCGTCATGATTGTGCCTGGAGGGGACAAGCGTAGGCAGGCCGGCCGTGAGGCCGGACATCGTATACGGCGTGTAGATGTAGGACTTGGTGTAGCCGCCGGAATAGCTTTGCTGCCCTGCCAGACGCAGCGCCACGGCGTCTTGGATGATCGGAATGTTGATCGCGCCTTCGATCGTCCGGTTTCTGAACTGGCCGATCTCGCCCTTGACGTAGCCGCTGAAGTCGTAGGTCGGCGCCTTCGAATAGGTCAGCACCGCGCCGCCGATCGAGTTCCGGCCAAAGAGCGTGCCCTGCGGACCCTTGAGGACCTGGATGTTGTCCATGTCGTAGGTCTGGATCAGCGAGCCGTAGGTCGGCAGCGGCACTTCGTTGAAGTAGGTGAGCACGCCGGGCGACACGTTGCCGGTCACGCCGCGCGACTGGCCGCGAATCGTCACGAACACGTTCGTGCGCGACCCGCCCCCGGTGATGTTGAGGCCTGGCGTCAGCTTGGTCAGGCTGGCGACGTTGGTGATGTTCTTCTGCTCGATGGCCTCGCTGGAGAAAGCGGTGATCGAGACCGGCACCTTGCTGATGTCTTCCGCGCGGCGTCTGGCCGTCACCACGATTTCGCCAAGGGTCGACGCTTGCGACGTGGTCTGGGGCGCTGCCGCGTCCCTCGTGGCCGTCTGCGCCGAAACTGACGACGGCAGCAAAGCCGATAACACCAGAACTGAACCGCCTGCGAACAATAGGGACAGGCCCTTTGGAATGTTCATAGTATTCCCTCCCGTAACGTTTGTTTGCATCATTGCCCGGTAGGCGGTCACCTCAGGCGCAATAGCACCGAAGTTAGCCCCTCCGGGGTAAAAGCTCGCTCACACTAACGAACATTAGGCAGCCAAGGCGGTGTGCAATCTGGCGAAGGATCCCGGCTCCCTCGCAATCTTTGAGGACGGCGGGCGTACGCGCCCGCTCGGGCAGCGAGGCGGGTGCGAGGCCGTGTAGGACCTGAAGCGATTCTAGATCAAAAACGGTGTTGCCCCCCGCTGATCACCATCCCCACTTGGCCTTCTTCGGCGCCAAAGCAGCATAACGACTCAAGGCTGCCTCATCACCGACAGCGCGGAGCTTGACAACGGAACCTGATTTGTCAATTGCATTTCACTCAAAGCACGCTCACTCGACTGTTGAACCGGCGATGGTCGCTTCATATCGGTTTCCTCCGCAGGAAGGCCCGTGAGGGCTCAATGAGGTCTTGGCGGCGTAGCACCTGCAAACGCAATAGCCGTGCTCAGGGCGCCTTGCCTGACGTTTGCACCCCACCTTCCTAATCCGCGGCGCCCAGCAGGATGGAGCCGCCCAGGCTGCCGCCGCCATCGCCAACCTTCGCGCCCTTGACCTGACGTTCGCCGGCCTGACCGCGCAGTTGCAGCACCGCCTCGTGTGGCAAGCCAGGGTTTGCACCACCCAATGAGCGACGAAAGTCGACTGCGTGTCAGGTTTTTAATTTACAAACGGCCGCAAAGTGTCAATCGCTTACGTCCTTCACCTTTACTGCGCCGGTCCGCTTTCACGGATCGGCGTTATTTTTTTGGTTAGAAGCAGGTGACGAGGTCGGCGTGAGACAGCGCGTGATCGCAAGGCAACCCTTCTGAACTTTGCGAGTGTCCGCTTGTAGCAAGCTCGTCCTTTGATAACGTCGCGATGAGGTTGAATTCTGCAACTTCTCCGCGGTGGGATAGAATGACGAATATCGATCCAGCGGGTGTTGGCCCCGCAGTGCCGCACGATCCCGAATTGGCGGCCGCCCTGCCGTCCATTCTGTCTCTGGTGCCAAAATTCCACGGTCTTGAGAGCATCCCCGCGGCCCGCGAGAGTGGTTCGGCGCGCGCCACCACTCAGTCGGCGGAAGCCTTAAGCCGTGGCGGGGTGTTTGAGGTTGTCGAGAGGACCGTGCCTGGCCCCGCCGGCGCTCCCGACATTGCGCTGCTAGTTGTTCGACCCGTCGCTGCAATGGGCTCCACGCCCGCCTTCTATTACGTCCACGGCGGCGGCATGATCATCGGCGACCATCGACTGATCCCCGATCCATACCTCGATTGGGCGGAGGAATTCGGCGCCGCGATCGTGTCCGTCCAGTACCGGCTCGCGCCGGAAACCAGGCATCCGGGTCCGGTCGAAGACTGCTATGCCGGGTTGGTCTGGACCACCCAACGGGCCGAAGAACTCAACATCGACCCCAGGCGCATCGTGATCATGGGGCCAAGCGCCGGTGCCGGTCTTGCGGCGGCGACGGCGCTGCTGGCGCGGGACCGCGGCGGTCCCGCTCTCGCTGCGCAGATGTTGATGTGCCCGATGCTGGATGACCGGAACAACACGCCCTCCTCAATCCAGGAAGATGGTCGCGGCGTCTGGGATCGCGGCGCAAACATGTTAGGCTGGACAGCGCTGCTGGGTGATGCTCGCGGCGGACCCGATGTCTCACCCTATGGGGCGCCTGCTCGGGCTGTCGATCTGTCGAACCTGCCGCCGACTTTCATCGACGTGGGGTCCGCCGAGACATTCCGTGATGAGGCCGTCGCCTATGCCAGCGCGATCTGGCGCGCCGGCGGCGACGCGGAGCTGCATGTCTTCGCGGGCGGCTTCCATGGCTATGAGGGGCTCGCCCCGCATGCTGCGATTTCCCACGACACGAGGGCGGCGAGGCTCGGTTGGCTCCGCCGGAACATGCGTGCGCAAGATGAGGTTCGAGCCTGACCGAATGTCCGCTTCTCTAATCGGACATCGCGGTCAAGCTCGGCTGGTCTGATCGGCCGGGTTCGCGCATGCTGATCACGCTTTCTTCGCAGTCTGGCGGCGCTGTTCAGCGGAGCCGCTGCACGCATGAATCGGATCAGGTTCTGGAGAGCTCGCTAAGGACACGCTTGCGGGCGCAGCAGACATTTCCGGCTTCATCCACGTCGGCCCTGGGCGGCCCGTTTGCGCACGACCTCCTGGCCTTCGGGAGACTTGATGTCGACGGCGATGCTCTCCTTGTGCATGCCGGATAATTACGTGAAAGCTGTCTGGGTCCGTATCGGGTCCGCTTCGAGCGGTTCGCCGAGCGGGTCTGCAATAATAGCCACACTTGGCGAAATGAGGCGAATTCCTGGGAAAATCATGCTCAAGGCATGATGCGCACCCGCGCCGGGCCGTGACAGACGACCGGCACAGCACCGACCAGCGCAGTCAGCGAAGCACCGAGGCTGGCTGAACATACAGAGGAGCAAGAATAATGCGGCTCGAGGGGAGGACGGCGATCGTGACGGGCGGGGCGCGCGGGCTCGGCGAAAGCATCGCGCGCGCGATCGTGGCTGAGGGCGGACAGGTGCTCGTCACCGACATCCT
>Ga0070667_100003188_pt1 | contig 14049 bp, 18 predicted proteins | sample KBSS33metaG_FD_64659 | JGI IMG/M metagenome (GOLD analysis project Ga0070667, IMG submission 64659) | Switchgrass rhizosphere microbial communities from Kellogg Biological Station, Michigan, USA - KBS S3-3 metaG | ecosystem: Host-associated > Plants > Roots > Rhizosphere > Soil ...
CACAGTGCGCGCCACCGCGCCGCCAGCGACGAGCTGCACCGCGCCGTTCATACATTTATCAACATGGACGACGAGAACGCGGCGACCCTGCGGAACCTGTGACCGACGACCCGGCCGCCGTCCCCGCCGCCGAGCGGGAGTTCTCCGCCCACACCCCCGATGAGACGGTGTGGGTGCGGGTGCTGGGCAGCGGCCGGGTGCTGGGGGTACAGCTGGAGCCGCCGGTGATGCGCCGGCCGGGCCGCGAGATCGCCGCCGCCATCCAGGCCTGCGCCGACGTCGCCTACCTGGAGGGCCAGGTCGCGCTGCGCGCCGAGTTCGAACAGCGCGGCGCACCCGCCGACGGGATCAGCTGGATGCCGACGGCCGCCGACCTCGACGAAGCCCGGGCCAGGTTGAGGAGCCTGCGGTGAAGATCGACGCGCCCGGTCTGGTGGCTGCCGCGCAGCGGCTGCTCGACGCGGTCATCGCCGTCGGCGGTGCCGAGGTTCCGCACCCGCCGTTGGCGGCGGATGTGGCTTCGGTGGGTGCGGCGGCGCGGTTGAGCGCCGCGGGCGGGGAGTTGGGGGCGGGGCTGGCCGCTCATGTGGCCGCGCTGATCGGCACCGTCGAGGCGATGACGGGGACGGCGGCGGCGTTCGTGGCGATGGACGAGTTCAACAAGGCGCTGCTGGCGCTGACCGGTGGCCGCGCGTCGGGGCCGCCGGCTCCTGGGGTGTGGGCGCCACCGGCGCCGCCGGTGCCGCCCGATGTGCGGTTGCCGATGCCGCCGCCGATGACCGGTGCGCCCGAAGCGATTTCGGCCGCGGCGCACGCCGGTGACCCCTCGGCGGGTGAAGTGTTCACCTCGGCGTGGTCGCAGGTGGCGGCTTCTGCGCACGACGGTGCCGAGACGATCCGCGCAACGGTCGGGGCGCTTCCCGACACGCTGGACGCGGAGGTGTCGACGCCTGCGGTGAGCGCTCACCTGCTGGCCTTCGCCGACGGGTTGGACACCTACGCCGAGCGGGCCCGCACCCTGGTGAGTCAGGCGAGCGCGTACGCCGAGAATCAGGTGGCCGCGCGTCAGGCGATCCCGTCGCCGCAGCAGCTGGCCACCGCCGATCAGAACGTGCGGATCATGCAGGCCAACAACATCGCTTCCGGCGGCAAATACGCTGCGCCCCTTGCCCAGGCGGTGGCCACCAAGACCCAGCTGAACAACCAGACGGTCACCGGTTACGGCGACTACCACGCGAACACCGACGCCGCGACGAGCGCGTCGGATCCCGGCGACCCTGGTGGCGGACAGGCCGGTGACGCGGCGGGCGCCGGTGCCGGTGTCGGGGGCTCGGGGAAGGATCCGGCTGCGGCGGGGTCGCCGGATCAGTCCGGTCAGATGGCCGGGCAGATGGCGCAGATGATTCCCACGGTGCTCGGCACGGTCGGCGGCGTGGCCGGCGGCCTGCTGGGGGCGGTGACCAAGGCGCCAGAAGCGTTGATGCAGGCGGCATCTCAGGCGGCGCAGCAGGCCACGCAGGCGATGAAAGGGGTGGGGGAGCCCAAGCTCAACGAGGCCCGCGAATTGCCGCACCTGCCCGAAATGGGTGATGGCGCAGGCGGTTCGGGCGGCGGCGCCGGCGGTGGCGGGGCGGGCGTCAGCCCGGCCGGGGGAGCGGGGCCGTTGTCGGTGGCGCCGACCACGGGTGCACCGTCGACACCTGCGGTGGAGCCCGCCGGTGCCTCGGGTCCGCCGTCGGCGCTCGGCTCTGGTGATGGCGGCGGCCGCTCGGGGATGCCGATGGGTATGCCGATGGGTGGGATGGGCGGTGTCGGCGGTCAGGGTGGCGGGGACAAAGGTGAGGGAGGTCGGCCGAAAAAGATTGCGGGGCCCGATATCCCGCACACCGAGGATGTCACCGGACGCGTCGACACCAACCGGCTGGCGGCCGCCGCCGCTGCCACTCGGGGACGGTCATCGGATGGCCCCGATGACGACGACGACCCGCCGGGCAAAGCGGAGCAGGTGGCGCGGCGGCGCATCGTCACCCGGCCTCCTGAGGAGCCGACGTGAGTCTGGACGCGGCGGGTTTCGACGACATGGACGATGCGGAGAAGGTCAAGTTCAGTCAGGAGGAATCCGCGGCCACCCTCGCGCGCCTCGACAAGCTGCTCGCCGATCTGGACGGGCTACGCGCCACTGTGGAGGACCCCGACGGGTACATCTCGTTCGTCCTCGGTTTCGACGGGCGACTGTTGGACTTGAAGATCGCCGACGCCATCGGGCACGTGATGACCAACCTCGAACTCGAAGCCCGGCTCAACCGGTTGATTGCGGCCGGAGAAGACGGAGTGGATCAGATGCGGGCGGATCTGTTCTGAGAGTTGGTCGGTTGCCCCGACCACAATGGGGGCATTGGCAGATGCCCGCCGACCCTCAATCGGGCACACCGCAGTCCCTCCGGATGCGGCGCGATGTGCAGTGTTATTCCCCAACGTTATTTCCCAACCAGATTGAAACAGATGTGCTGACATGGTCTATGGCAGACGAACCTGATCAACATCTCGACTCGGACAAGGAAGTTTCTGGCGCCGGCGTCACGCCGGCTAGGCAGAAAGCAGGCGGGCGATCCGGTGAAGAGCCGACTGTCTCCGCTACCGAACGGTCCGTTCAACTGCCAGCCGCCCCACGGTCGCGGCGATCGAATGAATTCTGGTTGGCCTTGGCCGGTATCGCGGCCACGCTCCTCGTCGGTCTCACGAGCAGCCTGCTCGCCTATAGAAGCGCAGATCACCAGCTGAAGGCCGAATCGGACAGGGCGGCAGCCAGTTTCAGCAGAGAAGAACGTAAGCGCGCATACGCCGACTATGTGAACGCGGTGGCCGACCTGGGCAGAGCGGAGTTCAAAATTCGCAATCCACCGCCTGGGGGTGTGTTCGGTCCAGTTGACCTGAAGCAACTGGAGAACCTGTATACGGAGTACACCCAGGCGGGGGACGCGTTCAGTCGCGCGAGCGCCACGGTTCAACTTCTCGCCTCGCCCGGCGTCGAGCAAGCGCGCAAGGCCATAAGCGAAAGACACAACAAGATCTATGATCAGATCAGCGCTTTCATGGAAGCCGCGCGTGCGGGCGCTTCACACGACTCCGAAGTACTAATCCGCTTCGACATAGATTTGGATAATTCGCCTGATCTGGAGCGGCATTTCATCGACGGCGCGAAGATGGACCTCGGCCTCGGCGGCTAGCACTAGTGAGGATGCCTTCGCGGAAGCATGGCCTGGTGAGGTGCCCACGAGTGGGATGCCGCTGATTTTGTTGGAACCACAGCATGCCGTCAGCGATGTTCGACAGCTGTTGGAGATGGCTGGCACCTCGCAGCGTCCTGCCTACCGCTGCCGCTTTCGTAACGACGCACAATGTGGATGCAGCTAGGCTAGATCCTTGAGATCGAGTCGTTCTCAACATCACAAAGCCGTGAGGAGTCGTCGCGGGCACCGCACGAGATTCAGCGGCGCTCGACGACCTTCCAATGGTTTCGCCTACGCAAGCGAGGACTACATCAACGCGGCCTTCTTCGAAGAAAGCTACGGCGTCACCGTCTGACGGTGCGACGCCTAACACAGATCCCGATGAGCGTAATAGGGGTCGCGGTCAAACGCTTTGCTCTCAAATAGTCTGTAGCGGTGGGCTTGACGTGGCGAAGCGAAGGGTTAGCCGCCGTTGTCAGGGACGTCATGCTGCATAGTTTGGATCAGACGATCGGTGAGGAATGCCACGACCTGCTCGCGGGCCTTGAACGCTGGATGACCGGGCTCCTCGCGAACCTGGTCGGTGAGCACCGAATGAGCGCTGCGCTTGAATCCCCAAGCATTGCCTGGCGACGAGTCGATCTGAACGGCGGTGAACGCAGCACCAAGGCGCTCGCTTAACGTGGCAAAGCGTTCCGCGGGAGATTTGCGGTCGTCGCTGAACCGAAGGCCGACTGCGCTTACGGTTCCCCTGGTGGTTCTCTCAATGACAGCACCGAGTTCACCGTCGGACACGCAAGGGTCGCGCCGCTGCGCCGGTGTGATTGGGAACGGTACGGCGGGCTGGCTCAGCACCGACGCGAGCACGACGTCGTCGACCGCGGCGGCAAGCGCGAAACCGCCGGTGAAAGCACATGCCGATCACCCCGACTCCGGGCCCCGTTGTTCGCTCGTTGAGATGCCGCGCGAGCGTGCGTATGTAGTCGGCAATTGGGCGATGGGCGCCGGTGGCGAAGGCCCCAAATTCGCGCGCAACACATACTCGAGCGATGCTCAGAAGCGTGTATCCCGACGACCTAGGTATACCCGGGGTGCCGAAAAGCGACGGAATAGCGACGGTAAACCCGCTGTCTACCAGGTGGTTACCGAATCCAAGCACTGCCGGGTGGATTCCGGGATCTCAGGCATCAGCACGACTCCGGGGCCTTGGCCCTTCTGGTAGACGTCCTGTGTGTAGCCGCAGGCACTAAACGGCCCGCGGGCCCATCCGCTGAGATCGGCTGTCGGTGGCGGCATATCTGTCTTTCCCGTCTGCACGCGCGAAACCGGGCTGACGCGACACTAGGTGCTGCGTGAGAACGATGGGTGGACTATCGGACTACTTGTGTCTGGGCTAGATCGGCGGCCGGCACGCCTGTATGCCTGCACGGGGCCGCACTCTGCGCGCGGACCCAGCATGACTAGCAGCTGCGCGAAAGGCGACGGCTGAAACCGTTAACACGTACGGTCCGAAGAATCGGTCGAGTGGAGATTGGGGGAGTGATGATGCACGAGACCCCTGAACCCGGTAGCGCGGCTGCCGACGCACCATGGAAAACCAATTGGCACGAAAGACTCGCCCGTCAGATTCCGCGGGTTACCGCGGTGGGCGCCGCCGTCGCCGGGATCCTCGTCGCCGGGTGGGTGTTAATCGGGGATCTCAAACCTGATGAAGCGGTCGTGGGCACTCTGGTGGGGTTGGTTGCGCTGGTCCTTCTCGTGGCGGCGTTCGCTTCGGCTGAATGGTTGGCGGCCATGCTCGGTCGCGTCAAGGGCGTCAAAGTCGGCGGGTTTGAGATTCAGCTTGACGCATTCCAAAAGGTGGCTGACGAAAGCTCAGCCAGCCAGTCCGACGACGAGCCCGGCTCCGCCAGAAATCTCACAGACCTCAAAATAAACCTTGAAAACAAGATCGCATACGTCGCGAACAACATCATCAACTCCGACAAGAGCAGCGATCCGATGCCAGGGTTCGTCACAATCGGCAGCCTGAAGAAAGGCGAGGGACTGCTCAAGAGGGAACAGGCGCAAGTTGCCTACGAAATCATGGGCATGCAGCAGCACGACTTCGCACTACTCACGCCGCAGGACCGCGAGGTGTTCTTCAACGGCGCGAGCGCGCTCGTCAGCTCCATGCGGATCACCGTCTTTGCAAGCCTGGTGAACAAGCGGCTCGCGCGACCGGGCTGGAAGGTGCAACTCATGCCGGGCGAGTTGCGCGACATCACGCTTCGCTCCACCTTTTCCGAAGGTTCGCTCGTCCACCACATCATCCCGGTGGTCGCCTCCAAGAAAGCGACCTTTGTCTATGAACGCGCCGAAGATCTACTGGAAAGGTCGCCGCGCTCGACTGGAAACCGGGGACGGCGCTTCATCGTCGTCCCGCCGCTGTTCGAGGAGAAGCAGGACTCACTTCTCAGGTCGACAGATGCCAGCGATGAGATCGCAGACCGAATCTGGACGGTGACTCTCTTCGCGCTACTACAGTGGCTTCGCAGCGAGGAAGCCGCTCACGCTAGTGAGCAGTAATTGCAATGAAGGCACGCTATCTGGTGCGTGCCTCAGGTGAGAGCGGTCGCATTCGTGCTCGCCACGCAGGGCAAGGAAGTGACCGCGCGGTTGTGAAATCGTATGCCAAGCGTGATGTTTGAAGTCAGCAGTTCGACGTGTTGGGACTTGTAATCTTGCCCTACTGACACTGCGCCGTGGGGAAGGCGGCAACACGGTGGGACACTTGCATACAGGCAGGCTGGTGGTGGCCACGGGCGAGGTAAACCCTCGACGGTTACTACCACAATTCGAGCGCACGCCATGAACTCACCCCAGCCGTCCCGGATGACCAAGCCGCGGTGGGGGATTCGACAGCGAGCGACCGGCGCCGCCGTCGGCGGAAGTAGCGCGGCGAGCGGCCAGAGTTCTGGTAGCAATCCTCGGACCGAGGCCGACAAACTCGGAGCCACCGCAGGCAGATTCGCTGAGCAGCTCGGCAGGACGACCATTTTCCTCGCATGCTTCTATGCGCTGGCATGCATAGCGCTCGGATTCTCGTTGAGCTCCAGCGGAGGACGGCAAGCCTTCACCATCATGTTCGCCGCGGCTCTGATGGCATTGGCCTCTGCGAGTTTGGGTGCGTTGCTGGGATTCGTCTTCGCCATCCCTCGCGAGCTGCAGTCCACCGAAATTGACACTAACTCCAGCTCCACCCGCTACATCGCGAACACGAATCTCGAGCAGATCTCGGACTGGTTGACCAAAATCATCGTTGGTGTCTCGCTCGTGCAAATCGGTAAGCTGCCGTCCGCGCTCGGAGATTTATCACATCATTTGGCACCACTACTGGGATCTTCTGGCGCCAGTGGCGGTGTGGGCGTGGTGATTTGCATGACGGCGATAACCGCTGCATTCCTTCTCGGATATCTGTGGACACGCGTCATCGTCACTTGGTTGTTCGCCACCACCGGTCGCGATATTGAGGAGTACACGAAAGGGACCACTCAGAAGCTCGTCGTGGAGGCGACTAAAGCGGCTACCGAGGCCGGCGTAGTCAAGGCAGTCGAACAGAATATCCCCGACAAGTTGATGGTCAACACCATCCTGGAGTCGTATCGTTCAGAGGTCGCTAAATCGGCTGTGACAATCGATTTCCGGCCGTTCGATCCCGTGCTGACGGCTATTCAGGTCCCCTTGCCCGAGGATGCCACGGTTCAGAATCTCCTCAACTTCATCTATGGCGCTTTGCCCGATTCGGTGCCCGCGTTCGCCTACGGGGAGGAGTGGCTTCTGCGGCGCCCTGCTGACGGGAAGGTCTTTCGCAACATGGGCACACGATGGGCGGAGGCTTCGGGCATGACCATTGATGGCCGTTTGCTGGCCGACCCGGACGTGGGCATCAAGGCGGGCGATCTGCTTGATGTGATCCCTGGGCCTAACCGTCGCCCCCGCCAATAAGAGTTTGACTCGCAGCGCGAATTACCAGGTTTGCGAACTCTTTTAGCAGAAGAGGGAGCAGTTGCATCTGGGTGCGCGCAGGCCCGTTGGGCTGCCGGACGCCAACCAGGTATGCGGCCAGTGATGTCGCAGTGACATGCAGGCCAAGAACATCGCTTCGCGGCGAAAAAGATGGCGGGGCACGCTATTCCGAACACCGAGGACCTCACCGGACGCGTCGACACCAACCGGCTGGCGGCCGCGGCCGCTGCGACTCGGGGACGGTCTTCTGATGGCCCCGATGACGATGACGACCCGCCGGGCAATGCAGAACAGGTGGTGGGGCGGCGCATCGTCACCCGGCCCGCGGAGGAGCCGACGTGAGTCTGGACGCGGCGGGTTTCGACGACATGGACGATGCGGAGAAGGTCAAGTTCAGTCAGGAGGAGTCCGCGGCCACCCTGGCGCGCCTCGACAAGCTTTCGCCGATCTGGACGGTCTAAGGGCCACCGTGGAGGACCCCGACGGGTACATCTCATTCGTCTTGGATTTCGACGGGCGACTGCTGGACTTGAAGATCGCCGACGCGATCCTGCACGTGATGACCAACCTCGAACTCGAAGCCCGGCTCAACCGCCTGATCGCAGCAGGGGAGGACGGGGTGGATCGGATGCGAGCGGATCTGTTCTGAGTCCGGCCCGGATAGTACCAACTATTGGTATTGTCGAGTCGTGGGGAAGAATACGTCCTTCAGTCTCGACGAGCATTACAGCGCGTTCATCGACGGCGAGGTGGCCGCGGGCCGTTACCGATCGGCAAGTGACGTCGTGCGGGCCGCGTTGCGGCTCCTTGAGGATCGCGAAACACAGCTGCGGGCACTACGGGAGGCCCTCGACGCCGGTGAACAGAGCGGGGCGTCCACACCGTTCGACTTCGATGCCTTCCTGGAGCGCAAGCGCGACGACGAGTCGCGTGGCCGGTGAATCGATACCTACTCTCACCCGCCGCACAAGCGGACCTCGAGCAGATCTGGGACTACACGCGCGACCGCTGGGGCGCCGACCAGGCAGAGCAGTACCTGCGCGAACTGCAACGCGCCGTTGAAGGCGTCGCCGCGAACCCACAGATCGGTCGGCAGTGCGACGAGATCCGTCCCGGTTACCGCAAGGTCGCCGCGGGATCACACACGCTGTTCTACCGCGTCAACGCCGACGACGTTGTCGACGTCATACGAGTCCTTCACCAACGGATGGACGTGGACCGACACCTCTGATTCTCGAAGGGTTGACGCTTTCAGCGCCGTGTCGATACGACCGTGCCAGTCAAACGCCCGGCCGGGCCAGTGTCGCAACGCTTTTCACCTCAGGACCACTCACGATAGCGTGGCCGTCAGGTGTGGTCTAGGTCGGTTTGAGCAAACCCAGTAGCTGCGGAACGAGGCCATCGCCGCGCGACAGAGTTCACCCCAAAGCGCTCCGGATGTGCCCCTGCTTATCGAGATGGGCGAATCGACGTTCGCGTCCGCGATGGCGTCACTGCTCGACGCTGGCAACGACATTCGGCTGCGGCAGTTCATCCGCTCGCTCAGCAGGTTCGCGGGACCAGTGGGCAGCGTGGACGACTTTACGGTGGGTCGAGGCGATACATGAGCTTGCCACCAACGAATCGGCGTCACCCTACGGCGGCAGTTGGCGGGGCGCGCCGCCCAAGGTCGAGACAAGGGTTAGTCAGCACCGGCCGACGCCTCGGTGGCGCCCTCCAGGTTCCCTGCGTCATCACGCAGGGAGGTCGGAAGCATCTCGCGATACTGCTCTCTGACGTACTGGAGTCCATCCGATATAGACGGATCGTGTTCAAGTGCTGAGGTGACGAAGTCGAGTCGGCGGCGGTTCTCGTCGATGAGGTCGCGCCACCGCCGCACGAACGCGCGAACACGTGGGCGCCCTGGTTTCGGTGTTGGGTCGAGGAATCGGCCGGTTTCTCGATGCTCGGAGTGAATCCGGTCGTCGACGAGCTCGTCGTAGTCGCTGCCGACGAGAATGAAGTCCCACGAAGATCTTTCGGTCGCAAAGGCGGCGTTCGTGCGGACGACGTTGGAATAGCCTTCGACCTGGTTGAGCTCTCTTTGTGACAGAGTGACGCCGGGAGCTTTGAGCTCTACCACTAGGTGGCGGATGTGGTCGTGTTCCTTGTACTGCGCGGCGAGATGGAGGTCGACTCGGCCGCGCGTTCCGTCCCATCGGACGACAGGATCGGTATCGGTGGGCAGCCCCTCGAGTTGTAGATGCGTTCGCAGCATCTGGGTGAGTCCGCTCTCACTTCGCATGAGGTGGTATCCCTCGCCGAACACCCAGAGTTCGTTCTCGAGGATTTTGTGGAGGTGGTCCCGTTCGCCGACTCCAGGTGCGTCGGTCGGATCGAACAGTAAGTGCTCCAGGCCGGCCAGGAACTTCTGTCTGCTCGCCACGAGGTTGGCTGAGCGGATTATTGCGGCCAGACTGGTCTCACCCAGAAGTCGGGTGAGGGTCTGCCTGTCCTCGTTACTCAATGCGACCACTTCGTGAAGAATCGCGGTGAGTTTTCCGGGGTCGTGGCGTATTGCGTCGCGTAGCAACGCCAGCGTAAGCCGAGCATCTTTTTGTGTCGAGGAGATCTGGGTTGCAACGGCTCCGGATACGACGTCAAACACTGTGCGCTCGGCGATTTCGGCTTCTGTCGTCGGTTCGCCATCGTAGGGGTAGACGCCCTGGCTCTTCCATTGGTCGAGCTGTTCACGTCGGCGCCGCATGCGCCGCGTGGCGAAATGCCCTCGTACCGCTTCGGCGACGGACGGCCAGAAGGACGAGACCGGCTCAGGCGCGAGATCGTGGAGCGACAACACTGCCATCTGATCCGTTGTGATGTCGGGCCAGGTGACGTACGCGGAGTAGGGGAACTGGCTTTCGAGATCCTTGCCGGACTCCTCATAGATGAAATGATGACTGTCGGCACCGACATAGACGGCGCGATGTTTGCCCGATCGCCATTCGATCACGCGCACGCTCGCGGCATGCCGGTTCGAATCAGCACCGAACTCAATGTTTTCGACGTAATCGCCGATGATCTCCGCTTGCGGATCGAGTGCCACCGTGTCGAAAACGATCTCCAGATCCTCACTGTTAAGCAGTAGGACCGGCGCGAAATGCGATAGGAGAGCAGGGATTGCTGCATCTGCCTCGAGCGCGGACAGCGACTTCTGCTCGTCGTTGTCGATCGTGACAACCGTTCCGGTTTCCGACGACACAGTTGCAGGCTCGACGTTCCAACGGAATCGCTGTCGATTTTCGCGATGGCCGGTGATCGTCACCTGTTCTTTGTCGCCGGCACTGTTCTCACTATGGCTGGACCAAGTTACGGCGCCGCCTAAGGCAAAGGCGCGAAGCCGTCCTTCGCCGAGCTTGCCGTGGAGGTACCGCTTGCCGTTTTTCGACTTGAGGGTGAGCTTCTTCCACGAGTCACCGATCCTGCCGAAGGTCGCCTCCACTTCATCCGACGAGATGCCGTGGCCGTTGTCGGTCACCGTGATCGCGACGATCGCGCCGCTGTCGGCGCGCTGCAACTCGACGGCGATTTGCGTCGCCTCGGCGTCGATGCCGTTCCAGATCAGCTCAGCGACTGCACGGATCGGGTCACCTTCGCGGGCGATCCGCGCAACCAGATCGTCGCCCGCTTGGAGGACCAGATCTTTCACATCCCGCAGCGTACGAGCTCGACCCACGATTTCGAGCCAGGATCGCGTTTACCCAAACGGTTCCTTAAAGCATTCGATTATCGTCGTCGCCCGCGCTCTCCTGCTTTGGGCGTGATCGGCGTTTCGTGGCGGCCGATCCGCTATCGGCGACACGGCCGCCGCTGCTCACGGCGATGATCTTCCGGCGCCCCCGTTTGACCGCCTCCGTTTTCCTATGCACTCCTTGCAGTGATGCGGCCGCCGCGCACCGGAGCCTCGTACTCTCGAGTCGGATTCGCCGCATGCGCAGGCCGACCCGGCTTGCACCGGCAAGTCGGCTTCGCAGGGCGACCTGCAGATCGGCCATCCGGCGTCGCGGGCTGCTCGGCCGCCAGCGGAAAGACTTGGCAGCGGCCGGACATCCGGCCTCCGCTGCGCCTTCGCGAGCCCACCCGACTGGCATAGCTTCGGCCGCCGATCAATCCACCAGCACTGGCTGGGCGAATCAGCTCACTGTGATTGGCCGACGAGAGGCCCGTCATCGGACCACGAGGAGCGTGCACACGACAAGCGCCGCGGCGGCGAGCACCTGAAACACGTGCGCAGCGATCAAGAAACGGAACTTGACCTTAGTCCACTTTCGCAGGCCGGCCAGCACATCGACATTGCACGTCGCCGTGATGTTTCGCGCGGCCACCTCATCGAGCTTCCAATGTTCGTCGAGAAGTGACTGAAGGTAAATCGCGGTTGGTGTGGGCGATTTCCATGGAACGCCGGCGATGACCGCTGCAATTGCCGCGAGCAGCAAGCATATGAGCGCGGCAGCCAGCCAGAATCGTGCGCAACCCGACAAGACAAAATCCTTGCCGACAAAGACCGCGAAAACCGCCAGGACGACAGTGACCAGCCCGGTCGCCCCGGTTAGCGCCGTCGCAGCGCGACTATTGACAGAGTCTCTCCGATCGTTTTCCGCCTTCAGCTCAGCCTCAATAAATGCCGCGAACTGCTTACCCTGGTCTGCCCAGTTATCGGCCACGGTGGCCAATCAACCGAGGTGTCAACGGGATTCGTCGCGATACTCGATGTTCTGAGGCACGTGATCTTTGAATACTGTCTCGAAGTCCATCGGTGGCCGATGCGGTGGGTCCTGTGGACCGTCGAGCGTCGGCTGTGGATCATTCTGCGACGGCGGCGCGCCTTGACCTGCGGTCGTAGGCTGATCGGTCATGAAGCCCTCCCAAGTAACGGAGCACACCCGTTTTGGCTGCTCCTCCAGCGTAGCGCCGACATGCTCGTGGACTCGATGACTTCGACCGGCCCCGGCGCATCGGCCACATTGCCGCGAGTCACGGACAACGATCGGTCCCGACGACGAACGGGGTTTGTGGCCGGGACCGAACCAGAAGGGGGCAGCTACTAGGGTGTGCACGCCCCTCCACAACGAACCTATGGGTTTGCTTGCCGCCGACACCGCGAAAATGGCAACTCTGACAGCAAGGCTTCAGACGCTCCCGATGTGGAACGACTCCGGATCTGGCACCAGACGCCGACCGGCACCGCGGCCGCTGCGAATCATCTAGCGAAGCACCCGCGCAACGCCGCCGCCGACCAAACCACCCGTGCCGGCGCACCGGCGGAATGCATACGCAGAAGACCCTGACCTGCAGATGAGTCGGTGCGCGACACTGGGATTGGACCAGTTGCCCGTTGCCGCGCAGAAGATAAACTTGAGCTTTCCGAAGGTCTAGCCGGTAGCCGTGCCCTGCGGTAGACGAACCCCGATCGGCGCCCGCCAGCACGATCTAGCGCAAACATTTGTGACCCGGTCACCTCGCTGGGGCACTTAGGCTAGGTCCGTGGCCTCGTAGGTGCGCGAAGCGGTGCCACCGAGAAGATCGCTCCAAGAAAGATGCCGAGGAGTGCGTGATGCCTGCTGAGCCGATCAAGGTGAACCCGTCGCAGATGTTGCAGGGCGGTGCTTCGGTCGCTGCGACCGCCGAACAGGTCGCCACGCCCAATCCCGGTGCCGCGCCGATCCCGAAGCCCGGCTCTCCGATGGACGCCGCGACCGCCAGTGTCGCCGCCGCGATGGGCACCCAGGTCGCCCGGATGACCGCCCAGGTTGCTGCGAAAGGCCCTGCCCTGCAGGCCACCACGTCCAGCGGTGTGGCCCAGACCCAGGCCACCGACGAGCAGAACGCTGAGCGCTATCGCGCCGTTCCCGGTACCGGCGGACTCGACGGACTCGGCTCCGGAGGAGCCACCGGCCGGGTCATGGCGGTCAGCGACGGCTGGGACGATCCGCGCGAACCGTTCCGGATCACCGGAGACATGGAGGAAGACGAGTTCGGTCACTTTCACGCCCCCTACGTGCCACTGGACCCCGGCGGCGCGGCAGGCGGCTCGGGAGCCGGCCGCGCACCTGTCTAGATTTCGCGTAATCCGCCATCGTCCCTCGTACATCGGCCGTCGGCCGTCGGCCGTCGGCGGCGGCATCGTGGCGCCCATCCCGGTCCCGCGCAGCATCTGGGGCATCGTGTTGCCCATCGGTCTGCTCGTCGGCATCGTCGGTCTGATCGTCGTGATGTATGCCTCCGGGCAGCGCCAGCTCGCCGGCGGTTTCGGCCTGTTCGGCGGTATGGCCGGTATCAGCGCCATCGGCCTACTCGTGCCTCAGATTCAGCGGCCTGACGCTAGTCCTCGTCGTCGTCGGAGCGGTAGAGAAAGTCGCGCAGACCTTCGGTTAGGTCGAGGGGTTCGTCCACAACGAGCTGTAATTCCCCCGAGAGCATCTCGTGGTAATCCTTGGCCGTCGCGGTCCACTGTCCTGTGATCGGCACGTCGTAATCGACAGGCGCACTGATGAATAGCTCATCACTGCTGATGTACGGGTCGTTCGGTCGTAGTTCGCCTACAAGCACCTTCAAATCAACAGAGCGCGAGTTGCTGATGTCTATGTTGTCGTAAGGCAAGTAGATCATCGGAGGCGCCACGGCGCCCCCCATGTTGGGCAGCAACGCGGCGTCGCGCACGAAGTCCGGAACGTGTCGAATGGGCCGCGGGCCCCACGGGCGCGGTGGGGAGGGCAACTTGTCGTAATCCCTCCCATCTGAGGGGTTTTCGTCGGCTCGAACGGGTCCGTCG
>Ga0070667_100003189_pt1 | contig 14048 bp, 12 predicted proteins | sample KBSS33metaG_FD_64659 | JGI IMG/M metagenome (GOLD analysis project Ga0070667, IMG submission 64659) | Switchgrass rhizosphere microbial communities from Kellogg Biological Station, Michigan, USA - KBS S3-3 metaG | ecosystem: Host-associated > Plants > Roots > Rhizosphere > Soil ...
CGCTAGGGAAGCTGGCAGAATCGAGCATCATACAAATTTGGGCGTCGGGGAAGGTTTCTTTAATAGTGCTTGCTACCGCTGTAAAGTTGCGTCCGAATAGCTCTGGGTCGGTGCTGCCGTTCCACTCTTCGGGGATACTTGGCTCGGGCAGTGGCACGAACGTACCTAATTGTTTGCCGGTGATGCCGCGTTTTTTCAGGCCTTGCAAGTAGCTGTGCAGTGCGCCGGTGTGGGCACTATCTGTGATTTTGTTTAGGTCGATGCCTTGTCCGCTTTCGTCCGTTGGCTCCATGATAAAGCGCGGTTTGATGCCGGCGGCTTCGCAGTCGCGGGCAAAACCGGCAGTGCGATCGGCTAGCTCATCTGCTGAGGCCTCGTCGGTGGGCATTGATAGAAAGCTCATCGTTTCTGGCAACGGCTGGCCAAGTTCGGCTTCATAGGGCACTAATAATTGCAGGTCGGGGTTGTCGCTGGCGGCAAGGTTTGCCTCGCTTACCTCGTGACTCGCTTCGGGTGAAGCAGCGCCCGATGGCGATGGCGCGTCTGTGCGTGCAACATTTGGGCTGCCTGGCTTGCTGAAGCTGCAAGCGCCAAGGGCGGCTAGCGTTCCAGCACCAGCAAAGCCTAGTAGCAGTTCACGGCGGCCTATGAGGGGGCTAGTATTGGGTGTAGGGACAGCTTCAGGTGGCATAGGTTTCTCCAGTGAATAGGATTAGGAAAATACTATCGTATCATTTAAATAGCAGAAAAACAAATGCACAATCACCATAATGCTCATGGTATAATGCGGCTAATATAACTGTTCAAACAGAGGGCAATCTATGATCAAAACTCATTCCGACGACCCCGACGTAGCGGCGGCTGCGGCGCGGGCTTCCGAGATTGTTAAACAAGTGCTCGGTGCACTGCCGGTAGCAGAAACGTACGACTACGGCGGCCACAATTTACGCATTGGCGAATATGGCGTATGTGAGCGGTGCAGCCGCCCGATTGCTGAGGCACAGCAAGCCGCTCACGCACTGCACGATGCAGCCAAAGCGGAAAACGACGAAGAAGTGCGCGAACATCTGGCGCTGGCGGCCTCGTTGTTTGAAAAAGAGGCCGACGCCGCTTTGATGCGCGCCGAGCTGCACAATGGCGAAAACTCCGAAGATATTTTGAACCAGGTGCTCGGTTTCATATATAACCGTCACATTTGCGACACCTACGACCACACCCATCATTCTGGAGGAGAACAGTAGTGGCTGACCAACAAAGCATCGACCGCCACCTGCAAAATTTGCGCAAGCTGCTCACGCCACGCGGCCTGTTTTTGGCTAGCAGCCACAGCGTCAGCACTGGATATGACAAAGCCTGGATTCGTGACAACGTGTACGAGGCGCTCGCCTTCGAATATGCAGGCCAGTGGGACGTAGTAGAGAAAACCTATCACACACTGCTGGATATTTTCGATCAACACATAGATAAAATTGACTGGGCGATCACTAACAAACCATTCGAAACCTGGCAGTACATCCATGCCCGCTACAATCCCAATACTCTCGAAGAATTCTGGGAAAGCTGGGGCAACAAGCAGCACGACGCCATCGGCGCGGTGTTGTATAAATTGGCGGAGTTTGAGCAGCAAGGCCACAGCATGCTCCGCAACAAAAAAGACCGCAAAACGGTGCAAACGCTCATCTACTACATCTGTAATGTTGAGTATTGGCACGATCCCGACAACGGCATGTGGGAAGAAAACGAAGAAGTGCACGCCAGCTCGGTTGGCGCCGTGTTGGCAGGCCTAAAAAAGTGGCAAGAAGCTGGCGGCATGGAGGTGGACCAAGACGCTATCGACCGCGGCCAAGCCGCTTTAGTTGCGCTTTTGCCACGCGAATCCGAAGGCAAATTTACCGACCTGGCATTGTTGTCGCTCATTTTCCCGTACGGCATCGTGAAGTCGGACATGGCTCGCCAATTGTTAGAGAACCTGGAATACCACCTGGTGCGCGAACACGGCGTTATCCGCTACAAGTTCGATGCCTACTACAACAAGAACCCCGATGGCCGTTCCGAAGAAGCCGAGTGGTGCTTCGGTTTCAGCTGGATGGCAATTGCTTACAAACGCTTGGGCGACGACGCCAAAGCGCGCGAATATCTGGACCGCGCCACGGCCACCATTACCAAAGACGGTAAAATTCCGGAACTGTATTTCTCTAACTCCGACGAACCGAACGAAAACACGCCGCTTGGCTGGAGCGAAAGCATGTACGTGGTGGCGCTGTATGAAGTTGAAGGCCGCTAAGATTTAGCTAGGCATGACCGCAGAAGGTGTAGCGGTTACAGAAGGTGATGGGAAAGGGGCTGTATCGTTTTGCTTGTGGTAGGCTACCCAGTCGCATGTTTGTCCGTCTTCTTTTCTGTACGCGTCATACATAAGGCAGTCGAGAGGTTTGCCGTTGTAGGAGCTGGGAATTAGGTGTAGTATGCCGTCTGCCAGCCTGGTAGCATGTGCCGGAGGGTTGGGATTACCTGCGTAATAACCCACAAAGTCGCAATCGTAGCCATTTTTAGCGGAGCCGGTATCCCAGGCGCGGCAGTAAATATCTTTGCCTTTGTAGGTTGCGACGACAGGCTTCCAGTTTGTCGCTTGCTCGCTGTCGGGCATATCGCAGGCTGTTAGCGCACCCACGCCAATACCGGCAGCAAGTGCCACTGCGGGAAGTTTACGGCGGAGCGGCGTCTCTGAAGAAAACATAACAATATTATATAATTTTATGTATCTAGTTGCAATATGCATATGATTGACAATTGCACTACAAATATGTATAATATACTCCAATAACTTCTTTGGAGTATTGTAATGATCCACGCCCTAAAAGAAATGCTTATAGATTGGAACGCCCGCTACAACGAGCGCGACAAGCTGCAGCACGCCTACTTAGCAGCAGTCATCTTTGGCTTTATGCTGGCAGGCCTGGTTGGCCTTCTGAACTACGACGCTAGCCGCGCCATCTTGCGCATCTGTTTTGCTGGCCTGGGTATTGTAGTGGCGAATGCTATTGGCTGGGCGCTGCTGTTTAGCTTTGTGGTTAATAAGCTTCCCAAGAAGACTCCTGCAAACGGCAGCGGCAAGAAATAGCTTCCTGTATATTACTCAGGATAGTTGACCTTAAAGTGTTCGCCCGGAACAATCTGGCTCGCCACATCAATAATCTCAGGCACTATAATGCGGGCAACCTCTAGGGCGAAGCCTTCCGCTTGCAAGGCAGGGCACTCATGTCGGCCTTGATGCGGGGGAAATAGGCCGTCTTCACCTGGCATGGGGGCTGGGGGCGCTGTTTTAAGGTAATTTCTGTCGAAGCGTAATGTGTCGCCCTGGCCAGTCCAGCCAGCACCGTCGGCGAACTCATCTATGCGTAACTTCGCGCTGCCGGTGAAGGCCTGAGATTTGCGCACCCGTTCTACTTCGTCGAGGTTAATATATTGCCGCCGGTGGCTTTCGGATTCTGCAGTTTCGGGATTGTGGCCGGTAAGCAGTGTGCAGAATACACCCATAGCACCGGTGAAGGCGTTAATAGTAACTGATTCGGCAGCCGGATAGCCCGTACGCGCTAGTCTGCGCAATAGGTGCTCATCGTGGCGCCGCTGCCCGGCAGTCATAGAAGGTTCTTCCCGTACGCGCATAGCATTGAGCGTGCCGGTAAGGGCGCGGTGCCAGGGCGGAAGCTGCCGTTGCGCCGCTACGGCAAGCGGCATAAATACACTGTACGCGATTCTGCTGTCCAGGTCATGCATTTGCGGCCTGAATGGTTCGTCCATAGGGATGGTAGTGCGCGAGTTAAGTGCCAGATCCACCATCTTAAACGCACATTTAGCTACTGTTTTGGCGTGCAATTCTTCATCATTACGTAGATTTTTAGCTACATTGCAGATTATTTCACCCAGCCCGAAATAATAGTTTGCTTCACGACGTTCACGTGGCACTTCATTTAACGAGCGCGTTAAGCGGTAAATGGGCAGCCGTCCAAAAGTGCGGTCGTGGTTGGCATGGGGGATAAGCTTGGCTGCGCGTTCGGTAAGGGCGGGCCATTCTTCGGGTACTGCGCGGGTATGGGGCATAGCTGTATACTATTGCATGAAATTAGTAATTTGTCGCCGGGTGTTGCGGCTAAATTACATTAAACTGTTCGGCCGGAACAGTCTGCTGAGCTGTAGTGATAATTTCGGGCAACAAATCGCGCGCTACCTCAATTGCAAAACCTCCGGCTTGGAGTGCCGGGCAAGCCCAGCGGGTAGTATGGGATAGGACGTGACCTTGCACGAGCGTGAGTTTTGGCGGCGGAGTTTGTAAATAGGGTATGTTGAAACGCCGTAACTTGCCCTTGGCTGGCTCAGCCCAACCTAGCCCATTGAAGAGCTCATCACCACGGAGCCGGGCTGCACCACTAAAATCGGCGGATCGTTGCCTAAACAAGGCAAGATCGGCATCGGTAAAGGGGCGGTCTACATCGCTGCTATCAAGCTTTGACCCTGGCTCCTTGTCGTTGACTATGTTCATAAAGGCCATCTCTGCGCCACCGACCACATTAATAGCAATTGCTATGCCTGCGAAGAATGCTTTGCCCACTTCGGGGAGAGTGGTGTATTTGGTTGCAGCGTAGCGGATGTGTCCGGCCAGACTTGTACGCTGTTCTCTGTTGCGAGCTACCAGTAAAGCGCCTGTAAGGGCGCGGTGCCACGGCGGCAGTTTGCGCTGCGCTTGGACGGCGGCAGGTAAGAATACTTGCGGGAAGTTGGCTGTAATTAGGTCACGTAAATGTGGTACGAATGGTTTATCTTTAGGTACTTCCCGTATTTGCATGGCGCTTGCTAGCATACTGGCTGCGGCCCGCCGTACTATTTCGGCGCGAGCTTGCTCTTTATGTAAAGCTCGTGCTACCTCGCAAATTATTTCGCCTATACCGTAATAGAGATTGCCTTCGCGGCGGTCGCTTGGCACCTCTATTACGGGCTTCCATAGTTTACGTAGCTGGCGGTTGGTGATAGGCTCGTTATGCTCGGTTTGAGGAATAATGTGCCTGGCTTGCTCGGTAAGCGCGGCCCATTCCTCGGGCATATGGCGGGTGTGGCGGACGGGTTCGGCTACTGGCATTGTAGTACTATTGCATATTTCAAGCGTTGTCGCCATAACGTGAGCGTTTGTTCGCTTGACGGTTCGTCGTCATCTTGCTACACTACAAGGGATTGGTCGGCCGCAATGGTCGGCTTTTTTCGTATCAGACCTAAGCCACGGCAGCCCGGAAAGCGGGCTCGAAAGGAAAAATATGGACTTAGACTTTAAACAACTGGCGGGTGCCATAAAGGCCATCGCCGAAGAGAAAAACTTGCCCGAAGACACGGTAAAAGAAGTGGTTGAGCAGGCCTTAGCTGCCGCTTACCGCCGCGACTACGGCGAGCGCGAGCAAGAAGTGCGCGTCACTATGAACCTCAACACCGGCGACGTAGACGCCTACGTTATGAAGGAAGTTGTGGAAGAGGTGGAGAGCCCGGCCTACGAAATTAGTGTTGCAGAGGCGCAAACTCGCCAGAAGAACGCTCAATTGGGCGACCTGGTAGAAGTGCACGAAAAAGTAAACGACTTTGGTCGCGTTGCCGCCCAAACCGCCAAGCAGGTAATTTTGCAGCGCCTGCGCGAAGCTGAGCGCGAAATCGTTATGAGCGAGTACGAAGACAAAATCGGCACCGTTATCAACGCGCTGGTGAACCGCGTGGAGGGCAGTATTGTGCGCGTAGACCTCGGTAAAGCTCAGGGCATTATGCCGCGTAGCGAGCAAATCCAGGGCGAGCGTTACTACCCCGGCCAGCGCCTGAAGGTATACCTGAAAGATGTTGAGCGCGGCCTGCGCGGCCCGCAACTGGTGGTGTCCCGTGGCTGCAAAGAATTTGTTGAGTGGCTCTTCCGTGCCGAAGTTCCTGAAATGGAAAGCGGCGCTGTTGAAATTAAGGGCATGGCCCGCGAAGCCGGCGTGCGCACCAAGCTTGCCGTGCACAGCACTGTTCCAGGCGTAGACCCCGTTGGCACCTTTGTTGGTGGCCACGGCACCCGTGTAAACGCCGTTATGAGCGAAGTGGGCGAGCAAGAGAAGATCGACATCATTGTATGGAGTGAAGATCCTGTTGAGTACATCAGCAGCGCGCTGAGCCCGACCAAGGTTACTAAAGTGGAACTCGACGAAGCCAATAAAAAGGCGAAAGTTATTGTTCCCGAGGACCAGCTGAGCATCGCTATCGGCCGCGGCGGCCAGAACGTCCGCTTGGCAAGCAAACTTACTGGTTATGAGTTAGACATCGAGGCAGAGAAGGGTGCTGCCCCGGCCGCAGAAGCGGCGGCGGCTCCAGCAGCTACCCAACTTGCAAACGGCGCTAAGCCCAAGCTCAAGAAGAAAAGCGAGCTGGAAAGCAGCCTACTCGAAGCTATTGAAGAGCACGGCGAATAGTAGCTATACACCATCTCACCGATATACCCGTTATGACAACTCCTGAAGACCTTCCGCCGACACCCGAAGAACCTCTGGTAACATTTATACCTGCATTGGGTGAAGTAGTGGTAACTGCGGCCACAGGCGAGGTTATTTCCGAGCCAGCCTCGGTAGAGGGTGGAACCGGTTTCGCGTTCGACTATTTAGCTGGCACATTTAGCCAGATATATCTGCAATGCGGGCCAGGCATTCATACTATTCCAGATATAGCAGAGCAGGCTGGGTTATCAAGCGGTGACGTGCTCTCTGCGGTGCGCCGGTTTGACTGGTTACTCCCTTCTGATCTTGTCGATACCGAGGGCATCACGCAACTCCTCCCCAGCAGGCCTCTATTCCCTACGGAGTTTCCTCGAATTGGTGTAGAACCTATCATTTCTATACCGGCACTGGTGCTGCTGGGCCCGATGCGCCTCGCTAGTCGCCAGCCGACCGTAGAGGAGTTAGCCGTCCGCAATGAAACCAAGGCTGCCCGCGCAGCTGTCAAAGCAGCGGCACTGGAAGAGCGTCGCGTAGAGACCTTAGCTGCTGACCTCGAAAAGATAGACACAACCCGTCGTGATCATGCGTTAGTCACATTGCACGGCCACCATTTTCATATTCCCCTGGAATCCAGGCAGGCTATCATCGCAGCCCGGACTATTGAGGCGGTAGCTAGCCTTGATCCAGGCCAGACTGGCTTTACTGATAAAAGCCTATACGCCACTATATGGCAACTCATGAGCCTGGCGGAGCGCCGTATGTTCACCGATAAAGACGAAGTGCTCTACGCACACCGAAGCGCAACAATTAATAAAGAGGTGGATGCAGTGCTTAATGGTCTTACCGGGCGTATGAATATAACGCGGCGCGGCAGGTCAGCCTCGCACTACTATATGCCGGTGCCACCGGAAGACATTGCCGTGAGTTATCATGAAGAACCGATCGATGCAGCAGAGTTAGAGAGGGTTTCAACCGTGCTCCCACCAGGGATTCCGCGTACTCGTATTGAGACGGCGCAGTACGGCGAGGCCACCCCGGAGAATACGGCTTTTGCTGAGGAAGTTGTGCGGTTGGCTGCATCAGGAGAGAACCTCAGTCAAACGCTGAGTATCGAAATACTCGACTTTATTATGGGGTCTGCAGGCAAACAGGCGCTTCGTGTTGTATTGGAGAGGCAAGGGCGGCCGAAGCAGTTTAAAGCTGTGCTCGAGCGGGTGCATCTAGTGCTCCGTGGTAGTCTTGGTGGCATGTCATATTGGACGGCATCGCGCGCCCGCATGATCAAGGGTTACGGTAGCCACGGCAGTAACGCTGGCGTACAGCAAGTTTCAGGCGGATTACCCACCACTACGAAGTGGTATATCGGTGTTATGGGCGACGCTTCGGCCGCCGCCCGAAAACGGACGGAAGATAGTTAATTGGCACTCTTGACATGTGAGTGCCAACGTCGCTATTATAGATATGTATGACACCAGAAAGCGCAGATTTCCAAGATTTTTTGAACCACCTCACCAACAACGCGTTGGAGAGTTTGAAGCACGCTGACGCTATTGCCCGCAGCTTCGGGAGTGCCTACGTGGGCACTGAGCATTTGTTACTCGGTATTTTAGCCCAAGATGGCAGCATGGGCGCTAAAATTTTAGAAGGTGCTGGGGTTACGCTCGACCGCGCCCGCGTAGCTCTCAACCTTACGCCAAAAACAATGGTGATGAATGCTGGCGCCAAGGGTTTGAGCGAAACCGCCAAACTAACGCTGAAAATGGCGTACGACACCGCCCAGGAATACAACCAAGAGTTTTGCGGCACCGAGCACATCCTAGACGCTTTGTTGAGCCAAAAGAATGCCCGCGCCACCATGCTCCTCCGCGCCATGGATGTAGATGTTGACGCACTCGGCGGCGAACTAGAGCAATTCCTAAACCGCCAGTACGAAGACGACGACAGCGGCAGCAACAACGCCAGTACCGGCGCCAACCGCCGCACCGGTGGTCGCAACAAGGGTCGCAAAACCGCGCTGGACTTTTTTGGCACCGATCTCACCGCCGAAGCGCGCAACAATAAATTGGACCCCGTTGTGGGGCGCGAGCAGCAAATTCGCCGCGTCATCACCATTTTGAACCGCCGCACCAAAAACAACCCGGTATTAATTGGCGAGCCCGGCGTGGGTAAAACCGCCATCGTAGAAGGCCTGGCGCAGCGTATCGTTGCCGAAGATGTGCCCGACAGCCTGCTCGACAAACGCATTATTATGTTGGACTTGGCGGGCATGATTGCTGGCACTAAGTACCGCGGTGAATTCGAAGAGCGCCTCAAAAAAGTGATGGCCGAGCTCGAGCAAGACCGCAAATCCATCGTATTTATAGACGAGCTGCACTTAATTGTTGGCGCTGGTGCCGCAGAAGGCGCAATGGACGCTGGCAATATCTTGAAGCCAGCCTTAGCCCGCGGCCGCATTCAGCTTATTGGCGCAACCACCACTGCTGAGTACACCAAGCACATCGAAAAAGACGCCGCACTCGAGCGCCGCTTCCAACCTGTACAGGTGCCTGAGGCTACCCCGAGTGAAACGCTATCTATATTAAAGGGCTTGCGCAGGCATTACGAAGAATTTCACGGTGTAACTGTTTCCGACGAAGTATTGGAAGACATAGTTGCACTTGCCAAGCGCTACGTGCAAGACCGATTTATGCCTGACAAAGCTATCGACCTGCTCGATGAAACCGCCGCCCACCTGCGGGTCGGCAAGGGTAAAACCAGCCCGGCCGTGCGCGCTCTGCAAAAAGAGCTGAAGTTGGTAAGTACTCGTATAGACGAAGCCGTTGACGACGAAGACTACCAAAAGGCTGCAGAGTACAAAACTCGCGCCTCGCAAATCAACGAAGAGCTTTCCAAACTGCAAACTAACAGCAAAGACGCCAAGCGTTTAGATGTAACCAGCGAAGATGTCGCCGAGGTTGTGGCCCGCATGACAGGCGTTCCGGTAAAGAAGGTGATCCGCTCCGAAGCGAAATACCTGCTGAACCTGGAGAAGAATATTGGCAAGTTTATTATTGGCCAGTCGGAAGCTGTTGAGGCTGTGGCTCGCGCAGTACGGCGCAACCGCAGCGGCATTGGTTCCGAAAAGCGCCCTATTGGTTCCTTCATTTTCCTTGGTCCAACCGGCGTGGGTAAAACAGAGCTGGCCCGCGTGTTGGCCCGCGAATTCTTTGGCAGTGAAGAGGCACTCGTAAAAATCGACATGAGCGAATTTGGCGAACACCACAACGTCGCCCGCTTAGTGGGCGCACCGGCCGGTTACGTAGGATATGAAGATGGCGGCCAGCTCACCGACAAAATCCGCCGCCGCCCCTATAGCTTGGTGTTGTTCGACGAAATCGAAAAAGCCCACCCAGACACCTTCAACATGCTGCTGCAAATTTTGGAAGACGGCAACCTTACCGACGCCAAAGGCCGCAAAATTGACTTCACCAACACCATTGTTATCATGACCAGCAACATCGGTGCTGAGAAATTACAGAAAGAGGCTGACCTGGGCTTCCACGCCGTAGACCGCTCCGACCTGAAAGATCTCGACAAGCTGCACGAGGCGAACAAAGACAAAGTGCTGGACGTTTTGAAGAAAACCATGCGTCCGGAATTTCTCAATCGTATCGACAAAGTAGTGGTGTTCCGCTCGCTCACGCAAAAGGACATCTACAGGATCATCGACTTGCAAATTGTCGAACTCAGCAAGCGTTTGCAGAAGCACGGTTTGGGCGTAACGCTCACTACCGCTGCCAAGCAATTCTTGCTCGACAAGGGCTACGACGCTAAGAATGGCGTGCGCCCCATGCGTCGCCTAATCCAAGATGAAATTGAAGATCACATCGCCACCGAACTGTTAGCCGAACACTACCAAACTGGCGACATCATCAATATTGGCGTAAAAAACGGCGAACTTACGTATACTGTGTCGCACGACTAGTCACTAGTGCTAGAATAGGTGTGTATGAAATCAGATTCTAAACAACCTGCGGGGGCGCTCCAGGGTGATTCTGCTCATGCCGAAGTGCCTGCGCGGAGTTATGTCGTTGAGCCTGCGCACGCACCGTTGCCTGCGCCCAAAAAGCGTTTGCTGGGGTGGATTGGACCAGTTCTTGTACTGGCTCTGTTGCTGAGTGCGTCCGGCTGGCTACTCCTGAATCACGACGCGGTTGGCGACTGGCTCGCCACCCGCGGCTATCGTGCACCCGCCGACATCCAGCAAATGGCGAACGCCACCAGCATGACCTCCTACGCCAAGCGCCTGTTCTACGTAAACAGGCCGCAAGTCGAAAACCGCGACGAATTCAACAAAGAATGTTCAAACGAGACCGACCAAGTGAGTGTGCTGGGTTGTTACACCGGTAATCGTCAAGGCATATTCATATATAACGTGACAGATTCCCGCCTCAATGGCATTCAGCAAGTAACTGCGGCGCACGAAATGCTGCACCAAGCATACGATCGCCTTTCTGACGGCGAACGCGCAAAGGTAGATAGTATGCTGGAAGATTACGCTAAAACCGTAACCGACCCAGATTTGCTGAGCAAAATAAGTGCCTACAAAAAGAACGAACCGCACCAGTTGATAAACGAATATCATTCCATTTTTGACACCGAAATTACCAAACTACCTACGCCGCTGGAAGATTATTACAAACAGTACTTTACCGACCGCAGCAAAGTGACGGCACTGCACGATAAGTATCAGGAAGCATTTACTGAGCGCACCAACCAAATTGCCAGCTACGACCAGCAGCTGGAAGCGTTGAAGAAGCAGATAGAGATTGACCGCGCCAGTATTTCCACTCAGGAAGCTGACCTGAAATCACGCCGCGCCCAGCTTGACGCGCTGCTGGCCAACAATAACATTTCCGCCTACAACGCGGCCGTGCCCGGCTTCAACGCCGATGTGAGTCGATATAAAGCCACCGTCGCTGCTACCAACGCGCTTATCGACAAGTACAATGGCATTATTGATGCTCGCAACAGCATCGCTGTAGAAGAGCAACAATTACAACGGGCGTTGGATAGCCATGCGGCCACGGCATCTCAGCAGTAAAGTGTTACAATAAGAACACATGGCGAAAGAAAAAGTCCGGTACGTTTGCACGAATTGTGGTGAAATAAGCCTTAGTTGGGCGGGAAAGTGCCCGCAGTGCGGCACCTGGAACACACTTCAAGAGGAACTCGTCATGGAATCTGCCGCTGGCGTGCCCGCGCATAACGGCCGCCTGATTACGCCAGCCTCGGTAGGCGACATGGCCGCCCGCGACCAAAAGCGTTTGCAAACCGGTATGAGCGACGTCGACACCGTGCTGGGCGGCGGCATCGTAGCTGGCAGCGTCAACTTAATTGCTGGCCAACCGGGCATCGGCAAAAGCACATTATTATTACAATTGGCGCACGCCGTTTCACGCAAACATAGTGTTTTGTATGTGAGCGGCGAAGAGTCTGGTCACCAGATTGGCCTGCGCGCGGAACGTTTGGGTGTGTCTGGCACGTCGTTACAGCTGGCCACCAGCACTAGCACCGACGACATTGCGGCTACTATTGCCGCCAACAGCTATGATTTAGTTATTGTTGACTCCATTCAAACTATTGCTGCAGGGGCTATTTCCTCGGCCGCGGGCAGCGTATCGCAAATTACCAACAGCACACAGCTTATTATGCAGGCTGCCAAGCGCGGCGTGACCGCTGTAGTGCTGGTGGGGCACGTTACCAAAGAGGGGTCCATTGCCGGGCCAAAAGTATTAGAGCATGTAGTTGACGTAGTTTTGCAGCTGGAAGGCGACCGTTACGGCGGCTTTAAAATTTTACGCGCTACCAAGAATCGCTTTGGCCCAACCACTGAGGCAGGCATTTTTGAGATGGACGAACATGGCCTGAAGCCAGTAGTTAACCCCTCTGCTGCATTGCTGGCCGAACGCCAAGTAAGCGACGGTTCGGTGGTGTTGGCTACGCTTGAAGGCACCCGCCCGCTGCTGGTTGAAGTACAAGCACTTGTAAATAAGACTAGCTATGGGTATCCTAAGCGCCTGGCCACCGGCATCGACCTAAATAGGGTTAACTTGCTGGTTGCCATGCTGGAGCGACGCACCAAGCTCAATCTAGCCGACCAAGACATCTACATTAACATTGTAGGTGGTATGCGCATTACCGAACCCGCAGCCGATTTAGCCGTTTGTATGGCCATTGGTTCCGCAGCCAAAGGTCTGCAGCTAAAAAGCAATGCTGTGGTGTTTGGCGAAGTAGGTCTTAGCGGCGAAGTGCGGCATGTGCCATATATTGAAAAGCGCATTGCCGAAGCTAAGAAACTGGGATTTGAGGCGGCGATTGGGCCGCTGGCGAAAGTTGGCACTGGCTCCGGTTCCAGCAAGAAGACAAAATTTTTGGTGGGTGTGCACGATGTACGCAGCGCCCTCAACCAATTTTTAGAGAAAGAAGATTAAGTACTTACATGATTATGAACATTTTAGAACTCGGGCTGCTCGGCGTCATCATATGGATGTTGGCCGGGCAGCGCACGGGCATGGGCGTTGGCGCGCATTTGTTTGCGCGGCGCAACAAGCTCATCCTCGACAGCTGTGCGCTTATCGACGGCCGCATTGTCGAGATCGTGCGTAGCGGCTTCGTGATAAGCGAGCTCATTATCCCGCAGTTCATTTTAAACGAGCTGCAAATGCTGGCCGATGGCCCTGACTCACACAAACGTGAACGCGCCCGCTACGGCCTGGATATCGCCCACGAACTGCAAGACACCGCGCCGATGCGCGTTATTGTGGATCGCACCGTATTTCCAAACATAGACCACACCGATGACAAACTCGTGGCTTTAGCCAAAAAGCTGCGTGCCCAACTGTACACAACAGATTACAATTTGGGTAAAGTTGCTGCCGTTGAAGGCGTGCAAGTGTTGAACGTGAACGAGCTGTCGCAATCTTTGCGGCCAATTACGCTCCCAGGCGAAATGCTCACCATTAAGATTATCCAAAAGGGCAGCAACCGCGACCAAGGTGTAGGTTACCTGGATGACGGCACTATGATCGTCATTGAAGGCGGTGCCAAATATGTTGGCCGTGAAATGCCGGTGAGTGTGACGCGTATGCACCAAACTGTTGCCGGGAAGATGGTGTTCGGGCAGGTTAAAGAGCCTAAGAATGTGCCTTCGCCAGCGCGCCCACAGCAGACGCAGGCGCGGAGCGCGGCCGCTGCTTCGTCAGGGCAGAGTGCTGGTGGCGTACGTCGTATTGCTGCTAGTGGCTCTGCTGGGCGTGCCGGGGCGGCGGTTTCGTCTATGGCTGGGCAGGCGAGGGCGCGATTGCGCTCGCGGTTCAAGTTTTCACCCCGATAACTCAGTAGTCCGCTCCTACCAAGACTTACTCTAGTCGCTCTGACGGCAGGTTTACTTTTATGGCTTCATTGGGCGGTACCCCCTCTGCATCCATTTGGCGGTGGCCCCCTCTGCACACAGATTCCTAGTTTTCGGTTGCGGATACTGCATGTATCCTTTCCCGAAAGCCTAGG
>Ga0070667_100003191_pt1 | contig 14047 bp, 14 predicted proteins | sample KBSS33metaG_FD_64659 | JGI IMG/M metagenome (GOLD analysis project Ga0070667, IMG submission 64659) | Switchgrass rhizosphere microbial communities from Kellogg Biological Station, Michigan, USA - KBS S3-3 metaG | ecosystem: Host-associated > Plants > Roots > Rhizosphere > Soil ...
AGGCGGTCGAAGAAATTAAAAAAAATACCCGCCAATTTGCAAAAAGACAAATTACATGGTTTAAAAAAGCGTCCCCCTAACCCCCGAAGGGGATTGAACCACACTCCCAGATGGTTTTATAAATTACAAATTCAAGAAAGGAACTTCCTTCCAAAAGAAAAAAGTGACTGTTCTCATAATCCCCCACGTTGACTAGCCCTTAGCTCTCATCTTAAACCCCAGATTAGTTCCCTTCCTTTCGGGAAGGGGTTGGGCATGGGCCTATATCTTAAATCCAATCGTTGCAATAATATTCCCTGCATTATTTTTTATTGAAGCGGGTGAATTTGGTTTGTCCTGCAGCAGGTATGGGTAGTGAATATCTTTATTAATAGAGTAGACATAAGTAAGATCAATAAAAATACCTTTATTCCTGTAACCTAATCCACCACTCACTTTATATAGATTGGCCGTCTCATTTTTGTAAGGATTGCCGTAGTAAGCGCCCCCAAGCCTGAACATAAGTGTGTTAAATTTTATTTCACCACCTATCCTGAAATTGAAAGCATTTTTATACAAATTATCAATCACCTTATTTAAAGAGGAATAATAGTCTTTGGCAACTGCGTCAGTTTTATCGGCTGCCTTAAAAGAAGCTCCTTTGTAGTTAATGTATTCAACATCAGCGGTAATAAATCCACGTTGATTCTTTACATCCTCTACTTCGCGAAATACATAAGAGGCACTCGCTATAACTTTAAGTGGAGTAATTAAATTATATTTTGATTCCAGCAATTGCCCGTTATTCAGGTCATTGGAGCTTTGTGTTTTTATTCCCGAACCACCATAGCCTTCAAGGTCAGTAATCACTTCTGCTGAATATTTATCTGTAAGTTCATAAGCGGTAGGAGTATGTATCGTTAATCCAAGCCTCACATCTTCTATTGGTTTATAAATGACTCCTAATTTTGCATTAACTCCAATTCCTTTTGTTTGTAACGTTTCATTCGATTCAAAATAATTGAAATTGTTTGTTGTATTACCTGAAACATCACTTTCTTTAAAGTGGCTATCCCGGTTATAATTTAAAAAAGGAAAGCTAATAGTGGCGCCAAAAAATACTTTTTCTTTCAGGTTAATTCCACCTCCAAATGAGAGATCTGTGATGCCCCCGGAGGTATTTATTGTATTTTCCTGTAATAAGCCAAAGCCCGGATTGGAGAGGCTCCTATAGCCGGAAACGGAGCTATCTGACGCCTGAACGGTATCAATAAGATAGGTATTAAATGCCAGGCTGGAGCCCGTAGGATAATTAACTGCGGCATCATTAGGGTCGGTTACGTTATTATTAACCAGTTCTTCAAGATACTTTTCTGAATACGAACTTGTCGTATTCTGTCCCTTATAATAAATGTGCTTATTAAAATCTGCAATCCTGTTTACTCCTATTGCAAATGTGAAACTTTTTATTTTTCGCCCCGGAGGTGATGAAGAAAATAAGAGACCGCTGGCACCGAGATTAAAATTGTCGCTGTTACTGGAAGCAGGACTGGTTTTATAAGTTGATTTGAAATTTTTTAATGCATAGCCCGGTGTGATAACAAATTCGCTTGTTTTATAAAAGCCTAAACCTGCAGGGTTAATAAAAAGAGAAGAAAATTCCCCGCCTAACGAAGCCCCGGTTCCACCAATTGCCTGGTTGCGGGCCGTCCCGTTTTGCGTAAGCCATGAATATCGAAGCACATCAACAGGCTCCTGCGCATAACTTTTTATGGTAGCAAACAAAGCGATTGCTATTAAATATGTTGCTTTCATTGTACGATAGTTGTGAAGCGTTTGGAAAAAGAACTGAGAATGGACAGTAACTTTTAATTAAAAATTATTATTTAAAGAGGCGGCTTTAGACAGCCTCTTTTGATAAAAATATTTTTATTACCTGAAAGTCCTTACAGGAGCGCTGCTGCTTCCGGATGATGAAGAAGAGGAGCCGCTGCTGCCGGAGCCATTTGTTCTTGCAGGCGACGAATTGTTATTGCTGCTGTTGTCATTCCTGTAAGAACGGCCATTATCATTATCGTTGCTGTAAGAACGGTTATTATTCGAAGGTGTGAAGACTCGTCTGATTAAATTTCCTACCCCGCTTCTGTTATTCGAGGGCTGGGTACGGAAAGTTCGTACCGGAGCAACAGGTACAGAAGTAGTTGCGCCTGCTGGCTGCCCGGGGTGTGAATTAACCCGGTTAGCAGGGGTATTATTGTTATAAACACCCAGGTTATAGGTTCTCGGACCTCTATAATTACTTACAGGGGTTGAAACATAAACGGGTGGGTAATAATAATTACTAAAGGGCGAATAATAATAGTTAGTGAAGGGTGAATTATACCCATAATAATTGTAATTATGAGGATAAAAGGTAGCTCCCGTATATGTATAGGGATTATAATAAGAAGAATAAGGGCTATAGAAAGAAGAGTAAGGGCTATAGAATGAGGATCCATAGTCATAGGGACTGTAGCCGTACCCAAAATCAAGAGAAATATTACTGCGGTACCTTCGGTCATTAATACCTCTTCTTATAGCGAGGTCTTCACTGATATCGGCATTGTGGTTTGCATATGTGTCCTTGTCCTGCTGGTTCTCGGTTGTTACATATTCAACGGGTGGGGGTGGCGCCGGGGAGTAATAAACATCATCCGGTGTTTGGGTGGTTCGGTATGCGCTGCTACAGCTACAAAAGACAGCGATTAACACAAATAAAAGTAAATGTCCTGTTTTCATGGTTTTAAGTTTAAAAGAAGTTAAAAATGAAGTTGTTACTTTTGCGCCGGTTACCAGTGTAAATTTAAGTATTAATCTCTGTCATTAATACGTTTGATTTTTGGAAACGCTGTTAAATAATAGCTAAGAAAAGACGAAATATTTTTAGAATAAATATTAATAAGATTCAAAATTTTACAAAATACAATGAGTAAAGAAATTACAAGCAGGGAAAAGGATTATTCGCAATGGTATAACGACATTATTTTAAAAGCAGGTCTTGCAGATTACAGCGCCGTAAGAGGTTGCATGGTTGTAAAGCCTTATGGATTTGCACTTTGGGAAAACATGCGTGACCAGCTTGATAAAAGGTTTAAAGAAACCGGTCATCAAAATGCATATTTTCCCTTATTTATTCCCAAGAGTTTTTTAAGCAGGGAAGCAGCCCATGTAGAGGGTTTCGCCAAGGAATGTGCTGTAGTAACCCATTACAGGCTTATGAAAGACCAGGATAGCGGAGGAATTATTGTCGATCCGGATGCGAAGCTTGAGGAAGAATTGATTGTAAGGCCCACTTCTGAGACAATTATATGGAATACTTATAAAACATGGATACAATCCTACAGGGATTTGCCCTTACTTGTAAATCAATGGTCCAACGTCGTCAGATGGGAAATGCGTACCCGCCTTTTTTTACGTACAACAGAATTTTTATGGCAGGAAGGGCATACTGCGCATGCTACATCGCAGGAAGCCATTGACGAAACTATTCAAATTCTGAATGTATATGCCGAATTTGCAGAAGATTGGATGGCCATGCCGGTGATAAAAGGAGTTAAAAGTATTAACGAGCGCTTTGCAGGAGCCGTGGACACTTATTGCATTGAAGCGTTAATGCAGGACGGGAAGGCTTTACAGGCTGGCACTTCGCATTTCCTCGGACAAAACTTTGCGAAAGCTTTTGAGGTACAGTTTACCGACCGGGAAAATAAACTTGATTATGTATGGGCAACAAGCTGGGGGGTAAGCTGGAGATTAATTGGTGCATTGGTAATGGCACACAGCGACGATGATGGGCTCGTGCTTCCACCTAAACTGGCCCCTATTCAGGTTGTAATTATTCCTATTTACAAAGGAGATGAACAAAAACAAATGATTGATGAAAAAGTGAAATTGCTCATGGAAGATTTTAAAGCATTGGGTATCCGTGTTAAGTACGATAGTGATGAGAATAGCCGGCCGGGGTGGAAATTTGCGGAGTATGAATTGAAAGGAGTACCCGTACGCATCGCACTGGGGGAAAGAGATATGAAAAATAATGTTGTTGAAATTGCCCGGAGAGATACCAAAGAAAAAATATCAATTTCAATGGATGGGCTTGCCAATACTGTTGCTGTTTTACTGAATGAAATCCAGCAAAATATTTATGATAAAGCAAAAGTTTACCGGGATTCAAATATTACAAAGGCAGATACCTGGAAAGATTTTGAGAGCTTCCTTGATAATAAAGGTGGATTTATCTCGGCCCACTGGGATGGAACTGCTGAAACAGAAAATAAAATAAAGGACCTTACTAAAGCTACGATTCGCTGCATTCCTCTGAACAATATAAAGGAAGAAGGGAGTTGTATTTTAACCGGGAAGCCAAGCAGCGAGCGGGTTTTGTTTGCCAGAGCCTATTAAAATCAGGATTAGGTAATTCATAGCTTCGTTTAAAATAAAAACCAACAACATTGGAAAATCTTGATCTACTCAGCAATGATTTGCAGGTTTCTCCGCAGGCACAAAGTTATTTAACTGAATCAGCAAGATGGGGAAAATTTTTGGCAATAATGGGCTTTATCGTTTGTGGCTTTATGATGATATTAAGTTTTTTTATGCCGGTTTTTCTCACGCAACTGCCGCCATATAATAGTGTGTCTACGGAATTTAGTTCAGGTATGAAAGTCGGAATGACTATCGTGTATTTGTTACTTGCACTACTTTCCTTTTTCCCCTGTTTTTATTTATATAAATTTTCGGTAAAAATGCAGTCAGCAGTAAAGATGGTAAGCCAGGAAAATTTTGATGAATCATTGATGAACCTGAAGTCTGTGTTTAAATTTTATGGAATTTTTGTTATTATTATTCTTTCTTTTTATGCGCTGGCATTCATCATTGGGATTATAGCCGCTGCAATGCGTTAGGAAATTTTTTACCGCTATTACTTTGTAGCGAGATAATTATAATCGGCGAGCAGCTTTTCTAAAAAATCAATTGCATTTAGTTCCGTATGAATCTTCAGGACTTCCTGAACTTTAAAAGCTACACGCACACAGGTTTGGGTATTATGATTTTTGTAAAACTGGTTAATAACATTTTTGATGGTGTTAATGTCCCGGTCAGAAAGTTTCAAAACCTCTGGAAATTTTACCACATAGTCGTCCTGTTTGATTTCCATAAAAACGGTGTCCTGGACCGAAAATACGGATTTGGTATTTACGACAACAGTATTTGCGGCAAGATCTCCCAGGCGTTGATTTCTTTTTGTGACGGCAATGATAATTACTACGATAATACCCAGGAAACCGGTAATTAAAATGTAAACGACAATGCTCTCCCGGGTAAGAATCGTATATCCAAAGAAAAATGGCCATTCATAAGCCTTGAACATCCATCTCGTTATAAACTGGCTTAATTCCGGCTCGCCGCCATCAAGGCTTATCACTCTTATATTCATCAGTTTTTTACCGATAGTTTGCCCATGCATCATCACTTCTGTTACCAGTGAATACAAAAGCATCGGCATTGAAATGGTCAAAATATCAATGCCCACATGGTTTTGCAGTACCTCATTGCTTACCATGTTAAACCCTCCGTAATAGAAATATTTCATACTTACGAAGTACAAAAGCAACAATGTAAAATCAACCAGGTACGCAAAAAGCCTTTTATGAAATTCAGCTATTTCAAATTCCAGGTCAATATTAAAAGGAGTAGCAATATGGATAACGCCCATACGGCAAATTATTATTTTTTAAAACAGGACTGCATTTTTTTTTGCTGACTAAATTATCTCAGTTTGAAGTCGGCTATATTTGTGCCCGGCTCTCCCTTCCCCTGATGACTAGCCGGAGCGGAATTGTCGGTCTTAATTTTATGAAATGCGTGAAGCAAGGTTTATAAAAAAAAATGTTGATAAATGGAATCAATATCAGCATGAAGAATCAAAGGATCCTGATGAAATGGCCGACAGGTTTGTAACCCTGCTTGACGATCTTTCTTATGCAAAAACCTTTTATCCTAAAAGTAAAGTTACCCGTTGGATTAATGGAATTGCTGCCGGAATTTACCAAAGTATCTACCAGAATAAAAAACAAAAATATTCGAGGGTCCTGCTCTTCTGGAAATATGAGCTTCCATTACTTTTTCGTCGTTACCACAAAACTTTTCTCTTTACATTTATTTTGTTTGTAATGTTTGTAGCGATTGGCGTTGTTTCTTCCTCAACAGATCCCAATTATGCTGCAGATTTTTTCAACCACAAGATACAGCCTGGTTACTATGATGAGACTATTGCACGTATTCAAAAAGGAGATCCGTTTGGTGTGTATAAGGATGCCAACCCATTTTCAATGTTTGTTCATATTGCATATAATAATATCAGTGTTGCTTTCAAAAGTGTGGTATTCGGCGTTTTATTTGGGATAGGAACGATACTATTAATGTGGAGTAATGGACTCATGCTAGGCTGCTTTCAGTATCTTTTCTTTTCGCAGGGACTTGGATGGCAATCGGTAATGGTTATCTGGATACATGGCACCCTTGAAATATCGTCAGTTGTAATTGCAAGTTGCGCCGGACTTATATTGGGTTTTGGGTGGCTGTTTCCCGGCACTTACACCCGCAGACAGTCATTTCTAAAATCTGCAAAAGATGCTATGAAAATTTGTGTAAGCCTGGTACCCTTTTTTATAGTTGCTGCATTTTTTGAAAGTTATATAACGCACCTTATGAGCAATACCTTTCAAAAAGATTCGCGTGATATCGGGCTTCCTGTTCCCGTGAGCGTTATTATTCTTACCGGTTCATTCTTTTTTGTTTTGTGGTATTTTGTACTGTACCCAATACAATTACATAAAAAAGGTGTTTTGCTGGCAGACGGAAAAATCATAAAGAATGGAGTAATCTATGAACTGTAAGCTTTTCAAATTTTATTGGATTTCCATCCTGTTGGTTTTTTTAATTGGCTATTCCTTTGCTCAAAAAAACAACCAGGTTTCAATGGATTCTTCTGCTAATACTGAAGAAGAAGATTCAATAAACAATGATTACGAAAATGTTGCTGACACTCAAATTAGTAAAGTAGTTGTTGAAAATACCAGTGATTCTATAATAAAATGGAGACGCAGCCGGGAGTTTGGTTATATGATTTACCTGGATAGCATGTTGAGAAAGAAAACCGATCTCAGGATAGATACGGTTAGCCTTGATAAGGGCGTTCTGAATAAAACCCGGGGAACAACCAATTTAACAACCGGTAATTCAAACAGGTTTCTTAATAGCTTTGGCGTAAAGGTTTTTTTCTGGACAATTGCTATCTTCTTTGTTGGCTTTATTTTGTATAAATTATTTTTTACCGGCGGCCTGTTTGCCAAAGGAAATACAAAAGTCGTTGATGAGTCTGTGCATAAAGAAACGGAGATCCTGGATGACTATTCAGCGTATAGTCTGTTTATTCACGAAGCCGAATCGAAAAATGATTTCAATTTGTCGATAAGATATTTGTACCTGCAATCTCTTAAGAAACTTGCCGATAATGAATTGATTAGTTTTTCTGCTGATAAAACAAACAATCTGTATGTGCGGGAATTATCAGGTCTTACTTATCAGCAGGAATTCGCTTTCTTAACCCGCAATTATGAATATGTGTGGTATGGGAAGTTTGTGATTGACAAGACCCAATATCAAAAATTAAAAGAGGAATTCATTTTATTCAATAAAAAAGTATAGTTCTCCTTGAAAATTTCAGCATTTATATTTTTCTTTCTTTTTCTTTCACAATTATTGATTAGCTGCAAACAGGGAGGACGTAGGCTGCCATCACTAAATGAAAGCTACCGTAAATCAGATAAACAACCCTTCGGATCATTTGTGGCTTACAGGGAGTTCAGGCATCTTTTTAATGACCGTTATGTGGAAACTGTTACCGATCCTTTCGATGAAGAATGGAACAACATAAAAGATTACTCTGATGATAAAAAATATTCTCTTTATGTTCTTATTACTAAGAACCTTTTTCTTACTTATACCGAAGTGAATGCATTTATGGATTATGTAAAAGCAGGAAATGATCTTTTCATTTCTGCCGATTATATAGATAGCAGGTTGCTGGAGAATATAAATTGTAATACAGAGAGACTGGGTGAAATTGCAGATGAAACCAGGGGCATTATGCACGAAACAAAAGTGAGCATGTATTTTGGTGATAATTTTAATTCACCCACCTATGGGTATTATTATTATCCGTTCCTCAATGCCTTGTCTGGCTACGATACTTCATTCGCAAGAGTTTTGGGTGTAAATGAAATCAATACGCCCAATTATGTTATTTTGTTTGCCGGTAAAGGCCGAATTTATCTTCATGTTGCGCCGCGTATTTTCGGCAATTATTTCTTACTTACCGGCGATAATTATAAATATTTTGAAAATGTAATTTCTTATCTCCGTTCTGACCCCAAAAATATTTACTGGGATGAATATTATAAAAACACCAATTCCAGCCGGAGGAAAAATAACAACGGCCGCAATTCTGAAGATAACTTTTCATCACTGAGTGTTATCAATCAACATGCGCCCTTACTCTGGGCTTTCTGGCTTGCAATTACCGGGTTACTGCTGTACATAATTTTTAATGTGAAAAGAAAACAAAGAGTTATCAATATTGTAAAGCCCAATGCCAATACAACCCTTACTTTTACTGAAACGGTGGGGCGGCTTTACCTTCAGAAAAAAAATAACAGCCATATTGCTGAGAAAATGATTACCTATTTTTATGAACATATCCGCAAGAAATATTTCATTAGTACTGCAATCATAAATGATGAATTTATAAATTCCCTTTCGGGTAAAAGCGGGGTTTCAAAGGAAAAAACGCAACAATTATTTTCTCTCATAGAACGGATACAATCGGATGAAAATGTGGATGATACTGAATTGCTGCTGCTCAATACAGAAATAGAAAATTTTTATAAAAATCAAAGATGATGGAAGAAAATTTATTTGAACAGAGAATTGATTTGAATCCTTTGCAAATGGCGGTTGTTGCAATAAGAAATGAACTAAGTAAAGTTATCGTTGGCCAGCATGAAATGGTTAACATGCTTATGATAGGCTTACTATGTGATGGCCATATTCTTATTGAAGGAGTACCAGGGGTTGCAAAGACATTAACTGCCAAGCTTATGGCAAAAATTATTAATGCAGATTTTTCCCGTATTCAGTTCACCCCCGATCTAATGCCAAGTGATGTTTTAGGAACATCTGTTTTTAATCCAAAAGAAGCTGATTTCCAGTTTAAAAGAGGCCCCATCTTCAGTAATATAATTTTAATTGATGAAATAAACCGTGCCCCTGCTAAAACCCAGGCTGCATTATTTGAAGTGATGGAAGAAAGACAGGTCACCATTGATGGTACCACACATATAATGGATTTTCCCTTTCTTGTTTTGGCAACACAAAATCCGATAGAGCAGGAAGGTACTTACCGCCTTCCTGAAGCCCAGCTCGACAGGTTTTTATTTAAGATTAATGTGAAATATCCGACTTTGGAGGAAGAAATAAATATCCTGCTCAATCAGCAGGCGCTTACGCAAAATGCTTTGCTGGAAGACGTAAGTAAAATATTATCTACTGTACAAATTGCTGAATACAGGCGTATCATACACCAGGTACTTATTGATCCGAAGCTGGTTGAATTTATTGCAAAAATCGTGAATGCAACAAGGAATAATCCTTCACTGTTTTTAGGAGCATCTCCCCGCGCATCTCTTGCTATATTAAGGGCATCCAAAGCGAACGCAGCGATTAAAGGCAGGGATTTTGTAAAACCGGAAGATATCCTGGAAATGACTTCACCCGTAATGCGGCACAGGATAATTTTAACTCCGGAAAAAGAGATGGAGGGCATTACACCCGATGAGCTTATTCAAAATATTATCAGTGGTATTGAAATACCGAGGTAAAGGGAAAAGTCATTAGGTCATTAAGGTTAATTGGTTTATTGGTTAAGGGGCAATGAGGTTGTAAAAAATGAATTTAATAAAAAAATATTTCGGCGATCTGTTTGTTACTTCCAGGTTTTATGGAGGGTTACTGTTATGTATTTGTTTATTTGTTGCCGCATTTTATATCCCCGCACTTGAGGCGATAGCGCCAATAGTTTTTTTTGTATTCATTATTTTTTGTATGGCGGATTACATTTTTTTATTTTTTACAGAAAAATTTCCGTTTGCAAAAAGAATTACTGCAGAACGGCTAAGCAATGGCGATGAAAATAAAATTGAACTCATTGTTAAGAATGAATTTTCTTTTCCTGTAACAGCGGAGATAATAGATGAATTGCCGCAACAGTTCCAGGAGCGTAACTGGAAAAAGAAGGTGACTTTAAAAGGTAAACAGCAAAGGAAAATTCAATATTATCTACGGCCTCTGCAAAGGGGAGAATATTATTTTGGAGATATTCATTTGTTTATTACTTCGCCCTTAGGGTTTGTTTGCCGCAGGTTCACAACTGAAGCCGTTGAAACCATTCATGTATACCCGGCTTTTATGCAACTTCATAAATATGAGCTGCTGTCCAATGCAACTATGCAACACGAAAATGGAAGCAGCCGCATGCGCAAGATTGGCCAGAGCATGGAGTTTGAACAGATTAAAGAATACGTTTCCGGCGATGATATCCGCACCCTTAACTGGAAGGCATCCGCAAGAAAGGGTGGTTTAATGGTAAATAATTTTATGGATGAAAGATCGCAGCAGGTTTATTGCATTATCGATAAAGGGCGCCTTATGAAGATGCCTTTTGCCGGGTTGACCCTGCTGGATTATGCTATTAACAGCTGTTTGATCCTTAGCAACGTATGCCTGAAGAAACAGGACAGGGTAGGAGTAATTACTTTTTCGAACACGCTGGGAAGTATATTGGCTGCAGATCGTAAACCTGTTCAAAAAGAAAATATTTTACAGTTACTGTACAACCAAACAACGGGATTTCTTGAAAGTGATTTTGAAATGCTATATATGCAAATAAGGAATCGCATCAGGCACCGGAGCCTGTTGATATTGTTTACGAATTTTGAATCTTTGTCAGGATTGCACAGGCAGATTGACTATTTGCGGTCCATAGCCAGTCATCATTTATTACTGGTGGTATTTTTTGAAAATACTGAACTGGAAAAACTTACCCAGTCACATGCAGGCAATATTGAACAGGTATATATTAAAACCATTGCCGAAAAATTTGCATTTGAGAAAAGGCTTATTGCAAAAGAATTGTTGAAATATGGAATTTTGTCTGTGCTTACTTCCCCACAAAAACTCACCGTAAATACTATTAACAAATACCTCGAACTAAAAACCAGGCAGGCTATTTAATTTTTTCCTGATGACTACAAATACCTACGAAGAAGGAAGGGTTCTACTCATAAATAAACCAATGCACTGGACATCCTTTGATGTAGTTAGAAAAATACGGAACACCATAAAAATAAAAAAAGTGGGCCATGCCGGCACGCTTGATCCGCTGGCTACCGGCCTTTTGATTGTTTGCACCGGCAGGTTTACTAAAAAAATCAATGAGTACATGGCCCGGGAAAAAGAATATACCGGCACCTTTACCCTGGGGGCTGTTACGCCTACATTTGACCTGGAGAGTGAACCCGGAAATTTTCAGCCTTTTGATGAGATAAGTGAGGGAATGATTTATGAAATTGCAAAAAAATTTACCGGTGAAATTATGCAATTTCCTCCTGTTCATTCTGCCATCAAACAAAAGGGGAAACCTGTGTACTTGCTGGCCCGCAAAGGAATGGAGGTTATCCTTGAACCCCGGAAAATTGTCATTCATAACTTTGAGATTACTCATATAAAAATGCCTTTGGTTTCTTTTAGGGTGGTTTGTACAACGGGCACGTATATACGCAGTTTGGCACAGGATTTTGGACAGGCACTTGGATGTGGCGCATATTTGAGCAGTTTATGCCGTACACGTATAGGGAATTTTGCTTTGGCGGAAGCGCTAAGTGTTGAGGAATTTATTGCCGGAAGTTTAAAGGCCGGTGTCTAAAAAAACCAAACGTTTCTTTTGCAATTGTAAATACAATAAAATATTTGACCTAAATATTATTTTATTTTATGAAGAAGATTATTCTTACGATAGTGCTGCTAATTTGTTCCAATGCATTTATGACATTTGCCTGGTATGGTCATTTGAAAATGAAACAATTGAATTGGCTTCCGGGTGCAGGAGTGTTTCTCATTATTCTGATCAGCTGGGGAATTGCTTTTTTCGAATATCTTTTCCAGGTTCCTGCCAACAGGATAGGCTTTACTGATAATGGCGGCCCTTTTTCATTATGGCAACTAAAAGTGATCCAGGAAGTGATCACACTTACAGTGTTTATAGCATTCACCTTACTTTTTTTTAAGGACCAGCCTTTAAAGATGAACCATCTTATTGGTTTTGGATTCCTGGTGCTTGCCGTTTACTTTATTTTCAAAAAATAAGTTGGGGCAAATGTGCTGCTCTTGTTTTTAAAAAGACATTATTTTTGCTGGCAGATGTTTTTGAACAATAAAACTCAATGGCAATGAATAAAATAGGGGTTTTTGGAACCGGGATTGTCGGGAATACAATTGGAACAAAATTGATTCAACTGGGCTATAAAGTAATGATGGGAAGCAGAACTGTTGCAAATGCAAAAGCGGTTGGCTGGGCTGAAGCGAATGGAAAGAATGCTTCAGCGGGTACATTTAAAGACGCTGTCCAATTCGGAGATATTATTTTTCATTGCACCAAAGGAGAATCTGCGTTGGAAGTTTTTGAACTCGCCGGCATCGATCAGTTTAATGGTAAAGTGATCGTAGATGTTAGCAATCCCCTTGATTTTTCGAGGGGTATGCCGCCAGCACTCATTCCGCAATATACCAACACCCATTCCCTGGGCGAAGAAATTCAAAAACTGCTACCTGGAGCCTATGTTGTGAAAACACTGAATATTGTAAACTGTGAAGTGATGGTCAATGCCCAAAAAAGTGGAGGTGAGCCCACTATGTTCGTTAGCGGCAACAAGCAGGAAGCAAAAGAAAAAGTAAAAGCTTTATTGAATCAGTTTGGGTGGACCGACATTATTGATCTTGGGGATATCACAACAGCAAGGGGAACCGAAATGTTGTTACCAATATGGTTAAGGATTTACATGGCAACCGGTAACGGGTATTTTGGCTTTAAAATTATCCGGTAGTTTGGCTCCCAACCGTATTCTTCATTTAAAATATTTTAGGAGGCACGATATTGACAATTATTGTCCAAAGTTATAACAGGTAAGAATCATGTAGCCGGATAACAGCAAATATTAGCATAAAATATGAGTACTCAATTCACAACGATTATTTTTGATTTAGGAGGTGTGCTTATAGATTGGGATCCCCGTTATGTCTATCGCCGGATCTTTGATACTGAAGAAACGATTGAATGGTTCTTTGAAGAAATATGCACAAATGAATGGAATGAAAAGCAGGATGCAGGAAGGTCATTGCAGGAGGCTACTGAAGAACTGGTGTCAAAATATCCTGAATATGAAAAGGAAATAAAGGCTTATTATGACAGGTGGGAGGAGATGCTGGGCGGCCCTATTCACGAAACTGTAGAAATTTTCCGCTCTTTGAAAGAGACAAAGAAATATAGGATATATGCACTTACCAACTGGAGCGCTGAAACCTTCCCGGTCGCGCTGCAACGATATGATTTTCTGCATTGGTTCGATGGTATTATAATGAGTGGCGAAGAAAAAACGAGAAAGCCCTTTCCTGAGATATACCAGCTACTTCTTGATCGTTTTAACGTTGATTCCTCCGAAGCCGTCTTTATAGATGATAGTCTTCGTAATATTAAGGGCGCTGAAGCGATGGGGATTGCCGGAATACATTTTCAATCACCCGGGCAATTATTACGGGATTTAAAACGAAGTCAGATTATTATTTAGCTAATGGGCTAACTGTTAATCTATTGAGATGACGGATTGCTAATTATTTTAAATATCTGATTGCTGAG
>Ga0070667_100003192_pt1 | contig 14043 bp, 14 predicted proteins | sample KBSS33metaG_FD_64659 | JGI IMG/M metagenome (GOLD analysis project Ga0070667, IMG submission 64659) | Switchgrass rhizosphere microbial communities from Kellogg Biological Station, Michigan, USA - KBS S3-3 metaG | ecosystem: Host-associated > Plants > Roots > Rhizosphere > Soil ...
GGTCGAGAAGACCGCCGCGGTGATCGAGCGCTGGGTGCAGGAGTACCTGGAGGCCACCGGCCGGCTCGAGGAGCTGAACGAAGCCGCGTCCGTGTGATCGAGGCCGCCGGCAGCGGGTTCCTCATCGCCATCCTCTGGATGGACCTGATCTTCGACGTTCAGGTGCTCCCCCATCGCAGATCGGCGGAATTGCCGGAACCCGCGCTGGCGTCCATCGCCGCCTACTATCACCGGGCCACCACCACCTCGCGGCCGATGAGCCTGCTGATCGCCGCGGTGATGGCGATCTTGTTGGCGGCGATGACTTTTGATGCCTTTCGTGGTGTGACGCCGGTCTGGTCGGTCGGGCTGTCGGCAGTCCTTGCCGGCGCCCCGATCCTGCTGGCACTGGTACGTACAGTCCCGCACGCGGTGGCTTTGGGTCACCGGAGCGGAACTCTTGCCGAGCAATCCCGGCTGGCCCGGTCTATCTGTCGCGACCATCTGCTGTGTCTCACCTCTATGTCGGCGTTCCTGGTGCTTGTGCTGTCCGTCGGAGTGTGATCCTGCGGTGACAGCGCGGGCCACTTGACCTTTGCGCCCTGAGCACAGGCTCAACGCAGCCGGAGCCCGCCGACTCGCACGAATTCGTGCCTAGACCAGTGTCCGGAGATTATGTATGGTTGCATACATAATCGACGGAAGGGCGCGCGTGTCTGGTCCTCGCGAACGCATGATCGTGTCTGCTGCACTGCTCATCAGGGAGCGCGGCGCGCAGTCGACGGCCATCTCCGACGTGCTGGCGCACAGCGGCGCACCGCGCGGCTCGGCCTACCACCACTTTCCCGGCGGCCGTACCGAACTACTCTGCGAGGCAATCGATTTCGCCAGCGACTACATCGCTCGCCGGATCGCCAGAGCCGGCAGCGCGCTCGAAGCGCTCGACGTATTGACCGAGGGTTTCCGTACGCAGTTGACCGACACCGGATTCCGCGCCGGCTGCCCGGTGGTCGCCGTCGCCGTCGAGGCCGACAATCCGCCGGTCATCGAACGCGCCGCCGCGGCCTTCACCCGCTGGCTCGGTCAACTCGAAGAACAGTTGCGAGCCGACGGCGCCTCGGCCGACCAAGCCGCCGAACTGGCCATGCTCGCCACCACGGCCATCGAAGGCGCCGTGCTGGTGGCCCGCACCACCGGCTCCACCACCCCATTGGACCTCGTGCATCGGCAGTTGCGCACCCTCGTGGCTGCCGCCATCGCCGTCGGCGGTGCCGACGATCAGACCAACGCACGGAAGGCGTCTTCATGACCGATACCCAGGCTGACTGGCAACCCACCGCCTGCATCCTGTGCGAGTGCAACTGCGGCATCGTCGTGCAACTCGACGGCCGGTCCCTGTCGAAAATCCGTGGGGACAAAGCACATCCGGCTTCGCAGGGCTACACGTGCAACAAAGCGCTGCGGCTGGATCACTATCAGAACAACCGCGACCGCCTCACCGCGCCGATGCGCCGCCGGCCCGACGGCACCTATGAGGAAATCGACTGGGACACCGCGATTTCCGAGATCGCCGACGGCTTCTCGCGGATCCGGGACGAATACGGCGGCGACAAGATCTTCTATTACGGCGGCGGCGGCCAGGGAAATCACCTCGGCGGCGCCTACAGTGGGGCCTTCCTCAAGGCGCTCGGCGCCCGGTACCGGTCAAATGCGCTGGCGCAGGAGAAGACCGGTGAGTTCTGGGTCGACGCGCAGCTCTACGGCGGACATACCCGCGGCGAGTTCGAGCACGCTGAGGTGTCGGTGTTCATCGGGAAGAACCCGTGGATGTCGCAGAGCTTCCCGCGGGCCCGGACCGTGCTGCAGGACATCGCGAAAGATCCGCGGCGGTCGATGATCGTCATCGATCCGGTGTTGACCGACACCGCGAAAATGGCCGACTTCCACCTGCGCGTGCGGCCCGGGACTGACGCGTGGTGCCTTTCGGCGCTGGGCGCGGTCCTGGTCCAGGAAAACCTGTGCGACGAAGCGTTTCTCGCCGAGCACGTCACGGGCGTCGAACCGGTGCGGGAAGCCCTGCGCGCCGTGGATGTCGACGGATTCGCCCAGCGTTGTGGCGTCGACGCCGAGCTGTTGCGGGCCGCGGCGCGCCGGATTGCCGCTGCGGCAAGCGTTTCGGTGTTCGAGGATCTCGGCGTGCAGCAGGCGCCCAATAGCACCCTGTGCTCCTACCTGAACAAGATGTTGTGGATCCTGACCGGCAACTTCGCCAAACGCGGTGGGCAGCATCTGCATTCGTCGTTCGCGCCGTTGTTCGCGGCCGGCGGCGTCGGCCGCTCGCCGGTGACCCGAGCTCCCATCATCGCCGGGCTGCTGCCGTCCAACGTGGTGCCGCAGGAGATCCTGACCGACCACCCGGACCGCTTCCGCGCGATGATCGTCGAGAGCAGCAACCCCGCGCACTCCATCGCGGACTCGAACGCGGTGCGCGAAGCGCTCGGCGCGCTGGAACTCCTGGTGGTCGTCGATGTCGCGATGACCGAGACCGCGCGGCTGGCCCATTACGTGCTCCCCGCGGCGAGTCAGTTCGAGAAGCCCGAGGCCACGTTCTTCAATCTCGAGTTCCCGCACAACACGTTCCATCTGCGGCACCCCCTCATGACGCCGCTGCCCGGCACCCTGCCCGAACCCGAAATCTGGGCCCGGCTGGTCCGCGCGCTCGGCGTCGTCGACGACGCGGAACTCGACCCGCTGCGCCGGGCCGCTCGCGACGGCCTCGACGCGTACCTCGGGGCATTCTTCGGCGCGGTCGGCGCCAACCCGTCGCTCGGCCGCGTGCTGCCCTATGTGCTGTACGAAACCCTGGGACCGACGCTGCCCGACGGACTGGCCGGTGCGGCCGCGTTGTGGGGGTTGGCGCAGAAGACCGCGATGACCTATCCCGAAGCGGTGCGTCGGGCCGGCCACGCAGACGGCAACGCGCTGTTCACCGCAATCCTGGAGGGCCGGTCCGGGGTGACGTTCACGGAGCACGAGTACGAGGACGACTGGAGCCTGGTGACGCACCCCGACCGCCGGTTCGTCCTCGAGATCCCCGAGATGCTCACCGAGCTCGGGGCACTCGCCACCGATCGGCCGCCACTGGTCTCCGACGAGTACCCGATCGTATTGTCAGCCGGTGAGCGGCGGGCGTTCACCGCCAACGACATCATTCGCGATCCCGGGTGGCGCAAACGCGACGCCGACGGCGCACTGCGGGTCAGCGTGGAAGACGCCGCGGCGCTGGGGCTGGTCGACGGCGGGCGGGCCCGGATCACAACGGCCGCCGGCACCGCCGAAGCCTCGGTGGAGATCACCGACGTCATGCTGCCCGGGCACGCCGCACTGCCGAACGGTTTCGGACTGGACTTCACCGACGCCGACGGCGCGAAGCGCGTGCCCGGTGTGGCTCCCAACAACCTCACCTCGGCGGACTGGCGCGACGACTTCGCCGGCACCCCGTGGCACAAGCATGTGCCGGCCCGGATCGAGGCGCTGACCGCCTGACTAGGGGGTCACGGGCTCGTTCGGCAGCAGCAGGCGGTCGATGGTACTGACGCTCTCGGCCGACAACCCTTGCTGCGTCGCCGCCGCAAGGAATTGCGCCGCAACAGTTTTGACCTTGACATGAGTCAGCTGGGAGCGCCACGTGAGGATGCCGAACGCGCGGTCGGCGTCGATCCCGTATGCCGCCATGAGGATGCCCTTGGCCTGCTCGATGGTGGCGCGGGATTTCACGACCTCTTTGATCCCCGACGTCAGGTCCGCCTGCATGGTGTCGGTGACATCGACGTAGTAGCCCTGGGTCCCGACCACCGCACCCGACTCGTCGGTCAAGTGGTCACCGACCACCACCATCCAATGGGTCTTGCCGTCGGCGTCGACGATCCGGTGCCGACTGCTGTACAGCCCTCCCGAGCGCACGCGTTGCAGGATCTCGGCCACGCGCGCCCGGTCATCGGGATGCTTGTGCGACAGCAGCAACTCGGTCGTGGGTTCCACCTGCCCCGGCGCGTAGCCGTGCATGCGGGCCACCTCGTCGGACCATACCCACCGCTGATCGGCGACGAAGAACTTGAATCCGCCGGCTTTCGGTGAGTCGCCGCCGGAAAGTACCGCGGCGACTTCCCAGTGCTCGGACGCGATGTCGGCATCGGCGTCGTCCGCCAGTGCATCAGACATTCCGAACCCAATCGTTGATCTCTATGAGGGCTATGCCTTGGTCTGCTGACGGCGGCCCGCAAATACTATCCGCTATGTCAGCTTTCTGACATAGCAACTCACGCGTGTCCACCACTGCGCGCATCGGACGCCGCACAGGTCGAGTAGCTTGCATGAGTGGGCATGGGCGTCGAGGTGAGCGATCTGCATCGCAACGCGGTGCTCGCCACCTTCGACAAGGCCCGCCTCGATCGGTTGCTGCCGCACATCCAGACCGACTTCAGTCCGATCGGCCACACCGCGCAACGGGCGGGGAACCCGTTGAGCCACGTCCATTTCCCTCTTGATTCGGTGTATTCGGTGTTGGCCGAATCCGCCCACGGCGTCGGGATCGAAGTGGGGACCGTGGGATCAGAGGGCCTGGTCGGCATCGCCGGCCACCTGGGTGCGCGCAACAGCCGCCAGACCGCCGTCTGCTGGTGCGCCGGCGCCACCGCCTACGTCCCCGTCGCCGAGTTTCTGCAGGTGACCACCGAAGCGGGCCCTTGGCACGATGCCATCGACCGGTTCACCGACTACCTGCTCATCCAGATGGCCCAGAACGTCCTGTGCACCAGTCAGCACTCGGTCCGCGCGCGGTTGGCCCGTTGGCTCCTGGCCGCACACGACCGATACGACTGCCAACAGTTCTCCAGCACTCACGAAAGCCTGTCGCAGATGCTCGGGGTACAGCGCCCGACCATCTCCGAGACGGCGGCACGGCTGCAACGCGAGGGCGTGATCATCTACCGGCGCGGCAACATCGAGATCGTCGACCGCGTCGCCCTCCGGCAGATCGCCTGCGAGTGCTACCGAGTCGTCGACCAGGCGCTGACGGCAGTTCGCGACGCCGGCCAGGACGGCTAGCCAGTCGGAATGTCCACGGCCGGCGCCGGACCGGGGGCGCCCGGGGCCGCCGCCTGCGGACCGGCCGGCATGCCCGCGGGCGGCGCCGCGTCGGCGTCCATGGGTCGCTGCGCCAGCAGCACCAGGGCCTGCTTCGGGCTGATCTCACGCTCCTGGACGGCATGCCACACGTCGCGCAGATACGACAACTGATCGGTGTCCTGGGATCCTTCTGCGGTGGTCGTGGTGTACGGCGGCAGATTCTCCGGGCTGGACAGGTGCGGTACCGGGGCGGCGTTTGCCACCGGGACCGGCTTGCCGGCCGGAGCCGGCTTGGGATTCGCGGGTGGCGGCGGATCGATGGGAGCAGCCGCGACGTCGACCGCCGAGGTGTCGCTGGACTTGGTGTCCGGCGCTGGTTCGTCGGCCCAGGCCGACGCTGCCGACCCGACCGGGAGCAGCAACGCTGCGCAGGCCAGCCCTACGGCGCGGAACTTGACGCTGTCCAGGATTCTCATGTGTTGCCCTCCCGTCCATCTGCAGTAACCAATGGTGCTACAGGTGACTGCGGTATTGCTGGGAATTAGCCGGATCAATCTGGTGCGAGCGTACGAATCCCGATCGCGACCGGCACACACCCCCGTGCACACCGGAGCGGATTTGCTACGACGAGTAGTCCTGGGCAAATCGGCGGCCATCGGCGTTCACCCAGAATCTGAGCCGAATTATCGGCATAACCTTGCGGCCCAGACCGGCACGCGGTACTAAATTGAAACACGTTGCAGAGTGAGGAGCGCCACATGTCGGCACCCAACATCCCGGCCGGATTCGACTTCACCGACCCCGATATCTACGCCCAGCGGCTGCCGGTCGCGGAGCTGGCCGAACTGCGGCACGTCGCGCCGATCTGGTGGAACGAACAGCCCATGGGCAAGGGCGGTTTCGACGACGGTGGCTATTGGGTGGTGACGCGGCACAAGGACGTCAAAGAGGTCTCCCGGCGCAGCGACGTCTTCTCCAGCCAGGAGAAGACCGCGATCCCCCGGTATCAGGACGGCACCGTCACCGAGCAGATCGAGCGCGGCAAGTTCGTGCTGCTCAACATGGACGCGCCGCACCACACCCACCTGCGGAAAATCATCTCGCGCATGTTCACCCCGCGGGCCATCGAACTGCTGCGCGACGAGCTCGGCAAGCGCGCACAACAGATCGTGCAGGAGGCGGCCACCAAGGGTTACGGAGATTTCGTCGAGCAAGTGTCCTGCGAGCTGCCGTTGCAGGCCATCGCCGGGCTGATGGGCGTCCCCCAGGAGGACCGCAAGAAGCTGTTCGACTGGTCCAATCAGATGGTTGGCGACATGGATCCGGAATTCGCGGGCAACGACGCCATCACCGCCTCCGTCGAACTCATCATGTACGGCATGGCGATGGCCGCCGACCGCGGCGCCAATCCGCGCGACGACCTCGTGACGCGACTGGTGCAGGCCGACGTCGAGGGCCACAAGCTGTCTGACGACGAATTCGGGTTCTTCGTCATCCTGCTCGCGGTCGCGGGCAATGAGACCACCCGCAACACCATCACGCAGGGCATGATGGCCTTCGCCGAACACCCGGACCAGTGGGAACTGTTCAAGCGGGAGCGGCCTACGACGGCGGCCGACGAGATCGTCCGCTGGGCAACCCCGGTCACTTCGTTCCAGCGCACCGCGACGCAGGACACCGAACTCGGCGGAGTACCGATCAAGAAGGGCCAGCGGGTGGTGATGTTCTACCGGTCGGCCAACTTCGACGAAGAGGTGTTCGACGACCCCTACGCGTTCAACATCATGCGCGACCCGAATCCGCACGTCGGCTTCGGCGGAACCGGAGCCCACTACTGCATCGGGGCCAACCTGGCCCGCATGACCATCGACCTGATGTTCAACGCGATCGCCGACCACATTCCCGACCTGCGCCCGCTCAGCGAGCCGGAACGACTGCGGTCCGGCTGGCTGAACGGCATCAAGCATTGGCAGGTCGACTACACCGGCGTCAACGCGAAACCGGCTGCCGCGCACTGATCTTCGGCCGGTCCGGGTAGTCGAGCAGCGACTGCCAGTAGTCGTCGGACAGCTCCCGGCCCGAGCGCAACACCATCGCCAGCCCGGTCGCCATCGCGACGCCGAGCAGGCCCAGCCACAGCCCGGTGAGCGCGATGATCACCCACAGCACCGTGGTGAGCGCCGGCCACGGCGAGACCATCATGAGCGCCGGCGCGAAGAAGAAACCGGTGCCGACGTACCACGCCGAGCCGGTCTTGTCGGCCGTCATGACCGCCCGCAGCCAGAGCGACGGGGACTGGGTCGACGGTTGGGTTGCGTGGCTCGTGCGCATGATACGAGCCTGTCCCGAGCAGGTAATTGCCGCAATTACCTGACAGGTAGTCGCCATCGGGATGAGCGGCCGCGACACTTGTGTCGTGACCGTCACCACCGCCGCCCCACCACACTCACCGCAACCTTTCGGAACCCTGATGCGGCAGTGGCGCCAGCGCCGGCGCATCAGCCAACTCGACCTGGCGATCGAGGCCGACGTGTCCGCGCGTCACCTCAGCTTCATCGAGACCGGTCGTTCGACGCCCAGCCGGGCCATGGTGCTCAAGCTGGGCTCCGTGCTGAATGTTCCGGCGCGGGAACAGAACCGACTGCTCCTGGCCGCGGGCCATGCGCCCGTGTACGCCGAGCGGCCACTCGACGATCCGGAGATGAACGCGGTGCGCACCGGGATCGATCGTGTCCTCGCCGCATATGAGCCGTTCCCCTGCCTGGCAGTCGACCACCTGTGGAACATCGTCGCCGCAAACGCCGGCATCGCCGTGTTGCTTCAGGACGTCGCCCCACGGTTGCTGGAATCGCCCAACGCGCTTCGTATTTCACTGCACCCCGACGGGCTGGCGTCGCGAATCCGCAATCTGGGGCAGTGGCGGCATCACGTGATCGGCCGGCTGCGCCGTGAGGTGGCAGCCAGCGCATCGGCCGAACTCCACGATCTGCTGAACGAGATCGAGGCCTACCCAGGTGGCGACGTCGAATCGTCCGATCTCGGCGGCGTGGCGGTGCCGCTCGAGGTCGACGGTCCCGACGGCCAGGTGCTGACCTTCCTGAGCACCGTCACCACGTTCGGCACGGCGTTGGATCTGACCGCCGCGGAACTGAGCATCGAAGCGTTCCTGCCCGCCGACGAGGCGACGGCGCAGGCGCTCCGCGAACGGGAAGAACTCAGGAGTTGATGACGATCGGGTCGCCGATGTTCACCTGGTTGTAGTACCACTGCGCGTTGTCGGTGCTGAGATTGATGCAGCCGTGACTGACGTTCGAATTGCCCTGTTGCGCAACGGACCACGGTGCCGCGTGCACGTAGACCCCACCTGAGGTGACCCGCACCGCGTAGTACACCGTCAACTTGTAGCCCTCGGGGTCGTTGAGCGGGATGCCGATGGTCCGCGAATCCATGACGACGGGATTCTCCTTGGACATCGCGGTGAACGACCCCACCGGTGTCGGATGCTTGGGCTTGCCCATGGACGCCGGCATGGTCTTGACGACCTGGCCGTCGATGCTCACCGTGAAGGTGTGCCCGCTGATGCTGGCGACGCCGAGCGTGGCCGTGGCGGTCTCGAACGACTGCTTGACCCCACCGACCGACACCGTGATGGACGAGTGCGCCGGCCAGTATGTGCTGGGCGTGAACTGCATCTTGTTGTCCGCGAGCCACGCGAACGTGCCGGCGGGTGCCTTCGTCATCTTCGGCGACGAGAACTCGATGGTCCGCTCGGCGCGTCCCCGGTCCGCGACCGGCCGGCTGAAGGTCACCGTGACGGGCATCCCGACACCGACGGCGGGTCCGCCGCTCGGCGTGATCGTGACGACCGGAAGGGCCTCCGGCAACGCCGCGACAGCAGCACCCACGGAGCCGCTCAGCATCATCACCGCAGATGCGGCGACGGCCAGCGCATTACGCACAGTTTTGGGCAAGGGGTCCATCCTCCGGTCCGAGATACGTTCACTACATATCGTAGTTCGGCGCCGGGTGTTACTTCGGTCAGCCGCACGCCGCTGCCCCGGCGAATACGGCACGACCTCAGGGTTTACTGCGGCGGCGCGGCGGGCTCCGCCGGCGGCGCGGCATCAGCAGGCGCCGGAACAGCCGGTGCCGGGGCTTCCGCCGGCACCGCGACAGCAACCGAATTCGACGGCATTTCCGCCGGTGGGATGTCGGTGGCGGCGGGCGGCACATCGGCAGCAGGCAGGCCGTCAGGATGAGCTGCCGGTGCCGGTTCGACGACGGGAGCCGCCTGCGGTTCGAGGATCGGCGCGTCGGACAGCGGGGCCTCGACCGGCGCCGACACCTCGGTCGACGGCTCGGCGGCGGGCACCACGTGCACCGTCGCAGGATCGGCCGGCGCCACCGCCTGCTCGGCGGCCGCGGGCCGCGGGTTCTTGGTGACGGACGCCGGCGCGGCGCCGCGCGAAGGCAGGAACTGCATCGTGACGGCCATCGACACGGACGCCACGAATGCCGTCGACCCGACGGCCAGCATCGTCAGGGGCAGCGCGGGCGAGCTCGACACCTGCTGCCACCGCGACGAACCACCCGACCGGTGCCGTCCGACCGGCGCCACCGCCGACGCGCGCTCGAACGTCGCGGCGGCCTCGAACGCGTCGAAGGTCGGGTCCCAGCCGAAGTCCTGGCCGGCCCATTCGTCGGGGCGGGGCACGTCGCCGAAGTAGTACGGCTCGGACAGGTCGGAGTCACCCGACCGCACGGACACCAGCGCCGCGCCGCGGGCCAGCGCCAGGTCGGCCTCCTCCGGCGTGAAAACCGGTACCGCGAGCGCGTCCTGCAGCCCCGGCAGGAGGCTCTCGAAATTACCTGCGGATCCGATGACGACGAGCGCCTCCGGCTGCCAGTCCGCGCGGGCGAAGACGGCGCTGAGCCAGCTGGTCAGCCCCGTCCGGGAGCCGATGGAGTGATTCACAGCGGTGTGGACGGCGCCGCTGGCCGTATGCACGATCATGGTGATCGCGAATTCGGGCTCGATGGTGCAGACCGCGGTGGTCCCGCAGCCCAACGCGTCGGCGATGCCGCGAGCCACGGCCTCGTTCGCCTCGGGAAAGCGCACCGGCACCACGTTGTCGAACCCCGACTCCGACAGCGACTGCATCAGCATCGAGGCCTCGGCGTCGGCATCGTCGCTCCACGTCAGTCCGATCGACTTGAGCCGCAGTCCGCGTGTCGCCGCCAATGCCTCGCTGCGCAGCACGGCAGCGGTGGCATCTTCGGAGTTCATGATCTCGACGGCGTCGTGGTCCATGGTGAATCCGTCGACGTCGTTGCCCTCGACCAGAACCAGGCCGATGGACGACGGAGTCATGGCCAAACCGAGCACCGCGTCCACGCAAACAACCCCTTCAGAACCGCATCGCGGCATCCCACGATCCTGGCGTCGCACGCTTCAGTGTGCGGAAACAAACCGGGTTCGTGGTGAGACAAGCCACCTTTGACCGGTGACTTTACCCGTTACCTGGGCCACAGCGCAGCCGTCCGCAAGCCGTCGACCTGCGACGATTTGCCAGCTTTCCACTGCCCCGTGTTCAAACCGTTATAGGCCTTTGCCGATTCGGTGTTTCCCGAACGGCGTGGCTGGGCATCCCGACCGGGAGTAGGCCGTCGGGCAGTGGCCGACTTGTGACCTGTCGCTGCGCCATCCTGTGATGGGGCGGCGCGAAAATTGTCGATAAGACCGGCCAGGAGGTCAGCATCATGACGGCACCGCCAATCACCCCGTCCACCGTGGTGCGCCGTGGCGAGGTGGGCGTCCACGTCCGCGGCCTCGGCTGCTCGTACGCGACATGCACCTGCGGCTGGACCGCACGCCCCCGGCACCTGAGGGCCTCTGCCGAGCAGGACGCCTGGGCACACTCCATCGAATCCGGCTGCGCGCCGGCATTCCCACTTGTCAACCGGTAACGTTCACCGGTTTCGGTCGCCCGGACCGCGGGCCCTCTCGACGTGCATGGTTGCGCAACGCACCAGGTCGTAACACAGTGGGTTATGACCGAACAGTGGATAAAAGGATGCGCAGTGCAGCGGATCGCCTTCCGCGACGGCGTTGTACTGAACATGGAGGACTACAACGAGTTGGTCATCGCGGCGCCCCTGGCACTGACCCTGCCGGCCACCGAGACCGACCCGCAGGAAGTCGTCATGATCAACTCGATCGATGTGCGCAAGCAGGAACGGCCGTTGTTCGATTTCGCCGGCCAGAAGTGCACGCAGGCCGAATGGGACGACGACAACGGCAGCCTGCATCTGGCGTTCGCCGACGGACACCGGATCGATGTGCCCGCCGACGAGGAGCACACCTCGTGGGAGTTGTACGGCAAGAACCACGGCTACGCCGCGTGCCTGCCGCACGGGCTCGTCCGCGTGGTCCGGCACGATCTGCCGGACGACCAAGCCGTCAACAGCTGACGGCGCCGCCGCTCACCCGAAGGTGTAGTCCTCCGGGTCGACAGCCCGCGTCCAGGTCCAGTAGTCCACGAGACGCCATGGGCTGAGCGTGTAGATGTCGCCGTCGGGGTTCTTGTAGAACGAATGCCGGATCGACGGCTGCGACCACACCATGTTGCGCATCTCGGCCTGGCTGCGCTGTACCCAGTCATCGAGCTTCGCCGGAAGCGGTTCCATCCAGCGTCCGCGCCCGGCCAACAGCAGGTCCAAACATTCTGAGATGTAACGCATCTGGCATTCCGAATGGAAGATCAGGCTGCCGCCGCTGGCGAGATTGGTGCCGGGTCCGTACATGCAGAAGAAGTTCGGGAATCCCGGGATCGTGATGCCGAGATATGCGGTCGGCCGTTCGCCCCACTGCTCGGCCAGCACGCGGCCGTCGCGCCCGACGATGGTCATGGGCCACAACACCTTTCCGGCGTGAAATCCGGTGGCGTACACGATCACATCGGCGGGATGGCGCTGGTCATCGGTAGTCACGACCGAGTCGTGCTCGATGCGCGCGATGGGTGTCCGGATGAGTTCGACGTGGTTCTGCGTAAGCGTCTGCAGCCAGCTGCCGTTGTCCTGCAGTGTCCGTTTGCCGGTCGCCGGGTAGTCCGGGATGACCTTGGCCAGCAGGTCCGGGTTGTCACCGATCTGCCCTTTGATCCACTCCGTGAACATGATTCGCGTGACATCGTTGATCTCGCTCACCGCGCGCCCTTGATCGGGATAGTCGGGGTCGACGCGCGCGGCCGCCAGACCTTTGTCGCAGCCCGGCCAGAACAGCAGGAAGCGGTACCAGCGGCCGTAGAACGGGAGGTGTTTCAGTGCCCATTTGACGCCGTCACCGACCATGGCGTGGTAGTTGGGGTTGGGGAACATCCATTGCGCGGTCCGCTGAAAGATGTTGAGCGAAGCGACTTTCCCGGCGATCGACGGCGCGATCTGGAAACCGCTGGCGCCGGCGCCGACCATCGCGACATGTTTGCCGGTGAGGTCGACCTCGTGATCCCAGTGCGCCGAGTGGAACGACGGGCCCGCGAAGTCGTCGCGTCCTGAGATCGGCGGTAGATAAGGACGGTTGAGTTGCCCGACTGCGCTGATCACCGCGCGCGCCGACAGCGTCTCTGCCGTCCCGTCCGCGGTGCGGACAGTCACCTGCCACGTCGCGCCGGCCTCGTCCCATGCCGCGCCGGTGACCTCGGTTTCGAACCGGACGTGCGGCCGGATGTCGTACTTGTCGAGGATGCGCTCGAAGTAGGCCTGCAGTTCGGGTTGTTCGGCGAAGAACTGCGTCCAGTGGTCGCTGGGCTCAAAGCTGTAGCAGTAGAAGTGATTTCCGACGTCGACCCGGGCGCCGGGGTAGCTGTTGTGCCACCAGGTGCCACCCACACCGGCTGCGCGTTCGATGATGGTGAACGGAATTCCGGCTTCTTTCAGGCGGATACCGGCGAGCAGACCCGATTCGCCGCACCCGATGACGAGCACCGGAAAATCGGCGGCCGATTCGGCGTCACGGCCGGCAGCGTCAGTCGCCCGGACAGCTCGGATGTCCAACCCGTCGAGCTCCATCTCCTCCAGCGCCATAGGCACGTATTCGTCGGGCACCGGCTCGCAGACGAGCCACTCCATCATCTCCTTGAGCAGCTCCGCACCGATCGGCTCGGGCTCCGGACAGCCGCGGTCGCGGTAGTCCGCGATGATCGTCAGCGCCAGGGTGCGCACCGCCGCCTTGTCGTCCTCGGACATGTAGCCCTGGACCTCGTTGAGGAACAGTCCGGCAGGGCGCAGAGCCCCGCGGATCAGCTCGGGATCACCCGACATGTGGACCAGCGACAGCATCAGCGTCGGGATGCTGACGTCCAGCAGAGCCCGGGCGATGTCCTCGTCGGAGGTCGTAAACGGTTGTCCTGCATGTGGGTTGCGCACCACAAGGGACTATCACGTTCTGCAGATTCTTCGCAGGCGATTCCGCCGCGGGGGCGCCCGGCCGCACCCTACGCTCCGAAGATGGCCATCGCGTTACTCGACAACGGCGCACCGCCGGCGGACCTCGCACTCTCCGACGTCGATCTCAGTTCGGTCCGGTTCTGGGGCCGGAACGACGGGGTCCGGGATGGCGCGTTCGCCACGCTGCGGCGCGAAGCACCCATCTCGTTCCACGGCGAACTGGCCCAGGAAGGGTTCGAAGCGGGTCCCGGCCACTGGGCCTTGACGCGCTACGACGACGTGTACTTCGCCAGCCGCCACCCGCACATCTTCAGCTCCGCCGACGGCATCACGATCGCCGAGCAAACCCCGGAGCTGGCCGAGTATTTCGGCTCGATGATCGTCATGGACGACCCGCGGCACACGCGGCTGCGCAACATCGTGCGCAGCGCTTTCACGCCGAAAGTCGTGGCGCGGACCGAAGCCGCGGTGCGGAACCGGGCCCGCAGCCTC
>Ga0070667_100003195_pt1 | contig 14039 bp, 10 predicted proteins | sample KBSS33metaG_FD_64659 | JGI IMG/M metagenome (GOLD analysis project Ga0070667, IMG submission 64659) | Switchgrass rhizosphere microbial communities from Kellogg Biological Station, Michigan, USA - KBS S3-3 metaG | ecosystem: Host-associated > Plants > Roots > Rhizosphere > Soil ...
CTGATGGCCGGCACAACGCAGCGAGGTAGCCCGTTTATCACTTAACCCTGCGACCGCATCGGACGCAATTTTGTGGGCGGTTAAGCGATTAACTCTAAGTGAAAAATATACGGCCAAGAAATGGCCGACACGCAACGATAATTTATGAGAAAGAAAATGTCTTTACAGCGTTACAACTTATCACGTTGAAACATTCGATGTCTAGAAAAATGTGATCCGCGAGCCGTGCGAGATCAGCGGAAGGTCTGACATTGCCTAATATCGCCGGTCTGCATTCCCTTGGCGAACCATGACATTCGCTGCTGAGCTGTGCCGTGGGTAAAGGATTCCGGAACGACGTAGCCCTGAGTGCGTTTTTGGATGGTGTCATCGCCGACCGAGGCTGCAGCAGTGATTGCTTCTTTAGGGTCGCCGGGATCAAGCAGTCCTTTCTTCTGAACGTAGCTTCCCCACACGCCCGCATAGCAATCGGCTTGTAATTCCAGAGCTACTGACATTTGGTTGTTCTCGCCCGCCCGCTGAACCTTGTCCATTGTGCCGAGGAGATTTTGCACATGATGGCCGACCTCGTGTGCGATCACATATGCCTGGGCAAAGTCGCCGCCGGCTCCAAACTCTGTCTGAAGCTGCCGGAAAAATGCGGTGTCGAGATAGAGCTTTTGATCGCCAGGGCAATAAAAAGGCCCGGTGGCGGCGCTGGCATAACCGCACGCCGAGTTTATTTGCGTCGTAAACAAGACCAGCTTTGGCGGTGTGTACCTAACATGGGCTTGCTGCGGAAGCATCTCGCCCCAGGCGTCCTCGGTCATCTTTAAAACCGCGGAAACAAACTGTTTATTCTCGTCGGAAGGCCGATTTGCGGCGCCGGGCTGCTGGACTTGCGGCTGCTGCTGGTCATCGCCTATCTGCAAAAGCGAACGAGGATCGCCCCCGCAAAGCCAGACGCCAAGGGCCAGGATCAGAATTACGATACCGCCGCCGCCGACAGCGATACCGCCGCCCATTCCACGGCGATCCTCGACATTACTGCTTTCTCCCTGGTCTCTCCAACGCATGGATCAATAAGAATAACAAAAGAAATTTAGCCGCATTCTATCATCATGAACCGCAGCCACGGAATAAGAATGGACCAGAGGCTTAGAACCGATTGTCCGCGGCCAGACAGAAAGCATTTTGTGCCATAAATTTTTATTTTTGTAAAACCTTGACAGTTGTACACTTAGAGGATTAAGATGCATTTACGTCGCGTTTCCGTTTTTGACTTCCACGGTTGAGAGAATAGGAGGAAGTGATGATCAAATTGGACATCGTCAATCTTGTTGCTGATAAAACGGGCGTACCCAAACAAAAGGCTGAGCAAGTGGTAGATTCGTTGTTCAATGCGATGAAAGACGCCCTCGCTCTTGGAAAACGAATCGAGCTTCGCGGGTTCGGTGTTTTTGTTGTAAAGCCCCGCAAACGCGGCGTGGGGCGAAACCCGCGAACCGGTACTGAAGTGCCGATCCCTGCGGGCAAAACGATAAGGTTCAAGCCGGGCAAGGACCTCTCGGCCCGGGCTGTGCCGGATTAAGTTATTAGAGATCTTAGAGTTATACGGTCGTAAATCGTGAGTTGATGTGTTGTTCACTCATGATTTACGATTTTTCTTTTGGGCGATAAATGGCGGACCTTGATCTCATTGACCGGGAATTTCGAAACTTCGGAAGCATAAAGCCGACGTGGCGGGCATATCTGCTGCATATCGGCCTGCTGCTCGTAACGCTTTTTACGGCAACCATTGCGGGTGTTCTTTATCCCTTTGGAAAGATCGACATTTTTCCAAAAGATGACCCGCAGAACCTGCAGGAGGTCTTGCAGTTCATGGCGTCGCTCCCGATGCGTTATGTTGGCTTGCTCGGAGACGTATTGTCGACGCTCGCCGCAAATCACGCTTTGCTCGCCGAGGGCCTGAGTTTTTCCCTGTCGCTCCTCTTTATATTGTTCTGTCATGAGATGGGCCACTACGTTGCCTGCAGGCTTTATCGTGTTGATGCGACGCTTCCGTTCTTTCTGCCGACGCCGCCGCTTGTTGGCCCGGCAGGCACATTCGGAGCGTTCATCAAGATCAAGTCGCCTCTGCCTTCGACGCGGGCTATCTTCGACATAGGTGTCGCTGGCCCGATCGCCGGGTTTATTGCGCTGATACCTGTTGCATTTATTGGCGTTGCCGTGATGACAACAGTGTCGCCGGAGGAGGCAGCAAAATATGGGCCTTCGCCGATAGCATTTTCAGACCCCCTGATGTTGAAAGCGATCGCAGCTCTTTTCGGAAAAGATCTGCATTTCGGAGTTGGAAACCCCCTTTATTACGCGTCTTGGGTTGGCCTGCTTGTAACAGCGTTAAACCTGATCCCTTCAGGACAGCTCGACGGCGGCCATGCGATGTACGCTGTTCTCGGTAAGCGAATTCACTATTGGACGGGGAGGATCGCATTTGTCGCGATGGCTGTGTTTTCGATACTCGGCTGGTTTCTATTCGGCAGCCCAAGCGGTTTTCTTATCACGATCCTTCTCGGTGTAATGATGCGTATCCAGCATCCCGAACCGCTCGACCCAACGCCGCTCGACGCAAAACGCAAAGTGATCGCCGCCCTTACCCTGCTGATCTTCGTCCTTTGCTTCGTTCCGTTTCCATTGCAGATCAACTAGATGTAACGCCAGCGGGAACATTCAATTCCTTGGTGGATTCTGTTTGAGCAATTCAGCGCGGAGGAGAAAACTTCCTTCCGTGACGATCTTATCGCCGACGTTCAATCCTTCTAACACAGGAAATTGATTGTTGCTTTCTGAGCCAAGACGCACCGGTTTCACGACAAAGACATTCGGTTTGTCGGTCGTGACGAACACGACCTGTTTTTCATTCATATTTTGAACGGCCGACGCAGGGATCGTTGGCATGGTGCGCTCGGAGTTTCCCGTCGAGGCGAGGGCAACGTTGACATACATGCCGATCTTGAGGATCTGACCAGGGTTGTCAAGCTCTACCCGAACTTGCGCGGTGCGTGTTTCCTGATTGAGATTCGAATCGATGTAAGTTACGTGGCCGCGAAACAGTTTGCCCGGATAGGCATCGGTGGTGATACTGGAGCCGCTGCCCTCGCGGAGCGATACAAGATCCTTTTCATAAACCTGCGCAATAACCCATACGTTAGCCAGATCTGTAACGCGCATCAGTTCCTTGTTGGCTTCGACAACCTCACCCTGATTCACGTCGCGTTTTGTTATCGTGCCTGAAACGGGTGACGGCAGGCCAAGCTCGGATGTGATCTGTGACGGGACATGCAGAGAGTTCACCGTTTGCGGCGATAAACCATACAGCAAAAGCCTTTGCTTTGCTGCCGCCAGGTCTGACTCGGCTGTTTGCCGCTTTACGGCGGCCTGTTCGAATTCGCTGCGACTGACAGGGTTAATCTCGGCAACTTTTACGGCTCGGTCATAACGATTCTTTGCTTCTACAACGTTCGCCTCGGCAGTTTTAAGCTTAGTTGTCGTATTTTCATATTCCTCGCGGCTGACAGCACCGATCTCAAGCAACTTCATGGTTCGTTCGTGGTGTTTATGATGCTCCTCGAGTTCGGCCTCGGACGTTTTTAGCTCGGCCAGCGCCTGATCAAGTTCCGTATTGCTGGCCGGACTTATCTTGACCAGTCTGGCAGTGCGATCGTAGTTCTGTTTCGCTGTCTGAGCTTCGGTTTGCAAGGCAAGATAACGAGATTGGGCGGTAGCGAGTTCATCACTGAAAATAACAGCAAGCGACTGGCCCTTGCCTACATTCTGACCAAGTTGGACATTTATTGTTCGTAATACGCCGCCAAGAAGCGAAATTACGGGAGTTTCTTTGTAAGCGTTCGGCTGAACAACACCCGTTGCAGCTACAGACATGGCTTCGCTCGACAAGGTTTCGCCGGCTGGTTCGATCTTTAAGTTGATCTTCTCAATCTCATCGAGCGGTATAGTCAGGGTCTGTCCGCGATTGGTGTCGGAATTTTGCCCATTGGTATCGCCGAATGAGACTGTTCGTGGGGCAGGTACGATATGTCCGTTTTCTCTAGAGAGCAAATACCAAACGAGAAAACCGCCAATAATCACTACACAGATCACCGCCACGGCAATATAAAGAGATTTTCGGCCCGGCATTTTGTCGTCCAACTCGGGCTCGGCGTTTATCCCTGTGTTTTCTTCTTCGCTCATTTCTTTAACTCCGGTGCATTAGCCGCCTTCATGATCTCAATATTTGCCTTGTAGGTTTCAAACTTGGCGTCGACCAATTCATTCTCGACATCCAGAAACCGGCGTTCCTCCGCAATGTAATCGAGTAAGCTCCTCGCTCCGAGCTCATAGGTTTGCCAGATGACCTGTAGGTTCGCACTCGCCTGATCCCGAACTCCGTTTTGAAAGATGGATAAAGAACGTGCCGCACGATTGTATTTCGCAAGGGCGGCAGCAACTTCACGCCGAATCGTCAACTCGCCAAACTCAACGCGGCGTTTTGCGGCATCTTGTTCGAAGACGGCGGCTTCGACAGCTCCCTGATTTCGATTGCGGACCGGAAGATCGATCTCGACTCCGAACGTGAAAAAATGAAAGACATCCTGTACAGGCCGCAAAACTCCGCGGTCATCAAAGCCACTAACCGGAAAACTTGAATTCATTCGCTGATAGCCGGTCTTGAGGCTGGCATCCAATCTGCCCTCGGACCTTGCTTGCTCGATCTTTGCGGCCGCAAACTGCTCCACTGTTCTGGCGCCCTGCAGATCAGGGCGATCGCGCAAAGCATTGTCGGTTAATTCGGAGATTGAAGGTGTCGTGGCTATCAGGTTGTCGAAATCCCCACGGAGACGCAGAGGTTCTTCAGGTCTCATCCCGATCATATTGCGAAGTTCGAACATCGCTGTTTCGACATTACCTTCGGCGGTTTCGCGAATCGACTGCAACCGATTGACCTCGACAAGAAAAATATTTTGTTCGAGCGGCGAGATCTTGCCCTCGGTAACTCGTGCTACAACCAACTCATAGCCTTGCTTTCCCGCCGCGAACGTCTTTTCCGTAACCTCGAGTTTTTTGGTCGCGGCCAAGGCCTCGCCAAATTTGACGCGAACATCGGCAGCCAGAAGTCGTTCCTGATTGGCAAGCTCAAATTCGCGCGCTTCCAATTCCTTTTGAGCAACGGCGATCCGGGCGGCCCGACGTCCGCCTAGTTCGAGAGGCAACATTACTTCGGCCATTTGGTTATTATCAGCGCCGTTGATCTGTTTTGCTCCGCTTGCATCGAGCTTCGGATTAGGCCTCAACCCTGCCTGCCTGACTATCGCCCGCGACGCTTCAACCTCCTTTCGAAGAGCCTGGATTTCGCCATTGTTTTCGAGTGCTAATGCGACCGCTCCGTCGGCAGTCATGCCGTTTTGCAGATCGAGGTATAACGTCGGACCGACCCCAGGCTTTAAAGCGGTTTGAGCAAGACCCGCAAGCGCAAGAACGAGCCCGAGCAGAATGATGGATAAACTGTTCGTCTTCTTATTCAACATTCTGTTTCAACTCACGAAGTCGGAGCCAGTAGAAAATTACCGGTGTGATAATCAACACATGCAGCAGACTCGAAACCATTCCGCCCAGGACTGGAGCGGCAAGCGGTTTCATTACCTCAGAACCGGCACTCGAACTCCACATGATCGGCAATAGTCCGGCGACGACCGTAGTGACCGTCATGACCTTTGGCCGCAAACGCAGCAACGCTCCGTCGATAACGGCTTGCGTAAGTTCCTTGCTAGTCAATTGTCGCTCTAGATCGTCGCGTTTTTTGTGAACGGCTTCATTCAGATAGATAACCATCACGACAGCAGTTTGGACCGCTGTCCCGAACAAGGCGATGAATCCAACCCAAACAGCCACAGAAAAGTTGTATCCAAGAAGCCAAACAAGATAAACACCACCCGTTAGGGCAAACGGGACCGCCATTAAAACGTGTGCGGCTTCGAGCGCGGAATGATAGGTCAGATAAAGCAAACCGAAGATGACCATAAGGACGATTGGAACGACTAAGAGCAGGCGGCTCTTGGCCCGTTGTTGGTTCTCATATTGTCCGCTCCAGGCAATGTAGTATCCGGCGGGAAGCTGAATGCTTTTTGCTATCGAATCCTTAGCCTCGTTTACAAAACTGCCGACATCCCGGTCTCGAACATTCAAAAGCACAGTACCGCGAAGCAATCCGTTCTCGCTCTGGATCATCGTCGCGCCTTCGACCGTGCGAATCTCGGCAACCTGTGACAACGGAACTGTAGAGCCACTCGCCGTTATGATCGGGATGCGACCCAAAGCTTCCGGTGAACCGCGAAATTGGGGAGCGTAGCGGACACGGACAGGAAAACGCTGACGACCCTCTATCGTCACCGAAAGATTTGTCTCGCCGATACCCTTTTCGATGGTGTCCTCGATCTTGTTGACGTCAATGCCGTAACGCGCCGCCTTCGGACGATCGATCTTGATGTCGATATAAGGCGAACCGCCTATTTGTTCAGGATAGACGTCGGCGGCGCCGTGAATCTCCTTAACCGCCTCGGCGATCTTGCGTGAAAGCTGTTCCAGTTGTTTAAGATCGCTTCCAAATATTTTGATGCCGACTTGGCTTCGAATACCTGTCGTCAACATCTCGATTCGATTGATGATCGGTTGAGTCCAGATATTCGTTACTCCGGGCATCCGCAACTTCTCGTCCATTTCGGTGACAAGACTTTCGCGGGTTATGCCCGAACGCCACTGTTCTTGTGGCTTTAGATGAACGATGGTTTCGTTCATATTTATTGGTGCCGGATCAGTCGAGGTTTCGGCACGTCCCGCCTTTCCGACGGCCCACTCAACTTCGGGAATAGACCTGAGCAGTTCGTCCTGTTTGCTCATTATCTTTTTAGCTTGGTCGATCGAGATGGCGGGATCTGTAACCGGCATAAACATCACGTCGCCTTCGTTCAAAGGCGGCATGAATTCGCTTCCGACGCCGGCTGCTAAAAGAATTGCGCCAAGAAACAAAATCGATGCGGTGCCCACAGCTATCAAGCGATGTTTGAGCGCCAATACCAAGATCGGCTCATAAAGATGTCGCAAAAACCGCATGACCGGATTGGCCTGTTCCGAATGAACCTTTCCGGCGATGAGATATGTGCAAAGTACCGGGACAAGCGTTACGGCGAGGAGAGTTGCACCGGCCATTGCAAAAGTCTTGGTAAAGGCAAGCGGATGAAAAAGCTTGCCCTCCTGTCCGATCAGTGCAAACACCGGAACGAAAGCGAGAATAATTATCGCCATCGAGAAGAAGACCGGACGGCCTACAAGTTTTGTCGATTCTAAAACCGTTTCCCAAACAGCTTTGCGGTCCGTCAGATCGATCTTCTTCTGTTCCATAAACCGAAAGGCATTCTCGGTCACGACGATTCCCGCATCGACGAGCACGCCGATGGCGATTGCTATTCCTGACAGCGACATCAAATTCGAACTAATGCCCATGAAATACATGAACAGAAAGGACATCAGAACTGCGAGGGGAAGCGGGATCGTAACGATCAGGATAGAGCGAAAATGGGCGAGAAAAAGAATGTGCGCAAGCGTAACCAGTAGAAGCTCCTCGATCAGCGAACGTTTCAATGTACTCGTCGCGCGGTTGATAAGCTGTGTTCGATCGTAAAACGGAACGACGCGAACGCCGGGCGGCAGTCCTGCTTGTAGAGCCTCGATCTTTTGTTTTACTGCATCGATGACCTCCAACGTGTTCACGCCGTATCGGGCGATCACGACACCGCCGACCGCTTCAGATCCATTTTTATCGAGAGCACCGGTGCGAAACGCGTCGCCGAGTTTTACGTCGGCAACATTCTTAACATATATCGGTGTTCCGCCGGACGAACCGATCACGATGTTCTCAACATCTTCCAGTCCGTTGATCAAGCCAACTCCACGAACGACCGCCCATTGGCCGCTTTGCTCGACAACATTGCCTCCGACGTTGTTGTTTGACCGCTGAACTGCTTCGACAACTGTGGAGATCGGAATATTCACTCCCCGCAGTTTGTTAGGATCAATGTCGATCTGATATTGCTGGACATAACCGCCGACGGATGCGACCTCCGCCACGCCGGGAACAGAATTGAGTTGATAGCGAACAAACCAATCCTGGACCGTGCGTAGATCGCGAAGGTTCATGTCGTCAGATTCAACCGTGTACCAAAACACCTGTCCGACGCCGGTTGCATCAGGCCCGAGAGTCGGAACGGCACCCTCTGGCAATTGTTTTGAGACAAGGTTGAGCCGCTCCAAAACGCGTGTACGCGCCCAATAAAGATCCACGTTGTCCTCGAAGATAATGTTTATCATTGAGAAGCCGAACGCGGAGTTGGCTCTGACGACGCGAACGCCCGGAAGGCCTTGAAGGTTTGTGACAAGCGGATAAGTTACCTGATCTTCAACCTCCTGCGGTGACCGTCCCGTCCAATCGGTAAATACGATCACCTGATTGTCCGAAAGATCGGGAATCGCGTCGATCGGCGTGCGCACGAGGGCCCAATAACCTGCCGCCGCCATACATAGATAGAACACGATGACAATCCCGCGATTACGTAATGACCACTCAATGAGCTTGTGGATCATAGGGATCTATTTCGCTGCGATCGGCAGAGTGAACGAGCCTTTTCCAGCCGCTCCCTCATAGGTGATCTGAGCCTGCCATTCACCGGCCATATCGATATTCACCTTGCCCCGGTAAATTCCGGGCGTTCCGGTGGTCGTCAACGTCGCGGCGTTGTTCATTGCGCCCATGCTTCCCATTGCTGCCATGTGACTGTTGAAGGCGACCGCTCCGACATCCACCGGTTTGCCCGCCGCATCGGTGAACGTCAAGGTAAATTCTTGCTGACCCTTTCGAAGGGCTCCATCCGTATTTGAGATCGTGGCGGTCAGGTTGTTGCCCGCAGGCCCAGTCGCGACTGGCTTGCCCGAGGCGGCGTTGTTTGAGCCGGAACCACATGCCACCACAAACGCGATCACACCAAAAAACATTAAAAGGCCAGCAAATAAACTGAAATTTTTCATTTCGAAATCTCCTAACTTCAAATTCGATCCCGTTCCCCATACACAAAAGGCGCACCGGAACGGCAAAAAAGAAATAGCCGAAAGCGCAGTTAGCCCCAAAAAGGCGCACTACGTCCCTGGATTAGATCAGAAATGAACTATTTTGAATGTATTTATGTTGGAGGGTCCGTGGAAGGATTTCGCGGCTGTACTTAAGTGAAACGCGACGCTTGGTTGTTTCTTTTTGGAAGAGCGCCGAGATCTGTTCAGAGACCGACTTGGAAATCTCGACGTTTGAAGGAGTGAAATTAAATGACACCCCAGATGAAGTCGGCGTCGGGCTTGAGCAATTTACAGCACAGCATAGACGGGCCGCATCTGCGGACGGCGATCGTTCTTTGGTTTTCGCCTTATCGCAGCAATCCATCATCTGGCCGTCCGTACCTGAATGCAGCGGCATTCCCGCCAGCACACCACCGGCAAGCGCCAAAAGCAAAAACAGAGATGTGAACTGTCTTTTCACCCAACTCACTATATTTAAGTGGTCGAAGCCGTGTCAAGGAGTATATTCCCACAGACGTGAGTTTTCATACGTTCAAAAGCCAAGCACCTACTTCAAGGCAAACCCATTTTTAAACATAGCATCAGGCCTACCTTCTTGATGATTATCATCTTTCTATTGCCTGCTTAAGCACAGTTCAAGACGTCCAATCACCTTCGATTTCAAAGAGAACCCTGACGAAGGAAAAGTTTATGTCGATTTAACGCCGGAATCTCAAGCTGCTTTAGCAAAAATGAACGAGCTGGCAAAAGAGGCTTCATTGTTCGCGATCTGTTTCAATCCGATAAGACACATATCTCTAAGGGTGCCAAGGCTAGCGTGCTTCTCGAACGGATTCAATAAAGACCTTAGAGTTAATCATCCCTCAATGCGTTCGGCGAGTTCGGCCCAGCGGGTGAGGTCGGTTTCGAGTTGGGTGTTAAGACCTTGCTGTTCGAGGAATAATTCGTGGACGCGGCCGGCGTCGCTGGCGGCGGCGGCAAGTTCCCGATCGATCTCGGGAAGGCGCTTTTCTGTTTCGGCGATGCGGAGTTCGAGGGCTTCGAATTCGCGTGTTTCTTTGAAGGTTAGCTTCTTTCCATTTTGGATTTTGGATTTCGGATTTTGGATTTCAGCAGAGTCCCGGTCGCTACCGCTCCCCGTTCTGACAGGAGCGTCCGCCACTTTACCCGTCGCTTCCTCCCGCTCGTGGGCTTCAAGATACGCCGAATAATCACCCGCGTATTCACGCACATTCCCGCCGGGTTCGAAGTGAAAAATATTGTCGATCGTGCGGTCGAGGAAATAGCGGTCGTGGCTGACGATGATGAGGGCACCGGCGAAGTCGTCGAGGTATTCTTCGAGCGCGATCAGCGTCGGAATGTCGAGATCGTTTGTCGGTTCGTCGAGCAGTAGGACGTTTGGCGAGCCCATCAGTATCCGCAGAAGGTAGAGCCGGCGTCGTTCTCCGCCGGAGAGATTTCCGATGACGGCGTATTGGGCGGCGGGCGTGAAGAGAAATCGCTCGAGCATCTTGCCCGCCGTTATCTGCACGCCTTCGTTTGTCGTGACGTACTCGGCGACGTCGCGGATATAGTCGATGACACGTTGGTCGTCGTTGAGGGCTCGGCTTTCCTGATCGTAATAGCCGATGTGTACTGTCTGGCCAACGGCAATCTCGCCCTTGTCGGGTGCGACTCGTCCGGTGATCATGTCGAGCAGCGTCGTCTTGCCGCTGCCGTTCGCACCGATGATGCCCATGCGGTCATCGCGCTTCAAGAGATATGTGAAATCGTCGATGAGCGTATTCTCCCCATAGGATTTCGACACGCCCTTGATCTCGATGACCTTCGACCCCAGACGCTTTGAGCCGATGGCGATATCGACCTCGGCCTTCGCCGCTTCTTTCGGCGTCGCCATCAACGCATGCGCGGCTTCGATACGATGTTTGGATTTGCGCGTCCGGGCCTTTGCTCCCCGACGGAGCCAGGCGAGTTCTTTTTTTATGAGCTGTTCGCGCTTGTGGCCCTCGACCTCGCGAAGCGTTTCCTGCTCGGCTTTTTTCTCGAGGTAGTACGCATAGTTGCCGCTAAAATTCTGAACGGCGCCGCGATCGATCTCGAAGATGCGGTCCGTGACGCGATCGAGAAAATAGCGATCGTGCGTGACGAGCAAAAGCACGCCGGTGTATCGGGCGAGGTAAGATTCGAGCCACTCGATGGTGTCGGCGTCGAGATGGTTCGTCGGCTCGTCGAGGATCAGGATATCGGGTTTGAAGATGAGCTCGTGAGCGAGGGCGACGCGCTTTCGCTGGCCGCCGGAGAGCGTGCCCATCTTTGCGGACGTGTCCGCGATATCGAGCCTGGTCAGAACGGCGCGTGCATTTGTCTCGATCTCCCATCCGCCGTTCATTTCCAGCTCGTGCTGGAGGTCGGACATGCGCTGGAGCGTCGCGTCGTCGTGTTTTCCGGCGGCTGCTTCATGACAGACATCCTCGTAATCCCGGATCGTCTGCATCACGCCGCTGCTCGACGCAAAGATCGTCTCAAGCACGGTCAGGTTTTCGTCGTACGGCGGATTCTGCGAGAGATAGGCGAGCGACTTTCCTCTTGCACGGGTGACGCGGCCGGTGTCCGGCTGCTCGACGCCCGCGATCAGCTTTAATAGTGTCGTCTTGCCCGATCCGTTCGCGCCGATGATCCCGATCTTGTCACGGTCCTCGAGTCCGAGCGTGACATTTTCGAATAACGGACGAAAGCCATAGTTCTTTGAGACATTTTCGAGCGAGAGGATATTCATTACGCCAACTAAACGTTAGCAGTAATTTGGGGTTCAGTCTAAATCATCAAGAAGGTGGGCTTGGCCCCAAGATATACGGGCTCCGCCGCTCGCCGGCGGCGTAGCCGCGGGAATTGGTTTCGAGAATCAGCCGGAAGGGCTTGCCCTTCCGCACCCCACGGTTCGACCGACGAAGTGCTCCTGACTCAAGGCTTAACTTCATAGACGACCGCAATTCATCGGGCTTTTTTCACACGAAAACGCCTCGCTTTTGCCAAATTGCCGCAATCACGCATATCACACCATTGTCGCCTTTTATTTTTGCTTGTGTCGTAAAACAACCATCCGCAATTTTCACCAGAACAACATTTTAGCTTTTCCAAATCAGATGACGTCAGCAGTTGAGCAGCGACACGAGTGATCAGGAAAAGAATTCGTTCTATACCATCGTTCTTCCAATCCCAGATCAATTCACCTTCACGACAAAAAATTTCGGCTTTTGACATGGCAAGTGACAATTCTCTATTAAAAACCGTTAGATCCTTATCGAAAATTTCTTCTCCACTTATAACGGATCTAAAGATGTCGTAAACACTTTTTCGTAATCTCAAAACTCTCCAGAAGACCCTTTCCGATTCCAAAATATTTTTTTTCGCCTTAGTAAAGATCACTATTGCTTCGTCGTCTGAAATTAACTTCCCCTGTTTGCTCCATTCAATGAGGTCGGAAAACGAATTCAGATTTTCGGTGGGATTTTCACTCGAAATATATCCGACGGTATTCACAAAATCCAGGCTCAGATTATTTCCTATGAAAGCGTATCTTTTCGTCATCGATGTAACCGATCAAATGCTCTTGACAGGTTATATTTTAGTCGCCATACTGCTAACCGTCAAAGTATAGTTAGGTGGTTAGCATGAGCATTCAAAGCGCAAAAATTTCCTTTCTTCTTCATGCGATGTTGGTGATCACATTGGGTTTGGTAGGAGGTGTGATTGTCTACCTTTCCCATTCCACAACTACTGAGGAAGCACTTCGTACCGATAAAAACGTCATGCCGCTTGACGGTCCGTGGAAATTTATAGCTGGGGATGATCTGCAATATGCCCTGCCCAACTGTGACGATTCGGGATGGGAAACCATTGACCTTACGGCACCGCTCGGAGCTCATGATGACGATGTTGGACTGTCAGGCTTCGTACCGGGCTGGGCAGCTAAAGGACATCCAAATTATTCAGGTTATGCGTGGTACCGCCTGACAGTTCCATTGGATAGTGTAGTAGGAAACGATTTGGCTTTAGCGGCACCACCTGCTGTTGATGATGCCTACCAGCTATTTATTAACGGGTCACTTCTAGGCAGTGCAGGTGATTTCTCCGGTACGGTTCCAATAATTTACAGCATTCAGCCTCGGATGTTCCTGCTGCCGCAAAATGTAAAAAATGAAAAGTATATTACGATCGCTTTTAGGGTATGGATGAGTCCGGCCAGTCGAGGTCCCGATGCAGGTGGTATACATATTGCCCCGGCTCTCGGAGAAAAAACTCAAATTGAAAAAAAATACAGGTTTCAATGGGAGCAAACCATAAAAGGCTATATCGTGGAGGTTGTTTTGCCAATAATGTTTATCTTGCTGGCAATAACGATCTTTTTTATAGATCGGAGTAGCGAACCGACACGATCATGTAAATGGTTTATTACGGCTTTGGTTTTGTTAGGTTTGGTACGACTTAATCAGGCTGTTTACTTCTGGTTTCAAATAGAGAGCAGCCGTCAAGCCGTTATCTTGGGAACGGCGATCCTCAGGCCATTGATGCTTGGCAGTTGGCTGATGGCCTGGTGGGAATGGTTTGACCTGCAGCGGCCGAAATGGTTACCCAAGATCATAGCGGTTCTTGCTTTGCTGTATCTGGCGATTCAATTACTCGGGATTTCATGGGTTACGAACTCCTTACTCCATGAACATTATTCAACAATTGTAGATCTCTTAAGGTTGGGACTTCTGGCATTGATGCTATTTATCATCTACCAGGGAATCCGAAAAAACGGCACCAGGGATCTATTAGTTTTGCTAGCACTAATATTGTTGACCATTGGCCTGTTTCCACAAGAAGTATCTCAATTGCAA
>Ga0070667_100003199_pt1 | contig 14033 bp, 14 predicted proteins | sample KBSS33metaG_FD_64659 | JGI IMG/M metagenome (GOLD analysis project Ga0070667, IMG submission 64659) | Switchgrass rhizosphere microbial communities from Kellogg Biological Station, Michigan, USA - KBS S3-3 metaG | ecosystem: Host-associated > Plants > Roots > Rhizosphere > Soil ...
TTGGGCGCTCCTATGAACAGGCCTGCCGGCGCGCTATGCATCATCGAACGTTCGCGCAACAGGCGGCGCAGGGAGGGAAAGATGCATCGATCGATCCTGGCGCTCGTGAGCGCCGGCTTCGTCCTCATCGCCGGTTGCCGCGACACAGATACTCCGAAGGGCGATGCGCCGCCCGCGTCTTATTATGACAACAGCAGCCATCCCGACGCCTGGAACGGAGGTGCGCAGCTAGTTCCGATCTCGACGCCCAAGGGCAATTTCCATGTGTGGATCAAACGCATCGGCAATAACCCACGCCTGAAGCTCTTGCTGCTCCACGGCGGGCCCGGCGCAACCCACGAATATTTCGAGGCTTTCGACAGCTTCCTCCCGAAGGAAGGCGTCGAATATTATTATTACGACCAATTGGGATCGGGCTTCAGCGACCAGCCCAATGACGACGATCTGTGGACGATTCCGCGCTTCGTATCAGAGGTGGACCAGGTCCGGCAGGCGATCGGCGGCAACAAGGACAATTTCTGCGTTCTCGGCCACAGCTGGGGCGGCATGCTGGCGATCGAATATGCCTTGGCCCATCAGGATCAGCTGAAATGCCTGATCATTTCCAACATGATGGCATCGATTCCGGCCTACAACGAATATGCTCACAAAGTCCTCGAGCCGCAGATGGACCAGGCGGCGCTAAAGCAAATTCTAGACATGGAGGCGACCGGCAAGACCGAGCAACCGGCCTACATGTCACTCCTCATGCCCAACTGGTACGAGCAGCATATCTTGCGCCGGCCGGCGGACCAGTGGCCTGACGCGGTCAACCGCGGCTTCGGACACATCAACCGCCATCTGTACGTCTTGATGCAGGGACCGAGCGAGATGGGCGCGAGTGGCCGCCTCGCAGACTGGGATCGCTTCGCGGATTTGAAACGCATCACCGTCCCGACGCTCGTTATCTCCGGCAAATATGACACGATGGACCCGGCTTACATGGCAAGCATGGCGAAGCAATTGCCCCACGGGGAGCTTGCGCCGACGAGCGGCGGCCACATGGACATGTATGACGACCAGCCGACCTATTTTGCCAAGCTGACCGCTTTCCTGCGCAAGTTCAAATAGAGGCGGCTACTCGGCCGCTTTCCTGGTCATCCGCTCGCGGAAGCGCTTGGCCCAGCCGGCAATGCCTTTCTGATCGCTGCGCTCGACCGCGAGACTGTCGGCTTCGACGTCCTCGGTGATGACCGAACCGGCGCCGACCACCGCACCCTCGCCGATGGTCACCGGTGCAACCAATGCCGTGTTCGAGCCAATGAATGCGCCAGCGCCGATCACTGTCTTGTACTTGCCGAACCCATCGTAATTGCAGGTGATCGTCCCGGCGCCGATGTTCGCGCCCGCACCGACCTTGGCGTCGCCGACGTAGGACAGGTGGTTGACCTTCGCGCCCTCGGCGACCTCGGCCTTCTTGAGCTCAACGAAATTGCCGACCTTAGTTCGTTCGCCGAGCCGGGTCCCTGGGCGGATCCTGGCGAACGGGCCGATGCTGGCTCTCGCACCAATGATCGCGCCCTCGATGTGGCTGAACGCCTTGATGCTTGCGCCGTCGGCGATCTCGACGCCGGGCCCGAATACGACGTGCGGCTCTACTGTCACGTCGCGGCCGAGCCTGGTATCGTAAGCGAACCACACGCTTTCGGGATCGATCAGTGTTGCGCCCTCTTCCAGCACTTGTTCGCGCCGGCGCCGCTGCCACTCGAGCTCGAGATGCGCCAGCTCGGCGCGGCTGTTGACCCCGGCTGTCTCGTAGGGGTCGCCCTCGATGACCACGGCCTCGCGGCCCTCGCTCGCCGCGATATTGACGATGTCGGGCAGGTAATATTCGTGCGCGGCATTGTCGTTGCCGACCTGGCTCAGCCAACGGAACAGGTCGCGTGCGCGGACCGCCATCATCCCCGAGTTGCACAGGCGCACCGCGCGCTCCTCCTCGCTCGCGTCGCGGAACTCCACCATCTTGGCGATACGGTCGCCTTGGCCAAGGATGATGCGCCCGTATTTGGCCGGATCCGCCGGGCATGATCCGAGGACGACGACGCCCGGTCCGTCTTCCCCGTTCAGGCGGTCGAGCATCCGCCGCAGGGTCTCGGCTTCGACGAACGGCGTATCGCCATAGAGGATCAGGACAGGGCCGTCGTAGCCGGCAAGCGCCTGCTCGGCCTGCTGCACGGCATGGCCCGTTCCCTTCTGCTCAGCCTGCAGTGCGACCATGACCTCGCGGTCGTGGATCGCGGCCTCGACCTGCTCGCGACCCTTACCCACGACTACCACGCGCTTATCCGCGCCTAATGCATCGACCCGCTCGAGCAGGTGGAGAAGGAGCGGGCGGCTAGCAATGGGATGCAGCACCTTGTGCGTGTCCGAACGCATGCGCGTGCCCTGCCCGGCGGCAAGAATGACAACGGCGAAACGGCGCTGGTCGCTCATCGTGGCGCGAGCCATGGCATGGCGCGAAAGCCGGCGCCAGTAGCCTAGATAGGAAAAGGGCGGCCCAAAAGGACCGCCCCGTTGTTCGGAAAGTCGCGGCTTCCTAGAAGACGCTCATATAATATTCATTGCCGACGAAGCCCATTTTCTGGACGTGCGCCTTCTTGGTGATCGCCAGCACATCGTCGACGACCTCGTAACGGGCGGTTGCATCAGGCTGCAGATGAAGCTCCGGGATCGGATTCATCTGTTGTGTGACGTCCAAATACTGCCGGAGCTGCTCCTTGGTCACGGGACTGCCGTTCCAGAGGATTTGGCCCTGGGCATCGATATTGACCACGTTCTTTGTCGGCTGAATCGGGGGTGGCGGTGTGTTCTGATTGACCGGCAGATCGAGCTTCACCGCGTGGGTCTGGATCGGAATGGTGATGATGAACATGATGAGGAGAACCAACATGACGTCGATAAGCGGCGTCACGTTCACGTCCAGCATGGGTTCGCCAGAACTGTTGTCACCAGTGGTTTGCATTGACATGGTGAAAAGCTCCTATTCGGCGCGGTAGCCGGTCAGCGGCGGCGGCTCGGAAATGAATCCGACGCGCTGGAAGCCCGCCTGCTGCATGGTGATGATCGCCGCACCGATACACTTGTACCTGGTGTTCACGTCGCCCCGAATATGCGCCTCGGGCATATTCTCCTCGGTGATGTTCTGGACGCCGCCGACCTTCTTGATCTGATCCTCGAGCTTTCTAACGGCCCGGTCGAGCAGGTCCTTTTGCGTGACCCTGGTCACGCCCCAATAGACCTCGCAGGTGTCGCCAGTGCCGTTGCGGACCGTCAGCGACACGTTGTCCGGCTTGGTCGTGGTCGGCTCGTACCGGACATTGGGCAGTTTGATGGGGACCGCCTGCTTGATCACCTGAGTAGTGATCAGGAACACGATCAAAAGCACCAGCATCACGTCGGTCAACGGCACGACGTTGATGTCCGACAGGGCTTCGGCTTCGTCTTGAATTACTTGTCCTGCCATACGGCTGGTTTCTTTCTTCTACTTCACATCCGGGCGAGGCGCCCGGCCCTGAAGGAGCCGGGGCCTTACGCAATTACTTGGCGGTGGTCGGCGTGCGGACGGGCTCGCTCGGGACAGCGTCACGAGCCGGAGCCGTCGTACGCGCGGCCGAAGCCGGAGCGCCTCCCACGCGCGGCTTCACCGCGCCGCCGGACATCAGATAGCCGTGGAGGTCGTTCGTGAAGGCCGCGAGGTCCTCCATGATCGACTTGTTGCGGCGGACCAGCCAGTTGTAGGCAAGCACGGCCGGAACCGCGACGACGAGGCCGAGCGCGGTCATGATCAGCGCCTCGCCGACCGGGCCGGCGACGGCGTCGATCGACGCCTGACCTGACGCACCGATCCGAATCAGCGCGCGATAGATGCCGACGACGGTGCCGAAGAGACCGATGAACGGGGCAGTCGAGCCGACGGTAGCAAGGAAGGCGAGACCCTCACCAAGCCGCGAACTGATCGCGCCCTGGCTGCGCGCGAGGCTGTTCGCCATCCAGTCATGCTGGTCGATGGGGTCGGTAAGCTTGCCATGCTGGTCTTGAGCGACGAGCGCGTCATCGACGATCGAACGATAGGCGCTGCGCGTTTCCAGCTTCTGCGCCGCGTCGCGCAGGTTAGGCGAGTTCCAGAAGCTCGCCCGAACCTTGCGGCCCTGGCTGATGATCTTCTGCTGCTGCATCAGCTTGGTGAACAAGATGTAGAACGAGAAAATCGACATCAGGACGAGGATCGAGAACACCGAGATGGCGATGATGCCGCCCTGCTGAAGAGCCGGGATCAGGCCATAAGGATTTGAACCTGCGGCGGGTGCTGCTTGCATGACTGTGCTTTCCTTCTAAATTTCTGTCTTAAAAAACTATCTGTAATCAGCCTTCGAGACGCCACGTAATCGGCGGCGTCGTAATGGTATCCGAAACCGCGTTTCCGTTATTGTCGCGCGCTGGAGTGTATTTCGCGCGGCGGCGAATGATGTTGCACGTGGCCGCATCCAACGCGTTATTGCCGCTCGAACGAATAATATTGCAGCCTGCGACGCGGCCATCGGGGCCGATCGTTATGGTTGCCTGGGACGTGCCTTCGGCGCCCGCGGCCTGCGCTGAAGCCGGATAGTCGTCCGGACCGAACAGCGTCCGCAAGTCACCCTTCGCGCTCTGCGCCGACTGCACCTTGTGGGGCGGCGGCGGCGGCGGCGGCGGGGCCGGCGCCAGCTGCGGGATCGGCGGTGGCGTCGGCGCGGTTACCGTCTGGATTGGCGGCGGCGGCGCCTCCATCCTGACCAGCGGCGGCGGCTGCGTCGGCGGCGGCGGGACCTTGGGCATGTCCTTGGGCGGCGGCGGCGGCTCCTCGGGTGGCGGCGGCTGCTCCTCAACATCGAAAGTCTTCAGATCCTGGGCCGCCTTTTTGATAACATTGTAGGCGAGTCCCGTGACGATCGCATAGCCGAGCCCTAACTGAATCACTGCGACCAGGATGATCGCGAGGGTCCGATTGCCGCTGATCTCTTTCTTTTGGGCGTACGACATTAACCCACGATTCTCCTCGATATGCCGTGGAATTCCACGGCCAGACCGGGCGTCGGTCGCGCGCCCTGCCCCTCAATGGTCGGCCGATGTATCAACGTATCATCGGCGCACAAGCGCGTTTCCTTATCCCCCGCTCAAAGGCCGCGCAATGGATTTTGTTCCGTATCCGGAAGGCGTGAAACCCCCGATCCTAAGGTAAGGCGTTCACCCCCCGGGCCAAGGCCCAGAAAAGGAAGCGATTTCGACGCCCACACCATGCGCCTCAGGGTAAACGTCAGGCTTCGACGTCCGCACCCGCAATGCTTTCACGCCGCGGAAGGCCGCGATCCGGTCGAAGACGGCATGCGCCAGAGTCTCCTGGAGGTTGAAGCGCCGTGAGGACGCGATCTCCTCGATCTCGGCGCGAAGGAAGTCGTAGTTCCACGCGCGCGCCGGATCATCCTCGTGGGGGACATCGGGATCATCGAGCCAGATCTCGACCGTGACCAGCAACCGTTGCGGCGCCCCGACCTCGAACTCATGAAAGCCGATATCGGCTTGAACAGCGAGAGAATCGAGCAGGATACGGGCGGATCGTACCTTCAAATTATCGGGGATGAGCCCGGAAAGATTGGTTTCAGAGGTCATGTGCTCCCCAGGAATTGAACGTCGCGATCGAGCGCCATGAAGCGCTGGCCGGAATCGATGACCAGCACCTGCCCGGTCAGGCATTTCGCGCCAATGAGATAGCGGATGGCACCCATGACATCATCCGCTGTCACTCCACGCCCTAGCGGATTGGCGGCATGCATGGCGCCAAAATTCTCCTCCGATTGCCCGCTCGATCGCAGCATGAGTCCGGGCGCAATCCCGTTCACTCGAATGCCTTTGCTGGCAAGCGCACGCGCGGCAAGCTCGGTAAGTCCGGCGAGCGCCTGTTTTGACAGCGTGTAGCTCAGATAATCGGGGTTTGGCGCGACGACCTTCGAATCGAGAAGGTTTACGATCAGGGCATCGTTCATCCCGTCCTGCGCAAGGGCAAGCCGCTCGATCAGGAGCGCCGGGGCCTGGACGTTGATCGCCATGTGAGCCGCAAATTCAGCCGTGCTGAACTCGCCGAATCCGTCATGCGCGAAGCGCGCCGCATTGTTGACGAGCAGCCGCACGGGCGGAAGATCCGACGCTGCTGCGAAGATCGCCTCGGCGCAGCCTGGGTCGGCTAGGTCGGCGACGACCTTGACCGCGCGATCCGGCACATCATCGCCTTGGTGATGAACGTGCGCCGCCACCTGCCAGCCATCGTCCAGCAAGCCTTGCGTGATCGCGGCGCCGACGCGTTTGCCGGCGCCGGTTACGATGGCGGTGCGTGCTTCGCTCATTCATCGTCCATTGCTTCGCTTACGCCGCAATGACAACAGAGCGACATGCCGGAAACCCGCCCGCCGATCGAGTTGCGCGGCCTTAGCATGGCCGAGCTCCGGCGCATGACCGATGAACGGCGCCTGCCGCCGGTCGATCTCTGGAACCCGGAGCGCTGCGGACATTCCGACATGAAGATCGCCCGCGACGGGACCTGGTATCATCAAGGCTCGCCGATCCGGCGTCCGGCGATGGTGCGGCTGTTCTCAACGGTTCTGCGACGCGAGCCGGACGGTCGCCACATGCTTGTTACTCCGGTCGAGAAGCTGGAAATCGACGTGGAATCGACCGCATTCCGAGCCATCGAGTTAACGAGCGAAGGCGAGGGGCGCGACCGCATGATCGCCCTTCGCCTGGACAGCGGCGACGCCGTCATCCTCGGCCCGAACCATCCGCTGACGGCTACGCCAACGCCGCGCGTGCTCGTTCGCCACGGTCTCGAGGCCGAACTCAGCCGGCCCGTCTATTACGAGCTGGCCGAGATCGCGCTGGCCGAAGACGAGGAGCCTACTGGAGTGTGGAGCAGCGGCGTGTTTTTTCCGCTGGTCGCGACGGGATGAATCTCGCCCGTTGGTTGCGTGCGGCGCTCGATACGCCCCCGGCGGAAGCGTTGCTCGAAGGTGACTTGCCCCGCGATCGCGCCAGCGCATCGATCGAAGCGGCAGTGCTCATCGCAATCACCGACCGCCGGGAACCCGGAGTTATCCTCACCGTGCGTCGCGAGCATCTGCGCACCCACGCCGGCCAGGTAGCGTTTCCCGGCGGGCGTCTCGATGAGGGCGAGAACGCTATCGTCGCATCGCTTCGCGAAGCGCAGGAAGAAATCCTGCTCGATCCCATAGAAGTCGACATCGTCGGTGCGATCGAGCCATATCGCACCGTGACCGGCTATATCGTAACTCCCGTCATCGGCGTGATTGCACCGGACCTGCCGCTGGAGCCGCACGAACATGAGGTCTCCGATTGGTTCGAGGCGCCTTTGGGCTACATCCTCGACCAGACAAATCAGCGGCTACAGACTGCGCTGTTCCAAGGCCGGGAGCGCCATTATTACGAGATCCTGTGGAACGGCCACAAGATCTGGGGGGCAACCGCGGCCATGATCGTCAATCTCTCGCGAAGGCTGCAGTGGCCTTGAAGCTGGACGCCGCGAAATGGCGCAAGCGGCGCGGCATGGCCCGCGTGCTAGACGCGCTCGGCGCCGACGAAGGGTTGACCCGCTACGTCGGCGGCGCCGTTCGCGACGACCTGCTTGGCCTGCCGATCAGCGATATCGACTTCGCTACCCGCCTCCGGCCGGACGAAGTCCTCGAGCGCTTACAGGCAGCCCGGATCAAGGCCGTGCCGACTGGACTCGACCATGGAACGATCACAGCCGTCAGCGATGGTCGGCCCGTCGAGATCACCAGCTTGCGGCGCGACGTTTCGACCGACGGCCGCCGGGCCACGATTGCCTTCACGGATGATTGGCAGGAAGACGCCGCCCGGCGCGACTTCACCATCAACGCCCTTTCAGCAGATCCACAAACCGGCGAGTTGTTCGATTACTTCGACGGCCTTGCCGACCTCGAAGCGCACCGAATCCGCTTTATCGGCGACCCGCTCGAGCGCATTGCCGAGGATCATTTGAGGATCCTGCGCTTCTTCCGCTTCCAGGCGCGTTTCGGGTCCGGCGAACCGGATCCTGCGGCGGTCGAAGCCTGCGCGGCCCGCGCCAATGATCTGATGGCTCTATCCCGCGAGCGGATCGCGGACGAGCTGTTGAAGCTGCTCGGCATGCCCGATCCTGCGCCGACCGTCGGCATCATGCTTGAGCGTTGCATCCTTGCGCCGGTCCTGCCGGAGGTTGGGGCCGATCGACTGTGCGAGCTCCAAGCGCTGCTCAAAGCTGAGCGCGAGGTAGGCATCGCTCCGGAGCCCTTGCGCCGCCTGGCGGCACTCCTTCCGCGCGACCCGGCGCTTACGGAAAACATTGCCGTGCGCCTGCGGCTTTCGAACAAGGCGCGGAAACGCCTCGCCTGCGCCGTCGGCAGGGACGCTTATCCTTCGCCGCAAGCGTTGGCGTATCGCCTCGGCTCCGACTGCGCCGTCGATCGCCTGCTCCTATCTGGCCAAGTCGCGGAAGCGTCGGCGATTTCAGCCTGGAAGGCCCCGCGCCTGCCGATCGGCGGCGGTTCGCTTATCGCTCGTGGGCTTGCTGAAGGACCGATAGTAGCTCGCACACTCAAGAAGATTGAGGAGCGCTGGGTCAGCGATGGCTTCCCAACGGGCGATGCATTTGAACAGATTGTCAGCGAGACTCTCGCAGCAGCCTAGGCTGCTCAGGACGGCGTTTGTTCTTGTTAGAACTTGAGCAGGAACGTCACGGCGCAGCCCGCGGCTGACCCGAAAGGGTTCAGCGCCGGCGCGATTTCCAAAAATCGAGCGCCGCGTCGGCCTCGAGCGGCTTGGCGAAGTAGAATCCCTGGCCCGACGCACAGCCGAGCGTCGCCAACGTCGTCGCGAGCTCGACCGTTTCGATGCCCTCCGCAGTGGTCGACATGCCGAGCGCTTCGGCGAGGCTGAGCACTGCGCGCACGATCGCCACGGCGTCGGGGTCGACCATCATTCCGGAAACGAAGCTCTTATCGATCTTCAGGACGTCGATCGGCAGGCGCTGGAGATAGGCCAGGCTCGAATAGCCAGTCCCGAAATCGTCCATCGCCACCGTTGCATCGAGCGCCTTCAACGCGTCGAACACGCGAGTAGCGCGCGCCGGGTCCTGGACGATCGAGCTTTCCGTAAGCTCGAGCGTGAGGCGGTCTCCCGTTAAGCCGCTCGCCCGAAGCGCGCTCTCCACCATTTCCGCGATATTGTCCCGCGCAACCTGGATCGCGGAGAGGTTGACGCCGACGTACAGGGGCAACGTCTCTCCAATCTCGCGGTCCCAGTCCGCGAGGGTCTGCACCGCGCGGTCCATCGCCCAGCGCCCAAGCTGCAGGATCAACCCGGATTCCTCGGCAACCGGAATGAATTCGGTCGGACTGATCTCGCCGCGATCCTCGTGGTTCCAGCGCGCGAGGGCCTCGAAGCCGGAGACTTCTCCCGACTTCAGGTTGATCAAAGGCTGGTAGAAGAGCTTCAGTTGTTCCTTGTCGAGCGCGCGCCTCAGTTCGGTTTCAATTGAGAATCGGCGCCGGGCCTCGGTTGCCTGCTTCGCCTCATAGACTTGCGGCTTTCCGGCGGTCTTCGCCTGCTTCACCGCGAATTGGGCATTGCGGAACAGCTCTTCCGGGTCCTGCCGAGCGTGCATCAGCGCGACGCCGATGGCGCATTCCACTCGGATCTCCAGATCGGACAGCTTGAACGGAGTCGTCATCACGTCCTGGATTCGCTCGGCCGCCTTCAGGGCGTCCTCGACTCCGCGGCGCAACGACACGAGGACGCCGAATTCGTTACCTCCTGTTCGGGCGAGGACATCGCCGGCGCGAAGCGCCAGGATCAAGCGCCGGGCGAAGGTGATCAGCAGCTCGTCGCCGGCCAGGCTGCCCATCGATTCGTTGATGCGGCTGAAGCGCAACATATCGACCACCAGCACAGCGTGCTCGAGGTCGCGGTTGACCTTCTCACCCGCTTTTTCGACGGCCTCGGTGAAGGCAAGGCGATTGGGCAGTCCGGTTAGGCTGTCGCGCAACATTTCGGCGCGAAGCGAGCGCTCGGCTTGGACTTCGACAGTCCGGTCGACGACGCTCAGCAGGCATCGCGGTCCGCGGCCGTTCGCCTTCAACGGCGCGAGCTTCAGGCGGAAATGATGCGCCGAAACGCCTTCGCCGTCCTTGAAGTCGATCTCTCCGCCGACGTCGTTACCCTCAAAGAATTTTTGGAGGACCTCGGCGATCGGCCCTGATTTCAAACAGTCCGCGTCATTCCAGTCCAGGGCCGTACAACTCGACTGCTGGACAGTCTGAAAGAAGCGGTTGTTGTGCGCGGTGACCTTGAAGGCGCCTGGGTCGTCCTGTTCGATTATCGCCGCGGCGATCGGCAGCGCATCGAGCAAGCCGGTGTCGTCCACAGCCACAAGGCGCGGATTCGCGGTCGGTTTGTGCCCCCGCCGCGCCCTGTCGGGTCCTGACGAGCGGCTCACGGCAGCCTGCATCAACCGAACTATGCCGGACAGGGGTTAATTCGGAGTATCCAAAACTCCAATTTCCCCTCTGTGATTTGCCGTTAACCCAGGTTGGTTAACGCTTAGCCGAAACGGTTACTGCGCGGGAATCCCATCGGCGGCATCCGTCCCGCCGCACCGCGCGCTGCGCGCCATGAGGTGAGATCGGTTTCGGTCCGCACGCGGCCACTCTCACCGCCCAGCGCCCAGCTCAGGCCCTCGGTCAGCTTGAACGCGATCGCGTCCGACAATCCACCGTCACGATAGCGCTGTAAGGTCACCCCCTGCCCGCGTCCGAGTTCGGGCAATTCGCTCAGCGGGAAAACCAGCATCTTGCGGTTCTCGCCGATAGCCGCGACCGCGTCGGCCCCGTCCGGTACAGGCCGCACAACCACGACCTGCGAGCCAGGGCGCACATTGACAAGCTGCTTGCCCTTGCGCGTCTCGGCCAGGATCGCTTCGCCACTGGTGACGAAGCCCTTTCCGTCGGACGAAGCCACAAGCAGCTTCATGTCGGGGCGGACAACGATCAGCTGCACGATGTCGACTTCCGCGTCGAGGTCGATGAACAGCCGGACCGGCTCGCCGAACCCGCGCGCGCTCGGCAGCTTGTCCCCGGCAAGCGTGTAAACCCGGCCGTTCGAGGCAAACAACGCCAGCCGGTCGGTCGTCTGGCCGTGGAAGTGGATGAACGGCTCATCGCCCTCGCGCCATTTGAGGTCGGCGACCTGGTCGAGCGCCAGATGGCCTTTCATCGCTCGGATCCAGCCGCGCTGCGACAGGATCACTGTGATCGGCTCCTTCTCGATCATCGCGGTCCAGTCGATGTCGCGCGCCGGCGCAGCCTCCGCGAACTGTGTTCGGCGTTCGTCCCCAAACTTCTCTCGCAATCGCTTGAGGTCGGCACGCAGCCGCTTCCACTGGAGATCCTCGTCGGCGATCAGCTGAACCAGCCCCTCACGCTCCCCCGAAAGGGTTTCGCGTTCGCGGCCGATCTCTAGTTCTTCCAGCTTGCGTAACGACCGCAGGCGCATGTTCAGGATCGCCTCGGCCTGCCGGTCAGAAAGCGAGAACTCGGCGATCATCATCGCCTTCGGCTCGTCTTCGGAGCGGATGATGTGGATCACCCGGTCGAGGTTGAGATAGGCGACCAGGAAGCCGTCGAGCAGCTCTAGCCGATCGTCGATCTTATCAATCCGCACTTCGGATCGGCGGACGAGCACCTGCTTCTGGAAAGCGAGCCACGCGGTCAGCGCCTCTTTCAGGCTCATCACGCCCGGCGTACGGGTCGCGTCGAGCACGTTGAGGTTGAGCGGAAAGCGGATTTCGAGGTCCGTCAGCCTGAACAGGCTTTCGAGCAGCAGGTCGGGATCGACGGTACGCGCACGAGGCTCGAGCACGATCCTAAGCTGATCGTCGCTTTCATCCTTCACGTCGGCCAGAATCGGCAGCTTCTTGTCCGCAATCAGCCCGGCGATTTGTTCGATCAGCTTCGACTTCGGCACGCCGTAGGGGATCTCGCTGACAAGCAGGTGCCAGCCGCCACCCTTCTCGCGCTCGACCTCGATCTTGGCGCGCAACCGGAACGATCCGCGCCCGCTGATATAGGCTCGGACGATCGTATCCCTGTCGTCGACGAGAACGCCGCCGGTCGGAAAATCCGGGCCTTTGACGATGTCGATCAACTCCCGGTCGTCGAGCCGATTGCGCTCGATCAGCTTGATCGCGGCATCAATCAGCTCGCCGACGTTGTGCGGCGGAATCGACGTCGCCATCCCGACCGCGATCCCGCTGGCGCCGTTGGCGAGCAGGTTGGGGAACAGGCCGGGGAACACCTCCGGCTCTTCTTCCTCGCCATTATAGGTGGGCCGGAAGTCGACCGAGCCGTCGTCGACCCCGGCCATCAATTGGGTGGCGACCGCGGTCAACCGCGCTTCGGTGTAGCGATAAGCCGCGGCGTTATCGCCGTCGATGTTCCCGAAATTGCCCTGGCCGTCGACCAGCGGGTAGCGCAGCGCGAAATCCTGCGCGAGGCGGACCATCGCATCGTAGACGCTCTGATCCCCATGCGGGTGGTATTTACCGATGACGTCGCCGACGACGCGAGCCGATTTCTTGTACGCCGCCGCCGGATCGAGCCGAAGCAGCCGCATCGCCCAGAGCAGGCGGCGGTGGACCGGCTTCAGCCCGTCGCGAACGTCGGGTAGCGAGCGCGCGGTGATCGTCGACAGGGCATAGACGAGGTAACGCTCGCTGAGGGCAGCATCGAACGGAGTCTCGATGACGGATGAAATGTCGGGATTGGCCATTCGCGCTGACTAGCAAGCACTCCGGCCGCTCGCCACAGCAACCTCGGCGGAAATTACTCGGCTGCGGCCGGCTGCGGCCATCCTCCGGCCGCATCTTCGAGCGCAGCGCGCATCTCCGCTATCAGCCATTCGCGGAAGCGCTTCACCTTTGGGATCAAGCGCCGCTCCCTGGGATAGACCAGCCAGTACGCCCAGCCGCGAACCGAGATGCGATCGGGGAACGGAACGCACAGGCGGCCCGCCGCGACATCGCCCTTCCACAGCAGTGGCGTCAGCAGCGCGAATCCCTGGCCGGCCATCGCCGCATGACCTTCGTTCGCCTGGTTCTCCAGCCGGATGCCGGCGCGGCGCAGAACAGATTCATCGGCGGGAACCCCGTTGTCGGAGAACCACTGCTGCCACCAATCGTCGCTCGGGTTAATGCGGTTCTGGTGCGGAAGGTCGCTCGGCTCGAGCGCACGGCCGAGCTTGCTTTCGACGACGGCGACGCACTCCGGGCTGGCCATCGGCGTGAAGGAGGATTCGAACAGCCGATGTTCCTCCATCCCTTCCCAGCCGCCGCCGCCGCCGCGTATCGCGATGTCGGCATCCCCGCCGCGCAGGTCGCAAAGCTCGTTGCTCGTGGTCATCCGGACCGCGAGGTCGGGATGCTCCATTTGAAACGCGCCTAGCCGCCATGCGAGCCAGGTGTTGGCGAAAGTGTGCGTGGTCGTGATCGTCAGGAGCGATTCGTCTTCCTGCTGATGGCTCGCAAAGGCCCCCTCGATCGAGTCGAACGCGCTCGTCAGCGCCGGCAGAAGACGCGCGCCCAGAGGCGTCAGTCGCGCCCGGCCCCGCTCACGGACGAACAAGGGTGAACCGAGGCGCTCCTCGAGGCTCTTTACCTGATAGGAAACGGCCGCCTGGGTCATCCCCAGCTCGGCCGCCGCGGCGGTAAAATTCTCGGCTCGCGCGGCGGCCTCGAAAGCCCGCACGGCAGCCAGTGGAGGAAGGCGTCGCATCGCTTCGATTCATAAGGCCAGTTTATGGCTTCTGTCGAGTGTTTGATTGGCGAAACGACCCGCTCAAATCTAAATGAAATACCAGCCGCCGGTGAGGACAATCCCCTCCCCTAGCCAGCCCCC
>Ga0070667_100003203_pt1 | contig 14030 bp, 9 predicted proteins | sample KBSS33metaG_FD_64659 | JGI IMG/M metagenome (GOLD analysis project Ga0070667, IMG submission 64659) | Switchgrass rhizosphere microbial communities from Kellogg Biological Station, Michigan, USA - KBS S3-3 metaG | ecosystem: Host-associated > Plants > Roots > Rhizosphere > Soil ...
TAGCTTGGCATTTTCGGCCGCACCCGGCAAGGTCGGTGTCATGAACAACGAATGGGAATGCGCCATCGTCGGTGGCGGCGCGGCGGGACTGAGCGCCGCGCTGGTGCTCGGCCGCGCCCGCCGGCGCACGCTGGTCATCGACGCCGGTGAACAGAGCAACCGCGCGGCACACGGCATCGGGGGACTGCTGGGCCACGACGGTCGGCCGCCGGCCGACCTGTACGTCGACGGGCGCCGCGAGCTCGCGCAGTATCCGTCGGTGCAGGTCGTCGATGGGCGGGTGACCGGCGCAAAGACGCACGGCGGCAGCATGTTCCGGCTCGAACTCGCCGACGGATCCGTACACCATGCGCAGCGGATTCTGCTGGCGGGCGGCATGCAGTACGAGTCTCCCGACATCCCGGGACTGGCTGACCAGTGGGGCCGATCGGTGTTCCACTGCCCGTTCTGCCACGGCTGGGAAGCGCGCGATCAGGCGCTGGCCGTGCTGGCCGACGGCGACCGGGCCGTGCACATGGCGCTGATGCTGCGAGGCTGGAGCGACGACGTCGTCGTCGTCACGAACGGTCCCTCCGGCCTGGACGACGACCAGTACCGCGCGCTGGCCGCCGCCGGTGTGCAGGTCGACGAACGCAAGATCGTCGAATTCGCTTCGCGCGACGGCGCTTTGGCATCCGTGGTGTTCGCCGACGGCGACGAACTGAAGCGGGAGGGCGTGCTCGTGGCGAGCGCGTTGCGGCAGCGGACCGACCTGGCGGCGCAGCTCGGCGTGCGGCTCGCCCCGCCCGGCCCGGTCGTCGTCGACGCCGTGATGGTCGACCAGATCAACCGCACCTCGGTTCCGGGTGTCTTCGCCGCGGGCGACGTCTGCGCTCAGATGCCCCAGGTGGCCTCGGCGATCGCCGCCGGTTCCGCCGCTGCCGCCGCGATCGTGCAGAGTCTGCTGCACGACCAGTTCGGTCTGCCTGTCATGCCCTGGCCCAACTTCGATCAGCAGGAGAACTGACATGTCCACGACTGAGACGCCGCAGGAACACTGGGAAGGCCGGTACGCAGAGAAGCCACAGATGTGGAGTGGCCGGGTCAACGCCCATCTCGCAACGGTCGCGGGCGGATTGACCCCGGGCCGCGCCCTGGACCTGGGCTGCGGCGAGGGCGCCGACGCGATCTGGTTGGCCACCGAAGGCTGGCAGGTCGTGGCGGTCGACATCGCCACGAATGCCCTCGACCGGGCCCGCAGCGCGGCCGAAGCCAGGGGAGTGGCCGAGCGCATCGACTTCCAGCACCACGATCTGTCCCACACCTTCCCGTCGGGCAGCTTCGATCTGGTGTCGGCGCAGTTCCTGCACTCCACGGTCCATCTGGAGCGCCGGCAAATACTGCGGCAGGCGTCAGCAGCCGTCGCGCCAGGCGGCACGATGCTGATCGTCGACCATGGCGAGGCGCCGCCGTGGGCCTCCAAACATATCCATGACCACCACTTTCAGTCTGCGGGCGAGGTCGTCGCCGAACTCGACCTGCCCGACGAAGGCTGGCAGCCGCAGCACGTCGGTACTGTGGAACGCGAGGCGATCGGCCCTACTGGCGAATCCGCCGTCTTGCGGGACAATCTGATTGTCCTGCGCCGCACGCCATGAGCCGCACGCACTGATCGGAGGTCACCGGGTGGTCAAACACCGGCTCGACATCCGACTCTGCGCGGAGTCGATGCTGCTGGTGACCGCGTGCCTGTGCCTGCTGTTGGGCGGCCTCCAAGCGGCTGATTTCCTGACCGACGCCATGGGCAACTCGTTGGCCACCTCCGGCGACTGGTCGCTGGGACCCGCCGCCGCGCTGCTGCTGTACGGACCGCGGCAGGTGTGGGCGCACTGGGCAATCACAGTGCCGGTCATCCTGGTGTTCGGTATCGGCCTGGCCATGGCCCGCACGCGTCGGGACGGGCCGAGATGGCTGAAACAGGTGCTCCTGGCGTACGGCGCGATCGTCGTGCTGGACTCGCTGGTCGCGGCGCTCTGACCAGCTGATATGGTATCGGCGCGGACGAGTTGGCCGGGCGGCCGCGGGACCGAGAGGTTTCGAGGAAAGTCCGGACTTCACAGAGCAGGGTGATTGCTAACGGCAATCCGAGGTGACTCGCGGGACAGTGCCACAGAAAACAGACCGCCGACTGAGTCTCAGGGCGAAGCCCTGGGACACAGACGGTAAGGGTGAAACGGTGCGGTAAGAGCGCACCAGCATTCCGGGTGACCGGAGTGGCTAGGTAAACCCCACCCGAAGCAAGGCCAAGAAGGCCGCAACCTGGTTGCGGTTGCGCAGGTGTTCGAGGGCTGCTCGCCCGAGCCTGCGGGTAGGCCGCTCGAGGTACCCGGCGACGGTGTGCCCAGATGGATGGTCGCCGCCTCGCCACCAGTAATGGTGGCGAGGAACAGAATCCGGCTTACAGGCCAGCTCGTCCGCCCGCTACTTCTTGACCTTGCTCATGGCGCGGCCCAGCGCCTTGAGCGAAGCGTCCAATTGCAGCCGGGCGTACTCGGCGACCTCGGCCTCCTGCTGGTGCAGGATGCCGTAGGTGAAGGTGTCCTCACCCGCGGCGTGGGCGGCCTCGGCCTGCTGTACCAGATGCCCGCGGCTGACGTAGCTGTCCTGGTGATCGCCGAGCAACGTCTGGATGTCCTTGGCGCAGTCGGCGACCTTCGTTTCGCCCATGGCGGCGGCGGTGTAGCGAAGACGCTTGGCACCCTTCCGGATTCGGTGCAGCGCCTCTTCGCTGTCCTCGGCGCCGGCGGCCTCTGCGGCCTCGGCCCGGCGCACCGACTTACGGACTCGGCGGTAGGCGCCGGCGACGGTCACCGGCTTGGCCTCCTCGTCGGCAGTGGCCGGCTGGGTGTTGTCGACGACGATCGCATCGAGTGCGTCGAGCAGGTGGAAGTAGCGCTCCGACCGCATGGCCGCGAGCGACCGGCGCAGCCCGGACTGATAGCGCCGCTGCGAACCGTCGACGAGCCGCTCGCGTACCTGTCCGCGCACCAGCTCCGGCGCGAGCCCCTTCAACGCGTCGTCGTACCGCAGTGCGAGCACTTCGGCGTCGCGCGCCGTGCCCAGCACCGCGGCCAGCAGCTTCAGCTCCTCGAGCACCCACTCGCGGTCACCCAGATTGCCCGTCTCCTGCAGCAGGCTGCGGATCTTGCGGATGGTGACCCGCATCTGGTGCACCGCATCGAAGGCGTCGGCGCGTACCGCACGGTCCCAGTCGATCAGTTCGGACACGTGCGCCGCGATGGCGCGGTGCACCTTGTCCGTCGGCTCGGGGGCCTGCTGCGGGGCGTCCCCGCCCCGGGCCGCGGCGAGGACCTTGGCCAGCTTGGAGCCGTGCCCGGCGGGCTTCGCGCCCGCGTCGAAGAGCCGGTTGGCCAGTCGGTCGAGCAGCTCGGCACCCGAGTCGGCGCCCTCCGGACCGGCTCCGACCAGTTCCAGCTCCCACTCGCGCCAGTTCTGCAGGGAGTCGCCAGCGGTGGCGGTCACGCGGTCGTCGCAGAACTCGGCCAGCTCGGCGTCGTCGGGCCCGTGCAGCATGGCGACGGTGCGCTCGGTTTCGATCCGCGCGACGGGTTGCAGTGAGCGGTCGCGCACGATGGCCAGCACGATGTCGCGCAGTTCGTCCGGCACACTCTCGCGCGCCGCGGTGATCGGCAGCCGAACTTCGGTGCGTGCGTCGGCACCGGCGGGCAGCTTCAGGTGCCAGCCCGCGTCGGTGCCGCCGGTGCGGCGGCGCAGGGTGATCTTGTGTGCCGCCAGATCGTGGTCCGGGGTGTCGAAGTACACCGCGTCAAGGTGCGCGACGGGAAGTTGCTCGACCCTGCTGACGGCGGACAGTCCGTCGAACGATGGGGACACCGTGCTGTCGACCACCGCGAACTTGCGTTCAATCTCGGTGTGGCGGGACGGTTTACGCTTGCCAGAGGCCATGTTCACCTTCATTTGCGACCCGGGACGGGCAGTACCAACGCTGCCATTAGCGTGCCACATCGCGGCGCGGCACCTGGTGCCGATAACGTCTTGAGGCGTGACCGAATTCGAGACACTGAAGTCCGCCCAGTCCGGTGCCGTCGTGAATATCGTGCTCGACCGGCCCGAGGCGGCCAACGGTATGAACGATGCCCTCACCCGCGACCTGGCGGCGGCCGCCGCTCTGTGCGACACCCCCGCGGTCAAGGTCGTCACCCTGACCGGTGGCGGCCGCTTCTTCTGCGCCGGCGGCGACCTCAAGGCGATGGCTGCCGCGGCTGATCCGGGTGTGTTCGTCAAGGGCATCGCCGACGATCTGCACCGCGCCATGTCCACATTCGCCCGCATGGACGCCGTGCTCATCACCGCCGTCAACGGCGTCGCCGCCGGCGCAGGCTTCCCGCTCGGCGTCTCCGGTGATCTGGTGCTCGCCGCCGAGTCCGCGTCGTTCACCATGGCGTACACCAAGGCCGGCCTGAGCCCCGACGGCGGATCGTCGTACGTGCTGCCGCGGCTGATCGGCCTGCGTCGCACCCAGGAACTGATGATCACCAACCGCGTGCTCACCGCGGCCGAGGCCGCAGAATGGGGCCTGGTCACCCGCGTCGTGCCCGACGCCGAGCTGCCCGCCGCCCTGGATGCCCTGACCGCCGAGGTCGCCACGCAGGCCGGCGGCTCGAACGCGGCGGTCAAGCAGTTGCTGCTGACCACCTACGGCGCCGACTACGAAACCCAGCTGGAACGCGAGGGCCGGCTGATCGCCAAGTGCGCGTCGTCGGCAGACGGCAAAGAAGGTGTCGGAGCGTTCGTCGGCAAGCGCAAGCCGGAATTCGCGTAGCGGTATCCCCGCGAGCAGACGCAAAACTGTCCCTTTTCACGCGAAAGGGACAGTTTTACGTCTGCTCGCGCAGGAGAACTAGTAGGAGTGTTCCTCGGCGGGGAACACGCTGGAGGCCACCTCGGCGGCGTATTGCCGTGCGGCACGGCCCAATTCGACTCCGACGTCACCGAAGCGCTTGACGAACTTGGCGGTCTTGCCTGCCGTCATACCCGCCATGTCCTGCCACACCAGCACCTGCGCGTCGCAGTTGGCGCCGGCGCCGATGCCGACGGTCGGGATGGTCAGCTTGCCGGTGATCTGGGTGGCCAGCTCGGCCGGCACCATCTCGAGGACGACGGCGATGGCGCCGGCCTCGGCGACGGCGATGGCGTCGTGGATGGTCTGGTCACCGGCCTCGCCGCGGCCCTGGACGCGGAAGCCGCCCAGCCCGTTGACGCTCTGCGGGGTGAAACCGATGTGGGCCACGACGGGGATACCGGCCTGGGTCAGCGCGGCGATCTGCTCGACCATCCGCTCACCGCCCTCCAGCTTCACCGCGTGGGCGCCGGTCTCCTTCATGAAGCGGGTCGCGGTGGCGAGAGCCTGCTGCGGGCTCGCCTCGTAGCTGCCGAACGGCAGGTCGGCGACCACCAGCGCGTGCGGGGCGCCCTTCACGACCGCGCGGGCCAGGGGGATCAGCTCGTCGATGGTGATGGGCAGGGTGGTGTCGTAGCCGTAGACCACGTTGGCCGCGGAATCGCCGACCAGCAGAACGGGAATCTCGGCATCGTCGAAAATCCGGGCCGAGGAGTAGTCGTAGGCCGTGAGCATCGCCCACTTGTGGCCTTCGGCCTTCCATTTCGCGAGGTGGTGGGTGCGGATCTTCGTGCGCGGGGTCGTACAGACAGACTCCGGGGCAGCGCCGTAAAGCTGATCAGACATCGTCGTCCTCAAATGTGTTGGTCGGTTCGAACCTCGAGGCCCAAATCGGGTCCCCGGGACGTTTGACGCGTTCAAGTCTGCCACCACGAGGCACTGAAGGTGAACGACACGTGAAGTGGAATGCCTCACACTCAGGCTCTTTTGTGCTCCTCACGTGCGGAGCAGGGCAGCGGCCTACGATCACGCCCATGCCCGGATACCAACGGCTCAGCGGCCTCGACGCCAGCTTCCTCTACCTGGAGACCGCGGTGCAGCCCCTGCACGTGTGCTCGGTACTGGAACTCGACGCCGCCACCATTCCGGGTGGGTACACCTTCGACAAGATGCGCCAGATGCTCAGCGAGCGCATCGCGGCCATGCCCGAGTTCCGGGAGAAGCTGGCCGACTCGCCGCTGAACCTCGACCACCCAGTGTGGGTGGAGGACGCGGACTTCGACATCGACCGGCACCTGCACCGGATCGGGCTGCCGTCCCCGGGTGGCCGCGCGGAGCTGTCCGAGATATGCGGGCACATCGCGGCGCTGCAGCTCGACCGCAGCCGCCCGCTGTGGGAGATGTGGGTGATCGAGAACGTCGCCGGAACCGACGCACACAACGGCGGCCGGCTGGCCGTCATGGTCAAGATGCACCATGCCGGGATCGACGGGATCACCGGCGCCAACCTGATGTCGCAGCTGTGCACCCTCGAGCCGGACGCACCGGCGCCCGAGCCCGTCACGGGCAGCGGCACCGCATCCGAACTCGAGATCGCGGTGGGTGGCGCGGTCAAGTACTTCACCCGCCCGCTCAAGCTGGCGGGCGTGCTGCCCTCGACGGCGACCACCGTCATCGACACCGTGCGCCGCGCGGCCAAGGGACTGACCATGGCGGCTCCCTTCGCCGCGCCGAAGACCGCCTTCAACGTCAACGTCACCGCGCACCGCAATGTGGCTTTCGCCCAGCTGGATCTCGAGGACATCAAGACCGTCAAGAACCACTTCCACGTCAAGGTCAACGACGTGGTGCTGGCCCTGGTCGCCGGGGCGCTGCGCCGCTACCTGGCCGAGCGTGACGCACTGCCGGAGGCCACTCTCGTGGCCATGTGCCCGGTGTCGGTGCACGGCAAATCCGACCGTCCGGGCCGCAACCAGGTGTCCGGCATGTTCGCCAAGCTGGAGACCACCATCGAGGACCCCGCCGAGCGGCTCCGGGCGATCGCCGACTCGAGCACCGTTGCCAAACAACACAGTTCGGCGATCAGCGCCACGCTGCTGCAGGACTGGTCGCAGTTCGCCGCACCGTCGGTGTTCGGGGCCGCGATGCGCGTGTTCGCGGCGACCGGCCTGGCGGAGGCCAAGCCCGTGCACAACCTCGTCGTCTCCAACGTGCCCGGTCCGCAGGATCCGCTGTACATGCTCGGCGCCGAGGTCAAGGCGATGTACCCGTTGGGCCCGCTGTTCCACGGCTCCGGGCTGAACATCACCGTGATGTCCCTCAACGGCAACCTGGACGTCGGTCTGATCTCCTGCCCTGAGCTCGTCCCGGACCTCTGGGACATGGCCGACGAATTCGCCGGCGCCCTGGCGGAGCTGGTTGCCGCCGCCACCGTCTGACGCCGCGCGGCAACGCCCTCATCAGGTCGGACCAGCGCTCATGGCAGCATGGTCGACCATGAACCTCAGACGGGGGAGCCTCGCCGCAGCAATGGTCCTGGTGCTGGCGACGGGATGCAGCACGGTGATCGACGGACGCGCGATTCGCGCGGTACCGAAGCCGGGCGCGCCCCTGCAGTGGTCGCCGTGCCAGACCACGTCCCCGGACTCCCAGTCGCGCATCCCCAAGGGGGCCGAGTGCGCGATGCTGTCGGTGCCTGTCGACTACAGCAAGCCCGACGGCGACGTCGCGCAGCTGGCGCTGCTGCGGATCAAGGCGACGGGCGACAAGATCGGCTCCCTGGTGATCAACCCCGGCGGGCCGGGGGAGTCCGGCGTCAGCGCGGCGGTGTCGCTGCTGAACAACATTCCCGACTCGGTGCGCCAGCGCTTCGACCTCGTCGGCTTCGACCCCCGCGGCGTCGGGTCCTCCAAGCCCGCGGTGTGGTGCAACTCAGACGCCGACAACGACCGCCAGCGCGCTGATCCGCAGGTCGACTACTCACCGGCCGGTGTCGCGCACATCGAGTCCCAGACCAAGGAGTTCGTGCAGCGCTGCGTCGACAAGATGGGCAAGGAGTTCCTGGAGAACGTCGGAACCGCCAATGTCGCCAAGGATCTGGACGCCATCCGGGCCGCGCTCGGTGACGACAAGCTGACGTACCTGGGTTACTCGTACGGCACCCGGATCGGCGCCCAGTACGCCGAGGACTACCCGGACAAGGTGCGCTCGATGATCCTCGACGGCGCCGTCGACCCCAACGCGGATCCGATCGAGGCCGACATCAACCAGGCCGCCGCGTTCCAGACCGCGTTCAACAACTACGCCGCCGACTGTGCGACCAGCCCGGACTGCCCGTTGGGCACCGACCCGGCCAAGGTCAACGACGTCTACCACAGCCTGGTCGACCCGCTGGTCCAGAAGCCCGCTGCCACAAAGGATCCGCGCGGGCTGAGCTACAGCGACGCGTTGGTCGGCACCATCCTGCCGCTCTACTCGCCGGCCATGTGGAAGGACCTCACGGCGGGCCTGAGCGAGCTCAAGGAAGGCCACGGCGACATCATGCTGCGACTCGCCGACGCCTACATGGGCCGCGATGCCGACGGTCACTACGACAACTCGACCGACGCCCGCGTGGCGGTCAACTGCGTCGACGAGCCGCCGATCACCGACCGCACCAAGGTCATCGCCGAGGACAAGCGCACCCGCGAGGTGGCGCCGTTCATGAGCTACGGCCAGTTCACCGGCGACGCCCCGCTGGGCACCTGCGCCTTCTGGCCGGTGCCGGCGACGTCCAAGCCGCACGAGATTTCGGTCAAGGGCCTGGCGCCCACGCTGGTGGTGTCGACGGTCCACGACCCGGCGACGCCGTACCAGGCCGGCGTGGACCTGGCCAAGGAACTCGGTGGCAGTCTGCTGACGTTCGACGGCACCCAGCACACGGTCGTGTTCCAGGGCAACGGCTGCGTCGACGACCACGCCGCCAGCTATTTGGTCAACGGGACCATGCCCGATGCCGGCGCGAAATGCTGAGTCGCGAAATGCCGAGTGTCGCCGCGAGATAACTGTTCGGTCACCGTCTGATTGCCGGGTTGTCTCCCTCCGGAACCGGGCTTCGGCACAGCTGGCTGCCGTGCGACCATGTTTGCCATGTTGCGGGCGGGCAGTCGTGGCCGACGAGGTGCGGTAGGGGTCGTCGGATTGCTGGTGGCCATCAGCGCCGCGCCGGGATCGGTCGCGCAGGCGGCCCCCGAATCCCTGCAGTCCTACTACGAACAGGCGCCGGCGTGGAGCAGCTGCGAACCGTTCATCGGTGACACCACAGACCTGCCGACGGCGCGGTGCGCCAACATCAGCGTCCCCGTCGATTACGCGGATCCGCAAGGGCCGCAAGCGAAGCTGGCCGTCATCCGGGTCCCGGCGTCCGGCCAGCGGCTGGGCGTGCTCCTGGTCAATCCGGGTGGTCCGGGAGCGTCGGCCGTCAACACCGTCGCAGGCATGGGTGCCGTCCTGTCCGACACCGAGATCGGCCGCAGCTTCGATCTCGTCGGCTTCGATCCGCGCGGCGTGGGGCATTCGACGCCGCAACTGCGGTGCCGCAGCGACGCCGAGTTCGACGCGAACCGCCGCGACCCCATGGTCGACTACAGCCCCGCCGGGGTGGCACACATCGAAGCCGTCAGCCGCCGCACGGCGCAGGACTGCCTGCAGCAGATGGGCAGCAGCTTCCTGGCCAACGTCGGAACCGCCTCCGCGGCAAGGGATATGGACGTAGTACGGGCCGCGCTCGGGGAGGCGCAGATCAACTACCTGGGCTTCTCGTACGGTACCGAGCTGGGTGCGGCCTACGCCGAACGGTTCCCGGACCGGGTGCGCGCCATGGTGCTCGACGGCGCCGTCGACCCCAATGCGGATCCGGTCACCGAGAACCTGCTCCAATTGGCCGGATTCCAAACGGCTTTCAACGACTATGCGGCTGACTGCGCGCAGTCACCCGGCTGCCCGCTCGGCACCGACCCGACACAAGCCGTGGCGCGATATCAGCAGTTGGTGAATCCGCTCGCCTTGCGCCCGGGCCTGACGTCCGATCCGCGCGGCCTGAGCTACCCCGACGCGATCACCGGCACCATCAACGCGCTCTATACGAAGAAGTACTGGAAGTTCCTGACCAGCGGGCTGCTCGGACTGCAACGCGGCGGCGATGCCGGCGACCTACTGCTGTTGGCCGACGATTATCAGCACCGGGATCAGAACGGGCGCTACGCGCCGCTGCAGGACGCGTTCACCGCGATCCGGTGCGTCGACGCGCCCTTCCCGACCGATTCCGCCACGTGGGCGGCCGCGGACCTGAAGGCGCGCCAACTCGCGCCGTTCATGAGCTACGGCCAGTACACGGGCTACGCGCCGCGCGACGTGTGCGCCATGTGGCCGGTGCCCGCCACCTCCCGCCCCCACGCGCCCGCGTCGCCCGGTCCGGGCAAGGTCGTCGTCGTATCCACGACGCATGACCCGGCCACGCCGTACCAGGCCGGGGTGAACCTGGCGCAGGAACTGGGCGCGTCGCTGATCAGTTACGAGGGCACCCAGCACACCGTGGTGTTCAACGGTGACCGCTGCATCGATACGGCTGTGGTGGCGTTCTTGACCCAATCCGTGCTGCCGGCGGCGGGATTGCGGTGCTGACCTGAGCGTCTCACCAGCGAAACATGCCGAACAGAGTCCACTTGGTAACACGGATTTAACAGCTGCTGCCTACGCTGCGGACATGGATCGCCAGAAGGAATTCGTGTTGCGCACGCTGGAAGAACGCGACATTCGCTTTGTCCGGCTGTGGTTCACCGATGTGCTCGGATACCTGAAGTCCGTGGCGATCGCGCCGGCCGAGCTGGAGGGCGCCTTCGAAGAGGGCATCGGCTTCGACGGATCCGCCATCGAGGGCTTCGCGCGTGTCTCGGAAGCCGACATGGTGGCCCGCCCGGATCCGTCCACGTTCCAGGTGCTGCCGTGGACCACCAAGAGCGCCGGCAAGCACTACTCGGCCCGCATGTTCTGCGACATCACCATGCCCGACGGCTCGCCGTCCTGGGCCGACTCGCGGCATGTGCTGCGTCGCCAGTTGGCCAAGGCCAGCGATCTGGGCTTCTCCTGCTACGTGCATCCCGAGATCGAGTTCTTCCTGCTGCAGCCCGGCCCCAACGACGGCTCGGTGCCGGTCCCCGCCGACAACAGCGGATACTTCGACCAGGCCGTGCACGACTCGGCCCCCAACTTCCGCCGGCACGCCATCGACGCGCTGGAGTCCATGGGTATCTCGGTCGAGTTCAGCCACCACGAGGGCGCGCCCGGACAGCAGGAGATCGACCTGCGCTACGCCGACGCCCTGTCGATGGCCGACAACGTCATGACCTTCCGCTACCTGGTCAAAGAAGTCGCGCTCAACGAAGGCGTGCGGGCCACGTTCATGCCCAAGCCGTTCAGCCAGTACCCGGGGTCGGCGATGCACACCCACATGAGCCTGTTCGAGGGCGAGACCAACGCCTTCCACAGTGCCGACGATCCGCTGCAGCTGTCGGACGTCGCCAAGTCCTTCATCGCCGGCATCCTGACGCACGCCAGCGAGATCAGCGCCGTCACCAACCAGTGGGTGAACTCGTACAAGCGGCTGGTGCACGGCGGCGAGGCGCCGACGGCCGCGTCGTGGGGTGCCGCCAACCGCTCCGCCCTGGTCCGGGTCCCGATGTACACGCCGCGCAAGGCGTCATCGCGCCGTATCGAGGTCCGCAGCCCCGACTCGGCATGCAACCCGTACCTGGCGTTCGCGGTGCTGCTGGCCGCGGGCCTGCGCGGCATCGAGAAGGGCTACGAGCTCGGGCCGCAGGCCGAGGACAACGTGTGGACCCTGACCCCGGAGGAACGGCGCGCGATGGGTTACAAGGAGCTGCCGTCGAGCCTGGGTGTGGCATTGGGCGAGATGGAGAAGTCCGAACTCGTCGCCGAGGCCTTGGGGGAGCACGTCTTCGACTACTTCCTGCGCAACAAGCGCAGTGAGTGGGAGACCTACCGCAGCCACGTGACACCGTTCGAGCTCAAGGAATACCTGTCTCTGTAACGGCCTGAAGGTGCGCTAACGTCGGGTGGTGCCCAACCCCGCGACGCAGCGCCCCACACAGCCCAGCGTCGGACGCCTCGGGTTGGTGGCGCCCACGGCTCGGGCAGATCTGGACCGCCTCGGCTGGACGACCGACGCGCACGTCCCGTTGTTGTGGTCGTTGTCGCGTGCCCCTGACGCCGACAGCGCGCTGCGCGCCATGGTGCGGATCGCGGACGCCCTCGAAGGTGACTGGGCCGAACTCAGCGCACTGCTGGTGACCGACACGGCCCTGCGCGGTCGGCTGTTCGCCGTGCTGGGCTCGTCGCTGGCCCTGGGCGACCACCTGGTGGCACACCCCCTTTCCTGGCGACTGCTGCACGGTGACATCACGCTGCCGTCCCGCGCCGAGCTGCTCGACGACTTCGAGCGGTTGGCGGCCGAAGTCGCCGGTACGCCAACGGCTTCCGCGGTACTGCAGACCTACTACCGCGACCGCATCCTGGTGCTGGCCGCGCTGGACGTCGCGCCGACGGTCGAGAACGAGCCGGTGCTGCCGTACGTCGAGGTGGGCGAGCACCTGTCCGACCTGGCCGATGCAGCGCTCGGGGCGGCATTGGTCGTGGCGACGCGGACGGTGTGCGGCGATGAGGCCGGACCCCGGCTCGCCGTCATCGCCATGGGCAAATGCGGTGCGCGCGAACTGAATTACGTCAGCGACGTCGACGTCATCTTCGTGGCGGAGGCGGCGGATTCGGTGACCACCCGGGTGGCCGGCGAGATGATGCGGTTCGCCGGTGAGACCTTCTTCGAGGTCGACGCCGCACTGCGGCCCGAGGGCAAAGCCGGTCAACTGGTCCGCACCCTGGAGTCGCATGTCGCGTACTACCAGCGCTGGGCCAAAACCTGGGAATTCCAGGCGCTGTTGAAGGCTCGGGCGGCCGTCGGCGACGCCGAGCTGGGTGAGCAGTACATCGACGCGCTGATGCCGATGGTCTGGACGGCTTGTGACCGCGAGGATTTCGTGCCCGATGTGCAGGCCATGCGGCGCCGCGTCGAAGAACTGGTGCCCGCCGGCGTGCGGACCCGAGAACTGAAACTGGGCAAGGGCGGCCTCCGGGACGTCGAGTTCGCGGTGCAGCTGCTGCAACTCGTGCACGGCCGCAACGATGATTCGCTACACGTGGCCTCGACGGTCGACGCCTTGGCGGCGCTCGGCTCCGGCGGATACATCGGCCGCGACGACACTGCGAATCTCACCGCGTCCTATGAGTTTCTGCGGCTGCTGGAGCACCGGCTGCAGTTGCAGCGCCTCAAGCGGACCCACCTGCTGCCCGAGGACGGCGATGACGAAGCGTGGCGCTGGCTGGCGCGGGCGGCGCACATCCGGCCTGACGGTCAGCATGACGCGCTCGGAGTCCTGCGTGAGGACTTGAGACGGCAGAACACGCGGGTGTCCCGCCTGCACGCCAAGCTGTTCTATCAGCCGCTGCTGGAGGTGGGTAACCAGTTCGGTCCGAGCCTGACCACCGCCGCGGCCGAAAGGCAGTTGGCCGCACTGGGTTACGAGGGACCGCAGAGTGCCCTGACCCACCTCGCCGCGCTGACGAGTGCCAGCGGCCGCCGCGGCACCGTGCAGCAGGTGCTGTTGCCGACGCTGCTGGACTGGCTGTCTGACACCCCGGACCCGGACGCGGGCCTGCTGGCGTACCGGCGGATCAGTGAGGAACTGGGCGACCAGCGCTGGTTCCTGTCCACGCTGCGCGACGAGGGCGCCGTCGCCAAGCGGCTGATGCGGGTGCTCGGCACCTCGGCCTACGTACCCGACCTGCTGATGCGGGCGCCGGAGGTCCTCCAGCAGTATGCCGACGGTCCGCAGGGCCCGAAACTGCTTGAGGTGGAACCAGATGCGGTGTTCCGCGCACTGGTCGCCTCGGCCGGTCGGCACGCCGACCCGGCTAGGGCCATCGCCGCGGCACGCACGCTGCGTCGTCGTGAACTGGCCCGGGTGGCCTCGGCCGACCTGCTGGGGCTGCTCTCCGT
>Ga0070667_100003210_pt1 | contig 14005 bp, 15 predicted proteins | sample KBSS33metaG_FD_64659 | JGI IMG/M metagenome (GOLD analysis project Ga0070667, IMG submission 64659) | Switchgrass rhizosphere microbial communities from Kellogg Biological Station, Michigan, USA - KBS S3-3 metaG | ecosystem: Host-associated > Plants > Roots > Rhizosphere > Soil ...
CGGCGGGAAAAGTGTCGTTTGGTTACGATCCGCACCGGTGATGAAGCGACCCATATGACCCTCCAGACTGTCAGGCCATCATAGCATATCTACCGCGTTTCCACACAGTCTGGACCAATTCTAGCCGTTTAGAGGGTATGTCATGAACAGCAGCTTATGTCAGAACCTGCCATCGACCTGTGCGATCTCTCGGAGAACATTGAGCGCCGCCTAGGCTTTTGGCGCTGATGCCGCATCTGAGCATACCAAAGTCAACCGGCTGGTTTACAGATTTGCTGCTAGTTGACAGATTTACAAATTAGCCCATAGTAGCTTTGAAACGATGACGAGGGCCGACCGACATGACCAAGACCTTTCCTTGGGAGTATCACAAGGATTTGACCGAAGAGCGCCTCGTTGCGGTCGGGCAGATGGTCCTCGAGGCTCGGCGTTTGGCTGTCGAACTTTTCGATTCCGACATTGGTGACGATGGCTGGACCTTGGGGTGCCGTGCATCCCAGTTCGCTCGATACCGTATTCTCACGGCCTTCGACGGCCAGCGCTTTCCCTGGCTGACCGTGATCGATCGCTCCCGCCGTCTGATCTTCACGATCGGAGAGGTGCCGGTTCGCATTTATCGCGGTGAGGCGGAAGAGCCAACCGCCCGTACCCTTCATCAGAGCCTGAGCGAACTGGACCAGCTTGGCTTCTCGTTCGATGAGCGCGATGAGGGTCACGATCTCGCTTACCGCTTTGCGGTTGAGACCGATGTCGATGGCAGCGCTCTCGCCGTCAAGTTCGTCGGCCTGCGCGGTGAGACGGCTGTGCTGAACTGGAATGTGCCTCTTGGTTTGGACGCATTCACTGGTGGCATCGGTATGCCAGCGACCGAGTCTGTTGAGCTCGATGCCCCCAGCGTGGGCGTGCGCGATCGAAAGACGAAAACAGGCGAGTAACGCCGTTCAAACGGCAAGGAATGAAATGGTCATTTCCGCTTTCCACGGGGAGCGCTTGCGCCTCGCTCGAGTGGCGCTGGGCTTGACGCTCGACCAATTGGGTGCGCGGGTCAGCGCCACACGCCAGTATCTGAACCAGCTCGAGCAAGGGCTGAAGGTACCCACCGACGAGATGCGCGCCGCGCTCGCGGCAGCTCTCGGCATTGCGGAGCATTTCTTCGCGATCCCGGCATCGGCAGGGATTAGTCCGGAGCAGTGTCACTTCCGTAAGCAGCGCACGACACCCGTGTCCGTCGTCAGCCAGGTCCTGGCGCGCGGTACCCTGCTTGACGGTTTCGTTAGCAGGCTAGAGCACGAACTCGATCTTCCGACCGTGTCTTTCCCCGATATTCCGGTGGCCAGCGCGGGCGAGATTGAAGCCGCGGCCGATCATGCTCGTGAGCATTGGCGGCTCGGAACCGGTCCGATCTCGAGCATGATGCGGGTTGTGGAAAATGCTGGGGCCGTGGTCAGCTTCTTCAGTGGTGTGTCCGAACGGGTGGACGCTCTTTCAATAGATTGTGTTCGGCCAATGATCATCCGCAGCGAGGTGAAGCCTGCCGCCTGCAGGCTGCGTTTCGACTTGGCGCATGAGGCCGGGCACCTCATCATGCATAGAGGCATTCAAACCGGCGATAAGGTAACTGAGGATCAGGCAAACCGGTTTGCCAGCGCCTTCCTGTTGCCCCGCTCTTCGTTCATCCATGAGTTTCCGCGCAGCCGCCTCCTAGACTGGTCGGCCATATTCTCGCTGAAACTCCGCTGGAAGGTATCAGCCGCTGCGATACTGCGGCGAGCCTATGATCTAAGGATGATCTCTCCGGATCAGTATCGGACCGGCTACATCCATCTTAGCAAGACCGGCCAAAGGCGCGCTGAGCGCTTCGACGATCAGATCCCCACAGAGATGCCCGAACTCCTGCCCAAGGCGTTGCAGGCCCTCGAGGCAGCATTTCCCGGTTCACTGACCCGCATGGTCGATGCCTCGGGTTTGCAGGCCGAGATGTTCGAGCACGTCTCTGGCCTTGCGCTGCCAGTGGAAAAGACACCAGACGACAACATCGTTCCGATTAACCTTTGGAAATCAAGCATTTAATAGGATGTGGCCGATTGCGACCTGGGTGCTAGGATCGCGTCCATAAGAATGCGCGACATCGGATTGGATAAAGGGGATTGTTGTGAAGTTGGTGGAGTTAAGACTGTCGAATTTCCGCTGCTTCGGACCAGAAGCGACGAAAATTTCGCTCGCAAATACGACCTTCATCTTGGGCCCTAATGGCTCAGGCAAGACGGCGGTCTTGCAGGCGATCGGAAGAATGTTCAGTCTCGACCCCGCGCAGCGTAAGATCCGCACGTCGGATTTTCACATCGCATCGGATGAAGACCCGGAGGACGCACCTTCGACGCGAGATTTGTGGATTGAGGCCGACTTCGAGTTCCCCGAGTTAGCCGATGCCGATGAGGCAGAGGACGGCACAATGCCGGCCGTCGCAGGCAACTTCTCCCATCTCCAGATGGAAACAGACGACGCGTCGGTTCGAATTCGCTTCCGCCTCCAAGCCAGCCTCGACGAGGACGGGGACATCGAAGAAAGCTTCACCCATGTGACGCAGGTCGATGATGATGGAGTTCCAACCGTCCAAGGCAGGGTTTCCAAGCAGGACCGGGCCGCGGTGCAGGTCCACTACCTGCCAGCTCGGCGCAATCCCGCAGACCATATCTCTTACGCCGCCAACGCTTTGCTCGGCCGCGCACTTCGTGCCGCCAACTGGTCGGCGGAGCGCCAGACGATCTCGGCTCTCACGGAGCAGATCAGCGCAGCGCTCGTCGGCAACGCGTCGGTTAAAGGGATCGGTGATGAGGTCACCAAGCTCTGGGAATCGCTTCACAAGGGAAAATTTTTCGCCAATCCGACTCTGTCGTTCGCTCAGAGCGAAATCGAAAATTTGCTGCGGCATCTCAGCCTGAGCTTCGCGCCCGGCCACGATACGCCGCAGGTCGACTTCTCCCGACTAAGTGACGGTCAGCAATCCCTCCTGTACATTACGCTCGTTCTCGCGATGCGGGCCATTGGCAATGCAGTGCTTGCCGGCGACACCAATGCATTCGACATCGACAAACTGCGCCCACCGCTTTTCACACTCGTGGCGGTCGAAGAGCCCGAGAACAGCCTGTCCCCGCACTATCTTGGTCGCGTTCTGCGGATGCTGAGCGAGTTCGCGGAAGACCGCGATGCACAAGCCGTCATCGCGACCCATGCTCCCTCGCTGCTGCGCCGCGTCGAACCGGAGAGCATCCGCTACCTGCGCCTCGACGAGAAGCGGCGCACTACGGTGTCCCGGATCACTATGCCAAGCGGGGTCGAAGCGCACAAATATGTCCGTGAAGCGATCCAAGCCTTTCCCGAGCTCTACTTCGCGAGACTGCTGATCCTAGGCGAGGGAGATAGCGAGGAGGTGGTGTTGCCACGTTTGCTCGCGGCGCGTGGTATCCTGGCCGACGATGCCTCGATCTCGGTCGTTCCGCTGGGTGGACGGCACGTGAACCATTTCTGGCGCCTACTGAGCGATCTCGGCATTCCATTCGTAACGTTGCTAGATCTCGACCTCGCGCGCCACCAGGGTGGCTGGGGCCGGATCAAATACGCGGCGAAGCAGCTGCTGCGATTCCAGGAAGACCCGGTGGATTTCGATGAGGAAGGTGCTGACGCAATTCCCAAGTGGGACAGCAAGCAAGGCCTGATGCTCAACGACGATGGCTGGATCGCCACGCTGGAAAAGAATGCGGTGTTCTTTTCCTCTCCGCTCGACCTCGACTTCATGATGATCGAGGCGTTTCCCGACGCCTATGGCCTGACCGATGCCGAACTCGAGGATCCAGACGACGGCACGATCGACGCCGTGCTCGGCAAGTCACACGACGCGCTCGGCGGTCAATATGACGATGCCCAGCAGCAATTGTTCGTGGCGTATCAGGAACGTTTCAAGCTCGGCAGCAAGCCGAGTTGGCACATCCGGGCGATGGCCAAACTCGACGACGACGCGCTGCTCAAAAGCATGCCCGAGGTTCTCGACCGAATGTTCGACCGCATCGAGGAGAAGCTCGCGGAATTGCCGGAATGATCCCCATCGGACGCTGGTCGCCATCCGATGGGCTGGTCCTGGAGCCCAATGCACTCGATGCGGCGAAGGAGACGGCCCGCAATCTCGCGCTCACCGCGGGTCCCGGCGCCGGCAAGACCGAGATGCTCGCCCAGCGCGCCGACTTCCTGCTGCGCACCGCGACCTGCCGCTATCCGCGCCGCATCCTCGCCATCTCCTTCAAGGTCGACGCGGCCCAGAATCTGCGAGCCCGAGTCCGGCGGCGTTGCGGGGCCGATCTTGGGGCGCGGCTAGAAAGCTATACGTTTCATGCCTTCGCGAAGCGTCTTATCGACCAATTCCGCCCGGTGCTAAAGGGCGCGAATGCGCTCGACCCGAATTATTCGATCGGCCAGCGGCGCATTCAGCGAACATCGATCACCTTCGCCGACATGGTGCCGCTCGCCCAGACGATCATCGAGAATAGTCGTATCGCCCGCAACGCCGTTCGGCAGACCTACAGCCATGTCTTTCTGGACGAGTTCCAAGACTGCACAGCCGATCAATATGCGCTCATTACCGCCTGCTTCGGCGGATCCACATGCCTGCTGACCGCCGTTGGCGATACCAAGCAGAGTATCATGGGCTGGGCTGGCGCGCTCGAAGGCATTTTCCAGACGTTCGCGGACGACTTCACTGCACATCCGCTCAATCTCTACCAGAATTTCCGTTCCGCACCGACCCTGCGGCGAATACAGAATGCGATGGTGCGGGTGATGGACCCGCCCGCCGCCTTGGACGATGCCGACATCGTCGGGAACGAAGGGGCGATCGCCATCCTCAATTTCGCGGACGACGAAGAAGAGGCCGAAGGTATCGCGGCCCGGGTTCAGCAGCTCGCTGATAATGACGGCGTTTCCCTGTCGGAAATCGCCATCCTCGTCAGCAAGCAGCAGCAACTATATTGCCAAAAGCTGATTGCGGCCTTCGACGCCTGCGGCGTTGCCTATCGGGAAGAAGACGCAACCCAAAATTTGGCTTCGGAGCCCGCGGCGCGCCTCATCGTGGACTTTCTTCTGGTCACAAGCAGTCCCCGGCAGCCGGCAGCGCATCGCCGCCTGCTAGATCTCGTCGTTTTCAACCAAGGCGTCGACGAGGAACGCGAGTATCAGCTGCGCTCGAAGTGGAACCGGCTGCTCGGCGAGACGCGCAAGGCGATCGCGACCGGCAAGATCGATCTGTCACACAAGCCTGATCTCGAAAAGCTGGTGGATACGCTGCTTGCCGCGGTCGGCAGCGAAGCCATCGTAGCGATTTCCTCAACATATGCGCAGGGCGACATGCTGGCGACCTGCATCGTCGAAACCGTGGATCGCGTGCACGAGTTGCTATGCGGCGGGGCAGACCCAGCCACAGCGCTCTCGTCCTTCTCGGGGGACCGTGCGGTACGCATCATGTCGATCCACAAGAGCAAGGGACTCGAATTCGACACGGTGTTCATGCTTGGCGTCGAGGAGGAAACCTTCTGGGGCAAGCAGGCGGACGAGCGTTCGGCGTTCTTCGTTGGCATATCCCGCGCTAAGCTCCGCCTGTTCCTCACGGTCTGCGAGGAGCGTTTTAGACCTGCGGGCGCGGGCCGATGGACCGTCGCGCGGCGACCTCATGAGGAGTTCCTAAGCTATGTCTGATCGCGCGACCCGGAGAGGGCTTTAGCGGAGCTACGAGTGGCCGCTGTCAGCGCAACCGGACATTACTTTTCGTGGTGCCGAACGGCAGGAATGTCCCAGATCCCGCCGATTGCGAAACTTTGTCGCCGTTCAAAGGGTGATTGCCGGTCTCGAAGTGCAGACCGGTAGTTATCCGGTAGCTGTCGACGACATAGGATGACCAATTCTCGTCGAGATCGAACTGATCGGTGCCGAAACGTTGCAAGATGCCTCGGTGGCACGCGACTACCGGCCGTCGCGGCCAATATAGAGATCTTCTAGCTGCTCATCCGAGAGCGAATTTAACTTGGGAATGCAGAATTCGACACTATGCCAATCGACCAAGCCGGCCTCCCACGGTCAGTTCGCTAATTGTTCCCATAAGCCGTCGCCCTTGATCAAGTTCGTTTTGGCCGAACTCGGTTGGGGCGGAGTGCAGTGGATCTAGAAGAGGCCTGGCAGATTGCAGAAAGCCTCGCCGATGCGTGACTCTTCGCTTAAATCGAAGCCGCGGTAGCACATCGCATAGAACCCCTGTTCGGCGGGCTGGACATCATAGCTGAGCTGGAAGCCGGCCTCATTGGCATATCCGATCTGAACGCCGCCACCGACGTCGCTGTGATGTTCGCGCAGATGCGCACGGATCATGGCGAGGGGTTCTCGGCCCCAGAACGCGCCTTCTCGCGGAAAATCCCGCTCGAGGATCACGCGTGCTGCGCCGGCGCCACTGCCCATCAGCTCGATCTCGCCCGGACCGATTGCCATGGGACGGATATCCGCTTCGACGGCGCCATCTCGGACATCCGTTGAGACCCTCCAGCCCTCGACCGACTGGCTTGAGGTATCGAACCCGATGATGGCGCATTCGCAGCCCTGCAGCTAACCAGCAGCGCCGGAGACGCTCGTCGCATGGGCCCGCACGAAGATCGCCAGATTCTCGGCGCAGGCGCGCATCGAGGGAGGCATCTCTTGGCCGGTTGTCTGCAGATGCGCCCAAAGCGGCAAGATGGCGGCATAGGCCTGAAGGGCCACCAGTGAACTGCCGGCGTAGGCAAAGGCAACGTCGCTCGAGAGGATGGGGACGCCTAGCACGTTCATGGGTGTTTGCCGGCGAAGGACACGCGGGGCGACCAGCAGCTTTGCGCCGTTATCGGTCAGTTGCGTGCGTCCATGCTGCCCCGGACCGGAGAGGCGGCTGTCGCTGACCAGCCATATCCGCTCCATGTCCATGTTCGCGCCAGGCCATTACCAAGGTCATGATGCACTCTCGTTCAGCCTGTTGGCGCTTTGAGACTATGATCAGCCCCGCCAGCTGATTTCTCTCGAAGAGGAGTCAGACGGATTCCGCGATGGGATCGAGGGTCATTTGACAGAGCCATATCGAGGCCAAACAGCGACGACAGGATTGATTTTGACTGCGATTCGTCTGTCAGTTCCAAGACATTCGAAACCGCCATTGTCTGGGAAACCGAACGACCGCACGCAGAACATCTTTATGGTCTCACCGGTGCCTTCCGGAAAGGAGTATCGTAGACCTGCAACCAACCAGGCGAGGGTCGATGGATAGCCTTTATCCCAGTCCCACGGGACAAAAGTTTCGATGTAGAACGACTGATCTCGCCCTGGAAATACCGTGGGTCCCGTTCCGGGCTGATCGAGCAGCTTTGCAGAAACAGTGCTCGCGGCGTCCTGGAGGCCGCGATCTCTTCCGGAAAAGGCGAAAGGGTTGGATTCATCGTCTGCGGGCATGCGATCATACAACAGACATTCGACATGTTCTCGCACGTCGGTCGCCGGTGAAGTTCCCGCATTGAGCGGCGTCACTTCCAGTTGCAATGAATAGCCCTTGCCATCCCAATTGACGGATACGCCGTGCAATTTGAGGTCAATGTCGAGCCAGGGGCGATTTGCATTGTGGGCTGCATCAGCCCCTCGTCTGGTCTCGTCTGCAGCCTTCTTGGCAAAAAAGGCGGCAGCGATCGCGGCAGCCATCGTTATGATGGCAAGCGCCAGACCCGATGCACCAACGTAGACGGTCCACCAAGTAGCGTCGGCTGATGACTGGGCGGCATCTGCAGCTTTCCATTGTGCGCAGAAGGCCGCAACATTCTGATCCTTGGCTTTGTAACAGGGATCGGTTGAATAGTCCGGAAGTGGCGCAAAGGGCGGGGCCGGCGACGCGCTCTGTGCTTGAGCCGGCGAGGTACTGGCGTGCTTTTCCGGCGCCTGAGCGGCACAGAGGAACAGCCAGCCGATTGTGAAAATCAGGAACTTCTGGGTGAGCATGCGCCGCGCATTTCCATTCTGAACAGACGAAAATAGCTGACATCCTCGCCGGGAGTTATCAACTTCACATTTGGACTGAGGCAACCGGGGTTGGAGGATCCGAGCTGTGGCCTACTCTCCGCTCAATAGTAAGTAACGGACCAATTGTTCTCCGCACATTTTCTCTCCCCAGCGCGCTCCCTTGATCGTATCTCTATCCTGTCACTCACCGCAGGAGGAAATGGCAGATGCCACGGGATCATCCCATCGATGGTCGGATCAGCTTCGCTCAACATGAACGGGCGCGCCGCGGGCGGCGTGCGGTCGGGTGCGACATTTCCTCTCGGTGGCTGCGGTTCGGCGACCCGTTCGATGCTAAATTTGGAGAGGGCGATTCCGTCTACGTGGATCTTTTGACGGACGTCTATGATCACGAGGTGGGGACCAGCCTTCCGCCCCGAACGCGAAAGCTCGCTTCGCTGATGGTGCGCGTCGAAGATCTCCGAACGATCGTCGAGCAATTCGATGAGGAGCGCAAAAATGGCATCACGCCGGATTGAAGGATGACTGGCGACGGTATCGTCAACTGCCCCCAAGACAATTGCAAAATGCCCCCAAACGACGATGCTATGTGCCCGGATTGCGCAACTGAATGTCCGGTTTCTCCAGTTCTCTTCCCCGGACCGGAAAGTCGGCATAGTCCCATCCCCGGTCGCTCACTGCCGTCGATTTCGCTCCAACAGCCGTTGCAGGCTATCAACCGGTATCAGAGTCGCCGACCCGATCTTCACGACGTCGATGGCTCCCTCCTGAATGAGTTCATAAAGCTTGGACCGCCCTATCCCCGTCATCCTGACCGCCGTCGCGACGCGAACGCTGATCGGCACGATCATGTGGCTGTCCGCAGGTGTTGGTGGTGCCTCGACCGGCGATGGCATGGTGCGGTTGCGTGTAATGCGGCGCATGAGACTATTCCTTTCATCGGGGAGAAGACAAGAAGTCAGGCGGGATTGGCAGGCCTGAACGGCCCGTTTGGTCGGCTTTGCTGATGGATCGACCCACCATCCGCGCCGCTACGCTGTCCGATCAGTCGTTTGTCGGCGGAGGGGCTTCGCGGCTCTACCTGACCGGATTGCACGGCGGGCGCATCCGGGGCCGCAGACCCCGGCTGCGTCGATGTACCCGACCTGTCGGGCATCTCATCCGGGAGTTCATCGGTCTCCGGATGGGATAGCGGATCGAGCCTGATCGCCGGCTCGGTGCGATCGACATAGGCAGGCTGAGCAAGCTTCCCCGGATGATAGCGATCGGTGAACCGGATCACCGGAAGCCCGAACCGCAGATAGCCGGTCAGGTTGGGCAGGTTGACGATCTCTGTAGGAAGCACCAGCGGGCGCGTGACCTGGGTGCGCGAGAGATTGACCCCATCGCGCATGTCGTTGACCCCGTAGGACATGCCCTCGTTGGCCTCGACCTGTTCGACCTGTCCCAGATTGTTGGAGATATGCCGCGCCGTGGGCTCGTCGTTGGCGCGTAGCGCAATCCAGGTCGAACAATAGCCGGTGAGCGCTGCCGCTTCCTGGCGGCCATAGGTTGCCTCGAGCTGGGGATAGGACTGGAACCCCAATATGCCGCAGCCGCCATATTTGCGGGCACGGGCAAGAAAGTCGGAGAGTGAAGGTAGACGCTGCAGGGAAGGCAGTTCATCGATGACGCAATAAAGTCGACGATGCTGATCGGGTGCCATGCTCATGATCGCATTGATGGCGATGTCGAGCCACATGGTGATGAGCGGACGCAGGGTGGGAAGCTGGTCGGCCTTCACCGTGATGAACAACCAGCTGTCATCCTCCTCATTGGTTACCCAGTGGCGGATCGAGAGACCCGCCCTGCTGTCGTCGAGATAGCGGAACCCGCGCAGTACAGATGCCAATTCCGCCTGGATACCCGCTGAGGTCCGCTCCCCTTCCTGGGAGACGAATGCAGCGCCATCGGTGTTCTCGACGAACTGCGCGAGGCTCTTGAGACCCGAACGGGTGATGACGTCAAGCAGTGCGGATACCTGCATCCGTTTCTGCACCACGAGCGCCCGCATGACCGCAACCAATGTGCCGCGCGCGGATTTTGCCCAGAACGGATCCTTACCGCTATCGGGCACGACCGACTCTGCGATCTGGTCGTAATGATAGTCAATGGTCGCATCCATCCACGGCGACCATTGCGCCGAGCGGGTGTCGAACGGATTGAGGATGATGTCTTTGCCCGGACGATAGAAGCGCTCGACGAAGGTGCCCGCAGTGTCATAGACGATCGCCCGCTTGCCGTCCTTGCGGATGCCGTCGAGCATGACATGGAGGATGTTGGTCTTGCCGGTTCCCGGCGCGCCGCTGAGCAGAAGATGTTCCGGTTCGAACGATGCCGGTATCCCGATCCCGGCGACCTTGAGGCTCCCTTTGGGGAGCCGCTTCAAGCGCCGCCGCAACTCTCTTGGGCTGCCGAAGCTTGTCCCGCGCAGGAACTGGTTCGAACCCAGACCCCGCCCCGACACCGTAAAATAGTACCAGACGCAAATCATGATCGTGAGCGAGACGACAAAGGCGCAACCTCCGAGCAGGAACAGATAGTCCTTGCCCTCATCAATGGCGGTGCGGGCGATGCGCGACTGGAGCAGGGCGTCGGCCCGGGTCCAGTAGCGCTGCCCTTCAGGCGTCGTGAACAGGATGGCGCTGGCAGGACTGCCCACGACATAGGTTTGGAACCAGGCCTCGCCAACGCGCTTCAACAGGGACTGGGTATAGGCAGGCACCCATTCCAGAAATGCCCAGATCGTCAGCATGGCCCATATGAGCAGAGACGCAATGCCGGTCTGTTTGACCACCTGCAAGGTCATCCGCATATTATGCACAATGGCCTGGCCGCCGCGGGTCATCGACCCCAGCGTATCGTTGCGGAAGATGCTCATTGACCACCCTCCCTGTCGGCAGAAACGAACCGGCCTGCTTCCGCCAGGGGATCGGTGGCCGGGTCGAGCAGTCCCCGATCGCGCATCAGGGTGCGGGCATTGGCCATCCCCATTTCAAGCACGCGCGGGGACTGATCCGAGGCCAGCTCGGCAAGAACCGCGAAGGTCTGGATGGCGATGCCCAGCAGCTCGTCCTGGCCGGTGAAGATGTAGCGGCCACCCGGGATCGCCGCATCCTCGATTAGGGGGCGGACGAAGGCCGAGATGGAAAGATTGGCATTGGCGGCACGGCGCTTGAGGCGACGGTGCAACTCGTCTTCGAGTTGGATGGTGATCACAGGCATAGCACAACCTTTTGAAAGGTCTGCCCGCCACGGACGGACTTACATAACAGCGCGCCGACGCGCCTGAACAGAGGCAAGGCAATGAAATGCCCAATCGGCACTATATTGCCGAATCGGCATTTCATTGCCGATTGTGGTACATAGGCTCACGCGCCGCACGGACGGGAATCGAAAGCGTATTTGCTTGCAGACAAATAGCGTTATTCGGCTACAAATATCCTGTGATTGCAAAAGGATATGCCTGACGACGCGAAACCAATCGAATAAGCTTATTCAGATTCTCCGACCTGGCGAATAAGCCTATTCGGCACTTATCCCTATGATTTAGGGCGATAAAATGGCGCAGCACCCGTGCGTAAGGTGCATTACAATACGGCCCTGGCCGTGCGTCTGCTCCATCGCAGCGGCTTGCCGTTGCGCCAGCATCATAATCTGGAGGGTGGCCACATCCGCCGGACATGAAAACGGCGCCGATCCGGGGGGAGGAGATCGGCGCCGCTAGGGGGGCTATGAAAGGAACAGCCCAGACCCGATCCGGGTTCCCTCCGTCACAATGAATATCCGGAGCCGCCGGTGACACCCGACACAAGCGTCGCTACCGGTTCCCGCTTTCGAACATGGAAGGGAAGGGCATCATGCTGCCCGCACGCACCTACAGCATATCGATCGATCGGGACTGGCAGGTGCTTTACGAAGCGATCTGGCGGCCGGAAGTCTTCCCCAAATGGGCATCGGGCCTCGCTGAATCAGACCTGCGTCAGGAGGACGACAAGTGGCTGGCCGATGGCCCGGAGGGACCAGTCGCGATCCGGTTCTCGCCCCATAATGACTATGGGGTGATGGACCATTTTGTCGATACCGGGGACGGTCGGGAGGTCCATGTGCCGCTGCGCGTCGTCCGCAATGGCGACGGCGCGGAGGTAATGCTGACGCTGTTCCGACAGCCGGGCATGGATGATGAGATGTTCGCGCGCGATGCCAAATGGATGACCCGCGATCTGCGCGCGCTCAAGGCGTTTGTGACGGCCTAGCGGGATGCTTCGAGCGCGGCGATCTTCTCGCTGCAGACGATATGGACGACGCGGCCCAGCTCCTCGACCTGCGCGCCCAGCCAGGTCAGCTCTTCCTCGCTGATCGTATAATGTTTGGAGTAGCGCGCCTTCACATAGGCGTCTTTCAGCTTCTCGAACATCGCCCGCTCCGCCCGCGTGTCGCGTGGCCAGACGTTGAACAGGCGGTAGTCGAGGCGCTCGGCCTGCGTCCGCAGGAACCCCAGATTATGGACGTGTGGGGTGTAGAAGGTCGTGACCAATAGCACGCAGTGGTAAAGACGTTCAGCGGCTTGATGTAACGAGAATGCCGCTTCCTTGGGCCGGCCTTTTTCGATGTAGAAGTCCCCACCTTCCTTGAAAGCCAAGGCACTCGGCATCCACTCCTCAAAATACTCCTTCGCCATGGCCAGCGCTTGCGCTGGTGTTTTTGGTTTGGGCTGGTGGAGTTCGCTTTCATCGGCCTGATAAAGGGCAATGCCCTCGCTGGCGACGTCCATGAAAAAATAGCGGCCATGGGCGAGACCGTCATTCACCTCCTGCAGGGTGTGGACGATGAAATTCACCGGGGTCTTGAGCGTCTGGGTGATGGCCAGTTCGCGCATCAGCCGCTCGTCCGCCTTCGCCCAATATTGGACCCGGTCGGTGAGGTCCTTCTGGTTGACGATGATGAGCAGGTCGTAATCGGATTTGTAGCCTTTGGCGGTATGCGGCTCATCCACCCATCCACCACGCGCATAGCTGCCATAGAGGATGATCTTGTGAATGCGGCCCGCCTTGCGCTTGCCGGTCGCAAGGTTGTTGGCGTCGCCAAATTCCTCGAAGATGATCTGCACCACGCGCTCAAGTTCGCGCTGTTTGGCCGGGGGCAGACGATCAAGGTCGGTACGCATTGCCCTCTCCCTTAGCGAACCGGCGTCCGTTCCCCAAATGGAGATGAACGGACGCCGCGCGGAAGTTATCGCCGATATGGCGCATCATTGCAGGGGACCATCAATCTCCCGCACGAGATGCTTAAGGGCCGTGGCAAAATGCCGTTCGACTGCCGGGATATCGTCGCCGATGCGGAAGGCGATCTGCGCATAGTCGAGCTTGTCGATGCTGTGCAGCAGGAACACGATCCGGGGGAGAGCATCCATGCTGTCGAACGCCTGTCGGTAGCGCTGCCGCTCGGCGGCGTGACGGTCCCGGCTCATGCTTCGCCCTCCCCATGATCTTCCTCGGGGGCGAAGGCGAGGAGATAGTCGGCGGCCTTGCTGGCCTGACTGGCGGCGCGGAAGATCGCCTTGCTGTCCTCGCGCAGGACCGACAGCCAAGCGCCGAGATAATCGGCATGGCGCACGGTGGGGACAATGCCCAGTTCTGCACAGAGGAAGGCGCTGGCCATTTCGGCGACCAGTTCCTCGCGGGCATAAGCGGGACTGCCAAAGCCGCTATCAGGCAGGCGATCCAGTCGCGACCTGTGCCCGGTCCAGTGCCCATTATGCCGATATCGGCATAAGACCCATTATGCCGAACGCAGGATTATGCCGGATGGCCTTTCGGAATGGGGGTTTTCCGTGGGTCAGCCATGCGGTAGTTCGGCATAATCAGAGCGCTTCGAGCCAGGCGAGCAGTTCGTCGTC
>Ga0070667_100003215_pt1 | contig 13990 bp, 15 predicted proteins | sample KBSS33metaG_FD_64659 | JGI IMG/M metagenome (GOLD analysis project Ga0070667, IMG submission 64659) | Switchgrass rhizosphere microbial communities from Kellogg Biological Station, Michigan, USA - KBS S3-3 metaG | ecosystem: Host-associated > Plants > Roots > Rhizosphere > Soil ...
CCCCCCACCCGGTCCCGGCCAGCAGGCACAGCACCGCACCCACGGCCGCCAAGCGCCACCACGGCAGCTGGACCAGGCCCGCCAGGAGCACGCCGAGGCTCGCCGCCAGCGCCCAGTCCCACGGACCGGTCACCAGCATCAGCCCGACCAGCACCGCCAGCCCGCCGAGATGCCACGACCAGCCGTGCAACAGCCGGTCGAGCCGCAACAGCGCCACGAGCACCAGGACGACCAGCCCGGCCAGCCACGGGATCCAGAACCACCCGGAGAACGGCCACAGCAACAGCGCCGCCGCGAGGATCGCGAGGCCGGCAGCGCCCTGCCGGGTGCGGGTCAGCCGCCGCCAGCGGTGCGCGGACGTTTCCGGCGCGCGAGGCGGCTCCGGCGGAGGGACGACCGGACGTGCGTCGCCGGGCCGCACGACCGGGTTCGGCGGCCGCACGACCGGCAGCCCGGACTCCCCGGGCGGGGGTGTGGGCAGGTCCATCGTCGGCCGAGGGTACCGGCTCGGTGGGCGGGTTCAGGGCCGCCGCGTGTCGACGCGGTGGAAGTTGAGGTGCGCCCTCGAGGGCGTCGGCCCACGCTGCCCCTGGTAGCGCGACCCGACCCCCTGGCTCCCGTAGGGCCGCTCGGCCGGGGTCGACAGCCGGAACAGGCACAGCTGCCCGATCTTCATCCCGGGCCATAAGGTGATCGGCAGATTCGCGACGTTGGACAGTTCCAACGTGATGTGGCCGCTGAACCCGGGATCGATGAAACCAGCCGTCGAGTGTGTCAGCAGGCCGAGACGCCCTAGCGACGATTTGCCTTCCAACCGTCCGGCGAGGTCGTCAGGAAGGCTGACAACCTCGAGCGTAGAACCGAGCACAAACTCGCCAGGGTGCAGAACGAACGGATCGTCACCGGACGGCTCAACCAGCGTGGTCAGATCGTCTTGTTGCTGGGCAGGGTCGATGTGGGTGTACTGCGAGTTGTTGAAGACGCGGAAAAACCGGTCCAGACGAACGTCGATGCTGGACGGCTGGACCAGGGTTTCGTCCCACGGGTCGAGTACGAGGCGCTGCTCCGCCACTGCCTGCTTGATATCGCGATCGCTCAATAGCACGCGATGACCTTATAACGATGCCCAGAAATGACGCGTGAGCCAGACCTGTGCCGCGACGTGCTTGTGGGAGGCTAGAGCCTCGATAGCCGTTGCTGAAGGTGAGGGCTCGCATGCCTGTGAGAGCTGGTCGTCCGTTTGTTGTGGTGGCGGCGATCGTGGTTGTGATCGCGCTATGCGGCGGTTGCACGACTCAGATCACTGGTCGGCCACGTAACAAGCAAGCGCCAAGCCCGTCGCCAAGCCCGCACGCGCTCAGCAAGCTTTGGACGTCGGAAGGCTTCACAGCGGTCACCGCTCCAGAGATCGCCGCCGGCGTTGTCTTGGTTTACGGAACGATCGAAGATCAGCTTTATCTTTTCGGGTTGAACGCCTCTACCGGCAAGATCTTATGGAAACAGGCGGCCTCCACATCCGACGTCACACGAGGTATCGGTCTGCAGGTCAAGGTTATTGACGACAAGGCCGTCTACTTTCGGCCAGATGCCAAGGACATCACCATCGCGCAGGTGGTGATTGCTGATCCGGTCAGCGGACGCGACCTTGGGGTGACGCGTGCGTTGCCTTGGGTGTCGGTGCCGATCAAGTGTGACGATAAGCCCGGTGGAAGCCTGTGTTCCTCGGCGTATCGCTACGGCCAGCTCAAGTCCTATCGAATTGATCCGACTACGGGAGCGCTGCAGTCAGTCGGCGGCACGTCAGGTGGCTACCGTGACTTAGGTGGTGGGGTCGTCGATCTGCTCGTCCGCGAGCCGGAATACTTCGGACACCTCAACGCTGGATCACTGGCGTGGAAGAAACCAACGGCGGAAGTATTCGGCGCCGGATTCAGCACTGACGTCGGGTGGAACTTCGATTCGTACAAAGAAGACACAATCACTGTCGGAACGCTAGATAAGGTAACCGCCCCCCTTAAAGCCAAGGCGTGGGACCAGGCGTTGGCTACCGACATGAATACCGTGGGGCTTGAGACCGCCACGGGAAAGATCCTGTGGAGCGAGCCGGGAACCTCTCTTGGGTGCATCTTTCACCTCGACTCCAGCGAAGACGGCGCAGGACCGGTGCGTTGTCGGTACACAGGCGCAGCGCATTACGTACGTTCCGATGCCGGTCTCACTGTGACGTTCACCGGACTCACCGTGACAGTCGAGCGTTTCGACCCGGCGACCGGTAAGGCGCTGTGGTCGTTACCGCTGGGGGATGAACCAGCCTTGGCAAAGTACGAGGACTACCCGCCGGAGCTGACCAGCACCCAGGTGTTGCTCGACCGCGTCGGCGGGCCCGTCGTGTTGGACCTCCTTAAGGGTGTGATCTCGGCGGTGCGTCCTGGCGCTATCTTCTGGTGCGGTGTCGGCTCTGATTTCACTCAATCGTCGTTGTCCGACCCGGACGAAAAGGGGCCGAGCATCCGCCATGGTGCGGGAGTGGTGAATACCTGCACGGCTGCGGGCAGCCTCACCTCTGACGCCCCGTTCCAAGTCCCCAAGAACGAGGGCGTGCAGTTTGCTGAGCTAACGCTTGTCACAACTCGCGACGGGGTCGTCGCTTATCGCTGACGCACATCGCGTATCGAGCGTTAGCTCTTAAGTCGGTGAACTATGCGTTAGGTTGTGCCGTAACGGGAGACCTATCTTGAATCTAGGAGCCGGTTCTGTGCACGTTCACTTTGTAGATTTCGTGCTTTTCCTGCACATTGCGGTCGCAATATTCACCTTCGGCGTTGGAGGCGTGCTGCTGGTCGCCATGGGTCAGATGCGCGCGGCCACCGACGTTGCGGTGCTGCGGTCATGGGTTCGGGTCGCGCACCGCATCGAACCACTTTTCCCTGCATTGGTAGGTGTTCTCATCCTGCTTGGCGCATGGTTGATCCATCTGTCAGGCGGCGAGTTCCACTGGAGTGACGGCTGGGTCGGCGTTGCGGTGACCGGCCTCGTGCTGATGGAGGCCTACGGCGGCATCGTGCTGGCCCCGGCAGGCAAGAAGCTGCACGAGCTGGTCGAAGGGCAGGCCGAGGGGCCAGTCTCCGATGAGGTGCACGCGACCGTCATCAGCCCCAAAGTATGGGCTGGCGCCTACGGCAATATGGGTACAGCGGCGGCGATCTTGTTCGTCATGCCGACCAAGCCCGCCGGTCCGTACGCCATCGCGATCGTTGCCGTGGTCGCGCTGCTGTCGGTTGGTCTTGGGCTGCGCCTAGCCAAGCGGTGAGCTGCTGAACGAGGTAGGAAAGTGTCGGGAAACTAGCCTATCCACTAGGTTTCCCGACACTTTCGTCATTTTTGGGTTAGAGCGTGAGCGGTCGTCCAGTGAGGGCTTCGTAGCTCGCCTTGAGTTCGTTGATGTCCACGCCCGCCATGAACGACTCGCTGCCGAGGTGTTCGGGCCATACGACTACCCACGCCTCTTCGACGAGTTGATGTCCTTGTGCTTCGCCGTTCCAGAACGAGAACGTGAACTCGGTTTCCTTGCCCCAGGTGATGAACTTGACCTCAGGGGTGTAGCCACCGGCCAGGATGGCGTGACCGCCGACGATCTTGCCGCCGTGTGCGTTGGTCCACGGCTTGCCTTCACCGAACTCTGCTTCGTTCTTGTCCAGCACCATGACACCAAGCCACAGCCCGCCGAAGATCGCGATCGCCGCGTCGACTAGTTGGGTGTTGGTGGTATCGACACGGGCGAAGGCGAGGGCTTTGACACCATCCGGTCCGCCGACCTTGTGTAGGTATTCCAAGCCTGTCTGCACTTCCATGCCTTGGTCGTCGTTGCTGCCCGGGCCGTTGATGTACGGGTCGCCGTTGGGGTCGAAGCCCGGGTTCTGCGTCTTGTAGAACTGAAAGACCTGCTCCTGCGTCGGGTAGTTCTCCTCCGCGAGCTTGGCGGTGACCAGACGCCGCATGTTGGCCCAGGTGACGGCGTTGCAGTCACCGACTCGGTCATTGCCCAGTATTTTCCAGCCATTCAGGTCGTCGAGGTAGTCCTCGCTCTTGGGTGGCGTGGGGATCTCCGCCGGACGAATAAATGCACTGGCCTGCATGGCAGGGGCGTTCTTCGGTGGGATACGGCCAAATTGATGCGGCATGACAACTCCTTGAGTGACGGGCCGCTCGGATAGCCGAAGCGGCTATGAAGAAACGAACGGGTAGCAGTCCGTCAGGAGCTCTGCCGTTGCTGGAACGTTGATGTGGCGGCACGTTATCGGCGGAGGGCTACTCACCCATTCGGAGGAACCGATTTCTATCCTGATACCGCGCGATAGGCCTGACCGGCGTGCCGTGTTCGGTGGGTGCGATAGCATCTGGCACGTTCGCGGGTGTAGTTCAATGGCAGAACATCAGCTTCCCAAGCTGATAGTGCGGGTTCGATTCCCGTCACCCGCTCCAAGTCGAAACCTGAATGGTCAGCAGCAGGGTGGGGATTCCTCGCCGCCGCTAGAGCTGCGCCCTGACGCGGGCGGCTTGTTCGATGAGGTAGTCCCTCTCACGCACGTTATCCGCGCGAGCTGCGGCCGCGCTGAAACACCGGGCCGCAGCGTCGAGGTCGCCCACGCCTTCATAGAGATGTCCCCGAACGGCGTACAGCCGGTGAGACTCTCCGAGCTCTAGCCCTTCCAGAAGCGTCAGGGCGACGGCAGGTCCCTCCACCATCGCCACGGCGACGGCACGGTTGAGTCGCACGATCGGATTACCGGTCAAAGACTCCAGCTTTGTATAGGCATTCGCGATCTCTGCCCAACGAGTCGCGGCATGCGACGACGCTTCGTCATGCAGCGCCGCGATAGACGCGAGCAGCTGGTACTCGCCAATTCGTCCCATAGCGAGGGTGGTGTTGAGTAGCTGCATACCCTCACCGATGAGCCCCCGGTCCCAGAGCGAACGGTCCTGCTCCGCCAACGGCACAAGGGCGCCGTCGGCCGAAGTGCGCGCTGGTCGACGAGCCTCGGTCAGCAGTACCAACGCAAGCAGACCCGCTACCTCAGGGTCAGCCGGCACCTGACTATGCAGCAGCCGAGTAAGCCGGATCGCCTCGCTTGAGAGGTCCACGCGCACTAGGTCCGCTCCGCTGGAGGAGGTGTAACCCTCGTTGAAGAGCAGATACAGCACCTCACAGACCGAGCGAAGTCGCGCCGCCGAGTCAGCGGGGAGCTCGAAGCGATGACCCCGCAGTTTGGCCTTCGCTCTACTGATCCGCTGCGCCATCGTCGCCTCTGTGACGAGGTAGGCGGCGGCGATCTCGCGAGTCGTCAGACCGGCGACCGCGCGCAGCGTAAGCGGAATCGACAGCGTCGGCGAGAGCGTGGGATCGCAGCAGAGAAACAGCATGACGAGGGAGTCGTCGGAAGACGGCACCATCTCGTCGTGATGAATGGAGAGCGAGGCCGCGAGATCCTCGCGCCGACGACGGGCATCTGTGCGGCGGTACTCGTCGATCAGCCGACGTGACGCCACCCGGATGAGCCACGAAAGAGGGCTGTCGGGCAGCTTCGTTGGCCACTCTGCGGCGGCGGCAAGTAGCGCCTCCTGCACCGCGTCCTCGGCATCAGCGAAGTCGCCGTAACGCCGGGCGACGGCGCCGAGGGCCTGCGGCGCAAGTTCGCGCAGCAGACCCTCGACGTAGAGATCGCTCACCGGACCGGTCACGCTGGGATCGCTCACACCGAATCCCTTAGACCTCGGGGGTCGGCGCACCCAGTACCTGACGCACCTCGATCTGCTGCTGGATCGGCACGCCGCCCGGACCAGGCGCGGCGGAGGAACGCGCGGCGATCTCCAACGCACGGTCGAGGCTATCGACGTCGATCAGTCGGTAGCCGGCAAGCAATTCCTTCGACTCCGGGTAAGGACCATCAATGATTTTCGGTGGGTTGACGCCGTCAGAGACGACGAACTTTGCCACATCGGGGCCGGCGAGTCCTTGGGCATCGACGAGTTCCCCGCTGGCTAGCAGCTCAGCGTTGAGGGTGTGCTGGAAATCGATGTGGGCCCGGACGTCCTCGGGCGCCCACTCGGTCATCGGTACGCAGCCTTCAAGTTCGACGCCTCCGTAGGCCTGCATAAGCATGTATCGCATAGCTTCATCCTCTCTCTTTGAGCGGCTCGTGTGCCGCACTCACCCCTAGGTCGAAGCTCGGTCAGCGTTCTCGACATCGACAGTGAACTTTTCTTTGCCCAGTTTCGTGAGTACGTAGGACTGGCACTTAGGGCCACGGTATTGGCCGGTCCAGGGGCATCGCCCGGCGGTCACTGTGTTGTATCTGGGCGGCGCCTTCACTGCTCTGTCGTAGAGACATCGCCGACGGAGGCGGACGGACAAAGCTGGGGAGGCTCGTCCAATATGACCGATAACTCCTTGTATCTACCGTTGTGTGTGGAATAGGCTGCCGACATGCTGGTCTTTCTCGCCCCAGGTCAGGGCTCGCAGGCGGTAGGCATGCTTGCCTCGTGGCTCGACGTCGCCGACGCGCAGGAACAACTCGTTCGTTGGTCGGAGCTCATCGACCTCGACTTGATCGAACTCGGCACGACAGCCGCCGCTGACGTCATTCGTGCCACCGACCTTGCACAGCCGCTACTCACTGCCGCCGCGTTGCTCAGCGGACGCATGCTGCTCCACGAAAACACCCCGGATTTTGTGTGCGGTCACAGCATCGGCGAACTCGCCGCCGCTGCGCTCGCAGGCGTCCTCACCGACGACGAAGCGATTGTGCTGGCCCGCGGCCGTGGCGAAGCGATGGCGGCGGCGACGGCCCTGCACCCCACCGGCATGACCGCGGTTCTCGGTGGGGAGATCGACAAGGACGCGGTCCAGGCAGCAGGTCTGGAGATCGCCACCGTCAACGCTGCGGGTCAGACGGTCCTCGGGGGGACAGTCGAAGCCCTCGACGCATTCGCGGTTCCGCCCGGCATTCGCCTTCGTCGCCTCGAGGTCGCAGGCGCCTTCCATACCTCGCACATGGCGCCGGCGCGGGAACGCTTCGCCCAGCTCGTCGCAAGCCTGACTCCGAAGGACGCACACTGTGCGGTAATCGCTAACGCCGACGGCGCCGTGCTCCACGACGGCCAACAGATAGTGGAGCGGCTGGTCGGACAACTCACCGGGCCCGTGCGATTCGACCGCTGCATCGCCACCATGGTCGAGGTAGGTGTCAGCACCGGAATCGAGCTTGCGCCAGGCGGCACGCTCACCGGACTGATGAGACGGGCGGCGCCCAGCGTGACGGTCACCCCGATCAAGTCCGCTGCCGATCTACGGGTCGACGCATAACGATGTGGAGCGAGCGTCCGCAGCGCAGCGCAGCGATTCTTGGCTTGGGTGTACACCGACCAGCCACCTACCTCGACAACGCGACGATCGCCGCACGTATCGATTCCTCCGATGAGTGGATCCGCGAACGCAGTGGCATCGTCACCCGTGGCGTCGCCGCGGAGGACGAATCCGTCGTCGATATGGCAACGGACAGCGCGGAGAAGGCGTTAGCGACCGCCGGTATTGCCGCTGCGGATGTTGGCCTGGTGTTGCTGGCGACCTGTTCGATGCCTGGCCTACTCCCCGGCGGCGCCCCGGAGGTCGCGTTCCGTCTCGGAGCGCACAGCGCCGGCGCCGCCGACCTCACCGCAGCCTGTGCAGGCTTCACCTATGGCCTCGCGCTCGCAGCCAATACTGTGCGCTGCGGCGATGCCGACAATGTGCTCGTCATCGGTGCAGAGAAGCTTTTTCCCATGGTGGATCCGCATGATCGCGAGGTGGCGTTTCTCTTCGGCGACGCTGCCGGGGCCGCCGTAGTTGGTCTCGCCGAGATCGACGGAATCGGCCCGGTGGTCTGGGCGCACGACGGTGGGCAGAACGAGGCGATCACGCTCGACCACAGTCCGCGCGTCAAAATGCAGGGTCGGCAGGTGTACCGCTGGGCCACAACCACGTTGCCCAAACTCGTTCGCTCCGCCTGCGAGCGCGCTGGCATCGCTGTGGAGGAGCTCGCCGCCTTCATCCCGCATCAGGCGAACCTGCGTATCACCGAAGCGGTCGCCCGCTCTCTAAATTTGCCGCCCTCTGTCGTTATCGCTCGCGACATCGTCGAGAGCGGGAACACAAGCGCGGCGTCAGTGCCGTTGGCCTTCGCGCGTCTTCTAGATAGAGCAGAGATCAGCACAGGCGATCCCGTCCTGGTGATCGGCTTCGGATCTGGAATGACGGTCGCAGGTCAAGTAGTGCGCTGCCCCTAATGGTGCGCTGCCCGTAATAGTGCGCCGCCCCTAATAGTGCGCTGCCCGTAACAATTCGCTGCTACAAAAACGTCAGCAGGTTGCTGACCATATTTGCTCGGAGGACACATGCCCGTTGTCATGTCCCGCGAGGAGGTGCTCAGCGCCTTCGCCCAGATCCTCAATGATGTCGCTGGAACTGACACGACAGACCTGGACGAGGCCGCCAACCTCACTCGAGACCTACGTATCGATTCACTGACGTTGGTCGAGCTGGTCGTTGCGGCGGAGGACAAGTTCGGTGTCTTAATTCCTGACGAAGCCCTCGACCGACTCGTGACCGTCGGTGACGTCGTGACCTATATCGCCGAGGCGAGCGTGGAAGCAACCAGGACGGACGTCGCGCCCGTAGACATCTAACGCTGCGACATTACGAGGCCTGCGCACCTACCTGGGCGTAAAGGTCGAGCTGGTCGTCGGTAAGCCAGTACTCGGCGACTCGTCCTCGTTCGAAGCGCAGCATGTCCACCCCGGCGAAGTCTACGGCCGTTCCGGGTGGTGCGGTCGCGGATGTGGGACGACCGCCCATCCACGTGCCCGTAAAGCGAAAACGTGCCGTCAGAATGTTCTCCGAAATAAATGGCCCTAGTTCACAGGCGAAATGCGCGTGTGAATAAGAGGAGCGGAACAGGCCGATCCAGTGCGACATGGTCGCTGCGTCATGCACGGCGCTTGGTGGTGGCATGCCCACCTTCGGTAAATGCATGAGCAGTTGCGGAGCGATCAGCTCATGCGCGAGATCAAGCTCGCCGTTCCACATCGCGTACCAGCGTTGAAGCCAGCCGTGGATATCGGGCGGGGCGCCGCAGGTACGGCTCATGGTCGCGGTCATCAGCTCAACTCTCCTTTGGAAATAAGGGCCTTACGAACGACGGCGCAGGTCCAGGTGAAACCTCCGCCGCCACCGAGGACGATGGCTAACTCATCGGGGTGCAGGTCAGGTGATTCGACAAGGTCCTGAAGATTCGCGAGAAAATCGCCGGCGCCAAGGTGCCCAGTCTGCTCACCGAGACTGACCGCCCGGGCTTTGAAGATGTCCTCGACGATCGGCAGATACGTCATGTCAAGAGTGGAAGGACCGAGCCGCGGCAGAAGCACGGTCTTGATTCGTGGATCGCTCCCCTCTATTCCCGCCTCGGTAAGTGCCTGGTCGATAACCTCGCGAATCTTTACTCGCGAGACCTCGCGGAACTGCTCCATTCCGCCGGTGGCCAGAAAGGCGCGCTTGGCACGGCGCACGTCCACGGTCACGCCGAGTGTGCGCGCGGCATCGGTGAAGGCGTCCTCACCGCGGTGCATCCGCTCCATCTCCGGCGCCGTCGCCATCGTTAGCGAAAGTAACTGCAGCGGATCGTGACCGGCGCGATAGCGGTGCACGAGCGCACTGGTTGCGCCGTCGCCATAGGCCACCGCGTAGTCACTGGCCCAGCGATCAAAGCCCGGCAAGGTAAAGCGATCACCCGTCGTGACGAGGACCTGCTTGCTGGGGTCTGCCACCACCTGTGTTGCGGCCAGCAGCAAACCCGCGGCACCGCCGTTGCACATTTGTTGTACGCCGATCGACGTCGCGGAGGCTGCCCCGACCTGACTCGCGACGTAGTGTGCGGGTGCCCAGAAATCGTGACCTTGGTAGTTGATCCACGCGTGAATGAGCAGATCGACATCAGCCGCATCAAGACCAGCTGACTCGATCGCGAGACGCCCCGCACGGGCAGCCATGTCAGGTGCGTCAATTGCCGTTGCGACAGGGACCTCGCTCACGCCTGTCGCGGGGACCTCGGAGGCGAGCAGGGCGCCGCGATCGACTGCGGCAGCGGTGGTTTCTGCGTGTGGAGGTAACCACACGCTCGCCGCACCGATACCGACGTCGGTGAGTCTCATGCCTCTGCCCCCTGCGTCCAGCACTCGACGATGCGCCCATCGTGGATGCGCAAAATGTCCACGCCGACCATCGTCACGGGCTTGCCTGCAACATCGCCAGGAAAGCCCGTTAGGCCTAGGTACACCGCGCGCCCGATCCATCGGCAGACGAGCTTGTCTCCGTCGACGAGTGGTCCGAAATCGGTGGAGTAGCGCAATCCTTCGAATTTTCCGGTGAATCCTCGGACCCAGTCAGCCATGCCCGCAGCACTACGGATCTTGCTTGGGTCGATCGTTGCGCCTGCGGCAGGTAGGTGGACACGGTATTCATCGGCGATGATCTCGTGGGCGATCTCCGCATCGATGTTCCACATGTCCAGCCAGCGATCCCATATCCGAGTAGCTAGCTCGTGATCTAACTCGGGATCTAGGTCGTCGCGTTGCTGGATCTCTGCTACCTGGGTGGCGGTCATCGCACGGTGCTCCTCACTGAATGTGTCGAACTAGGAAGTCAAAGGGTTGTCAGCGCTACAGATCCACATCGTCACGTTGCAGATACGCGTCGGCCGCTGCGGCGTTTCTCTCTGTAGTTGTTGTACTTGCTGCCGAAGGACAGGGCTCTGTAGGTATGCCACGCCGAACAGGGCCTTAGCTCAATAAGTGCAGGGCTCAATAACTGCAGGCTCAGTAAGTGCAAGGAAGAACGAGAGCAAACGGAACTAACTGAAGGGCAGCCGGAGATGACACGTGCAGAACAGTCGATAATTGCCGAGCTCGAAGCGGAGTTCCTTGCGCCTGCCAAGCCAACCTCTCTGCGTCACCGCACTGTCGAGCTGGAGCTGCTGAAGCGTTCAGTGCATGACGGTGTGGATAGTTCGGCGACGCAGAAGCAGCACGCGAAAGGCAAGCTGACAGCACGTGAACGTATCGCCGCGCTGCTCGATGAAGATTCGTTTCATGAGATCGGCGGACTGCGCAGGCATCGCGCGACCGGGTTTGGCCTTGAGGCGAATCGTCCGCATACCGACGGCGTTGTCACTGGTTGGGGCACGGTCTATGGCCGCCGCATCTTTGTCTACGCCCACGACTTCCGGATCTATGGCGGAGCGTTAGGTGAGGCTCACGCGGAGAAGATCCATAAATTACTGGATCTTGCTGTCGCGGCTGGCGCGCCGGTAGTCGGCATCAATGATGGCGCCGGCGCCCGCATCCAAGAAGGCGTGACCGCTCTCGCCGGATACGGCGGCATCTTTCGTCGGCACGTTGCGGCCTCCGGGGTGATCCCCCAGATCAGTGTCATGGTGGGCCCGTGCGCTGGAGGTGCGGCCTACGCGCCAGCGTTAACAGACTTTATCTTTGCGGTGCGGGGCACTGCACAGATGTTTGTGACCGGCCCGGACGTCGTCTCTGCGGTAACGGGCGAACATGTCGCTATCGATGCGCTGGGGGGTGCGGATGTGCACGCCAGCCGTAGCGGCATCGCGACCTTCGTCTATGACGACGAAATTAGCTGCTTCGACGATGTGCGATACCTAGTGTCGTTATTGCCTGCAAATAACAGGGAATTACCCCCCTCGGGTGACAGCACTGATCCGATCGACCGCGCTAACGACGTCTTTATGGATCTCGTTCCTGTCGAACCCAATCGGCCCTATGACATGCGCGCGATCCTCTCCGAGATTGTCGATGATGGTGAATTCCTTGAACTTCACGAACATTGGGGTCCGAACATCATCTGTGCCCTCGGCCGTATCGGAGGTGAGGTGGTAGGCATGGTGGGTAACCAGCCGCTAGTACTCGCCGGAGCTCTCGATATCGCTGCGTCGGAGAAAGCCGCACGGTTCGTAGCGATGTGCGACGCGTTCAACATCCCGATCGTGACGCTGGTGGACGTTCCGGGATTTCTTCCGGGCGTCGATCAGGAACATGGCGGCATCATCCGACATGGCGCCAAGCTGTTGTACGCCTACTGCAACGCAACGGTGCCGCGAATCCAAATCATCCTGCGCAAGGCCTATGGCGGTGCCTACATCGTGATGGACTCTGGCTCGATCGGTGCGGACCTCTCGTTCGCCTGGCCGACCAACGAAATTGCCGTGATGGGGGCCGAAGGTGCAGCAAATGTGATCTTCCGACGTGCTATCGCCACGGCCGAGGATCCAGAGACGACACGTCAGCGCTGCATCGACGACTATCGCGAACAGCTCATGCACCCGTACTATGCTGCAGAACGTGGTCTCGTCGATGACGTCATAGATCCCCGTGAAACACGGGCTGTTCTCGCAGAAGCGCTCCAGATGCTCAACGCGAAACATGCGCCGATCCCGCAGCGTAAGCACGGAAACCAGCCAGCATGAGTGCTGAGATACGGGTCGTTCGTGGAGAACCGACGCAGGAGGAGCTGGCTGCCTTATGCGCCGTTCTTACGGCGTTACGGTCGAGGCCGTCCTCGCAGGAAGACTTCTATCGCAACGGCGACGGGCAAGACAGTAGCGGTATTCGACGGCGTGCCCGTGGGACTCGTAGGGCCGGGTGGAGATTTCGTGGGGACGTCTCGCCACTTGATGCTCCATCCTGGGCGGCGTGCGCCAACTAGACCTAAAGGACGGTCGGCCAGTCCAACGTCACTGCTGATGTTGACTGGCGAGCAACGCCGGTACCAACAGGGTCCACGACTCCTCGATCCACTGCGGCAACGAGCCGTAGCCATCGGATTGTCGTGCTGCCTGCTCGTGACCAACGAAGAGCGCAACGGTGACCCGACCGTAGCCACTGATGCTGCGATGTCCAGCAATGACACCGCTTTTCCACGCGCGCGTCAGCAGTCGACAGACCGCGAACGTCAGATCGGTGCAGAGGTTGGAGAGCCGTGCCTCGGTGGCCAGCGGTGAACGCGCGATGCTCAAACCAGCGCGGGTTATCACGTCGCCAGCGACTAGGGTCGCGACGCCTTTACATACGTCGCCGATGGCTTGGACGGGTGATCTCCCTCGACGTAGCGCCTGCAAGGCGATCGCGCTTGCTGGCCGCCCTGCTGCGATCACCACTGCTTCGGCAACGGATTCTTTGGAGTCGAAGTGGAAGTAGAACGCACCTTTGGTGACGCCGGCGCGACGACTGATCGCCTCCACGGTGGCTGACTCATAGCCTTCGCGGTCGATAATCTCGGCGGCGGCGTGCACAAGCCGCGTGTGGGTAAGCCTGCTGCGTTCTTGAGGTCCACTGTTCATAGCCCCGACACCGCGGCCATCGTGGCAATGGGCCGACCGTGGTCCAGCGAAGGATCTGCCGACAGGATCGCACGTTGTAGGTCGCGGAGCTCTGGTGAAGGTTCGATACCTAAGCGGGCCACCATGGCGCGACGTAACTGGCGGTAGACCTCTAGTGCCTGCGCCCGGCGCCCGGAGCGGTGCAGAGCGAGCATTAACTGTGCGTGGGAGCGCTCGTCGGTGACGTGGCGTGCCGTGAGCTCTGTCAGCTCTGCGAGGACATCACGATGTCTGCCAAGTTCCAGGTCCACCTCGATGCTGAGGTCGAGGACACAGCGCCGCGCTTCGTTCAGGCGCATCACCAACGGCTGTAGTAGCGGTCCGGTGGACAGGCCGCTTAGGGCGTCACCCCGCCAGAGTGAGAGCGCTGTGCGTAGGTAGTTCGACGCGGTGAACAGATCGCCCGCGACCTCGCAGCGCCGGCCTCGTTCGGATAGCGCACCAAACGTGGCGCAGTCCGTGCCGCCCTCATGCACATCCAGCAGGTAGCCGGCCGGGCT
>Ga0070667_100003220_pt1 | contig 13980 bp, 18 predicted proteins | sample KBSS33metaG_FD_64659 | JGI IMG/M metagenome (GOLD analysis project Ga0070667, IMG submission 64659) | Switchgrass rhizosphere microbial communities from Kellogg Biological Station, Michigan, USA - KBS S3-3 metaG | ecosystem: Host-associated > Plants > Roots > Rhizosphere > Soil ...
TGGTCCAGATGGGAGGGATCGATCGAGGCGATGATCTCGGCATCGAAGCATTGGGCGATGGCGAGGTTGCGGGCATCGAAGGCCTGATCGCCGGTGCGCTGCACGACCATGAAATGCGAGACCTGCTCGCACAGATCGCCACCATGAAGATCGACGAAGCAGTCGGCATCCTTTGCCCAGTCATTGAGCAGCGCATAGGCGATCGCTTCCGAGAAGGTGCCGTCTGGCCGGCCCGGGAAGCTGAAATTGATGTTCTTGTCATCGAGCGGGCAGACATATTGCGACCTGACCGGCACCGCTGGGAGATTGACGATTGGAATGATCGAAATCCGCCCCTTGAGCGTGTTGGGATCGATCATTCGCTGCAGTCGGATCACCGCCTCGATGCTCGAGGTCTCATTCACATGGATGCCAGCGATGATGGCGAGCCATGGGCCCGGCTTTTTGCCGACGATATCGACTGCCGGCCAGCGCCAGCCCGAAAGGGCCGGATAGTCGAAGGTGAGCTCGTGCTTGTGAAGGCCTGCTTCCATGAGAAATATTTCTTTCCTGGTTGCGCTCTATTCAACTGCCGTCACATTGACACCCGCGGCAGCTGAACCGAATATCCGCCCAATCTCTAAAGCGAAAAGTCATATAAAACCAAGGAGGTTTCCGTCATGTCTGCTTTGCATCACACTCTCACGCGCCGCCATCTCCTGGCCGGAGCGGCCGCCGTTTCAAGCTCTCTCATCCTGCCCTCGATTGCCCGCGCCGAAGGCACGATGGCGCGCATCATGAAAGACGGCGTCGTGCGTGTCGGCATCGCCAATGAGAAGCCCTATGGCTTCGTCGATACCGACGGCAAGGTGAAGGGCGCCATTCCCGATGTCATCGCCGCGCTGCTGGCGCCGCATGGCGTGAAGGAGCTCAAGGCCGACATCGTCGAATTCAACTCCCTCATTCCCGGCATCAACTCCGATCGCTTCGATATCATCGGTGCGGGCATGTATATCCGTCCGACGCGCTGCGAGGCGATCCTGTTCTCCAATCCGGTGACACGCACCGGCGCCGGCTTCGCCGCGCCGAAAGGCAATCCCAAGGGGGTGAAGAGCGTCGCTGATGTTGCCGCTCACGCCGATGCGATCGTCGGCACCCAGAATGGCGCCGCCCAGGTCGAGGAGCTCGCCAAGGCAGGCGTGCCCGCCGACCGTGTCGTGCTCTTTGCCAATGCGACCGAAGCGCTGGCCGGTCTCAAGGCGGGACGCTGTGATATCATCTATTTCCCGGCGCTCGAGCTCAACGAGTTGCTCAAGACCGCCAATGATCCGAGCGTCGAGCGCGTAGAGGGCTTCAAGCAGATCATGGCCGCCAATGGCGAGCCTGACTATGGCTATGCGGGGCTCGGCCTGCGCAAGGCCGACACCGATCTCAAGGAGGCGCTCGACGCCGAGCTTGCCAAGCTCTTGAGCTCGGGCAAGCTGCTGGAGATCATCTCGCAATACGGTTACGGCAAGGAGGAGTTGCCGGACGGCGTGAAGACGGCCGAGCAGATCTGCAAGGCCTGAGAGGCTTTGGATCTCCATCAGCTTCTGGCGCTCGATGTGCTGCCGCAGCTCCTCAAAGGAGCTGCGGTCACGCTCAAGATCACACTGATCACCGCGATCCTGGCTTTCATCCTTTCTTTCGTTGTCGGTTTCCTGCGCCTCATGCGCAATCCGTGGGTGCGTCGCCTCACGACGACCTATGTCGAGATATTGCGCGGCACCTCGGCGATCGTGCAGCTCTATTATCTGTTCTTCATCCTGCCGGTCTTCGGCATCTCGCTGCCGCCCACCACCACCGCCGTCATCGGCCTTGGCCTCAATCTGTCTGCCTATGGTTCAGAGATAGTCCGCGCCGGCATCCTCGCCATCGCGCAGGGCCAGCATGAGGGAGCCGCAGCACTCGGGCTCAATCGGGTGCAGACCTACCGGCTCGTGATCCTGCCGCAGGCGCTGGTGGGGATGCTGCCGTCCTTCGGCAATCTGCTCATCGATCTCGTCAAGGCGACGTCTCTCGTCTCGCTCATCACCATCACCGAGCTCACTTTCTCCGGACGCCAGATGGTCGTCGCCACCGGCCACACGGTCGAAGTGTGGACCTGGGTGATGATCCTCTATTTCGCCATGGCCTATCCGCTAACCTGGGCGGTGCGCGCGGCCGAGCGCTACGCGGCGCGCTACCGGGAGGCATGATGTTCAGCTTCGAGTTCCTGATCCGCATCTTGCCCGCCCTCATGCGCGGCCTCTGGGTCACGGTTGAGGCGACCTTCGGCGGCTTCGCGCTGGCGCTTATCGTCGGGCTGCTTCTGGCGCTTGGCCGGCGCTCGGGCGTGAAGCCTCTAAGGTTGTTTTGCGACGGCTATGTCGCGCTGATGCGCTGCACGCCGCTTCTCGTTCAGCTCTATTTCGTATTCTACGTGCTGCCGTCCTACGGCATCCGCTTCCCCGCGCTTGCCACCGGCATCCTTTGTCTTGGCCTTCACGTCGGCGCCTATATCGCCGAGGTCTATCGCGCCGGCATTGACGGCGTGCCGGAAGGACAATGGGAAGCGGCGCGCGCTCTAGGCCTCAGGGCCTATCCGCTCTGGACAAAGATCGTCCTGCCGCAGGCCTTGCCGCCGATGATCCCGCCGCTCGGAAATTTCCTGATTGGCTTGTTCAAGGAGACGCCGCTTCTCGCCGCGATCACCGTCGTCGATCTCTTCGGTGCCGCCAACAACGTGGCCGGTCTCACCTATCACTACAACGAGCCCTATACGGCAGTCGCAGTGATCCTGCTCACCGTAAGCCTGATCGCGGCGCATTTCGTGCGCAAGCTCGAGCGCCGGTTCGGTCCGATACGCTAATTACCGCCGCCCGGGATCGATCCAGGTTTGCCACCGGAGTCGCGGCCCGGGACAATGACGCCGCCGGCGCCGGGCTTGCCGATATTGCCGAACAGCTGCTGCAGGATCGTCAGCTCGCGGCCCTTGGTGGGCGTGGTGCGTGAATTGATGTCGATGACCTTGCCATCCTCGAGACCGTACTGGCCGAGATTGGCGACCTGGTCATTCTGGTCGAAGCGGATGGCGATCACCTGGCGCTCGACTTCCGAGGGATTGAGGAAGGCTCTCTGTTCGGTAGTGCTCGATATGTAGTAGTAGCTGTCGCCCTGGTAGTTGACGCTGGCCGTCGTCGAGGGCGATCCCAATATGCCTTCGACTTCCGATTTGGGCATACCCTCATGCACCTGGGCGAAGGCACCCGGTTTGGCGAGATAGCCGCGATGGGCGATATTGGCGGAGCAGGCTGCGACGGCAAGGGCCATTGCGGCGGGGATCAGAAGGCGGCTTGAGGAGGCGAAGAAGCGGCGCATGTCTTTCCGGCAGCGTTCGAACAAAGGGTGATTTTCCCAGTATATACCGGGAATTACGTTGGAGCCGTTAACGATGATTTTGTCCCTTTTCAAGCGCAAGGCATCCCGCAATTCCGCCCAAGCGGTCTACGGGGCAATTGTGGCTGCGGCGCGGCATCCGACATTCTATGCCGAATGGGGTGTCCCCGACACAGTGGACGGCCGTTACGACATGATTGTCCTCCATACCGTACTGGTGCTCGACCGCCTGGCATCGGAGGGCGAGAAAGGCCAGGGCTTCAGCCAGGCGCTCACCGATGCGGTCTTCGCCGACATGGACCGCTCATTGCGCGAGATGGGGGTTGGCGACCTGTCGGTGGGCAAGAAGGTCCGCCGCATGGCCGAAGTCTTTTACGGCCGCGCCCAGGCCTATGCGCCATCCTTGCGCGACGATGATGCCAAGGCGCTGGCACTGGCGATCTATCGGAATGTCCATGCCGGGATGGGGTCAGAAGAAGGGGCGGGACGCCTTGCCGCCTATGCGCTGGACGTGCGGCGCCATTTGCATGCGGGCCTGACTGCGCCCATTTTGGCGGGACAGATAGATTTTCCGGATCCCTCGAAATGACACCGACACCCCCATTCGAATTCTCCCGTCCGCTCGATGTCACGCGCGTTCCACCGCAGGGCTCGACCGAAAGGATTTCGGCTGAGCCCGCCGAGTGTGCCGCCCTGGCGGCGCGATTCGGGCTGCCGGCGATCCATAATCTTGCAGCAGAACTCAAAGTCTCACGGTGGCGTGGCGAAGGGCTCAGGATCGAGGGTCGCTTCAGCGCCGATCTCGACCAGATCTGTGTCGTGAGCCTCGAAGCGTTTCGCTCGACGCTCAGCGACACTTTCGAGAGCTACTTTCTGCCGGCCGGCCGCAAGGCGGGGAAAGACGAGGCCGCAATCGAGGAAGGTGACGCCGAGCCCTTTGAGGATGGTGTGATCGATATGGGAGAGGCTGTGGCAGAAGCCATGGCTCTTGCCCTCGATCCCTATCCGAAGAAGCCGGGCATCTCTTTTGAGGATATCGTGGAGGATACCGACTCATCTCAGGAACAGAATCCTTTTGCGGGACTGAGCCAGCTCAAGAAAGGCAAGGGCTGACATGGCGAGCATGCCGATCTTTTCGGTTGTTTCGCCCTTGCCAGCGGCTATTGTCCGCCGGCCCATGCTACATTGTTTACCAAAACGAGAACCAGGGATCGCCGAGCGTTCATGACTGGCAAGATGACGATTGCTCTTGACGCCATGGGTGGCGACGCGGGACCGGAAATGGTCCTGCCGGGCGCCCAGCTTGCCAGCATCCGACACCCTGACCTGAAATTTCTCCTGTTCGGAAACCAGGCCAGGCTGCTGCCGCTTCTCGAGAAGCATCCCCGCCTGAGGGGTCGCAGCGAGGTGAGGCATTGCGAGATCGCGGTGGCGATGGAGGACAAGCCCAGCCAGGCCCTGCGGCGCGGCCGCGGCAAGAGCAGCATGTGGCTCGCCATCGAAGCAGTGAAGACGGGCGAGGCTCAGGGCGTGGTCTCGGCCGGCAATACCGGCGCGCTGATGGCCATGGCCCGCTTCGTGCTGAAGACCATTCCCGGTATCGGGCGCCCGGCGATCGCCGCCATCTGGCCAACCTTACGTGGCGAAAGCGTGGTTCTCGATGTTGGCGCCACGATTGGCGCGGATGCGCGCCAGCTCGTCGAGTTCGCGCTCATGGGCGAAGCCATGGTACGCTCGCTCATGGGGCTGGACCGTCCGACTGTCGGTCTCCTCAATATCGGAGTCGAGGAGGTCAAGGGATTGGAACAGGTGAAAGAGGCTGGCCGGCTGTTGCGCGACCTGGGCCTGCCGCTCGAATATAAGGGCTTCATCGAGGGCGATGACATTGGCAAGGGCACGGTCGATGTCGTGGTGACCGAAGGCTTCACCGGGAATATCGCCCTCAAGACGGCGGAAGGGACGGCCAAGCAGCTCTCGACCTATCTGCGGCTTGCCCTCAATCGCACCACGCTGTCGCGCATTGGTGCGCTTCTTGCAACGGGCGCCTTGCGACGTTGCGCGAGCGCATGGATCCGCGCAAGCACAATGGCGGTGTGTTCCTGGGACTGAACGGCATCGTGGTGAAGAGCCACGGCGGCACCGACGCCTTGGGCTTTGCGACGGCGGTCGATGTGGCGATCGAGATGATCCGCAACGGGTTGGTCGCCAAGATCGCGGCCGATGTCGCCGAAATGAACAAGCATATGAACGCGTCCGCGCCGCCCGCTGTGGTCGACGCGTAGGCATGCGAAGAAAAAGAGTTGTGAAAGATGGGATCTGGCGTACAGCGTCGTGCGGTGATCGAAGGAGTGGGCTCTTATCTTCCGGCCCGCATCATGAGCAATGCGGACCTGGCGCGCATGGTCGACACCAGCGACGAATGGATCGTCGAACGCACCGGCATCCGTGAAAGGCGCATCGCGGCCGATAACGAGACGACAGGCGATCTTGCGATCAATGCGGCGCGCGACGCACTCGTGCAGTCTGGCGTCAGCGCCGCCGAAGTGGATCTGATCATCGTCGCGACATCGACGCCCGACGACACATTCCCCGCAACTGCGGTCAAAGTGCAGGCAGCGCTTGGCATCGTGAAGGGCTCCGCCTTCGACGTGCAGGCTGTATGCTCAGGCTTCGTCTATGCGCTCACCGTCGCGGACAGCCTGTTGAAGGCGGGGCAGGGAAGCTGCGCTCTCGTCATCGGTGCGGAGACTTTTTCACGCATCCTCGATTGGACCGACCGCACCACTTGCGTGCTGTTCGGCGATGGCGCCGCGGCCGTGGTGATGCGCGCTGTCGATGGCAATGGCACGATGGCCGATCGCGGCATCCTGGCCGCGCGGCTCAGATCCGACGGCCGCTATCGCGACAAGCTCTATGTCGATGGTGGCGTGTCATCGACGATGACGGTCGGTCACTTGCGCATGGAAGGCCGCGAGGTGTTCAAGCATGCGGTGATCAATATCGCGAGCGTCATGGCGGAGACGATCAAGGACGCGGGGCTCGAGCCCAAGGACATCGACTGGTTCGTGCCGCATCAGGCCAATCGCCGTATCCTCGAGGGAACCGCCAAGAAGCTCGGCGTGACCGAAGACCGGGTCGTGATCACGCTCGAGAAGCACGGCAACACGTCGGCTGCATCCATTCCGCTTGCGCTCAACACCGCGGTGCAGGACGGGCGCATCAAGCGCGGCGATCTGGTGCTCATGGAAGCGATGGGCGGTGGCTTCACCTGGGGCGCCGCCCTCGTCCGTTGGTAAGACTTTCACCTAGATCACGATCAATTTCAGATCGTTACGATCTGAAAGTGATGAACGTGATCGAAGCCTTAAGTGGGCGCACGATCGGACGGAAAACCGGCCTCCACTTTTCCTGACCGTGCGCTGAACCTGTAAGCTATTGAGTTCACAATACTTTTCTGTTGACCAGAGGTGGCATCCATTTTACCCTTGCAATCGGGCAAGCAGGGGAAACAGATGGCTGGTAAGACACTCACGCGTGCCGACCTGAGCGAAGCCGTGCATCGCAATGTTGGCCTGTCGAGAACTGAGTCTGCCGATCTCGTCAAATCAGTTCTGGATATCATCACCGATACGCTGATTACCGGGGAAACCGTGAAGCTCTCCTCCTTCGGGACATTCATGGTGCGCAGCAAGACCGGACGCATCGGCCGTAATCCCAAGACGGGCGAGGAGGTGCCGATTACACCGCGGCGCGTCCTTGTCTTCCGACCAAGCCAGGTTATGAAGAATCAGATTAACGGTGTAGAAGGCGGTTCAGAGGATTAAGGCGGGCGCCAGACTACGAACTAGAGCGCTTCCCGGCCCCGGTTGGCGGACCTTGGCCATAGAAACGCTCCAGAATGAGGCAATTGGGCTTCTAACCCTTGGGGAAGTGATTCGGCCCTAGGGATAGGGGTTCTAAGGACGACGATGTTGGACAAGGCGCCAGAGGCATTTCGAACGATCAGCGAAGTGGCTGAGGAGCTTGATGTTCCCCAGCACGTCCTGCGTTTCTGGGAGACGCGCTTCGGCCAGATCAAGCCCATGAAGCGCGGCGGCGGCCGGCGCTTCTATCGCCCCAACGATGTCGATCTTCTCAAGGGTATCCGGGCCCTGCTTTACGGCGAAGGCTATACGATCCGCGGCGTCCAGCGCATCCTGCGCGAGGAGGGCGTCCAGCAGGTTGCGAGCATCGGCCGTGGTGAAACTGCCGCCCGCAAGCGCGATGCGCGCGATCTTGAGCTCGACGGCGTTCCGGCGCCCGGCCGGGCCCTCCAGGCTCCCCGAATCAAGCGCCAGGCACCGCCTCTGGGTTTGGCGCCCTTCGCCCGCGGCAGCGAACCGTCAGCCGTTCCTCCGCCTCCGGCCGCGCCCCGAATGAGCGAATCGCAGGTCCAGTCCTTGCGCCTGGCGCTCGCCGAACTGGGCGCTGCCCGCAAGCTGCTTGGCGCCGACGACCAGGGCGAATAAGGCTTTCGCTCCCCAAAGGGCGGTGTTATACCCGCGCCCGTCGGAGCGTAGCGCAGCCCGGTAGCGCACTTCTCTGGGGGGGAAGGGGTCGCAGGTTCGAATCCTGTCGCTCCGACCAGTCTTCCCGCTTTTCCCAGAGGCCTGAGACCAGGCTGGCGGAATCATTGCCGCCCCGGGGGCGGCCAGTTCACCTCTCGTCAAATCGTGTGATGGAACGCTGCGTTAGCTGTGGCGCGGCAGCCACACAATGGCATTAACATACTGTAATATCAGGAGTTAATTTGAAGGCACGCTGTGGCGGGCGTTAGATGCCGGCGATCGAAGGGGCATTTGCCACAGGGGTAAAACAATGACCAACAAGCTTAAAATTTCCGCGAGCGCTGCGGCACTCGCTTTGATTATCGGCGTGGGATCAGGCATGTCATCCGCGCGCGCCGCGGATGTCGTCGATCAAGGCTGCTCGCTCTCGGGCACTGTGGCGGCGGGCCTCCTCTATGACTGGCAGAATATTGATCCGGATGAGAGCAGCGAAGACTTCGACGTCGACTGGACGACGCCATTTGGCGAAGGTGCCGGCCTGGTTACCTGCGGCGGGTTCAATATCCAGGCCGACGTCGCCTACTACGCCCATTCGGGCGATCCCGATTTCTTTGATGAGGATGTCAATATCGACCAGACCAACACCCACATTGGCGGTGATCTGTTTTTCCGCGACCCGTCATCCTGGGCAGGCGGCGTGCAGGCGTCGTGGATCTCGCACGACATCGAGAGCAAGGATGTCGACTCTTTCCGTGTCGGCCTGTTCGGGGAGTTCTACCCGAGCGACATCTTCACGCTCGGCGCCTCGGTGCATTATTACAACTCCGATTGGCCGGATGAGCTCGATGGCAAGGACGAAGATGGTTTCGAGCTTGCCGCGTGGGGCAAGTTCTACGCGACGCCGGACTTCAGCCTGATGGCGCGCGGCGATGTTCTGCTGGCCAATATCGACTTCAACCACGAAAACGATGTTGACTGGGACGGCTTTGCGATCACGGGCGAGGGCGAGTATCTGGTCTGGGATCAGGGATTGTCGCTCTTTGCCGGGGCCCGCTATGCGGAGCGGACCTATGATGTGGACAATGACAATGACGACATCGATTTCGACGACTTCCAGGTCTATGGCGGCGTGAAGTTCTACTTCGGCCACGATGGCACGCTGCTCGAACGGCAGAGGACCGGGCCGGTCGACAACACCAGCGTATTCGACGAGAAGCTGCCGCAGTTCTTCGAGGACTGAAACTGACTTGAATTGGGGAAGCTGAGCGCGAGGGACCAGCCGAAAGGCTGGGCCCTTGCGGGCATGAGCGCTTCTAATTCTAGTTCGATCACGAATGGTAAGCTAACTAATCAGACCCGCCGCAATCCAGCGGGCCTTTTCGTTGGCAATTCATGTCGAAGCGGCGGAAGCCGTTCTGGGCAAGCGGCAGGTGGGGCTTGTCAAGGCTCGGCATTCCTGTTCCTCTTGTCTTTTCAGCAGCATAGGGAAAGTGATAGGGTGACCGCGAGCGACGGTTGCCCTCGTGGCTGGCGCCTTTTAAGACTGGATGCATGCCGCAGATAACTGACGTCAGAACCAAACGCTTTCGGATCAGCCCGATCAGCCCGGACAAGGTGAGCGACGCATGGATCAGGTGGACCAGCGATCCGGTCCTCATGGCCCAGATGAATGCGCGCGTCATCAAGGTTACGCGCGCCGATCTGCAGCGTTATGTCGCCGCCGCGTGGAAGACCAAGCGCATGATCCTGGGCATCTATACGCTCACCGACGGCGATCACATCGGCCTCTATGAGGCGGCCATCGATCCGCGCAATGCCAATGTCACTTTTGACACGCTCGTCGACCAGCAAAAATATATCCTGCCGAATGTGCTTTCTGAGACCGACCCGGCTTTGCTGGAGTTCCTCGGCAAGCAGCTTCGTCTCGAAAAGGCAGTGGCGCAGATTGTCGAAACCAATGCACCGCTGATCCGCCACTACGAGGGCACAGGCTGGGTGAAAGAAGGGGTGCTGCGGCAGGAAGTAGAGGCCGTTGCGGGCGGGCGGCGTCTCGACATGGTGCAATTCGGAAGGCTGCTCGACAGCAACCCCGCCGCGAGTGCGGCCTGAAATGGCGAACCTTCCGCCGGCCACCTTCGTGATCGAGAGCGAGGACTTTATCATCCGTCCGATGCTGCCGGGCGATGCGAGCGAGAAGCTCGGACCCTGGATCGAGGACGAGAATTCCGCCGCGATGCTGAACACGCACCGCCGCAATTGGGATATTGCTCAGCAGGCAGAGCTTTTTTCCCGCCACGAGGCCGAGCCGAGGCGGCGTATTCTGGGTATATTTCCGAAGCGGGCGAAGGACCCGATCGGGCTGTTCATCGTGAAGGTAACGCCAAAGCAGGGGGTCTTCCTGTTATCCCATCTGATCGGTGACAAGGACTGGCGCGGCAAGGATACGACCTTCCAAACGTCCGAAGCCGTCTACGATTATTTCTTCAATACGCTGGGCTATGCGAAGGCCAAGGCCAATGTCCGCCCCGAAAACAAGCCGATGCTGTGGCTTATCTATACCTATGTGTGGCGCAAGGAAGCGCATCTCATCAAGCATCTGCGCCTGGCCGACTCGGGCAAGAGATCCGATCTCCTGACATTCGCCATACTGGCTGAGGAGTGGCGCAACCGGGCCGACAAGTTTCGATCGAAGCCGCGGAACGGCGAGGCAGCTGCCTCGGGCGCACCGGTGGGCGCGGCCGCCAACGCGGCCGGAAGCCGGTAGGGGGCGCTCGAAATGGCCAGCTTGCCACCGCCTTCATTCGTCATCGAGAGTGAAAACTTCACGCTCCGCCCGATGGTGCGCGATGATGCATCGCCCGCCCTCGAAACCTGGACCGAGGACGAAATCATCATCGAAATGCTCAATGCCTACCGCAAGCGCTGGTCGGTTGCCGAGCAGGTCGCTTATTTCGCCAGCTATGAGGGCAGGCCGACGCGATATCTGCTGGGAATTTTTCCGAAGGGCAAGAGCGAGCCGATTGGATTCTTCATCATCAAGCTTCGTCAGGACGATGCGATAATGCTGGTCACCCATGTGCTCGGCAACAAGGAGTGGCGGGGCACCGGTGCCTCGCGCGAAGCATCGATTGCAATGTTCGACTATTTTTTCAATACGCTTTCCTACGCCAAAGCCAAGTGCAACGTGCGGCCGGTCAACAAGGCCATGCAGTGGCTTTTGTTCAATGGCGGCTGGCGCATCGAGGCGCGGCTGCACCAGCACCTGCGCGAGAAGACGACAGGCGCGCGGGCGGATGTGATTGTCTTCGGGATCCTGGCCGATGAGTGGCGGGCAAAGCGCGACTCCGCCAGGACCGTGCCGAGGCGCAGCCGTGCCCGTGCCCGTGCCGCTGCCGTCGGGCGGCCGTGAAGGCCTCGCACCTCCATACGGCGTCTGATCGACGGGACCGTTTCGCCGGCCTCGATCCCAAGGTGTGGCTCGACAAATCTCTGCTGCGGACCTGGGTCATCGCCGAGCCGGGCCTGATCATCAAGCTCCTTCGTGATCCACGCGCCGTCATCCTCAGCATCGACGACATGCTGGATGCGCTCGAGAGCGCTTACGGGGTCGAATTTCCCAATGTGAGGTTTGCCGCCCGCCATCTTCCGCTCTTTCTCGAGGGCGACCGCCACGCCGAGCGACGGCGGAGTTTCTCGCGCTATCTCGCCGGCAGGCTGGCTGAATTGGACCAACGACTGCCTGACTTGGTTCAACGTCATTGCAGGCCTCTTCGCGACAAGCGGCCAGTCGAGCTCGTCAGCGAGGTCACAGGCCCTCTCGTGCGCGACATCAACGCCGTGTTCGTCGGACGCCCCTTGCCGGATGCGATCGACAGGCTCGATCTCCTGGATCTTTTCGCCCTGAACAAGAGCCTCACGCGTTTCAAGGATCTCGATCGCCGGGTGCGCGAGGCGAAGGATTTCCTCGGCGCTGATGACGACGATGAGATTTCGCTCGGCAACCGCTTCACCGCCTTGGCCATGGGTTTTGAGACGCTGATGACCATGTTGACCGAAGGGCTGCATGCAGCCTTCAGGGAAAGCGCCAGCACCGGGCAACCTGCCGTCCTGCCGGCTCATCCGATCGAAACGGGCGTTCCCATCAGCTACCGAAGGGCGGCGACCAACCTTGAGGTCGGTAACTGTGAATTCAAGGCGGGCGATCTGCTGCGCCTGCAATTGCAGGCCTTGGGTTATATATCGAACGAAGCCGACAGGACCTGGATATTCGGCGCCGGCGCGCATTCCTGCATAGGCAAGCAGGCATCCTTGAAAATATGGGCGGAGCTCAAGCAGGCATTCGACGGGTTGCAGGTGCGAGGCCGGGTGCGATCCTACGACCCCGTCTCTTCGCATTATTTGCTTCGCTACAATGTCATTCATGTCGAGGTGGAATAGATGAAGCGGGACGAAGCGAAGCTGATGCTTCTGGACGTGCTCCTGGGGATGGATCTGATCACGCCCGAGGAGAAAGGGGCTGCCTTGCAGTCCGAGGCGAAGGATATCCAGTTGGGCGAGCTTGGCATCGACAGCATGGCCGTCGTCGACCTGTGCATGGGAGTCGAGGAAAAGACCGGCCGCGAGCTGCGCGTCGAGGAGATCATCGACAACCCGACGATTGACCAGCTGGCAGGTCATCTTGCCGCCCAGGCAGCTTGATATCGGCAGCATATCAAAGGGTTAGGACTGTAAGCGCTGGCTGATTGACGTGATTGAGTTCATCCAACCCATGCCTTATGACCGCCGTCCATGAGATCGTATCAGCTCCATTCGGCGCCTGACCGACACGCGCTCTTCGCAGGGCTGCCGGCGCGCGTCTGGCTCGAGCAGGAACTGCTCAGAACCTGGGTGGTGGCCGATCCGGCATTGATCGTGCAGCTTCTGCGCAGCCCATCGACGGCGATCTCCGACATGGATGACGTGCTGGATGTCGTGCGGGCGAAGCATCGCATCGAACTCCCCAATGTCGACTGGGCCTGCGGCGTCCTTCCGGTCATGGTGCGCGAAGACATTCATCCCGAGATACGCAAACGTTTCGCGACCTTCCTTGCTGGCCGTCTCAACGAGCTCGATGCCCAGTTGCCGGAGATCGTCAAGTCATGCCTTGCCCCGCTTGGCCGCAAGGGGCGTTTCGACATGGTCGCGCAAGTGCTCAATCCGCTGATGCGTCGGGTTTTCTCGATCTTCCTCAAATCCGAGATGCCGGCCGACTTCCTCACCATCCATGTGACCGAAATTCTTTCATTCAAGGCGACGGTGTCGCATTTGCGCAATCTCGATGAGCGCATCGGACGCACGCTTTCTCGCCTGCGTGCAACCAGCGCCGATGAGGACGAGGTCGGCTGGAAATTCATCTGTCTTGTCTTCGGACTGGATTCGGTGTCGATGATGCTGACCGAGAGCCTGGTCATGGCGCTACGCGGCAGCGACGCAAACCGGCCGGCGCGATTGCCGGATTTCCCGCTCGAAACCGGCGTTCCCGTGTCGCACAGAAGGGCGAAGAGCGATTTCAGCATCGGAGAGCACAGCTTCGCCAGGGGCGATCTGATCCGCCTGCAGATGCAGTCGCTGAGCTATTCCGACAGAGCCGAAAATCACAAGTTCATTTTCGGAGCGGGCGCGCATTCGTGTCTCGGAAAGCAGGTGTCGTTGCGCATCTTCGAGGCCGTCAAGCACGAATTCGACGGGCTCGCCATCAGGGGACGGATCGTCGACCATCAGATCACGCCGTCTCACTACATCATCTATCACAAGTCGGTTCACATCGAGGTATTCTGATGAAGGCGGATGAGGCGAAGGCGTTTATCCTGGATGTCCTGAAGAGCCTGAAGCTCGTCGATGAAGAGACGGCAAGACTTGTCGCCGACGACAAGCAGGACATCGAACTGGGCGCGCTCGGCATAGACAGTGTAGCGGTCGTCGATCTGTGCGTCGGGCTCGAGGAACATGTCGGGCGCGAGGTGACGATCGAAGAGCTGGTGGAGAACCCGACCATCAG
>Ga0070667_100003221_pt1 | contig 13980 bp, 11 predicted proteins | sample KBSS33metaG_FD_64659 | JGI IMG/M metagenome (GOLD analysis project Ga0070667, IMG submission 64659) | Switchgrass rhizosphere microbial communities from Kellogg Biological Station, Michigan, USA - KBS S3-3 metaG | ecosystem: Host-associated > Plants > Roots > Rhizosphere > Soil ...
TTTCTCCTGCATTGGAAAAACGGCGGACAGAATGTTAACCTCACCAGCCTGCAAAATGATTTTGGACAGACCAGTGCCGACTTCGACCAGATCGTCATCAACCCGCAAAACCAGCAACCCATGCCGCTCGGCGTGTACAGGATCAGCCAGGTGGGCTATAGCGCACAGCAATTTGTCGTGAATTCCGGATATTTCAAACTGCGCGAAATCGGGCTATACTATTCTTTCAATACAACGGGCAGCAGTCTGGTTAAAGCACTTCAGCTGGGTGTTTCCATGACAAATTTCTTTGTGTGGACCAGCTATCCTTCCTATGATCCGGAAGTTTCCAATTTCGGTACCGGCTTCAACACCAATATCGATGTGGATCCTTACCCGGCTACCAAACGTGCGGATTTCCATTTATCCATAACATTTTAAAGACCAAGAAATACAGATCATGAAACATATTATCATTCAAAGCCTCCTTGTTGCAACCGGAATAACGGCGCTGGTCTCCTGCCAGAAAGATTACGGAAATCTGAACAGCCCGACGGCCGAAAACTTTTTAACGAACGCATCCGCAAATGATTTGAACAATCTGGTGACCGGTACGGAATCCGGACTGCGTAATAATATTGCGCTATACCTGGATGATGTGGGATCCATCGGAAGAGAAATTTACCGCTTCTCTCCTGCCGAACCTCGTTACGTAACGGATCTTTTGGGATCAGCCGATGCTACGCTTACAAACAGTAATTTTTATATTACCAATCCCTGGGCCTCACGTTACCGTGCCATAAAAAACTGCAACCTCCTGATCCAGGCTGCCGCCAATTCAACGCATATTGATGCGGCGCAAAAATCAGCCTATATCGGTTTTGCACAGACCATCAAGGCCTACCAGCTGCTGATGAACCTGAACCTAACGGATACGAACGGCATTCGTCTGGACGTGGCTGATGCGGATAACCTGGGCCAGATTTATTCCTTTCCCCAGGCCTTTGACAGCATTCAACTCTACCTCGACCAGGGTAAGGCAGCATTAAATTCCGGAACGGTCACCTTCCCGCTTTCCAGTGGCTTTAATGGTTTCAGCGATGCAGCCGGGCTTATACAATTTAACCGCGCGCTGGCCGCAAGGGTTTCCGTTTACCGGCAGGACTGGGCCGGTGCGCTCACCGCACTGGGTGAATCATTTTATGGTTTGAACAGGGATTTATACCTGGGTGTATATAATGTATTCGGAACAGGATCCGGCGATCAGACCAATCCGGCTTTTATTCCGCAAAATCAGACCGGAGAGGTAAGAGTCGCCAATCCTTCCTATGCGCAGGATATTCTCCCCGGTGATGACCGGATTTCAAAAGCGACCCTGAGGACATCGGTGGCATCGTCAGCAGGACTGAGCAGCGACCGGGATGTGTGGGTGTATACGTCCAACACAGCTTCCATTGCCATGATTCGCAATGAAGAACTGATCCTTATTTATGCGGAAGCCAATATTCAGCTGAACCAGTTTACCGAAGCGGTGAAAGCGCTCGATGTGATCCGTCAGAAACATAATCTGGCGCCATATTCCGGCGCGCTGACCCAATCCGCGCTGATAAACGAAATGTTATATGAAAGAAGATACTCCCTGTTTTACGAAGGCCACCGCTGGATTGATGTAAGGCGTTATAACATGTTAAACACCCTGCCGCTGGACCGTCCCGACGATAATATATGGGGCCAGTTTCCATTGCCGGTTTCAGAACCTGCAAACTAAATCTGTTTTCAGGCAATTCGCCTGTCCGTTAATCATTAAACCGAGTCTTAAGTCCGGGCTGCTCCGATAAGGAGCAGCCCTTTTTCCTGTGACCGTTGACTAAAACCTGCGGTTAATGCAGGACGAGGATCACTCCTGACTATTTTTCTAAAACATATCCGGCACTGTTTTGTTCCGGTAAAAAATCTGCGAGAAATTATATTTAAAAGAAAACTGTAGTTTGACGTCATTCGCTGTGTAGCTGCCGTCAAAATTTTCACGGCTGCCATATTCGAGTTCGGCAGCTGCCAGGAAATTCTTAAACGGTGTGGTGACGAGATTCACGATGGCATACTGCCCTGCCTTATAGGCCGTCGGTTTTGCCAGCGGCGTATTGGTGATATGACAGCTCGAGTATCCAATCGCCGTGCTGAGCGTGGATGACCAGTTATGGTCCAGGAAAGCCACCAGACCGGAAACCGGGAGCGCCTTACCTGTCAGTGGTGTGCGGGCATTCCCGGGATTGGCTTCAACTCCTACATCCACCGGTGCGTCGTTCATGTAGTTTTCTACTCCCTGGCCGTATACAAATGATCCCCTGAATACATCCATCTTGGTCAGGTTGATTACCGCACTCAGGTGAAGGCCCCAGCCCACCACACTGCCACTGATATCATAAATGCCGGATTTATTTTGATCTACCCACTGAATAGAGCGGAGCATACCGGCGAGCTGGACATGCCCCCATTTCCCTGATTTTTTATAATGGGCGGAGAAATCGGGGAATGGAAAACGGGACGACACGCTGTCCAGTTCTATCCTTCCCTGGTAGGGCCCGGCGTCTGCACTGGCGCCCGGTCTTTCCAATGCTACGAACACTTCATTATCACCCTGCATCGGCGCATACCGGATTTGAATATTACGGAAGAACACCATTCCCGTAGGACCCCAGTATTCCATCGTATTGGGAAACACGTCCCCGTCCATGAACGGCGTGTTGGCCTGACCCACGAGCCATCTTCCTACTTCTCCATAGGCATTTCTTACCCTCATGGTAGTCTGGCCTTCATCCACGCCAACACCAAAAAGGTCAAAATCAAACACGGCGGTCATTTCGCCCATGGGAGTGGGTATAAAACCCTTAACCCCGAAACGGGTTTGCCGGACGCTGAAATATGTATTGCCGTTTGAACCGAATTCATTTTTCGAGGTCGGCAGTTTGGTCACACGCAACGCATCAAACCAGGCCGGGTTGATCTGGTCGAAATTGTATCCGATATCCGTCATCGCGAATCCGTAGATTTCAAGGCTCTTAGTTTTGGTACTGTCCTGCGCAGTGGCAGTCGCCATCCATCCGATGGTCATCGTAAGAAGCAGCAGTTTGATTTTCATAAAAGGAGTTTTTACTGGTTATTGTTTCTGACCGGTCATGGCGGCAGGATCAAGTAATTTCTGGATCTGGTCTTCGGTAAGCAGGTGTTGTTCACGGATCAGCTCAAGAATTCCCTTTCCGGTTTTCAGTGATTCCTTGGCGAGCTCCGTCGTTTTCTCATAACCCAATACAGGATTCAACGCGGTAACAATTCCGATGCTTCTGTCGATATAGCGTTTCAGCACTTCCTGGTTAGCGGTAATGCCGTCAATACATTGTTTGCGGAAAAGCGGAAGGGATTTGAAAAGCAGTCCCTGGGATTCCATCATCGCAATCGCTTCCACGGGCTCAAATGCGTTGAGCTGCAGAAGACCCGCGTGTGCCGCCATGGTAACCGTAAGATCATTGCCGATCACCTTGAAACAAATTTCATTCATCAGCTCGGGCATCACCGGATTTACCTTTCCCGGCATGATGGAAGACCCGGGCTGCAGCGCGGGAAGATTGATTTCAAAAATCCCGGTGCGCGGTCCGGATGCGAGGAAAATCAGGTCACTACTTATTTTGGACAAAGCAATTGCAAAACTTTTCAGTGCGGAGGAATAAATAACAAATCCCTGCTGGCTGCTGGTGGCGGCTATGAGGTCCTTGCTCATGACGATCGGAAAGCCGGTAATCTTTGCCAGCTGCACGGCGCATTTTTCTGCATATCCCGGCGTGGCGGTTATGCCCGTACCGATTGCCGTGGCGCCCATATTTTGTTCGCAAAGGAAGAATTCTGATTTCTTAAGAGCCGAAATTTCGGCATCAAGCTGGTTGCCGAAAGCATGAAACTCCTGACCGAGCGTCATGGGCACGGCATCCTGTCCTTCGGTGCGGCCCATCTTGAGCATCTTGGCAAACTCGTCTCCCTTCTTATGAAAAGATGCCGAAACGGCTTCTGCTTCTTTTACGAGTTTTTGATTATGCAGCAGCAGGGCAACTTTGATCGCGGTCGGATACACGTCATTGGTAGACTGGCCCATGTTAAGGTCATCATGCGGTTCTATAAATTGATATTCGCCCTTTTTATGACCGCTCATCTCAAGCGCAATATTGGCCAGTACTTCATTGGCATTCATGTTGGCCGAAGTACCCGCACCGCCCTGGTAGAGATCGACAATAAACTGATCGTGGTATTTTCCGGCGATGACGGCATTGCAGGCTTTTTCAATGGCCGCAAGCTTCTCTTTACTTAGGCCTCCTGTTTCAGCATTAGCTCTTGCCGCAGCCAGTTTGACCATTGCATAAGCCCTCACATAATCCGGGAAAAAATTGGTCTTCATACTGCTGACCTGAAAGTTCTCCAGCGCCCTGGCTGTCTGGACGCCATAGTAGGCATCATTGGGGATTTGCTTTTCCCCCAACAGATCCTTTTCGGTACGCGTCTGCGCATAGCTGCCTGTCGCTATCATCACTCCCGAAACCACACAACATATCATTCTTAGTTTTTTCATTTTTATTTATTTAAAGTAATACAGATTGTAAAATTAATCCCGCTATCACCGCCGCGGTCGTCGTCACCAGTCCGGGTAACATGAAACTGTGATTCAAAACATATTTTCCAATGCGCGTTGTTCCGGTGCGGTCAAACTGGATGGCGGTAAGAAGGGTCGGGTATCCCGGAATAAAAAAATGGCCGTTGGTGGCCGGGAAAATGCCAATCAGGTAAGCAGGGGCCATACCCAAAGTCAAACCCAATGGCATCAGGGCCTTGGTGGTAGCCGCCTGACTGAAAAGTAAAATACTCAGTGCAAACAAAGCGACCGCAAAGAGCCAGGGATAACTGGTGACGATATCGCCCAGTGTATGTTCGATTGCCACGGCATTGTGATCCATGAAGGTACTACTCATCCACACGACGCCGAAAACGGCAATGGCAGCCTGCCCGCCGGAGGCGAAAAGACTGGCCTTGGTAACCTGCGCCGACGTCGTGTTGGCCAGGAGTATGATAAATCCGGTCGCAGCCAGCATGATGATCATGATCATCGAAGGCACCTGAATGCGGCCGGATGCATTGACAGCAAACCCCGGGACAAATCCTTCTTTTCCTGAAAATTCTGGAAGCAGTGAAGGAAAAGACCCCACCAACACTACAGCGAGAACGGCCACTCCAAATATGATAACTGAACGGACGGCACCTGATCGAACGGGTGTCGCAGATGCATGTGTCTCTTCCGGATCGAGATTTTTTACAAAGGCCGGATCCTTCATGCGCTCCAGAAATTCAGGATCCTGGTTTAGTTCCTTTCCTCTCTTCAACACAAAAAGTATCCCGACGATCACGCCGATCAGCGTGGATGGAATGCACACGAGGAGTATGTCTGCCAGTTTAATACCATGGCCCGTCAGTACGGAAAGCAGGGCAGCTGTTGCTGCCGATACAGGACTTGCCGTAATAGCCATGTGGGCTGCGGTCACGCTCATGCTCAGTGCACGTTCCGGTCTGATCCTCTTCTTGATGGCTACTTCAGCCACAATCGGCATGATGGAATAAGAAATATGCGCGGTACCGGAAAAGAGTACAAAGAAATAAGTAACCAGCGGTCCGAGTATGGTGATTTTTTCAGGACGGCTGCGAAGCAGCTTGCCGGCAATGCCCACTAACCAGTCCATTCCTCCCGCAGCCTGCAGCGCGGCCGCGGCAGTAACCACGCTGAGGATGATCAGCATTACTTCGAGTGGCGGGTCGGACGGCTCCATCCTGAACAGAAAGATCAGCACAAGCAGCCCGATCATACCCATAACACCCAGACCGATACCCGATATACGGGCACCAATAAAAATGCAGATGAGCACAATGGCCAGTTGAACAAGTATCATGTAAACAAATTTCTACAGGAAGTCAGTCGCGGGCTTTCATGTAAATCATAGCCAGGTCATTCCGGTAAATCCGGAAAGCCACGAAACCGAAGAATTGCATTTTTCTATACCTTGTCATACAACGAATCTGCTGTTATGTTGACGTAGCCAACGAGAAAATAAAGCAATTAGCTGAATAAAAATAGTATTTTTTGGGAGGCTCACTGATCTGGCCTGATTATTCGGGATAAGTTAACCGTAAAACCTGGTAATGTGACGAGCGACCTGATAAAAAAGATTCAACTTGCTGCAAATAAGTCCGTGCAATCATCCTTCCGACATAAATTAGGAATAACGCTGGCCTCACTTTTCTTATCGCTGACGGGCCTCGGTCAGGAAATAAGGGACAGTCTTCCGGATGGTACAGAAGGTGAAATATTTACATTCCCCGCAAATGATACCGTCAAACAATCGTGGAATGAAAAAAGGTGGAGACTCTTTAAGGGTCGCAGAACCACTTTCAAACTGGGCGCGGCATTCCTATATGAGTATGCTGCTTTCTTCCAGGACCAGAATGCTAAAGCGCAAATGGATTCGCTGGGCACCCCTGTCAAAGACCAGTTTAAAGTCAGGGATTTTCGGGTCCTTGTAAGCGGCGAGTTTAAAACCAAACGGTTTATTTCATGGCGCGCAGGTATCATGTACGACGGGGCTTCCGATTCCTGGCTCGTCCGTGAAACCGGTTTCATGGTGGGCGTACCGGAAATCAACAGCATGTTTTTTGTCGGCCGCACCAAGGAAGGTTTTTCCATGAGCAAGGTGATGAATGGCTATGCAGGTTGGGCCCTCGAACGGCAGATGGCGATCGACGTGATACCGATTCTGGCGGACGGGTTGAAATGGATGGCATATCTTCCCAAATCCAGGCTCTTCTGGAATCTTGGCGTATATACCGACTGGCTGTCCAAGGGTCAGTCATTTTCCACTTATTCAAGCCAGGTTGATGTCCGCGCGGGATGGCTTCCGGTATTTTCACAGCAAAACAACAAAGTATTGCACCTCGGTTTCAACTACCGTTATGGCAAAGTAGCCGGCGACCAGATCCAGCTTCGTTCAAAACCCGAGGCCAACCCCGCTCCTTATTTTATTACCACGGGAAATTTCACGACAGATCACTCCAACCATTACGGCTATGAAATCTACTACCAGACCGGCCGATGGATGATGGGCTCAGAATATTACTGGCACCATTTCAATTCTGCCTCCGAAAACAATCCACTCTTTCACGGTGGAGAAATTATGCTCAGTTATATTTTTACGGGTGAATCAAGAAAATACAGTACCAGCACGTCCATCTTCGGTTTTGTACCCGTGAAAAAATCAGTATTTAAAGGAGGGCTGGGAGAAATAGAAGGGCTTTTGCGGTTTACCATGTTTGACCTGAACGGAGGCAATATCCAGGGCGGTAAGTTCTGGAGATTCACGCCCATGCTGAACTGGTATCTTTCACCGGAGCTGAGGTTCGAGCTTGCGTATGGCTACGGGGTTCTTGACAGATTCGGGTTGAAGGGTACTACACAGTTTTTTCAGTCACGCATTCAGATTGCCATTCTCTGACAGCGGCTTTGGAAATAATTTTACGGTTAAATACTCTGCTTTAGCGCAAATTGGCTAAATTATACATGCTCAGTCAGGTTAAAAGTGCTTTATAACTATATGGACGTGATAGAATCAGATTTTCCCACTGTGGTGAAACTGAATGCCGGGCTTCTCCGCCTTGTTGAATCGATATAGCACTGACCTTCTGTGAATCTGCCGGAATTTACTTCTTGTTAAAAACTAAAATTGATATATGAAAAAGTTTCTCTTCGTGTTTTTGCTGGGTAGTTATTTCACTCATGGCTTTGCCCAGGACAACAGCAAGCTGCCTCGCGTGAAAATTCTTGCAACGGGAGGCACCATTGCCGGTGCAGGTGTTTCGGCAGACCGGGCCGGATACAAAGCCGGCGCCCTGCCGATTGATGAATTGCTCAGTGCGGTTCCACAAATCCATAAAATCGCGCGCGTAACCGGCGAACAGATCGCTTCTGTCGGCAGCCAGGACATCACCCTGGCCATCTGGGAAAAACTGGCCGTACGTATAAACGAAATTTTTGCAAAAAATGAAGCCGATGCGGTGGTGATAACCCATGGCACCGACACGCAGGAAGAGACCTCCTATTTCCTCGACCTGACCGTTCACTATAAGAATGCGGTGGTCATCACGGGTTCCATGCGTCCTGCCACAGGTATCAGTGCAGATGGTCCGAAAAACTTATATGATGCCGTAACCGTAGCAGCAAACCCGGCCAGTGCAGGCCGGGGCGTGCTGGTTTGCTTCAATGAAAGCATTTACGACGGACGGGACGTAACAAAAGTGAGCACCACCAAACTCAATGCCTTTGCCTCCCCCAATACCGGCCCGCTCGGCCAGGTCTATGACGGTAAAGTGGAATACTATTCCACTTCTATCCGCGAAGTCAATGTGAATTCACCTTTTAGCGTAAAACTCGACACTAAGCTTCCCAGGGTGGATATCGTGTACATGTATGCCGACGCACCTTCTAACCTCATCAACTGCGCTGTGAGCGACGGCAGCAAAGGACTCGTAATCGCCGGCGTAGGTAACGGAAATTTCAATAAAACCTTCACCGACGCCATCGCCGCCGCCGTTAAAAAAGGGGTGATCGTATGCCGCGCTTCCCGCAGCGTGAGTGGTCGTGTGGTGCTCGAAGATGAGATCAACGACAAGGAACTGGGTACGATCGTCAGCGATGACCTTAATCCGCAAAAAGCACGCGTACTGCTTATGCTGGGTCTGATGAATACGACCGACAAAGCAAAGCTTCAGGAATATTTTTTCAAATACTAAATGAACCGGCCAAATGCTTTGGGACGTCTGAAAAATTATCTCCCGATTTCAACCTGGTTGCCGGCGTATAAAAAGTCATTTGTACGCTGGGACCTGGTTGCAGGTATAACGCTGGCATCATTCGTCCTGCCCGAATCAATGGCTTATGCAACGCTGGCAGGTGTGCCTACTTATTTTGGCATCTATTGCTGCATTGCGGGCGGATTGTTATTTGCCCTGTTCACCACATCAGGCCAGGTAGCCGTCGGCCCAACATCTTCCATCTCCCTGATGATCGGTGCCACGGTCGCGGGGCTCTCGGGTGGCGATCCTGCCCGATGGGCTGCGATAGCCGGATTAACTGCGCTGGCCGTTGCGGCCATCTGCTTCATTGCCTACATCTTCAGGCTCAGCTCCATCGTAAATTTTATCAGCGACAGCATACTGCTTGGTTTCAAAGCGGGTGCCGCCCTGTCCATCATGGCAACACAGTTGCCCAAGATATTCGGCGTGGAAGGCGGCGGCAGTAATTTTTTTACGAGGATCCGGACCTTGCTGGAACATATCCCTCAAACAAATACAACGGTACTGATTTTTGGCCTTGTCGCCATGCTGATCCTGATTGCGGGAGATTTCTTTTTAAAAGGCAAGCCGGTTTCGCTATTCGTCGTTATAGGTTCCATCCTCGTCATGTCCTATTCCGGCTTAGCCGCAGCGGGTGTACATATCACCGGCCTCATACCCGAAGGGTTGCCCTCGCTCAGCAGGCCTTCCCTCCGCTTCAGGGATGTGGATGGCGTGCTGCCCCTTGCCTTTGCCTGTTTTCTGATGGGTTATATTGAAACGATATCCGCTGCGCGGACCTTTGCCATTAAAAATAATTATACGATCAATCCCCAACAGGAACTGCTTTCCATGGGCGCGGCCAATTTCGCGACCGCATTCACCAGCGCCTACGTAGTAGCGGGCGGCCTCTCACAGTCAACCGTAAACGATAAATCCGGAGCGAAAACGCCCCTGTCGCTCATCATCTGTTCAGCCGCCCTTTGCATTATCCTGCTCTTTTTCACAGGACTTTTAAAAAACCTGCCCGAAGTGGTGCTGGCCGTCATCGTTATTCACGCTGTATCGGGTCTGATCAAGATAAAGGAACTGAAAAGAATACGCGAACTCAACAGGATGGAATTTAATGTTGCCCTCATCGCCATCGGAGGCGTCCTGGTATTTGGCATCCTTAAAGGTGTGATGATCTCGGTTATCATGTCGCTGATCCTCCTGATCCGTCGCACCGCCAATCCAGAAGTGGCTGTTTTGGGAAGAATCGGAGACAGCCCCCATTTTTCGGACCGCGTCCGCCATCCCGACAATATCCTCAGCCCCGGTATTGTTATTTTAAGAATAGAATCTTCCATCCTTTATTTTAACGCGGATTCCATTCTTGAAAAGATCAATAAATCCCTGTCGGAAAATGCGCCGGCAAAGCTCCTGGTCCTCGACCTTTCCGCTTCTCCTTATGTGGACGTTTCCGGTTCAAAAATGCTCCTGCAGCTCGCAAGGGAAATACATAAATCCGGAATAAAGATCCGTCTCATTGCTGCACTTTCAGGTGTACGCGAAATCCTGAGAAAACAGGGACTGGAAGAATATACGGGTCCGATCAGCCGCGCCGATACCATTGCAGAAGCGGTGACTGCTTTTCAGCGCGTATAAATGATTCATGTCAATCAAATTCAAATTCATCCTCAGCAAATGATAAAAAGCAACGATCAGCAATACCTTACTCAGGGCCGGTCGATGGCCGATGAAATACGTGACTCCCATAAGGCTCTTAAAGATTTATGGGAAGGCATCAGCCTGTTTTCAACGATAAAAAATTGCGTCACCGTATATGGCTCTGCCCGGTTTAAGGAAGGTCACCCATATTACGAACTGGCCCGAAGCATGGGAAAAGCATTGGCTGAAAACGGTTTTTCCGTCATGACCGGCGGTGGTCCCGGCGTGATGGAAGCAGCCAACCGGGGCGCAAAAGAAGGCGGTGGCCTCTCCTATGGATGCAATATCAAACTCCCTTTTGAACAGCATCTTAATCCATATACAGATTCCCAGGCCGAGTTTGATTTCTTTTTTACCAGGAAAGTGATACTAAGGAAAAATTCGGTGGCTTTCGTATTAATGCCCGGCGGATTCGGTACCATGGATGAAATCTTTGAAGTCTTAACCCTTTTACAAACCGGCAAACTGCCTCCGCGACCCGTGGTTTGCATGGGAAAGAATTACTGGTCGCACATGCAGCGATTTTTGAGGGAGACCATGCTCGAAGAAGGTACTATTTCGCCTGAAGACCTGAATCTCGCTTTTCTGACCGACAACCCCGCAGAAGGGGTAAATTACATCATGAAGAAATTGGCAGCGCCCTCTCCCCTTCAAGAAGAGATCCCCGACCCGTCCTGAAATAAAGTAAACTACAAAGACCAACTTATAAACCAGTTTTATGAAATCAAAAGTCAGTGAAAAATTATCGGAAGTTCATGAACTATCCAGAAAAGAGCTTATTCAGCGCGCAAAGGAATTCTCTAAGCAGTTCCGTATCAAAGACGGAAAGGATTTCAAGCTGAAGGACTACAGTCCCAAAGAGGACGGGGGTATGGGATCGGAAGATAAAACGCTGGCAAAAGCAACCCTGCAAATGGGCGTGGATGCACTCTCCGCTATGCAGGAAGTGCTGTATGCCCAGGATAAATGGGCGGTACTCCTCATTTTCCAGGCTATGGATGCCGCGGGCAAGGACGGAGCGATCAGGCACGTCATGTCCGGCGTTAATCCGCAGGGTTGCCAGGTCACTTCATACAAAGCGCCTTCCGCAGAAGAGCTGGATCATGACTACCTCTGGCGCTGCATGAAAAATCTGCCTGAGCGGGGAAGGATCGGCATATTCAATCGCTCCTATTACGAAGAAGTGCTGGCCGTCAGGGTGCACAAACAATTTCTGGACAGTCAGAAAATTCCCAAAGAATTGATAACTGAAGGCATTTGGGACGAGCGTCTGAAGGACATACGGAATTTCGAAAGCTATTTAAACCGCAATGGCGTCGCTGTTTGCAAATTCTTCCTGAACCTTTCCAAAAAAGAACAAAAGAAACGATTTCTGGACCGCATCAACGATCCCGATAAACACTGGAAATTTTCCGCGTCGGATGCAAAAGAGAGAAAATTCTGGGATAAATATATGGATGCTTATGAGGATCTTATCAGCCAGACTTCCACCAAAGAGTCTCCCTGGTATGTCGTGCCTGCTGATAACAAAGCATTCAGCCGGATTGTGGTGGCCTCTGCTATCATTAATACCATGGATTCACTTGGATTAAAATATCCGAAGGTCAGCGAAGCAAAACTTGCCGAGCTGGAAGCCGTAAAGGCCGAACTGGAAGCTGAGGAATGATCAGTAAGGATCACCCGCCCTGGCAATTGAACAAACAACCATGACGACCCCAAATGCAATAACCGGATCTTGACTTTAAAAAATCCACAACCAAACGAAACAATCCGCGAACCGGTAAGGGACAGCCGTCTTCTGAATCCGATTGAAAGAATATCAGAAATTCTCTTCGGACTTATCATGGCGCTCACCTTTACCTGCGCCATCAGCGTAGCGGAGGCCAGTAGGGTCGACGTAAAAGAAATGCTCATTGGAGCCATTGGTTGCAATATTGCCTGGGGTATTGTGGATGCCATCATGTTTCTGATCAACGGGCTTGCCCAGAGAGGACGCGATCTCGCCATCGTGAGGTTTGTCCGCAAAACCGGTGAACCGGAAAAAGCCCGGGCATATATTGCCGAAACATTTTCCCCTGAACTGGCAGAGATCGTAGGAGCCGAAAGCCTGGAACGCATCCGCCAGGAAATTATCAGCGCCCCGTCGGACAAAGTTCGTACCCGCATTTACGGGAGAGACTTTAAGATGGCACTGGGCATTTTCCTACTTGTATTTCTTTCTACGCTTCCTGTTGCCATACCATTCGCCGTGATTAGCCAGGTTCAACTGGCACTGCGCGTTTCGAATGGCATTGCCATCGCCCTCCTGTTTGCAGGCGGATGGATCCTTGCCCGCTATGGTGGATTTCGAAAACTCCGCACCGGTTTAATCATGGCGCTCATAGGTGTTGTACTTGTTTTTCTCACCATTTCACTTGGCGGCTAACCTATATGAATAAACTAATTGCTGCTGCCCTTGCCCTGATGCCCTGCATGGCCCTCGCACAGGTCGGCCTGATCAATAACAAAGCCGACTCATCCGGATCAGCATTTTCTGCCTCTGTCTCGGGCTATTACTATTTCTTTCCCGAATCAGACAACAATACCATTACCCTCATCGGTTATCTCGATTATAAATCCCTGCACCTGGAGCCCAGATATAATTACGAAGGCGAAAACACGGGTTCCCTGTTTGCCGGTTGGAAATTTCAGGTGGAAGGTAAACTGCAGTTCGCGGCGACGCCCATGTTCGGATTCGTCTTCGGGGATATAAAAGGAATTGCGCCCGGCCTTGAGCTTGAACTGGCGTATAAGAAATTCGACTTTTATTCAGAAAGCGAATATGTAATAGACAATGAAGACAGTGAGAATAATTTCTATTATACCTGGACTGAATTGGGGTATAGCCCCTTCGAATCCTTCCGGACAGGCATATCTGCACAGAGAACGCGTCTCTATCAGACAGGGCTGGATTTTCAAAGAGGGATTTTTGCCGAGTATTCCTTCTGGAAACTTACAGCGGGTGTCCACTACTATAACCCCTTCACCCCTGATTATTTTTTTATCGCCTCATTGAATTTTGAGTTGTAAAAAACAACCTTACAAACTTATTGGCTAAGATGATTCTCCGGCAACCTTTATCCTTCCCCTCTTTGCCGCAATAGCCAGTGAATTGAAATCATGCTCGGTCTGGTCTGCATAGGCAAAAGCAAAACGAACCATCGCTTCATCGATTTCTTCACTCTTTCCTATATAACCGGACATCATTGCTGCATCTCCCGCTTTGGCATGAGCGAGCGCCAGTGCCCATCCGCAGACTGAACTGTACTGTTCCAGATTTTCAACTTTTGTCGTGGCAGGATCAAATTCTACTCCCCCCTTCATGTCGCGCAACTGACG
>Ga0070667_100003222_pt1 | contig 13978 bp, 11 predicted proteins | sample KBSS33metaG_FD_64659 | JGI IMG/M metagenome (GOLD analysis project Ga0070667, IMG submission 64659) | Switchgrass rhizosphere microbial communities from Kellogg Biological Station, Michigan, USA - KBS S3-3 metaG | ecosystem: Host-associated > Plants > Roots > Rhizosphere > Soil ...
GGCGTGATTACCAGGTCGGCGAGCTTCCCCGGCTCGACGAGGCCGATCGGCGGCTCGACCCCCTTCGGCCGGTACAGCTCCTGGGCCCCGTTCCAGGTCGCGGCCTGGAGCACTTCGAGCGGGCTGAAGCCGGCTTCCTGCAGCATCTCCAGCTCGCCAATGTAGGAAAACCCCCAGGTCTGATAGATGAAGCCGGGGTCGGAGCCGGCTGTCACCAGGCCGCCCATGTTTTTATAGTCGTTCATCAGCCGCATGTAGGGCCCGTAGAAGCGTCGCCACTTGATCTCGCGCGTCGTGGTCCAGTCGTACCAGTAGGAGCCGTGGTTCTCCCGGCTCGCCGCGAAGAAGCTCATCAGCGAAGGCAGGACATATTTCGCATTCCAGTCGGCGTTTCGCGCTCGCATCAGGTCGCGCGAGGCGGAATAGATGTTGAATGTTGGGTTGAAGACGACGCCGTGCGATAGCTGCTCGCGCAAGTAAGCGCTCCACTCCGGCCCGCCGGGCTCGACGATCTGGTCAGCCAGATCAGCGAAATCGCCGAACCGGGACTGCTCGTTTAGGTAGTTATAATCGCTCGAGACATTCTGAACGCGGTGGTCCTTCAGCAACGCTTCGAAATGGCCGTAGAAGTGGGTGACGGTGCCAAGGCCGGCGCGGCCCGCGTCGAGCGCGTTGAAGCGGGCAACGCCAGGCTGCGACAGATGCGCGATCGTGCCCAAATGCAGTTTGCGGGCTTCGTCGATCGCGGCTTTGGTCGTTTCGGGTGGTGTGTCGTTGAAGAACTTCACGCCGTCAAAGCCTGCTTTCGCCGCCCAGCGTACCCAGGTCCGAGCCTGATCCGGAGTCTGCACCGGCCCGTTCGGCCAGGCGTCGCCGAGCACAGCATAAGTGATGAGCCGCGGCGCGACGATCGTGTTGGCGGCGCTGCGGCTGCGATCGGACAGGGTCTGCGCCACGTCGCCGAAATAGAAAGGAACGCCGCGCACCGTCGTTACGCCGTGCGCCAGCCAAAGTTTGTAGCCGTAACTCGCATTCGGCGCCTTCTTAGGATCGCCGTTGTGGCCATGGGTGTCGATAAAACCGGGCATGACCCACATCCCGGTTCCGTCGATCTCCCGCGACGCGTCGCGTGGCGGCCGGTTAGTCTTCAACGGCACGCCGGGGGTCCCCGCCGGTTCGACGGCGGCGATACGATTTCCTTCCAGGACTATGTCCATCGGACCGATCGGAGGCGAGCCGTCGCCCTTGATCACCATCGCGCCGCGAATCACCAGCTTGGGATAGGGTCCCTCCCCTTCTCCTGGTTGCCGCGCGGGCACCTCTTGCATGCGCGGCGGAGCTTCGGCCGCCACTGACATCTGCGCTGTTAGGATTGTTGCCGCGAGCAGTGTCAGAAGTGCTATCGCCCGCATCCCGTGCCCCCAATCCGCGATGAATGCGGTACAACCATAACATTCATAGCCTATTCAATGCGCAATGGTAGAAAGGCGCCCGAAAGAGTCGCGTATATGACCATGCTTCGTACCCTTCTCCTTGCCGCCGCGGTCGCCGCCGGCCTGAACAGTGCTCCGGCGCTGGCCGGTCACCCGCGCCAAAACGATTCTGCTTCTCAAGATCCAACGCCGCCCCGTGAGCAGGAGCGAGCCTTCGAAGCGACCCGCGAGGGACGTTCGATGCCTCTGCCGCAACTCGAGCGTCGTGTGTTGCCGTTCATGGGCGGCGCCGACTATCTCGGGCCTGAACTCAACGGCGGCACGTACCGCTTCAAGTTCATGCAGAATGGACGAGTCATCTGGATCGATGTCGACGGCCAGACCGGCCGTATTCTCCGCCGCTCACGCCCCTAGGATTTAGCAGCTAGCTTGGTCGTCTTCAGGCTCCGGCCGTCGGCGATGTTGGTCGGCGGCGCAAGCCGCGACAGGATGTTCAATGCATAGTCGAGCTGGAAGTCGACAATCCCCCGAGTCTTCAGAGTCGCGAGGGTAAGAGAAAACCGCGGCGCGACGGGATCGGTTTCGATCAAGTCGGCATCCTCGACTGGAACATCTGCGATCAGATGCCGGCGAAGATCGGCTTCGCGCAAGTTGATTCGACCCTTGCGGACGCCATCCGACAGCTGTGGAACGACGATGTCCGGCTCGATTCCCTCGCCCTGAATCGAACGTCCGGACGGCAGATAATAAAGCTCCGTCGTCAGCCGCAGCGCCCGCTTGCCGCCCATGGGATAGATGGATTGGACCGAGCCCTTACCGAAACTTTGCTCACCGACAATAAGTGCCCGATGGTGATCCTGAAGCGCGCCAGCCACGATTTCAGAAGCCGAGGCAGTTCCGGAATCGACAAGAACGATCACCGGACGGCCCTGAGCAAGATCGCCTGGCCCGGCGTAGTAATGCTGGCTTGAGGCCTGCGTTCGTCCGCGCCGCGAGACGATCTCGCCGCCGTCCAGAAACTGATCTGCGATGTCGACCGCCTCGTCGACCACCCCTCCGCCGTTCGAACGAAGATCGAGTATGTATCCGACCGGCCCGCCAGGCGTCGCCGCGTTGATCGCCTCGAGAGCCTTGCGGGTCTCGTCGCCGGCTTTGCCATTGAAAATGTTGAGGTTGATGATGCCGACGTTCTTGCGCACTTGCCACTTGACCGGTTTGACCTCGACGATGGCGCGGGTGACGGTCACCGTAATGGGCTTGTCCTCTCCTTGCCGACGAAGGGTGAGCTGGACTTTGGATCCGGGCGAACCGCGCAGCTTTGCCGTCGCTTCATCCAGCGACAAGCCATAGAGGAGTTTACCGTCGACATGGGTGATGAAGTCTTTGGGCTTCACCCCGGCCTTCCAGGCTGGCGCATCCTCCGTCGTGGAGACAACGCGGACGAAACCGCCGTCGACCGTGGTCACCACCCCGAGCCCGCCATAATCCCCGTCGGTGATCGTCTGAAGATCGTCGAAGTCTGCCCCTTCCTCATAGCTTGAATGCGGGTCCAGGGCCGCTAGCATCCCCTCGATCGCGCCTTTGACCAATGTGTGAGGATCGACGTCTTTGACGTACTTCGCCTTTACGCGCTCATAGACGTCCATGAAGGTTTCGAGCTCATCCATGTCGTTGGGTTGGCGCGTCGACGGAGAAGCCGATGGATCGGGCACCATTGGCGGCGAGGCAACCGCTGCCGTGGCGGAAACCAACAACATAAAGGCAAGGGCACTCTTCAACATATTATGCTCCAGAAACCGACAGCAAGAATCGGTCCCGATTCCGTCGAGGGCAAGCAGGATTCGACAGACGCCCAATTGACATTTGCCAGATGTTTCCCAGTTGTTCACCTCGTTCCGGCCAAGCAACCGTTCAGCTTCGCGCGTGTTTGAACGGGCAAACGGCGACCCAGGGGATTTGAATGCGCGTTTTGATTGTCGAAGACGAACCCAACCTTGGACGCCAGCTACGGTCGACCCTCGAGGGTGCAGGTTACGCCGTCGATCTCGCGACCGACGGCGAGGACGGACACTACCTCGGCTCGACCGAAAGCTATGATGCCGTGATACTCGATCTCGGCCTTCCGGAAGTCGATGGCCTCACCGTCCTCGATCGCTGGCGCAAAGAGGGGCGCAAGATGCCGGTGCTCGTTCTCACCGCGCGCGACAGCTGGTCCGACAAGGTTGCTGGGCTCGACGCCGGCGCCGACGACTATCTGGCCAAACCTTTCCAGACCGAAGAGCTGATCGCCAGGCTGAGGGCGCTGATCCGCAGGTCATCCGGCAATGCGTCGTCCGAGCTCACGTCGGGTGACATTCGGCTCGACACACGTTCGGGCAAGGTGACCAAGGCCGGAGAGCCGGTCAAGCTCACGGCGCAGGAATATAAGCTTCTTTCCTACCTCATGCATCACAAAGGTAAGGTGGTCAGCCGCACCGAACTGATTGAACACATCTACGACCAGGACTTCGATCGAGACTCAAACACGATCGAAGTCTTCGTGACCCGCATTCGCAAGAAGCTGGGTCCCGACGTCATCACGACCATCCGCGGTCTCGGCTATAGCCTCGAAGAACCAGAGGAAAGACGGGCGTGAACGAACACGCCCCCGCGGCTCCCGCCGCGGCGGCGGAGGAACGCGCCTCAGTTGCGGCGCGGAACAATCTGCACCCCACGGGTTCTCTCACCCGGCGCATCATCGGCATCGCCGCCCTGTGGACCGCCGCGCTTCTGCTCCTGGGGGGGTTCGCCCTCGATCGGGTACTCTCGCGGTTGATCGTCGACAATTTCGACAACCAGCTCGTCTTCATCCTAAATTCGATGATCTACGCGTCAGAAATCGGTCCCGACGGCGAGGTTCGGTTCAACCGCCCTCCTGCCGACCAACGGTTCATCCAGCCCTATTCCGGACTCTACTTCCAGATCAGCGGTATCGGCGTCGACACGTTCGCTTCGCGCTCCCTCTGGGATCGCCGTTTGCGCGTCAGTGACACGCACAACGACGTCACCCCGCACCTGTATGATAGCGCGGAGTTCGGCTCCAGCGAGCCGCTGCGCATCTCCGAACGAGATGCGATCCTGCCTGGCTCCAAAGTGCGCTGGCGTTTCCAGGTCGCGCAATCGCGGGAAACTATCGACCAGCAGATCCATCGGCTCCGGTCGACCCTTTTCTGGAGCTTCTTCGCGCTGGGCATCGGGCTTCTCCTCCTTGCCGCGCTCCAGGCGTTTTACGGCCTGTGGCCCTTGCGCCGGGTTCGCCGCGAAGTCGCCTCGATCCGCTCCGGCGAGAAGACGCGCATCGGCCAGGATTTTCCGACCGAAATCCGACCGCTGACCGAGGAGATCAACCAGCTCCTGGCACATAGCGAGGAACAGGCCGAGGAGGCCCGGCGCCATGCCGGGAATCTCGCTCATGCCTTGAAGACGCCGCTGACCGTCATCACCAATGCGGCCACCGCGCGCGCGCCCGATCTTGCCGACACGGTGTGCCGGGAGGCGCTCGTCATGCGGCGTCAGGTCGATCACCACTTGGCTCGCGCCCGGGCCATTGGGCGACGCGCATCGGCTCAGGCCCGATCCCGCGTGTGGGAGAGCCTCGAAGCCGTGCAACGCGCGGTGGATCGACTCTACGAGAACGTCACCGTCGACATCGCGGGCGATCACCAGGCTGAAGTGCGCGTCGAACGCCAGGACCTGGACGAAATGCTCGGGAACCTCATCGAGAATGCGGCCAAATACGGCGGCGGGCGAGTGTTCGTGACGGTCGAGGCTCACGAGAAGACGGTCGACATCCTGATCGAGGACGACGGGCCTGGGATCCCGAAGGCGGATCGCGGGTCGCTCTTCACGCGCGGAGCGAGGCTCGACACGACCGGCAAGCCCGGCACCGGGCTGGGCCTGGCCATTGTTCGGGACGTTGCAGAGATTTACGGAGGCTCGGTCCGCCTCGAGGAGAGCGAGGATCTCGGCGGCCTTCTTGCACGATTGACCTTGCCTGCCGGCTGAACGGCGTGCGCCGTTCGTCGAAACGATTTTGACGCAACGCTCCGTTTGCGGCAGTGAGCCGCCTTCGCGGAGGGTAGTTTGCTATGATAATCAGGGCTTTAGCGCTCAGCGCGGCCAGTCTCGTCGCACTTGGCGCCACCGTTGGCGCGCAGACTCCCGCTGGGCCCGCCTACGGCGACTGGGGTTACGACGCGACAGCCATGGACCCGTCGGTGAAGCCGGGCGACGATTTCTGGGCGTACGTCAACGGAAGCTGGTCGAAGCGATCCGATATCGCTCCGGACCGCACCTTCGTCGGCATCGATTCCATCCTCAACGATCAGATCGACAAGGACGTTCGTGACATCGTCGAAGACATGGCGAAGAACTCCGCGCAATCCGGCAAGATCGGCCAGCAGGTCGGGGACTTCTACGCGAGCTGGATGGACGAGCAGACCATCGAACAACTCGGCACCGCGCCTCTCAAGACCTACCTCGACAAAATCGCGGCCGTGAAGACGCGCAACGACCTTATCGACCTCTTTTCCGACCGCGCCTACCCGTCCCCAATAAACATCTCGATCTACGCGGATCTGAAGGATTCCGCGCGCTACTCCGTTTACGCGGCCCAGAGCGGACTAGGCCTTCCCAACCGCGATTATTACCTTCTCCAGGGCGATAAATATGTTGCTTACCGGAAGGCCTATCGAGACTATCTGACCCACATCCAGGAACTCGCCGGCATCCCTAACGCCGCCGCCAAGGCAGACCGGATCGTTGCGCTGGAGACGCAGATTGCCAAGCTGCATTGGACGCCTGAGAAAAGTCGCGAAACCAAGCTCAACTACAATCCGATGACGCGGGCGAAGCTGAAGAGCTTCGCACCGCAGTTCCCTTGGAACCGCGCACTTGATCATCTCGGCCTCGAGAAGGTCGATCGCGTCGTGATCGGCCAGACGACCGCCATCAAGGGCGAGGCAAAGTTGCTGGACACCGTGCCATTGAGCACGTGGAAGGATTGGACTGCGGCGCGTTTCGTCAGCAACTACGCCCAGTTCCTGCCAGCGGCCTTTGATGACGCGCGCTTTAATTTCTATTCGAAAACACTGAACGACGTTCAGACCAAACGCGATCGCTGGAAGCGCGGCGTCGATCTCGTCAATGGGGAGCTCGGCGAGGCGGTTGGGCAGATCTATGTGGATCGGCACTACCCGCCGGAGAGCGACCGCCAGATGCAGGAGCTGATCAGCAACATCCGCGCGGCGCTTCAGGAGAAAATCGAGAAGAACGGCTGGATGGACGCGGCGACCAAGAGTCAGGCGCTTACCAAGCTCGCGAGCCTCGATCCTCGCACCGGACATCCCATCAAGTACATCGATTACTCATCGATGGAGGTGAAACGTGGCGATCTGTTCGGCAATGCCGTCAGCGCAAACCGCTTCGATTGGGATCTGCTGCTGTCGCGGCTGCCGAACCCCGTCGATCGCCAGCTGTGGGGCCTGTTGCCGCAGACCAATAACGCCGAATATGATCCGACGCAGAACCAGATTACGTTTCCTGCGGGAATCCTGCAGCCACCTTATTTCGATCCCAAAGCCGACCCCGCGTCGAATTACGGCAGTATCGGCGCGACCATCGGCCACGAAATCGGACACGGCTTCGACGATCAGGGGCGCCAGTTCGACGAAAGGGGTCGACTGCGGGATTGGTGGACGCCGGCGAGTGCCAAGCTCTACACGGAGCGAGCTCAAGCCTTGGTCAAGCAATACGATTCGTACGAGCCCATCCCTGGCACGCACATCAAGGGCCAGCTGACGCTTGGCGAGAACCTCGGTGACCTCGGCGGGCTCGAAGTCGCGTACGCCGCATATCGCCGGTACGTCGCGGCACATGGTGAACCGCCGGTGATCGATGGGCTGACCGGCGATCAGCGCTTCTTTATCGCTTACGGCTACAGCTGGGAGATCAAGCAGCGCGAGGGCGCGCTGCGCTCGCAGCTCCTGACCAATCCGCACTCGCCCGGCAGATATCGGGTCAACGGCGTCGTTCGTAACCTCGATCCCTGGTACGCTGCCTTCAACGTCAAGCCGGGCGACAAGCTTTATCTGCCGCCCGATCAACGGGTCCACATCTGGAATTGAACAGCAATGCTAATCAATGCGTTCGCTGTTAAATCCTGATTAAGTTGATATAGGAAGAGCCGCCGAATCGCTGTTCGAGGGAATTCGATCATGCGACGGCTGTTCCACGCCCAGTCCTATAGATCGTCTCTCGTTTTCATAGCGATCAGCCTTTCGTCATGCGTGACGCTGATGGCGCCCTATGACGAGAAGATCGACGAAATGACGACTTCGCTTCAGCGCAAGATCAGCACGGAGCTGGAGTCATTGAGCGCCGCGCAATCGCCGGACTGTCTCTACCCCAACCACGCCTCCTTTTATCGCGACGCGCGCGTGGATCTGAGCGCGCTCGAGGTGCGCGCCGAGGCCCATCAGTTGAATGACCTGACCATCGGGCAAATTCGCGAGTTAAGGGGAGCGCTCGACGATCTCGACAAGCTGCACCAGCACGCGAGTGCCGCCAGCCGTTGCATGCAAGCCAACGAATTTCCGGACCTTCAGCGAGGGATCAATCAGATCACCACTGCGATCGTGAAGCTGGAACTTGCGAAGAAACGAGGACAACCATGAGCGCGATCGATGTCAATGCAGTCGCCGGACAGGCGGCCAACAAGATCGTCGAGATTCTAACCGACGCAGGCAAGGACGTCGCCGGATACGCGGCGGCCGAGGGCAAGAAGCTCGCGACGTCGGCGGCCGAGATTGCCAAGCTAAGGGCCGAAGGCCAGATCGACGACGAGGAAGCGCGCTTGCATTTCGACATTCAGCTGCATGCGAGCCGAGCCGTGCTCATGGCGATCTCCGGTGTTTCGATCATCGCGGCGGAACAGGCGATCAACGCTGCCGGGCAGATTATCCTTGGAGCAGTCAGGCGTGCGACAGGCTTAAGTCTGATCGCGAATTAGACGGCGACCTTGACCGTTGCTCGTTCGAGGGCAATTGCGCACTCCGTGACCGCTACGATCCATCCGCTGAAACCCCCGCGCCAGCCCTCGCTCGACGCGTTGATGACGCTCGTCGGCAGCGACATGAACGGCGTCAACGCCGTGATCCTCGAGCGCATGCAGAGCAAGGTCGCGCTGATTCCGGAGCTCGCCGGCCACCTGATCGCCGGCGGGGGCAAGCGCATGCGGCCGATGCTGACCCTCGCCTGCGCTGCGCTGCTCGGGTACCCGGGCACGCGGCATCACAAGCTGGCTGCGGCGGTGGAGTTCATTCACACCGCGACGCTGCTGCACGACGATGTCGTCGACGGCTCGGGCTTGCGCCGTGGCAGGCAGACAGCGAACCTGATCTGGGGCAATCCCGCGAGCGTTCTGGTTGGGGATTTTTTGTTCAGCCGCGCGTTCGAGCTGATGGTTGAGGACGGTAGCCTCAAGGTGTTGCGCATCCTCAGCCACGCCTCGGCCGTGATCGCCGAGGGCGAGGTCGAACAGCTGACCGCCCAGCGCCAGGTCGACACTGACGAGGAGCAATATTTGAGAATCATCGGAGCCAAGACGGCGGCTCTATTTGCCGCCGCCTGTCGGGTCGCTCCGGTGGTCGCGGAAGCCGATGAAGACGTCGAGCTGGCGCTCGAAAGCTACGGCAAGAATCTCGGTATCGCCTTTCAGCTGACCGACGACATCATTGATTACGCATCCGACGCGGCGACGATGGGTAAGGGAGTCGGTGACGATTTCCGCGACGGCAAGGTGACCCTCCCGGTAATACTGGCCTACGCTCGCGGCGGCGCTGACGACCGGCAATTCTGGCGCGCGGCAATAAGCGGCGAACGGCAGTCAGACGACGACCTCGCCCAGGCGATTGGGTTGCTGCGCTCCAGCGGCGCGCTGGACGACACCATTGAACATGCACGGCAATACAGTCGCCGCGCCATCGATGCGCTTGCCAAGTTCGCGGCTAGCAAGGCGCGCTCCGCGCTGGTCGAAGCCGCCGAATTCGCGGTCGCCCGGGCTTACTAGCTCGCGGGCTTGCCCACCGGCACCATCAGGTGTGCATAGGGAGTTCCACCCCACATGACGTACGGGACGGACGTATCGGGCTTGGCACCCGACGGATGGCCGGCAAGCACCTCTTTCGACCCAACGATCATAAGATGCGGACCGGTCTCTATCCAACTGTTCTCGGCGGTCGGCTGCTTGGCGTAGGGATCGGTATTGCTGGCGTCAGTCCCGCCTTCGAGCATGTACATGACGCCGACCGCTCCACCGGGCGGGGGCTTGTGAGCGATCCAGGCCTGCGCCCACTTGGCAGCGTTGGCATCCATGCACATTGGATCCGGCCCGGGCGTATCGGGCGCGTCGGGCATGCAGGTCCAGCCATTCTTCCCCTCGCGCACCGTGGTCATCTTGCCGTCGGCGCCCACAGTAATGATGGCCGCGTCGTGTGCGATCGAGGAGGGCGCCGCGGATTCTGCGCTCGCGACGGGATCGCTCGAGCTTGTCTGCGTCTGTGCCGCTGGCGACTCGGCGTTGTTGGTTGCAACCTCGGCCTTGTTGCAGGCGCCGACGCTGAGCAGCGTGCCGGCGAGCAGCAGCACCCGAACCGATGAAAATGTCATAAGAACCCTCCTGTTCAGACGAGGAAGGACGAGCCATCTAGCACAGCCGCCGTTTCACCGCACCCCAGCGGCGCGGTCTTGATTCGCGGCGCAGTGTTTGCCACTCGAGCGCGATGACCGTCGCCCGCATTTCCGAGATCGAGCGCAAGACCACCCAGTCAGGAAAGGCCAACGCCGGACGCTGGCAGCTGGAGTTCGAGCGTCAGCAGCCATTGCGCCCGGACCCTCTGACAGGCTGGAACGGCTCGGCCGATACGCGGCCGCAGGTGAAGATGACTTTTCCGAGTCAGGCGGCGGCAATCGCCTATTGCGACAAGAACGGTCTGCAGTATCGTGTCGTCGCCGCGTCCCCGGTACGGTTAAAGCTCCAGGCCTACGCAGACAATTTTCGTTGAGCTTCAGCTTTCATAGAGGCACAGTCCCCTGGCCGAGCTAGGGGGATAGCTGAGATCTGCAGATGTAAGGCTGGTCATTGGGACCAGGCCTGAAGCTATCAAGCTCGGCCCTGTCGGTCGTGCGCTGGCGGACCGTGGTTTCGAGCCGACGTTGCTTCTCACTGGCCAGCATCCGGGGCTGGACCCGGCGGAGTACGGCTTAGAACAATTCCGGGCGCACCAACTCGACTGCCCCGGTGAGGAGAATCCGCACGCGCACGTCGGCCGAGTGACCGCAGCGGTTCTGCCCTTGCTTTCCCGACCTCCCGACTTGCTGGTGGTGCAGGGAGACACATCGAGCGCGCTCGGTGCCGCGCTCGCGGCCTTCACGGCCGGCGTGCCAGTCGCCCACGTCGAGGCCGGACTACGCAGCCACGATCCGACACTGCCCTGGCCGGAAGAAGAGTATCGCACGGCGATCGACGCCGGGGCGGATCTTCTTTTCGCGCCAACGAATACAGCGGCATCGAACCTCCGCGCGGAAGCAGTGCGGGGTACGATCCATGTCACCGGCAACACCGGCATCGATGCGCTGCTTGAGATCGAGGCGCGCGCGCCACTTATGCAACCACGGAATACAACCGTGAAAAGGCTGCTCGTGACGTGCCACCGCCGCGAAAGCTGGGGGCACGGGCTGCGGTCGATCGCGGCCGCCGTTGCGCGGCTCGCCGATCGCGATGACGTGCTGATCGAAGTCGTGCTTCATCCCAATGGCCATGCAAGCCGGAGCCTGACGGAACGTCTCAACGGCCATAAGCGAATTGATTTGATCCCACCGTGCAATCACGTCGCCCTCATCGGGCGCATGCGGTGCGCCGGTTTGATTCTCAGCGATTCCGGCGGAATCCAGGAAGAAGCGCCGGCCTTGGGCGTTCCACTGTTGGTGTTGCGCGATAAGACAGAGCGACCCGAAGGCATCCATAGCGGCAACGCCTTACTGGTGGGCACGTCCGCTGGTCTGATCGTCGAGACTGCAAGCCGCTTGCTCGACGACCCGGCGGAGCTTGCGAAAATGGCGCGGCGCACTTTCCCCTATGGTGACGGGCGCGCCGCGCCGCGGATCGCAGCGGTCATCGAGTCTTGGATCGAGGAAAACAGCCGGCCCGGAATTGCAAAGTCCTGACGTCCCGCCGCGGCGCAAAGAATTTGCGTTAATGGAACCGATTTTAACCTGCGGAATTTCAGCTCATCGACCGTGGTTGCGGTTGCCGCCTGTAGGATGCGGCGTGGGATCGGGGGGACGACCTGCTTCACGAACGCAAAATTAGAGAAGCGGAAAGCAATTCCTCTGATAAAGTAGGGACTTGCAGCCGGGGGGCTGCGCAAACCTGGGTGGGGGGAGAGAGCACGACGGAGAGTTAGAGTGAACATCCAGGCCCCGCGCGACTTCATCGATCGCCGTCAGCTCGTGAGCGCACTTCGCGCGCTTCGCCGAGGTGAATTCAGCGTGCGACTTCCCGAAGACGTCGACGGAGTCGACGGCGAGATCGCGGCCTTATTCAACGAGGTCGTTTCGCTGAACGAGGAAATGACCCAGGAATTCGAACGTCTCTCCAAGGTGGTCGGCAAGGAAGGCAAGATCACCCAGCGCGGGCGAGTCAAGAATGCGCGCGGCGGGTGGGAGACAGCGGTCCGTTCCGTCAATGAATTGATTGAGGACATGGTCCAGCCGACCACCGAAGTGGCGCGCGTCATTGGCGCCGTCGCCAAGGGCGACCTGTCCCAGTCGATGACCGTCGAGATCGACGGCCGTCCCCTTCGCGGCGAGTTTCTGCGCATCGGTAAGGTCGTCAACACGATGGTCGAGCAGCTCGGCTCGTTCGCTTCCGAGGTGACCCGCGTGGCGCGTGAGGTTGGCACCGAAGGCAAGCTCGGCGGACAGGCGCGAGTCAAGGGTGTCGCCGGCACCTGGAAGGACCTGACCGACAACGTCAACGCCATGGCCACCAATCTCACAGGCCAGGTCCGCAACATCGCCGAAGTGACGACGGCCGTGGCGCGCGGCGATTTGTCCAAAAAGATTACGGTCGAGGTGAAAGGGGAAATTCTCGAGCTCAAGAACACCATCAACACGATGGTCGATCAGCTCAATGGCTTTGCGTCGGAAGTGACGCGCGTGGCGCGCGAGGTCGGCACCGAAGGCAAGCTCGGCGGCCAGGCGCGGGTCGAAGGCGTCGCGGGGACTTGGAAGGACCTGACCGACAACGTGAACCTGATGGCCGACAACCTGACCGGCCAAGTCCGCAACATCGCCGAGGTCACGACCGCGGTCGCCAAGGGCGACTTGTCCAAGAAGATCACGGTCGACGTGAAGGGCGAGATCCTCGAGCTGAAGAACACCATCAACACCATGGTCGACCAGCTCAACGGCTTCGCTTCCGAGGTCACCCGCGTGGCGCGCGAGGTCGGCACCGAAGGCAAGCTCGGCGGACAGGCACAGGTGCCGGGCGTCGCCGGAACCTGGGCCGATCTCACGGACAATGTGAACCTGATGGCCGCCAACCTGACCGGCCAGGTCCGCAACATCGCCGAGGTCACCACGGCCGTCGCGCGCGGCGACCTGTCGAAGAAGATCACCGTGGACGTGAAGGGCGAAATCCTCGAGCTCAAGGACACCATCAATACGATGGTCGACCAGCTCAATTCGTTCGCCTCCGAAGTGACACGCGTCGCGCGCGAGGTTGGCTCCGAAGGCAAGCTAGGCGGCCAGGCGCAGGTCGAGGGCGTCGCCGGCACCTGGGCCGATTTGACCGACAACGTCAACCTGATGGCCGCCAATCTGACCGGTCAGGTGCGCAATATCGCCGAAGTCACGACCGCGGTCGCCAAGGGCGACCTTTCCAAGAAGATCACCGTGGACGTGAAGGGCGAGATTCTCGCGCTCAAGAATACCATCAACACCATGGTCGACCAGCTCAACGGCTTCGCCTCCGAGGTGACGCGCGTCGCGCGCGAGGTCGGCACCGAAGGCAAGCTCGGTGGTCAGGCGCGCGTAGAAGGCGTTGCCGGAACCTGGGCCGACTTGACCGACAATGTGAACCTGATGGCCGGCAACCTGACCGGCCAGGTCCGCAACATCGCCGAGGTGACGACCGCCGTCGCCAAGGGCGACCTGTCCAAGAAGATCACCGTGGACGTGAAGGGCGAGATCCTCGAGCTCAAGAACACCATCAACGTCATGGTGGATCAGCTCAACGCTTTCGCTTCCGAGGTCACCCGCGTGGCGCGCGAGGTCGGCACCGAGGGCAAGCTCGGCGGACAGGCTCAGGTGCCCGGCGTCGGCGGGACCTGGAAGGACCTGACCGACAACGTCAACGCCATGGCGGCGAACCTGACCGGCCAGGTCCGCAACATCGCCGAGGTGACGACGGCCGTGGCGCTGGGCGACCTGTCGAAGAAGATCAC
>Ga0070667_100003229_pt1 | contig 13949 bp, 9 predicted proteins | sample KBSS33metaG_FD_64659 | JGI IMG/M metagenome (GOLD analysis project Ga0070667, IMG submission 64659) | Switchgrass rhizosphere microbial communities from Kellogg Biological Station, Michigan, USA - KBS S3-3 metaG | ecosystem: Host-associated > Plants > Roots > Rhizosphere > Soil ...
CGGCTGTATTCCACCTGGTTGATGATGTCGCGGGCGTGCTCCAGCAGGGCCTTGCCGGGCGCGGTCAGCTCCACGCGTCGGCGGGTGCGGGAAAAAAGCTGGCATCCCAGCGAGATCTCCAGGCGTCGGATGGACTGGCTGAGCGGCGGCTGGGCCATGCCGATCCGTTCCGCGGCGCGGCCGAAATGCAGTTCCTCGGCGACCGCCACGAAATGCTTGAGTTGCTGTAGATTCACGGGTTCCGAGATGCGAGGACGCGAAGGCTCGCAAACTGGCGCAGAATCCAAGACCCTTCAAATATCAAAAATCTATCCCGTGATATTGGTTTGGCGCAGGCATTGTGTGGGACAGTCCAGGCTCACCGCGCCACCGCTGCGGCTGCCCGGCGGCGTGGGATCGCCCGTGACGCCGATCGCCACCGTCTAGGTTCTCGTCGTTCGCCGACGCGGCGGCGACGCGCTGTTCGACGCGCGCTCTTCTTGCGCTAGAGGTAAGCTCGGGTCACAGCCACGGCGCCGACAGAACGACACAACGCAAAGGAAACGACGAAATGGATCTCACGAACGCATCAGCCCTCGTCACCGGCGGCGCGGGCGGTTTCGGCGGCGCTACGGTGCGCCGGCTCGCCCAGATGGGCGCCAAGGTGGTCATCGCCGACGTGGCGGATGAACGCGGCGAGGCCCTCGCCAAGGAGCTCGGCAACGGCTCGGTCTACGTCCACACCGACATCATGGATGAAAACTCCATCGCCAAGGCGGTCCAGAAGGCCGTCGACCTGGCCCCCCTGCGCGCCGCGGTCGTCGTCCACGGCGGCCCGCCGGCGCCCGGGGCCAGCGGCGCGGCCCGCACCGTCAACCGCGAAGGCCAGCGCATTCCGCTGGCGCACTTCGCCCACACGGTGAACGTCTACCTGGTCACCGCCTTCGGGGTCACCAGCCAGGCCGCCGAAGCCATGGCCAAGAACGAGCCGCTCGATTCCAACCAGCGCGGCGTCATCATCAACACCGCCTCCATCGCCGGCTTCGAGGGCCAGCCCGGCCAGGCCGCCTACTCCGCCGCCAAGGGCGGGATCATCGGCATGACGCTGACCATCGCCCGCGACCTTGCCCCGCTCGGCATCCGCGCGGCGGCCATCGCGCCCGGCACCTTCCTGACGCTGGCCTATTCGGGCCGCATGACGGATGAGCAGGCCCAGGCCCACTGGGGCCCGATGGTCCCCAACCCGAAGCGCATGGGCGATCCCGACGAATATGCGCGCCTGGCCGCCCACATCGTCGACAACGACTTCGTCAACGGCACCACCTACCGGCTGGACGGCGCCCAGCGGTTCTAGGGGCTGCGGCGACGCCCGGGGCCGAGCTTGGCTCGGCTCCGGGCGGGCTGCGCGCGCCTGGCCCGAAGCCAGACTGGATCGATCGTGGGAAGTATCCGGACGCGCTCGCGAGGCTCGCCCGCGGCTCGAGCGAATCGCAGGGTGGTGGCGGGGAAATGAATGGTCGGAGTGGCAGTATGGCAGTGCTTGGTCTCCCCTGCGGGAGCTTAGGCGAATCTCCGTTCAAAACGGATAAGGCGCTCTATCAAGTACTTCATGTGCTGCTGGCAGGCCTAGGTATCCCTCAAACTTTCCACTAATTCCCAAGCGTCCTTCTTTGTATTCATCTGAACAATATAGTTCCACAGACAATATTTTTAGTGCAAGTATAAGGGCCTGCAAGCTCGATTCACCATATATGTATCGGCCATAATCGATCGGGTTGCCGATTTCGAATCTGCATCTCCAGCCTGGCCCGTCTTCCAATTTTTCGGGCGCGAACAGCCGCACCGTCACCTTGTCTCTCGCCCCCAACAGATCCAGTGAAAGTTCGGCAATCAAGGTCATCGTTCAGGTTCAGCCTAACGGGTTTGAAGTGGCGGCCACCCAACCTCACCATCGTGGCTCGTGCATTATGCTCGGCGTTTCGAGGCGCTTTCCCAGCATTTGCCGCGAGCGCCCGCGGTCGAGAGAGGGCGACAGATTTCGCTGTCGTTGTCGTATTGGACGTCACATTGAGGCAATCGGCGCTTCCGCGAGCCGCTCGGTGGCGGTGAGGGCGTGTCTCGAAAGGAAGGAAATTCGCCCGGGCGGAAAGGAAAGGGGAACAACGGCGGTGGCGGAACGCGCCCGTGGCATGTGACGCAATCGCCAATGCCTTCCAACCCTGGTGCAGGCTGCCCGGCGCCAGACGCCAGTCGATATTGCGTCGTTGGATAACCAGCACCGCGGTGCGCTGATGAAAGCTGTCCACCTCGCCAGCCGTTCGGTTCGGTTGTCTCACTAGAGACGCCATAATATTCTGGCGCCGCCGGCGCCCGAACATTCTGAAGCGCCGAAACCTGGGTCTGCGATTGAGACCGGATCCCCGCCACAAATGCCTCATACCTCTGCTCCTGAGCGCGTTGTCGTTCCCCCTCGATGTCGTTTGGTGAACGAAGATACCAACGTCGGAGCGCTTCACCTTGAAGGCTCGCAGGATCGACCGGGCTGTGGGCCATGCTTGTTTCCTCAGGCATGGCTACGCCTCGCTTGCCTTTGTGGGCCGCTTCCGGCGCCATTGCTCTCGGAGAGCCACGCGCACGGCGGCGCGTCCGCCAAAGTGGCGGAGTTCGCGGGGCTAATGTGGAAGGTGAATTCCCCCCTGGTTTAGCGAGGGATGAATGGTCGTGCGTGCAGACCGTTAGAGATTAGTCTCCGGAGGCCAACATTGCAGAGCCGGGCTCCTCCCTTCCGCTATCCCGACCTGCAGGCAGCCGTCATAGATATTTCAAAGAACACAGAGGGAGTCGCGGCCGCTGGGCGCGGCTACTGCGGTTTGGTTTGACAGTGCCGTGGCGAGGGATTCCAGCACACTCGCCCTCGTGGTCCACAACGCGCCACAGATAGTGCATCTCGCCGCCGAGAGCGAAAGGAGCAGCGCTTCAAGTCTCAGGCCTCGGCCCAGCGCTTCCTCACAACCCATACGGCGAGCTACAACGCCTTCACCCAGCCTCACATCGTCAGTCGGCCAACACTCCGTAAGTTCCGCGGGGCCGCGCATGATGCGTGGAACACTGCGACAGCCGCCGCCTAAGCTGAGCGGGGTAGGGGCCTTGCGAGCAGTATGACTTAACCTGACAGCGCTGGTGACGGTTTGGCCGGCACAGCGCGGGGGACGGTGAGGGCGTTGCTGATCTTGTCGAAGCGGACCTTCACCTTGTCGCCGATGCGGACCTTGTCGACGTCGACCTCGACGATGTTGGTCAGGAGCCGCGCGCCGGCGCCCTGCGTGCCGTCCAGCTCGACGACCGCCGAGACGTAAGGCACGGCCTCGGCCAGGTCCGGACGCAGCGGGTGGCGCACCACGGTGAAGGAATAGACCGTCCCCGTGCCGGGCAGCTCTACCCAGTCGAAGCTGTCGTTCTGGCACTCGTAGCAGCGCGGCTGCGGCGGCAGCAGCATGGTCCCGCACTTGCGGCACTTGCTGCAGCTGAGCTTGCCCTGCTGCGTGGCGTCCCAGAACGGCTGGGTGACGTCGTCGGCGTAGGGATCGTCGATGATCGGGGGGTAGACGCCTGGCTTGCTCATCTTGTCCTTACCTCCGAAGCAGGGTGCCGCTGACCGGCAGACTGGCGGGTCCGCCGGTGACGAGGGCGATCTCGCAGTCGGGAACTTGGTTGATCGCCGTGCCGCGGACCTGCTCGACGGCCTCGCGCACGTGGGTCATGCCGATGATGTAGGCCTCCGACAGGTGGCCGCCGTGGGTGTTGACCGGGATCTTGCCGCCGAGCCGGATGTTCCCATCGGCGATGAACGGGCCGCCCTCGCCGATGCCGCAGAAGCCGTAGTCCTCCAACTGCATCAGCACCATGGGCGAGAAGTGGTCGTAGATCAGCGCCACGTCCACGTCGTCTGGGCCGATCCCGGCCATCTCGTACATCCGCTTCGCGACCGGCCGGTGACCCGAGGAGGCGAAATACTCGTCCGGCTGTTGGAAGTAGTTGAAGATCGCCGGGCCCCAGCGGCCCATGCCGCCGTTGGCTGAGGCCATGACGTAGGCCGGCGTCTGCTTGCAGTTGCGGGCCCGCTCGGCCGTGGTGGTGATCACCGCGATCGCCCCGTCGGACTCCATGGTGTAGTCGAACAGGCAGAGCGGATCCGACAGCATCTGGGCGTTGAAGTACTCGTCCTTGGTCAGCGGGTCCTTGCGGATCGAGGTGGGCCGCTTGATGGCGTTGGCCCGCTGGTTGATGGCGATCTCGCACAGATGCTCGCGGGTCGTGCCGTAGAGATGCATGTGCCGCTGGGTCAGGATCGAGAAGCTATGTCCCGGCGAGATCAGCCCGGAGAAGGCGCCGAAGGCGTAGGTCGGCGGGACGCCGCCCGAGCCATAAGGGCTCGCGGGAACCACCGGTGGGCCCCCGGTGGTCTGGGTGCGTCCCAGACGGCGACCGACCTGCTGCAGGGTCATCAGCGAGACGACGACTTCCGCCTGGCCGGAGACAATGGCCGCCGAGGCCAGGCCGATGCAGCCGGCCGAGCCGCCGCCGCCGGAGGTGAGCGTGGCGGCGAAGCGAACCTCCGGCACCCCCAGCACCGACGCCACCTGGGCCGGGTCGCACGAGGAGGAGTAGATGGCGAAGCCGTCGAGATCCTTCACGGTCAGGCCCGCGTCGTCGAGCGCCGCCAGGATGGCCGTGCAGGCCATCGACATCTCGTTCTCCGGCAGCGAGCCGCCCCGCTTCCAGTAGGGCGTCGAGCCGACCCCAACGACCGCTGTCTTGTCCTTCATCGCGACGAAAAGTCCTTTTGGTGGGAGCGAGCGTGGCGGTGACCCGCGCGCCAAGGGTCGAGATCGCCGAAGCGCCTCGAATTGCAGCGTGACATGCGCTCAGAATGGCATAATGTGTCAATGACAATTTTCGGACGTTGTTGCGTTGTCGCCAAACTATAAGATAAATATCGTGGATAATGAAGTATATGATAAGTGAGATGCAATGAAAAGGTCGAGTGTGTTAAAATATTCGACTACCCTCATCCTGGCAAACGAAGCAGTCTAAAGAGCGAACGCGGGGCCTATGGCGCCGGCTGAAGCCTCACGAGGTTCGACCGCCCGATTAGAATTTGGCCTCGGACGATGGGCGCGGCGCCCCACCCCAAGATTTCCGAACGCAGCTTAGCGGGAATACCCCTTGGAGAACCACCGATGATCACCACACGTGAGCGGTACTGGACGTTGGGCTTAGTTCTTAGCCTGACGTGCATGAGTTACGTGGATCGTCAGGTTCTCGCGGTCCTGATGGAGGCGATCAAGAGCGATTTGTCGCTGAGCGACACCGCCCTCGGCGCCATCGTGGGCACAGCCTTTGCCGTCTTCTACGCCACCGTCGCCTTTCCGATTGCCCGATTGGGCGATACGGGCAATCGACGGCACGTCCTTGGCCTCTGTTGTCTCGCGTGGAGTGTGGCCACATTGCTGTGCGGGTTCGCGCAGAACGCTTGGCATCTGGTCCTTTCGCGGATTGGCGTCGCCGGCGGGGAAGGCGGCGCGACGCCTGTCGCACATGGCCTGCTGGCCGATCTGTTCCCGCCTGAACGCCGCGGTCTCGTCTACGGGATGAACGCCGGGGCCGCTGCGGTCGGCATGGGCCTGGCCCTGGCCGTCGGCGGCTACCTCGCGTCCATTTATTCCTGGCGCGAGGTCTTCATGATCGTCTCGCTGCCGGGATTTATCGTTACCGGCCTGATGTACTTCACGGCGGCGGAACCGCGGCTGCAGGCGTCTCCAGCGGCGACCGGGCCCGCGGAGAGGCCGGAACGGTTCTGGGAGGCGATGGCCCTCATCTGGAAGCATCCGGTGTTCCCCTGGCTCTTCCTTATCGGGGTGGGGGGCGCGCTTACGGGGCAGGCATCCCTCTCATGGGCCCCCAGCTTCCTGATCCGGGTGCATCACCTGGACGTCGCCACGGCCGGCGGATGGATCGGCCTGGCGCTGGCAGGCGGCGTGTTCTGCGGCAACGTGGGTGGCGGCGCGATCGTCGATTGGGCCGGCAGTCGGGACCAGCGCTGGTACGCATGGTTCTCCGCCCTCGGCCTGTCGATCACCTTGCCGGCGATGATTGTCTTCGTGCTCGCGCCATCGGTGGTGGTCGCCCTGGTGGCGCTGTTCCTCGTCCAGACCTCTATCTCATTCTTTATGCCCTCGATCTTCTCGTTTGCCCTGAACGCGGCTCCGGCCGAGCGGCGGGCGCTTACCTCGGCGACGCTTTATCTGGGCGTCACCATGGCGGGAGCCGGTATTGGGCCCCTGCTGATCGGCGTGATCAGTGATCTACTGACCGAGCGCTATGGCTCCGAGTCGATCCGCTACTCCCTTCTGACGATCACGGTGTCCTTGAGTATCGGAATTGGGGCGGCGTTGATGGCTGCGCGAGCGATCGGTCGGATGGAGCCGGCCATGGAATCCGAGGCAGGATGAGCTAGCGAAATTTTTTCAAATCGCGTGGGGGAGTTCATCTTGGCGGCTTCCACGATCACCGCCGCCCCGGGGCCGGCGAGAAGCTAGTACGCGTCACGCTTCGCCTCGCCCCGTGGCAACGGCATCTGCCGCTGAGGGCTGATCGTTCGAGATGGTTTGTAGCCGAGCCTTCGCCAGGCGTCCGATAAAGCCGGCACGGCGTAGGCCGCTTGTCGGGCCTATGCGTCGCCCGATTGACTAGCGCCGGCAGGGCGATGGCCAAGATCAGGAGGGTTCGGCGGGCGCCGCGGCGCACGATGCTGACTCGGTCGTCCGACGTTGCCTCCCAATCTTCCATAGGTCCGGATGCCGACAATGTGAATATGGCATATTATGTCACTTAGTGTTTGATTCCTCAAATCGAAAAAGGTAAGGCGTCATCACTCACTCCAGGGCTCCGGCAGTGGACAACGACAGATTTAGGGGGACTTTATGGATCTCACGTATCCTGCTCGCCTTCAGCTACTGGCCAGTGCTGCGGCCGCGGCCCTGATCTCGGCCGCCTCCCCGGCGTTGGCCCAGGACCAGATCGCCATCGAGGAGGTGGTGGTGACCGCCCGGAAGGTCGCGGAGAACCTGCAGGACGTGCCCGTCGCGGTGACTGTGTTCTCCGGCGAGCAACTGGAATCCAAGAACGCGGTGCGGGTGGGCGACTTCGCCCTCTTCACCCCCGGCTTCAAGGCGTTGGCCGCGGCCACCAATGCCACCGCCTTCTTCCTGTCGGCCCGCGGGCAGGTCCAGGCCGACACCCTGGCGACCGTGGACGCCTCGGTCGCCACCTACGTCGACGAGATGGTCTGGGCCCGGTCGTATGGCCTGAACACCAACCTTCTCGACGTCGCCAACGTCCAGATGCTCAAGGGCCCGCAGGGCACGCTGTTCGGCCGCAACACGACCGGCGGGGCGCTGCTCATCACCACCCGCGACCCCAGCTTCGACGGTTTTTCCGGCCACGCGCTCGCCGGCTATGGCCGCTACAACGAGCGCGAGGGCGAACTGGTGATCAACATGCCGCTGAGCGAGCGCTTGGCGGTGCGTGGTGGGGTCCACAGCGTCGACCGCGACGGCTGGGCCTACGGCATCCGCCAGATCAATCCGGCTACTGGCCTGCCCTCCAACGCCTTTCTGGCGAACGGAGTCATTCAGCGTCAGGGCAAGTACAACGACCGCCACGAGTTGACGGGCCGGCTGAAGGCGCGCTTCGCGGCCTCGGAGGCCACAGACCTGATGCTGTCGGGCGAGTGGTACAATTTCCACAACACACCCGGCCGGCAACTTTTCTACAAGGTCGACCTGAACAACGCCGGGGACGCGGTCACGACCACCACGCCGGTCCTGCTCTACCAGGCCTATGAGGCCACCCACCCGAACGCGGTGGGCGCCGACGCGCACTCCTGTGACTTCGTCAGCGCCGCGCCGGCGAACTGCGCCGATAACATCGCCGATGGCCCGAGCCCCTACGTGCGGGCCCACACGAGCACCTACATGGGCCGGCTGACCAGCGACACCCCGATCGGCCAGTTCAAGCTGATCGGCGGCTACCGCAACATCTGGCAAGCGACCTATTTTGATTTCGACGGCTCTGCGGCGGTGATCCACAGTTCACAGCAGGAGCAGGACCTGAGCCAGTACTCGGCGGAGGCGCAGCTGACCGGGCGCGCGTGGAAAGACAAGATCGACTACGCGATGGGGGTTACCTGGTTGAAAGAAGACGGCTTCGAGATAAACCACTCCTTCAGCAACGTCGCCATCGGGGGCATCTTCGGCAACCGTCCGCCCGGCAACATCCCGCGTAACAAGGGGTACATCCACAACAAGTCATGGGGCGCCTACACCCAGGCGACGTACCACGTCAGCGACGCCCTCCGCGTCACCGGCGGCGTGCGCTATTCGTCCGACGATAAGGGCATCGACCTGCGTGGCGCCTTCGTTGGCCTCAATGGCGTGCCGACCAGCTGCCCGATCACCGGAGCCGGGTCCAACGCCACCCTGACCAACGACTGTTCCTATGTGCGCAGCGACTCGTTCGACGCCGTCTCCTGGACGGTCGGCGCGGACTACAAGATCACCGGCGACGTGCTGATCTATGCCAAGGCCAGCCGGGGCTACCGCTCGGGCGGCCAGAACCTGAGGGCCCTCTCGCTCGCCCAGGCCGTCCCGTTCGAGCCAGAGTACGTCAACGAAGAAGAAGCTGGCTTGAAGGCCGACATGCTGGAGCGGCGCCTGCGCGTGAACCTGGCGGCCTTTCACTCCAAGGTCACGAACGCCCAGCGCTCCGGCATCGTGGCCACGGTGATCAACGGGGTGGCGGTGAACAACACCTTGACCAGCAACGCGGCGAAGGTTCGTTTCGTGGGCTTCGAGGCTGAGGTCACCGCCCGGCCGACCCGTGAGCTGACCTTGAGCGGCAGCATCGGCAACGTTGAGCCCAAGTACCTGCGCTTCATCGACGCCACCGGCACCGACGTGAGAAACCAACGCATCACCATGGTCCCGAAGTGGAGCTATGCACTCTCAGCTCAATATGCGACCCGGCTCGGCGCCGATGTTAGCTTCAACGCTAACCTCGACTACAGCTACACCGGCAAGTATTTCTCCGACCGCTGCGTGCCCACCGGGCCGAACGCCTGCTGGACGCTGACCACCGTCGACCGCAACGGCCTGACCGCCGCCCAGATCGGCCAGAACGTCGTGGACGTGACGACGACGCAGGCCGCGAACATCGTCAACGCGCGCCTGACCTTCGGCTTCAACGAGGACCGCTACAAGCTAGCGGTTTGGGGACGCAACCTGACTGACGACCGTGGTCGTGTGCAGGCCACCTGGCTGCAGGCCAATCCGCGCAACTACGCCGGCGGGGCAATCCGCGAGCCGCGCACCTACGGCGCCACCGTTAGGGCGGAGTTCTGATGCCATGCATTGAAGTAAGGGTGTAGCATGACGACCAAGGATGGAGGCTGGTTTCAGTTGAAGGCCGCGCCAGGGTCCGATGCACGACAGAATCGCTCCCCCAGGAGGCGTTCGGCGGTGTGGGTCGGCATCTTGGTGTCAGCCGCCGCTCTCACGGTCTTGGGGCCGACTTTGGGGACAAGTCGGCGTGCGATCGCGCAATCCCACGCGGCGGCGCTCGGTGAGCCGGCGGGCGACGTAGGGGAGGCGCGGATGCGCCTGATCACTGAGGCGCAATACCGCAACACCATCGCTAGCCTCTTTGGTCCGGACATCATCGTCGATACGCGTTTCCCCCCCCTCCGACGGACGTCCGGCCTCCTCGTCCTGGGAGCCACTAAGGCCGGTGTGTCGGCGAGCGATGTGGAGTCCTTTCACGGCCGGGCCTACGCCATCGCGGACCAGGTGGTGAACGAACGCCGCCAGTCGGACCTGCTCCAATGCCGGCCGGCAAATCCGAAGGGCGCGGACGCGGCCTGTGCGGAGCGCTTCCTTAAGAAAGTGGGTCGGCTGCTGTACCGCCGCCCGCTCACCGAGGGCGAGCTGAACGAGGTGGTGGGGATGGCCAACGAGAACGCCGCCCGCTTCCATAGCTTCTATTCCGGCGTGTCTTTCGCGTTGGCGAGCCTCCTGGCCAGCCCTCAGTTCCTGTTCCTGACTGAGCAGAGCGAGCCCGACCCCAGTCACCCCGGGCAGATGCGTCTGAGCAGCTACTCCCTGGCGACCCGCATCAGCCTGCTGCTATGGAACGCCAACCCTGATGACGAGCTGCTGCGCGCCGCGGAAAGCGGCAAATTGCACGATCCGGCCGAGCGCGCCCGGCAGGTGGACGCTATGATCGCCTCGCCGCGCTTCGAACAGGGCGTGCGCGCCTTCTTCGCCGACATGTTCGCCTTCGAGAAGTACAACAACCTGGCGAAGGACGGGACGATCTATCCGGCCTTCACGGCGAATTCGGCCAGGGATGCAGCTGAGCAGACCCTGAAGCTCTTAGTCGACCATGTGGTCGACAAGGACGCCGACTACCGCGACATCTTCACCACCAGGACCACCTTCCTAACGCCCAGCTTGGCGCCGCTCTACAAGGCGCCCGCGCAGTCCGCCGAATGGGCGAAGTACGAAGGTCCCCTAATGGACCAACGGCGCGGCCTGCTCACTCAAATCGGGTTCCTCGCCACCCAGGCGCACAACGGGCGCTCGTCGCCGACCCGCCGCGGCCGGGCCCTGCGAGAGCTGGTTCTATGCCAGCACGTCCCCGACCCGCCCCCCAATGTGGACTTCTCGATCGTCGAGGACCCTAAAGCCCATTTCAAGAACGCTCGCGAGCGGCTGACCGCCCACAACACCGACCCTGTCTGCGCCGGCTGCCACAAGCTCACCGATCCCATGGGCCTGGCGCTGGAGAACTTCGACGGGGCCGGCCAGTTCCGGGCCGGGGAGAACGGGGCGCCGATCGACGCCAGCGGCCAGCTCGACGGCGTCAGCTTCCACGACGCGGCCGGCCTTGGTGAAGCGGTCCGCAACCATCCGGGCGTGCCCGCCTGCCTCGTGCAGCGCGCTTTCTCCTATGCGCTTGGCCGTGAGGCGACGGATCGAGACGAACCCCTGCTGACCTTCTTGGAGAATAGGTTCGCGGGCGACGGATACCGGGTGAAGGCGCTGATGCGCACCATTGGCACGAGTCAAGCGATCGCACGCGGATCACCTAAGGAGCAGGTGGCGGGCGCGGCGTCGACCGCCGAGACCCATTGAATCGCACCCCGAAGGAGTCCGGATTATGATGGATCGTCGTCGGTTGCTTAAGGGGGTCCTGGGCGGAGGGGCAGTCACCATGGGCCTGCCGCTGCTGGACTGTTTCTTGGACGGCAAAGGCCAAGCGATGGCCGCCACTGGCCAGCCGATCCCTGTGCGATTCGGCACGTGGTATTGGGGCCTGGGGATGGCCGATTCAGCATTCATTCCGGACAAGGCGGGATCTGCCTACGATCTGAAGCCCGAACTCGCTCCGATTGCGGAGGTGAAGCAGCACATCAACGTCTTCACCGACTACAACATCATCAAAGACGATAATCCGAACCTCTGCCACTACACGGGCTGGGTGGCGCTGCGGTGTGGCGGCGTGCCGTCCGTGCGCTCGGATCTGCCCAGCGAGAGCATCGACGTCACGATCGCCCGCAAGATCGGCAGCTCGACGCGGTTCCGCTCGCTCGATGCGACGGCGACCGGCGATCCCTTGGATAGCGTCAGCTTCCTCGGCTCCAACGCCTACAACACGCCCGAAATCTCGCCGGTGGCGCTTTACGAGCGCGTTTTCGGCGCTGAGTTCAATGACCCCAACGGTACGGCCTTCAGCCCCGACCCGAAAGTCATGGCGCGTCAGAGCGTGATTTCCGGCGTTCTGGAGCAGGCCAAGAGCTTGCAAGCTGGCCTGGGTGTGGAGGATCGCGCGCGCCTCGACCAATACTTCACCGGCTTGCGCGACGTGGAGCGGCAACTGGCGCATCAGCTTGAGAAGCCCGATCCCGTGCCTGGCTTCAAGGCGCCGGAACGCCCCAAGGACATCGTGGCGGGCCTCGACTACGAACTGGTGGCGCGCCGTCACCAACTCATGACGGACCTGATGGTCCTGGCGCTGCAGTCCGACCAGACCCGGGTCTTCAATATGATCTATTCGGCGCCGGGCTTCGCCGGAACCGCCAAGCCGGGCGAGAACCAGAACCACCACGTGGCGACCCACGAGGAAATGATCGACGAGCAGCTTGGCTATCAGCGCCTATCGCATTGGTTCACGGTCGAGGCGATGAAGAACTGGGCCTACTTCGTGAAGGCACTGGGCTCGGTGAAGGAGGGCGACGGGACTCTCCTTGATCACATGCTTGTCTATGCCAACACCGATACCTCATTCGCCAAGGTCCATGCCTTGGAAGGCATCCCCATGTTCACCGCGGGTACGGCGGGCGGGCGCTTCAAGACCGGCCTGCATGTCCCCGGCGCCGGCGGTCAGGGAACGCGCGTCGGCTACACCATCCTCGAAGCCTTTGGGGTGGATGTGAAGCAGTGGGGAACCAAGTCGAACGGAACTTCCAAGCGGATTACCGAAATCGTCGCCTAACACTGGACAGAACGACCCGACATGAGCGGGGCGGACATTGGGAGGGAATGTTATGGTTGGAGGCTGCCTGCGGTCGCCGGGCCTCACTTGGGCTTTGGGGGCCTTCATGGCGACCACCAGCCTGGGAGCCGCTGGCGCCGGGCCTGCAGACGCCTCCCAAACCTCGGGAGACTCTTTCGGCCTGGTCATCACGGACCTCTACTTCGGGATCCACCAGACCCAGGATGCAAAAGATTGCCCGCAAGGGCTGAACAGCACTCATCGAACGAATTACCTGAAGCAATTCCCGACCTATACGGCTCGAACCGCAAACGACCTTAAGTATGGGTACGGCTACGTGAACCGGGGGCCGAACGGCGAAAATGCGCTCTACAGTCCCGAGGTCGTCGTAGATCCCATTCCTTATAATCTCGCGATCGGAGCGATAGCGCCCGGGATCAACCTCGACGGCAAGGCCGACGCCAACGACTTCGTCAGTCCCGACGGGCGGACCGGCATCGACAACCAGATGCAGCGGGTCCTCGGATGCGTCGGTGGCTTCCGCGGTCCAGGCGGCTTTTTCTACCAAGCCGGCAACGCTCAGATCCGCTCCCTCAGGGTCAACCGGCTGATGTTCGAGATCTCCAGGGTCGACGATCTGCGGAATGATCCGGACGTCACGGTGCGGTCCTACCGCGGCTTGGATCCCATCATCTCCGGCGCAGGGGACAAGGCGGTGGCCGGCACGACGCAGCGCGTCGACTATGAAAGGGGCCGCCGCTACATGTCTGAAACCACGGGCCGCATCGTCGATGGCGTGCTCGTGACCGAACCCGTCGACCTGCGGGTGCCCTGGGTTCGGGGCACAAACCCCTGCTGCGAGGTCGCCTACACCAACGAGTTCACCCTCCGCGCCATGCAGCTTCGGGTGAAGCTGACCCCCACAGGCGGCGAAGGCGAAATCGCCGGCTTTGCCGATCTGGAGCTTTGGTGGAACTGGTTCGCGAGGGGGTGGGCCGCAGGATCGGTCATCGAGACCATGGGCGCCACCGCCCCCTCCATGTGGAGCGCCCTGAAGGAACAGGCTGACGCCTATCCAGACCAGCGCGGCGTGAACACGGCGATCTCGACGACGCTCTCAGCAAGATTCACCAGGGTGATCGTGGCGCATGGAGACAATTCCGCGCCATCGCCGCAGGTCGCCAGCAGGACGCACCAGGAGGTTTCCCGATGAAGAACCTCCGTTGGAAGGTTGTTGCTCTTTGCCTTGCCGTCGCGGCATCGACGAGCGCCTTCGCGAAACCTGCTTCCACAGGAAGCAATCCGCGACCTGCCGGGATCAGCACCCGGGTTACGGATCTCGACGGCGTCGTCTACGT
>Ga0070667_100003230_pt1 | contig 13945 bp, 10 predicted proteins | sample KBSS33metaG_FD_64659 | JGI IMG/M metagenome (GOLD analysis project Ga0070667, IMG submission 64659) | Switchgrass rhizosphere microbial communities from Kellogg Biological Station, Michigan, USA - KBS S3-3 metaG | ecosystem: Host-associated > Plants > Roots > Rhizosphere > Soil ...
GAACAATATTTGTTAAATACCTGAAATTCCCTCCTGCATATTCAAGCTGCCAGCTTCCCGGCTTGCCGTTCCGGACTTTTAATAATTCTACGTTCCATCGGGGAAAGCCTACACCAGGCATATTATTATCTGGTGCACTGGGTAAAGAGCTAACCTGCCATCGGCTGATGCAGGCCGTTATATCCAGCTTTCGGGGATTGTTGCGGATGATAAAACCGGTTACCCGGCTTTGTTCAACTGCCAATTGAAAGCGCCTGGAAAATGTAAAATTCAGTTCTGGTATCTCACCAATCACGGCTGTAAGCCCTTCACATTTGAGGGCCTCTTCCATGGCCCATAGCATTTCCTTTTGATTGTTAAGATCAACAAAAATGATTTTACCCGGGTCAATGCCAAATGATCTCAGCGCCGGGGCAAAAATGGTTGCTGAAGAACTGATCCAGATAGCGGCTCCATGGTTCTTCATTAATTTACCCAAAATGCCTGCAATAAATCCACCGGAGGCAGATACCGTTTCCGCACCGGAACAAATAAATTCATGCACAGCCCCCAGCGGAAATGCATAATTGGGAAAAGCCCGGTCTATTTCTCCAAGCCCGATTACCAGCTTTTCGGGTAAGGGCTTAAACCCCTGTAAAGGGAGTATCTCTCTTTGTAACTGGGCGATAATATGGTGTTTCGCAGAATGCATGTGGGGTTTTCCTGCAACTAAATTACTAAATAATTTAGTATTATAAAGATAAAAAAATTAGCTACTGATTTTCAGTGATTTTAGGCAGGATCTCTGCGGAAAAAATTATCCTTATAGCTTTATTTTTATTCCCCCATTTACAACAAAACCTTCCTGGTGATTCCAGATATCATCGAAACGGGGTTTGTTATAAGGCGGGTTAACAACTGCCTTGTATTTGCTTTGCCGCTGATCGGTGATATTTTCAAAATTTACAAACAGCGATATTTTATTAAAAGTTTTTTCTGCCATGGCGCCGAATTCCCAAAAAGAAGGCGTTTGCATGCCATTATACAAATACTGGCGATCCGTAAAATAAGATTCCAGTGCCATTTTAAAATGGCCCTCTTTTTCATATACGGCAGCGAGGTTCAATTTATTTGCCGGCAGCAATGGCAGGTGCTGGTTGCCGGTTGCATAAGTGGCTTTTGCATTCGTATACGTATAGCCCAGAAAAAATTTCAAATCCTTTCTGAACACCAGCCTCATATTGGTTTCAAACCCCCTGCTTTGAACCGGGTTGGCCGCGTTCGAAAAAAAGTAATTCCCTGCAACATCCGTTTGCAATACCAGCGGCTTTTCAATTTGCGTATAAAAAAACAATTGGTTGAGACTGAATTGCCAATCATCGGTAATCCTTGTGCGATAATTAATATCTGCCGTTGCCCCGCTGCTTCTTTCTGCAGTAACGTTCTGTAATGGCATCACATTTTGGTATTGCAGCGTTTCCGTTTGCTCTGTAAAGATGGTTGGTATTTTATATCCCAAACCCCCGCCCAGCCTGGAAGATATTTTATCACTTATTTTAAACAAAGCCGATATACGGGGTAAAATAAATAACTGGTTTTTATTGAAATGCATATTCTTGTAATTGGCATTATCGAGCCTTATGCCTGTTTCAAGCTTCATACTGCCTGTTATATCCCAGGTATCCTGGAGGTATATACCACTTGTAAATGACTGTGCATTTTGATTGCCTGCAGTTGTTATTTTCTTTTCCCTAAACTTGTCAAATACCAGGTTTATACCGCTGATGAGGGTATGCGATGCCCTGTTTGCCATATAGGAAAGGTCTGAAAAGCTGTTGGTACTGAGTCCCCAAAAGACATCATCAGGGATGCTTATCTTTCTGTCAAAAAAACTGAGGCTTTGTTTAAATGTAATACTGTTTTTGCCGGCCAATTTTTTATCCAATTCCAGTGTGCTCGTATTTCTGATAGTATTATTTTTTTCAAAATAAACATGGTTATTAACTGCATTCCCGCTGATAACATGCATATCGCCGCCGGTATTGCTCCCCTTGCTGAAACTATTTCCCAGCATGACAGTGGTGGTTGAATCGGGATAGTAAAACAACCTTGGTGAAATAGTAAAATTGTTGCTTTTGGATAAATCAGAAAAATCATCCTTGTCTACATCATACGCTTTTTGAAAATTTACCAACCCCAGTAGGGTATAGCCAAATTTTCCTTTCTTCTGTGTCGCATAGGCTCCCACATTGGTCTGCCCGATATTGGATTGATTGAGTATGAAATTATATTCCGGCTTTTCTTTGGGCGTTTTAGAAATGAAATTTACCACGCCGGCAATGGCCCCGCCGCCATAGAGGGTTGATGCGGGACCTTTAATGATCTCCACCTGTTTTAAATCCAATGGAGGGATTTCTAAAATACTCAGCCCGCTGGCAAAATTGCCAAAATTGGGATAGCCGTCTTTGAGCAATTGCGTATAACGGCCATCGAGACCCTGCACCCGGATGCTGGCATTGCCCGATACAGCAGAGGTTTGCTGTACCTGCAAACCGGTGCTTTCATGCAGCAGCATCGAAACATTTGCCGGGCGCATATTGTTTTTTTCATCCAGTTCTTCTCCCGATATGGTTTCAACCCTTGTGGGCGTATTGGCAATGGTGCGACTGGTGCGGGTTGAACGAACAATCACTTCCTCGGCTTCGTCTTCCATTTCATCCAACCGGATTTCAATTAACGTGTCTGATACCAGGGGGAACTCAAACGCCGTTGTTTTATCTTCATAACCCACATAGCTAAACACAAATACCTGTTTACCTGCTGGTATATTTTTGATAAGCACCAGCCCGGTACTGTCGGCAATGACTGTTTTGTTTAATCCCTTAACTGCTACGGTTGCTGCCGCTAAGGGCAGTTTATTTTTCTCACTCTTAATAATGGCTTTAAAATTATGCTGTGCCTGAATACTATTTGCAACCAGCAGTACTGCAAAAAAGATATGAATCCTCTTCATGAAATGATTAGTTAAATGAAAAAGCAAATAACTCCTGCGGATACAGAAGTCGGTTTCAGAAAAATAAAATACTTAACTAATCCTGGGTGGTTGCCAGAAAGAATGGAAATATCCGGGGTGTGCGCAAGTATAATAATCCGGGTAAGGCACCCGGCTTGCCTGGGGAACAGGTAATAGCTGAAATTCCTGTGTATTTATAGAAAACCCGGCGCAGGTTCCACACGCAAAAAAAGGCGAGCAATTACCCTTGCAATCATCGTCCTGTTGTCTGGAAGCGCTTTTATTTTGTATTTCACTGCTGCAATTGTTGATAGCACAGCAGGGAATAGATGCGCAGAGCAAAACATAAAAAGCCCATATAAAGGCGAAGACTTTCATTGCGGCAAAGATAAGTAAACCGGTTTATTTGATTAAGCGGTTAGGGCCGCGTTTTCCTGCCCTCTATCGGGTTGGGACTATTTTTGGTTGTTAACCCGTTTATTTTTTGTATTGAAGCCCTCCAACGGACTCATGATGCCATCTTTTTAAACCGGGTAAACTGTTAAGCGCATTATCTATTAGTGGTTGCCCCAGGTTTCTCTTCTCCATCTGTTCCCTTACAGTAACCTGCATCTGTTCCAATGTTAAACCGGGGTTTATAAACGCACCATGCTGGTAACAATATATACAGTAATCAGCACTTGGGGAACCATCTTTTTCTGTACCGGTTAAGGCCGGATTATCGAGCGGCATGGAACAACTCTGGCATATTTTCATTGCTTGCTGTTTAATTTATAAGATAATAATCATATCTGAAGTTTGTAATGATTCATTAAGACGGTTGGGGCGGGGCCATTCTTGCCGACCGTTCACGCAGTCAAAGATGATAAAACCTGCGGGATCAGAATCTGACGGCAATTGCCAATGACAATGATTGTAATCAGCAATTGCATTGCTATTTACCAACCCAGGCCGGTACCATCAGGCCCCTCAACCCTGTAAGGCTATTTTACGTGGTATCAATCTCTCTTCGATGAGACAAATTTCCGAAACTTTGGTGTGAATGGGCGATTTCTTTTCGGGACTTTACATTTAGCTATACCTGCTGATAGGTGAATTAGGTGAAAACAACCTCAAACCGTTGGGCTATTTAACGTTGATAAACAGGTTTGGAACTTAATGCAGGGTTCTGTAACTTCAGGAGATACCCGCCACCCGGTGAAATGTGCTCCCGGTTCTGCCAGTAATAATATAGGTTGTCATTGTATCCTTTTTTCTTGCAACGGACTTAGCGGACTCAGCTTGTTGTAGTTGAGGTTATTGATTAAGCAAAAGCAATTTTTCGTTATAAAATATAAACATTCATTATGAGCAATCCTTTTTTTATTGACGAAAACATCACCATTTTCACGGGCGACCAGGCGGTTAAAAAATTAAATGAAGAAAACGACCAGCAATATTTTAAGAGCGGAGAAGGCGTTGCCGTTGTTTCAGAGGAGCGTTGGCGAAAAGCGCAGGCCTGCGAAAAAAACCATTGGTTTGTAAGGGGGATAAAAACCAGCGACGACAGAAATTATTATCATGCCAGGAATTTTAATAATTACAGCGATCTAAAAGATAAAACATTCAATTCGGTACTTGAAATAGGATGCGGACCTTTTACAAATGCACGCGTGATTGCGAAGTTTTGCAATATTAAAAATGTTACCCTGCTGGATCCCATGGTGCTGGATTATCTCAAACATCCATTCTGCAGTTACGATAAAAATTACCTGTACTCCCAATACTCGGTAATACTGGGTAAAGTTATCAGAAAATTTTTCCCCTTTGCATTTAAACCGTATCGTTCGCTTTTATCCAGGAAAACTAAAATAGTTCAGCTCCTTAATATACCTGCCGAAAAAATTGCCGGCACAGAAGAATATGATCTTGTTATTATGGTGAACGTAATAGAGCATTGTTATAACGCCGACACGCTTTTTCAAAATATCCTGAATATTACTGCGAGTGGATCTTATTTGATTTTTGAAGACAAGCTGTTTGAAAACAATGAAATAAAAAAGGCCCTCCGGAACAGCTATGATGCGGCACATCCCTTAAAAGTGGATAAAGAGATGATTGATGGTTTTTTGTCCAAGCATTTTACCACTGTTTATAAAAGAGTTCAATCCAACTCTGATTTCTATGCAGGAGAGGAGCATCCTTCTGAGGATCTTTATTATATCGGCAAAAGAAAGTAAGCGGCGGGTTTACCGTATGTTGCAGTGGCAGGTGCCTGTTGCTTTAGCTTTCCAAAAGGGAAACCGTCAGCATAGGATGCAGGGCATGTCCTTTTAAATTTGCTTTGATTTTCATCTTTACAAATCATTTCGCCCCACAAACGCTTTTCGTAACAGTGCCATAATAAGCGTAAACAATGCTGAACCGATAATGGCCCAAAGAACAGGGAAGGGCTTGCCGTCAATCGAAACTTCGAAAAGTTTGGGCAATCCCATTTTTGCAGCCAGCCATAAACCAATATAAGCCCCAATAAAGCCAACAACGGTTGAGACCAGGCATCCGCCTAAATTATAACCGGCCAATGCCTGGCCTATTCCTCCGCATATTGCAGCAATAAGCAGGAGAACCAAAAAACCTATTAGTGTCATGGTTTAAAATTTTAATTAAAAAATCAGCGGGCCCGATGTTCAGGTCCTTTCAAAGGATACGAAGTTGTAATATCATTGGTGCAGACTAAGTTTCTCATCTGTTGTTTGAGATGGCGGGGTTGGCTAAACAAAGAATGAATATCAACAACAGGGCCAGTACATTGGATTGTTCTGTTGAGGAGTTGAATTCAGCACAAAAAAGACTCCGGTATGCCCGGAGTCCCCGTTGTTTCCTTGTTCCCTCCGCTGGTATTATCCAGATCAGGTTATGGGAGTATATTCTCAGGTCCGTTCTACCAAACCACCTCCTCCGGAAACTTCACACCACTAAACAACAAAAAAACATGCCATAAAAATGTGCGGTTGTTTTTCAAAGAAGGGGTATTTTCTCGCCATAAAAACCGGGGAATCTCGGGGAAATATTTTCGCTTTTGCCGTAGAAAGGCGATTCATTTCGATCCGGCCCATGGCCAGGCTTTGATCCTATCGTATGGTTGTTATGAAAAGCCTGCTTCTGCCTTATTTTGATAAAAATGGGATACGTGTTACCGGTATGTTCACCCGGCATAAACAACCCACTGGGAACGGCTTGTTTTTGTTTCTTAAAAAAAGGACAGGGTTTTTTTGCCGCAGCATAAAAATGTTTACATTTAGAATGAATGGGTGGCCCAATAGATAACAAGCACGTTACAATCATTCATGAAAATCATCGTTTACTGTTTCGCGTTGTTCGCAATTGCCGGTATTGTTTCCTGTAAAACCAATGTCGATCCTTCCATTATCATAGCACGGCAGGGCAGAATGGATCTCGCGGGCCGGGACATTAAAGAAGTTGGGCCTCTTGCCCTGGATGGCGAATGGGAATTTTATTATAAGCAACTTTTATCGCCCGCCGATTTTGCGGCTCACCCGGCACTGCAACCCGATGCGTGGGCGATTGTTCCCGGAACCTGGAATGGCCTGCTGGTGGCTGGAAAAAAAATAGAAGGACAGGGTTTCGCTACTTACCGGCTGCTGATAAGAAATTGCCATAGCAGTAACCTGTTTGGACTGCGCCTGCTCGACGCCGGTAGCGCCTACCGCCTATGGGTGAATGGCGAGTGTATCGCCGGCAATGGAACTGTTTCATCCAATCCCGCACTGGCGGTGCCCCAATTTCTTCCGCAGGTAAGACCCTTTTATAGTAAAGCTGACTCACTGGAAATAGTTGTTCAGGTAAGCAATTTTTTTCATAATAAAGGCGGGCTTTGGAAAAGTATTGAACTGGGTGATTTTGCAGTAGTACAATCCGCAAGGGATGACATGAGAATGGCGGAACTGCTGCTGGCCGGCGCCATGTTTATTCTTTTTGTCTATCATATTTTTATTTTCCTGCTGCGAAAAAAAGAATACGCATCGCTTTGGTTTGCGCTGCTTTGCCTGGATTCTACGGTGCGCAGTTTATTTACCGGTGAAAGAACTATCTACGATATGTTCCCGGGGCTTTCACTGTACGCGGGCTTCAGGATAGAATATTTAACGGTTACCATGGGCGTTCCCATGTATGCGATGGTAGCCTACGAATTTTATACTGCTGAGTGGTCAAAAAAGGTCCGCAATATTATTTTATGGGTGGGTGCAGCAGAATCATTGATGATCTGTTTGCTGCCCCCGGCTATCTTCAGCAAGTTGCTTCCGTTGATACAACTGATAGTAGTGCTGGAATGCTTTTACCTGATTTATATTATCATCCGCGCCCTGTCAAATAAAAGGGATTATGCCATCATTTCATTTTTAAGCTATTGTTTGCTGTTCGCCGCTATCGTGCATGATATCATGGCGGCGCAGCTTCTTATCAACAGTCCCTTTGTATTGTTTTATGCATTCAGTACTTTTTTGGTGCTGCAGGCTTATATACTTGCTTCACGCAACGCAACGGCCTATGTTAAGATTGAAGATTTGTCGCAGGAATTGAACGAGGCCAATATTACCCTTGAAATGAAAGTTGCGGACCGTACCAAAGATCTGCAGGGTGCCAACGGACAGCTGCGGGAAGAAAAAAGAAAATCGGATGAGCTGCTGCTCAATATCCTGCCGGCAGAAATCGCAGATGAATTGAAAGAAAAAGGCGTTTCCAAAGCCCGTAGATTCCCTTCTGTTACCATTATATTCACCGACTTTAAAGATTTCACCACTGTAAGCGAAGCATTAACGCCCGAACAGCTGGTAAAGGAAATTGATTACTGTTATCGCCGGTTCGACGAATTGGTTGAAATGCACGGGCTCGAAAAAATAAAGACCATGGGAGATGCCTATATCTGTGCCGGGGGTTTGCCGGCCATGAATTTTACGCACCCCGAAGATGCAGTGCGGGCAGCATTGGCCATCCGTGATTTTATGGAAGTATACAAAAGAGAAAAGCTCGCCGTTCATGAACCGTTTTTTGATATCAGGGTGGGCGTTCATACAGGGCCGGTAGTAGCGGGCATTGTGGGCTCGCGTAAATTTGCCTATGATATCTGGGGCGATACGGTTAATCTTGCCGAGCGTATGGAAAGCTCCGGTGAGACCGGCAAAGTGAATATTTCCGGCACTACCTACCATCTCGTCAAAGATAAATTCGATTGCCGCCACCGCGGTAAAGTGGAGGCTAAAAACAAAGGCGCGATAGACATGTATTTTGTTGAACCCAAAAGCAACTAAAGTAACTTAACTGATTTGTTTTTTGCAACTTGAAAATATTTTGCGTTAATATCGGATAAGAATTCATCAACTATTGCAGGTTTTGGCAGAAAAGGTATTTTATCTTTGAGAGCGATCATCGGATATTCCCCATCGTACTGTTTATCTATTAAAACCATTCTTACATGAAGGCATTCCGGACACTATACTGGATACTGGCGACTGGTAGCAGTTGGCTGTTGCAAAATGACTGCTTTGCACAACTGAAAAACGATTATCCCATTCAACCGGTGGTTTTTACACAGGTGCATGTTACCGATGCATTCTGGGCGCCCAAGATAAAAACAAATGCAGATGTTACTATTCCTTACACACTGCAACAATGCAGGAAAACCGGCAGGATAGATAATTTCCTGCGGGCTGCAGGAAAATTGAAGGACGATAAACGGACTTCCTTTACGTTCGATGATACCGATCTGTACAAAGTAATTGAAGGGGCTTCTTACAGCCTGCAGTCAAAGGCAAACCCTGGTCTTTCCCTTTACCTGGATACCCTGATTGGATATATTGCCGCTGCACAGGAAAAGGATGGCTACCTGTATACATTCAGGACCATGAAAAATTCGAAACCACATGAATGGATCGGCAGTAAACGCTGGGAAAAAGAAGAAGACCTGAGCCATGAATTGTACAACGCCGGTCACCTATACGAAGCAGCGGTGGCACATTACGAAGCCACCGGTAAAAAATCCCTGCTGAACATTGCCATAAAAAATGCAGACCTGCTTGTAAAAACTTTTGGATGGGGCAGGGAGGAAAAATTTCCTGGACACCAGATAGTTGAAACAGGATTGACGAAACTATACCGTGTTACAGGCAAAAGGGAATACCTGGACCTGGCAAAATTCTTTCTTGACCTGCGGGGAACACCCGGGCACAATAACCAGCAGTATAGCCAGTCGGATAAAAAAGTAGTTAACCAGCATACGGCAGAAGGACATGCGGTGCGTGCTGCCTATATGTACACCGGTATGGCAGATGTAGCCGCATTAACAGGCGATAAAGAATATCTTTCTGCCATTGACGATATCTGGCATGATGTGGTAGATAAAAAAATATACATTACCGGTGGTATTGGTGCTACAGGAAGCGGGGAAGCTTTTGGCGATGCGTATGACCTTCCCAATATGAGCGCTTATGCAGAAACCTGTGCCGCCATTGCTAATGTGTACTGGAACAACCGCATGTTTTTATTGCATGGCGATGCCAAATACATCGATGTTTTGGAACGCACTTTATACAATGGATTGTTATCGGGCATTTCCTTGAGCGGTGATAAATTTTTTTATCCCAACCCATTGGCATCACTCGGTCAGCACCAGCGCAGGCCCTGGTGGGACTGTGCCTGCTGCATTTCTAACCTCACGCGGTTTCTTCCATCCATGCCCGGCTATGTGTATGCGCAGGATAAAAATAATTTGTATGTCAACCTTTTTGTTGGCAGCCTATCGGTTGTGAAGCTGCCGGCTGCTGCCGTTACCATTAAACAAACAACCAATTATCCATGGGATGGAAAGAATGAACTCAGCATAGACCCTGCTGCACCGGCTTCATTTTCTATTCATATCCGCATACCCGGCTGGGCATTGAATAAACCAGCGCCGGGAAATTTATATAGCACCGAAGAACAAAACATGGCAGCTCCGGAAATTTCAATCAACGGAAAGCCGGTGAAATTCACAATGGAGAAGGGGTACGCTATTTTTAAACGGGTATGGCATAAGGGAGACAAAATCAGTTTTGATCTGCCCATGCAGGTAAACAAAATTTTTGCCAACGACAGTGTAAAAGCAGATAGAAAAAGATTTGCCCTGCAACGGGGCCCGCTTGTTTATTGCCTGGAGGGCCCCGATAATAAGGACTCGGCGGTAATGAATATTGTTGTGGGCAAAGATGCAATAGTAACAAGCTCATTTGAGCCAACACTGCTTTCTGGTATAACCGTGCTGCACATGCGCGGTACTTCAACCAAACGGATGGTCAATAGCGATGAACTGGCAAAAGCGGAACAGGCGGTGATGGCCATTCCCTACTATACCTGGGCTAACCGGGGGCCATCGGAGATGGAAGTCTGGATACCCGACGATGCCACAGTAGCCAAACCAAAACCCGCGCCTACCATTGCTTCTAAAAGCAAAGTGTCTGCGTCTATTGATAATCCAAGGATGTACCGTGCATTGAACGACCAATATGAGCCCGCGGATTCAAAGGACGGCAGCGCTTCCTATCTGCATTGGTGGCCAAAGAAAAATACCGCCGAGTGGGTGCAGTATGATTTTGATTCAACTTATACCGTTTCATCGTCTAAGGTATATTGGTTTGATGACAGCCCCTGGGGCGGTTGCCGCATTCCTGCATCCTGGAGGCTGCTGTACCGGAAAGACGGTCAATGGGTGGCTGTGAAAAACAGCAGCCCTTATACCATTACAAAAGATGGTTATGATACAATCAGTTTTGAACCTGTAACAACCACTGCGATGCGGCTGGAAGTACAGCTGCCACCGGAATTTGCCAGCGGTATTCATGAATGGATACTAAAATAGGATTACTCATTCATTAATTGTTTTTAGGCCGGTCATCCTGCCGGAGCCGGAGTACATTAATTGAATAAGGAGCCAGTGTTAGCTCAAATTGCTGAGCTGCATTTTGCAGTTCAATCATTTTTGGAATATATTCTTTGGGATGTTGAAAGGAGTTTTCTGCGGTGTCTGTTGCAGCAGCCAGTGTAATTAAAGAAGCTTTTTTATGTATGTTTTTATTGCCTTGCACCTGTATCTCCGTTGCACAAGGCATGCCGCCTGTATTCACCATTTTAACGATGATATCACCGGTATGGTTATCCTTACCGGAAATGGCAAGAATATCGGTCGCTTCTCTGTAAGATAGTAAAAGTGTATCGCCCAAATAACACCTGATCTCGTGCGGCTGCACATCAATTTTTATATCATACCATTTGTCTTTTTCTATCGGATTTTTCAGCTTCACCTGGTCCGTAAGATCTGAAACATCATACCCGTTGGTTACTTTCTCTATCACACAATGGCTGTTTACCCAGGAGCCTATATGTGCCCGCATAAAAGTATTGGAGTCCTGTACGGCAAATGGTATAATAAAAGCATTGACGCCGTCTTTTTTGCGTGCTTTAACAGAAAGCGTATAGCTGCCGAATTTCCTTCCGCCCAGCAAGGCCAGCTGCTGGGCGCCATCTGCAGCCTGGTATAATGCACTGTCGGCCACTTTCCAGCTGCCCCGGAGCAATTGCCAGTCAGGCAAATTGGTTATAAAATCACTTTTATAAACCGTCTTGCCATGCTGTGTTATCACAAGGTCTTTGTATTCCGTTTGCGTATCCCAGGTAGCAAGGCCAACCCCGCCGGAAAAGTCCTCTTTCTCTGCCGGCGGCGCTGCTACCTCAACGTTAGTTGCCAGGTTTACGGTTGGTTTATTTTCGTTAAACAATTTAATGGCATAGTAGGAAATGCGGGCAAAGCTTTCAGCAGCATTGAAATTTATCAGGTTAACCGGCCAGTCAATATCGTTTACATTGACCAGCAAGGGCGCGTAGCTGCTCATTTTTACCAAATCGCTGTTGCGTTCCATACTCATCATATATACTGCATCACTGAGCGCCGCCTTCATATTGCCGGCGCCCACACCGTTATTGGTTGCATATTCGCCAACATACAGGTCCCAATTGCCTCGTTTGTATTTGTCAAAATGATCGGGGTGATGCGCGGCCCAGCCGGCAGACTTATAGGCGTGTTCGTCGGCAATATCTACTGTCTTCATGCTGTCGAGCGTACGTTTATTCACGTCTCCGATACCCATACTGGCGATGATCTTTATGGCAGGATATTTATGTTTGATGGCGGTATAAAAACGGTTGTACCTGCCGGCATAACGGCTGCCGGACTGTTCATTTCCCACTTCTATGTATTGTAACGGAAAAGGCTGTGGGTGACCGTTAGCAGCACGCAGCTTTCCCCATCTGGAATTAACAGGGCCAATTGCATATTCAATGCCATCCAGGATATCATTGATTACAGAATCAACTTTTTCGTCCGGAACAAAAGTGCCGCTCCTGAAATCGCAGGAAACCCCGATATTAAAAACGTACAACGCAGCGGCGTGAATGTCCTCGCAAAACTGCAGGTATTCGTGATAACCAAAACCGTCGCTGCTCCAATATCCCCAAACACTGTAAGTGCCAGGCCGTTTTTCTACCGGGCCAAGGCTTTTTTTCCAGTTGGGCGTATTTTCAACATTAATGCCTTCAACAAAACATCCTCCCGGCCAGCGTACAAACGACGGTTTTAAATCAGCAATGTATTGGGCCAGATCTGTCCGCAGCCCGTTGGGCCTGTTTTTAAAAGTCTTTTCAGGAAACAGGGAAATCATATCCAGCCAAATAGTACCCTTGCCTCCAAAAGACAGCGCAAACCGCGCTTTGCCATCTGTTTGCTTTGCTGTCATTTTACACGAGTATTTTTTCCAGTTATTACTGTAAACCGGCGGAAATGTATAACTGGCAAGAATGGTTCCATCGGCAGACTGAAGGGAAGCCGTTAGAGGTGCTTTGAAATTTTCAGCAGTCCGCGCGTAGAAACTTAACAGGTATGAATCTCCTTTAATAATATTCATACCCCAGAAACCGGTATTGACCAGGTTGTTTTTTCCCCGGGGATCAAAATTATTGACAGTTACCTGTAGTGAATTAGGCGTAGCGTTGTTCAGGGGCCGATCCTGCGTAAGCGATAATGAGATGCGCGATTGCCCGTTTGTTTCCAGATTCCATGCAGGCCATTGGCTTTTCAGCGGCCATTCCATCTTCCAGTCGCTTGCTTTATTAAAAGGCAGGGAAAAATGTGGGGTTCTTGCCGGTACAATAAAACCGTCGGTTAAAGTGGTGGCAAGGGGCAGGCGGCTTTCTTCAAAACCGCGGTTTTGTATCAGTTCGGCGTATAATCCTCCTTCACCGCCATGACTGATTTCTTCAAAAAAAATTCCATGCAGATACGGAGAAACAGCTGCACCAGGCTTTGCGTCATCAATTTTTATGGTTGCTTTGTTTTGTGCATTCGCCAGCGAAAGAATAAACCCGGTAAAAATACAGGTGCAGAGAAATTTCATTGTAAGATTTTGGTCTTATAAATGTATATTAAAAAAAGAGCGCGCAGAAACATTACTTGCATCGAATTATCTTAATGATCATAGACAAAATCATGCTTCATTCCCGCCTGCGCGGGAATGAAGGGCGAGCGGGAGCGTGGAATTCAAACCTGTTCCTTTCCCTGTATAAATGAGATGTCAAATTTCAGCTATGAATGCTGATGCTTGTTTAATGGAGTTTTAGCACCAAGCCTGCCACTGCGGCCATTAAAATGAGATAGGGCTCCTGTATTTTTTTGAAATAGATTAAAGTGGCCAAAGCCGCTATTGCGATTACAGCGGTGGGAATATCTGTTATGCTTCTTGTGGCAATCACTACGACAGCTCCAACCAATGCTCCTACCACCGCGGCAGTGATGCCATCTACAAAAGCCTTGATAGAAGTATTCTTTGCAATTTTTTTAAAGTGCGGCGCCGGAATAATTGTAAACAAATA
>Ga0070667_100003236_pt1 | contig 13933 bp, 12 predicted proteins | sample KBSS33metaG_FD_64659 | JGI IMG/M metagenome (GOLD analysis project Ga0070667, IMG submission 64659) | Switchgrass rhizosphere microbial communities from Kellogg Biological Station, Michigan, USA - KBS S3-3 metaG | ecosystem: Host-associated > Plants > Roots > Rhizosphere > Soil ...
CGTCGACCCGGGAGCGCTCCGCGTCGTCCAGCAGGGGCTCTACGAGGCCGTGCATTCGCCGCTCGGCACGTCGTACGGCGTCTTCGGGAACTTCTCGGTTCCGGTCGCGGGGAAGACGGGGACGGCCGAGAAGTTCACCTCGCTTCCCGGCTATCCGAACCCGCTCACGCTCAACCAGTCGTGGTGGTGCGGGTACGGCCCCTACGACAATCCCACTATCGTCGTCTGCGCCGTGATCGAGAACGGCGGCCACGGCGGCACCGCTGCCGCGCCGGCAGCGCTCAAGGTGTTCGAGAAGTGGTTCGGGCGCACCGCGACGACGACCCAGCACGCGAGCGACTGAGAGCCGGGGTATGGCGATCGACATCGAAGCGGTAGACGGGCGGTCGCGCGGGCTCCGGCGCAGGCAGGAGGCGGTCGGCGCTGCGGGGCTCGTGCGCAGGCTCGACTGGCTCCTGCTCGGCGCGATGTTCGCCACGTGCGGCTACGGCCTCCTGGCGATCAACGGGATCACCCGCCACGACGCGTCGGGGTCGGCGCTCTCGCGGCAGGCGACGTACTCCGTGGTCGGGCTCGTCGTCTTCGTCGTCGCGCTCGCGATCGACCCGGACCGCTACCGGCGGCTGCACCGTCCGATCTACCTCGGGACGCTCGGCGTCATGTTGCTCGTGCTCGCCGCGGGCGCGGCCACACGCGGCTCGAAGCGCTGGATCGGCGCCGGTGCGTTCACGCTCCAGCCGTCGGAGTTCGGCAAGGTCGTCTTCGTGCTTGCGCTCGCCGGCTTCCTTGTGCAGAGATCGAGAGACGGGAACGGCTTCCGTACGTCCCTCACGCTGGCGGCCTACGGCCTCGCGCCGATCGCGCTCGTGTTCCTGCAGCCGGACATCGGCACCGCGCTGGTCTACACGGCGGCGCTGGCAGCGGTGCTCTTCGTCGGCGGGATCCGGTGGTCGCAGCTGTCGATCCTCGCGGCCGTCGCCGTCGCGGTCGCGCTCGCAGTGCTCTGGCTGCTCCCGGCCGCGGGCTTCAACGTGCTCAAGCCGTACCAGACGGCACGGCTCACGGGCTTCACGCATCCGTCCAGCGACCCGAGCGGGGCGACGTACAACCTCACGCAGTCGATCACCGCCGTCGGTGCGGGCGGGCTGCGGGGCCGGGGCGTCCAGAACGCGACGCAGACACGGCTCGACTACCTGCCGGAGCACGCGACGGACTTCGCGTTCGCCTCGCTCGCCGAGCAGCGCGGGTTCTTCGGCGTCTCAGTGCTGTTGCTGCTCTACCTGCTGATCGTCTGGCGCGGCCTCAAGATCGTCGCCGGGGCACGCGATCTGTACTGCGCGACCGTTGCCGGAGCGATCGTCTTCATGTTCCTCTTCCAGGTCTTCGTGAACTGCGCGATGGCGATGGGAATCGCTCCGATCACGGGCATCCCACTCCCGTTCGTCTCGGTCGCGGGCTCCTCGCTCGTGACGAACTTCCTCGCCTTCGGGGTGCTGCAGGCGATCAACATGCGCAGCAGGCGGCGGTACGCATGAGGGCGAAGAGGTCCAAGCTCGGCCCCCTCTCGATCGTCTCGCTCGTCCGCGAGCTTCGCACCGGGGCGGGCGATCGCCGGCCGATCGCAGTCGCCGGCGCCGGTCCTCTCGTCCCGCTGCTGGCACGCGAGCTGCGCGCCGGCGGCGAGGCGTCCGCCGTGGTCGAGGGAGCGACCGAGCACGATGCGCGCACGTTCGCCGCGCTCGTGTGGCTCGGGCCGCCGGAGGAGCGCATCTTGAGGGCGGCGTCCCTCGCCGACGTGCCGATCGTCGCGGTCTCCGAGGAGCCTCGGCTTCCATACGTGCTCGCCGCCGACATCATCGCGCCCCTTCCCGGACAGGGCCTCCCGGTCGACGCCGTCGCAGCCGCGCTCGCCCGCCGCCTCGGCGAGGGAGGCACCGGGCTCGCCGCACGCCTGCCGGTGCTGCGGGAGCCGGTCTGCAGGCATCTCATCGCGGCGTTCTCGCGGCGCAACGCCCTCGTCGCCGCGGCGGTCTTCATCCCCGGCGTCGACCTGCCCGTCTTGACGCTCAACCAGGCGAGGCTCGTCCTCCGGCTTGCTCTCGCGCACGGGCTCGAGATCGATGCGAAGCGCGCACGCGAGCTGCTCGCGGTCGTCGGCGCCGGCTACGGCTTTCGCGCGGTCGCGCGCGAAGCGCTCGACTTCGTCCCGGTCGTCGGCTGGGCCGTGAAAGGCGCGGTTGCATACGGCGGCACCCGCGCCGTCGGCGAAGCAGCCCTTCGGTACTTCGCGTCGGTGGCGTAGCCGGCGCGGGGGGTTCGGCGATGCCGTCCGAATGAGGTCCTACGCTCTCTTCGAACCCGACCGGAGGTGACGTGAGCAGATGAGCTCGACCGGGATCGAAGAGGCGCTCGACCTTCTGCTCATGGAGGAGGCCGACGCGTGGTTCGAGTACCTCGATACGACGCGGGCAGCGAACATGAGCCGTTACCGCGACGTCGAGCCTTGGGCGTGGGTGCGCCTCTCCCAGCGCCTCCGCGCGATCGGCGCGCGCCGCGCGAAGCTCGAACCGGCGGCCGGAGCGGCCTGACAGACCCGTTCCAGGGGGCTCGGCGGTCGCCGTCATGGCCGCTGGTATCCTGGAGTGAGGTCTTGACCCTGTTTTTCCCGCACACCGAATCCGTGACGCTCGCCCGCCGTTCGCGAGGCTCGAGCGCACGTAACAACGAGGAGAGAACGCTTGCCGCTTTCGTTTTTCCGACGCAAGAAGTCGGAGGAGAATGCTGCGCCGGCGAACACCGCCGCGCCCGCCTCCGCACCTGAGCTCACCCCCGGCTTCGCCGGTGACGATCGTGCCGCCCCAGGCGGCGACAGCACCACCGCCGTAAACGGCGACAGCACGACTGAAGGCGGCGCGGCCGCCGGCCCGCCCAAGCGCCGCCGCGGCTCGCGCGGTGGTCGAAACCGCAAGAAGAAGCCCGTCGACGGAGGCGTCGTCACCGCGGAGGACGGCGAGAACGGGGAAGCCGTCGCCTCGACCGCGAAGCCGGCTGCCTCCTCGAGAGGCCGCTCGCGGGAAGGCGCCGGAAGAGAGCCCGCGAAGGACGGCGCCGCAAAGGACAAGGACCGTGGCCGCGGGCAGGACGCCCGCAAGGGACAGCAGTCCAGGCGCCGGCAGGCGCCCCGCCGGGCGCCGCTGCCGAAGGCGAAGCGCGAGCTCCTGATCTCCGTCGACACCGGCGAGAAGCGGGTCGCGGTGCTCGAGGACGACCGCGTCGCCGAGGTGTACCTCGAGCGGCCGGAGCGGCGCTCGATCGCCGGTGACATCTACCTCGGCACCGTCGACAACGTCCTGCCGGGGATGGAGGCCGCGTTCGTCGAGATCGGCCTCGAGAAGAACGGCTTCCTCTACGTCGACGAGATCGTCGGCCCGGAGCTCGAGGGCCGCAAGGGCGCTCGCAAGATCCAGGATCTCATCCAGCGCGGCCAGACGATCCTCGTCCAGGCGGTCAAGGACCCGATGAAGACGAAGGGCGCGCGGCTCACGACCGAGATCTCGCTCCCCGGACGCTTTGTCGTCTACGTCCCGCAGGGCGAGGGTCTCGGCGTCTCGCGGCGGCTCGAGGACGACGAGCGTAACCGCCTGAAGGCGATCCTCAAGGAGTGTGCGCCCGCCGAAGGGGGCGTCATCGTCCGCACCGCGGCGGAGGGCGCCTCGGCCGACGACATCGAGCGCGACCTGGACTTTCTCCAGCGGCTCTGGAAGTCGATCGAGGCGCGCGCGAAGGACGCGAAGGCGCCGTCGCTCGTGTACCAGGAGGCCGAGCTGCCGCTCCGTGTCGTCCGCGACCTCTTCACGGGCGATTTCGAGCGTCTGCTCGTCGACCACGACCGCACGCACAAGCGGATCGTCGGCTACCTGAAGAAGACCTCCCCGCACATGGCCGAGCGGGTCGTCCGTTACCGCGAGCGCGAGCCGCTCATGGACACGTTCGGCGTCGAGAACGAGATCAAGTCGACGCTCAGCCGCCGGGTCGACCTTCCCTCGGGCGGCTATCTCGTCTTCGACTACGCCGAGGCGTTCACCGTGATCGACGTCAACACGGGCCGGTTCGTGGGCTCGCGGTCGAAGAAGGCGTCGGGCGGCCGGCTCGAGGACACGATCACGAAGAACAACCTCGAAGCGGTGAAGGAGGTCGTGCGCCAGCTTCGCCTTCGCGACATCGGCGGGATCATCGTCATCGACTTCATCGACATGGCGAACCCGAAGAACCGCCAGCAGGTCGAGGACGCGTTGCGGGTTGAGCTCGAGCGCGACCGGACGAAGACGTATGTCGTCGAGATCTCCCCGCTCGGGCTGGTCGAGATGACGCGCCAGAACGTCACCGACGGCCCGCGTGAGGTGATGACCCGCAAGTGCCCCACCTGCGGCGGCGACGGGATCGTCGTCTCGGAGCAGACGGCCGCGGTCGACATCGAGCGGCGCCTGCGCAGCCTCGTCACGCCGGGTGCCCGCTCCAAGGCGTTCTCCGTCGAGCTGAACGCGAAGGTCGCGTGGCTGCTCGCAGGCCCCGGAGGCGGACGTCTGCGCGAGCTCGAGGAGACGACGAAGCGCCGGTTCTATCTCGTGGGCCGCGAGGACGTCCACACCGACCATTTCGTCGTCCTCGACCAGGGCACGGTCGAGAAGGTCTTCCCCGCGACCGGCGTCGAGGTCGGCCAGGAGCTCGAGGTGAGGCTCGGCGAGCTCGGTCTCCACGACGCGCATTCGGGGGCCGGCAAGGTCGAGACGATCGACGTCGTCGTCGGGAGCGCCGCGAAGCTCGTCGGCAAGAAGGTCACGGCGCGGATCACGGCGGTCGGTGCCGGCATCGCCTGGGCCGAGCTGCTCTCCCCGGTCGAGGCTGTCGAGCCGCCGCTCACCGCGGAGGCCGAAGCCGAGAAGCCGACCCGCGCGCGGCGCCCGGCGAAGCGCGTCGAGGCTGTGGAGCCGGCCGCGCCCGCGGACGACGTCGAGGAGGTTGCGGCGCTTGAGGTGCAGGACGTCGAGGAGCTCGAGGACGAAGCCGACGAGAGCTCGACCGATGCCTCCGAAGCAGACGGGGCCGAAGACGGCGAGACCGAGGTGGGCGACGGCACGGAGGCACCGAAGAAGAAGCGGACGCGCCGTGGCAGCCGTGGCGGCCGCAACCGCCGCAAGCCTCCCGTCGCTCTCGACGCCGACGGCGTCCCCATCGAGGCCGAGCCCGGCTCCGAGTCGGTCGACGCCGCGGACGAAGGCGACGACGACGACGACGGTGTCGAGGCCGAGGGGATCGAGGACGCCGAGCCGGCGGCTGACGAGCCCAGGAGGGGCCCGAGAATTCACGTTCCGGACTCGGATCTCGGCTCCGACGAGGGCGAGACCGACGGCGACGGCCCGGCGCCGGCGCGCAAACGCACCCGCCGCGGCAGCCGCGGCGGCCGGAACCGGCGCAAGAAGCCCGCGGTCGCCGTGAACGGCGACGGCACGGGGCTCGCCGAGGAGGAGAGCTCCGAGAACGGCGCCCGCACGTACGACGACGACGATGTCGTGAGCGATCCGATCGAAGACGACATCCGCGAGACCTACATCGGCGCGACCGAGGCCGAGGAGCTGCTGGTGGAGCACGCCGAGGACGAGGCTGCGGCGGCGGAGCACGACGTCGCACCGTCGGCGAACGGCGCGGCTGAGGTCGTGCCCGTCACGACCGTGGCGGTCGAAACCGTGCCGGCGGACGAGCCGGAAGTCGACCCCGCCGACGACGACGCCGACGGGTGGACGTACACCCCGATGAGCCAGTGGGATCTCGACGATGAACGGCGCTAGCCGCTAAACTGCGCGAGCTTTGCGGGCCGAAGGCCTGCGTTCTCGCACGTTCGAAACGGATACCTCACATGGATTACGCAATCATCCGCATGGGCGGCAAGCAGTACCGCGTCCGCGAGGGCGAGACGCTCCTCGTCGACCGCCTGAAGGTGGAGGAGGGGGAGAGCTTCGCGCCCGAGGTGCTGCTCGGCGCGGACGGTACGGCTGTCACCGCGACGATCGTGGCGCACGAGCGCGGGCCGAAGATCCGCATCGGCAAGTACAAGCGTCGTACGGGCTACCGTCGCCACAACGGCTTCCGGTCGTCTCTCACGCGCATCCGGATCGAGTCGCTCGGCGGGACGCAGGACGCGGCCCCGCGGGCGAAGGCCGCGCCGAAGGCCAAGGCCGCCCCGGCGCCGACTCCCGCTGCCGAAGCCGCGCCTGCCGCGGCGACCGCCGGTCTGCCCGAGGGCTACGAGGGCATGACCGTCGCCCAGATCACCGCAGGCGCGAAGACGTGGGACCACGAGGCGCTCGAGGCTGCGCTCGAGCACGAGCGCGGGCATGCGGATCGCAAGGGTGCCGTCGCGGCTCTCGAGTCCGCGCTGGCGAAGGAGGGATAGCCCGAGATGGCACACAAGAAAGGCCTCGGCTCCTCGAAGAACGGCCGCGACTCGAACCCGCAGTTCCTCGGGGTGAAGATGTTCGACGGCCAGGTCGTGCAGCCCGGCAACATCATCGTTCGTCAGCGGGGCACGAGGTTCCGGCCCGGCCCCGGCACGCAGCTCGGCAAGGACGACACGATCTTCGCGGTCCGCCCCGGCGTCGTGAGCTTCCGCCGCAGCGGCGAACGCCGCTTCGTCAGCGTCGTGGAGGCCTAGAACCCCCGAGCCTGGTTCCGCCGGCGGTGGAACCAGGCTCGTGAGCTTCGATGTTCAGCGATCGCGCAAGGCTGCGGGTCCAGGCCGGCAAGGGCGGCGACGGTGCGATGAGCTTTCGCCGCGAGAAGTTCGTGCCGAAGGGCGGCCCGGACGGCGGCGACGGCGGCGACGGCGGCAGCGTCATCCTCGTCGCCGACCCGGGTCTCCGCGATCTCTCCGCGTACCAGCGGCGCCATCTTGTTCGCGCCGAGCGCGGGGAGGCGGGACGCGGCGCCCGCAAGCACGGTGCACGCGGCGCCGACGAGGAGCTACGGCTCCCCGTCGGCACGCAGGTGTTCGACGATCAGGGCGGCCTCATCGCCGATCTCGCCCGGCCCGGCGCCCGCATCGTGCTCGCGAAGGGCGGCCGCGGCGGGCGCGGCAACGCGCGCTTCGTCTCCTCGACCCGCCAGGTGCCGCGCTTCTCCGAGGTCGGGATGCCGGGCGACGAGTGCGAGGTCGACCTTCATCTGAAGCTCCTCGCCGACGCGGCGCTCGTCGGGCTGCCGAATGCCGGCAAGTCCTCGCTGCTCGCGCGCATCTCGAACGCCCGGCCGAAGATCGCCGACTACCCGTTCACGACGCTCCAGCCGATGCTCGGCACGGTGGAGTCGCCGGACGGCCGCCAGCTCGTCGTCGCGGACGTCCCCGGGCTGATCGAAGGTGCGAGCGAGGGAATCGGGCTCGGCCACGAGTTCCTCGCCCATCTCGAGCGCGCACGCACGCTCGTGCATGTGATCGACGCCTCCCTTCCCGCCGACGAGCAATGGCGGACCATCGACGTCGAGCTCGCCGAGTACGGCGCCGGGCTCGAGTCGCGGCAGCAGATCGTCGTCCTGAACAAGATCGACCTCGAGCCCGAGCCCGAGCTCACGATCGACGACGAGCGGATCGTGGCGACGTTCAGGCTCTCGTGCGCGACGGGTGCGGGCATCGACGAGTTCCGCCGCGGACTTTTCGCGCTCGTTGCCGAGCCCGAGCCTGCCGCGGCCCGGTCGGAGACGGCCGAACCTGTCGACTTCCTCATCTACCGCCCCCAGCCGAAGACGCGTGGGTGGCGCCTGTTCCGGACCGAGAGCGGCTTCCGCATCCACGGCACGCCGCCGTCCGAAGAGGAGCTCGAGCGGGCGCTCAAGGCCGCGGGTGCCAAGCCCGGCGCCACGGTGGAGCTCGACGGCGAGGAGCTGGAGCTCGCGTGATCGGCCTGTTCGGCGGCGCCTTCGACCCGCCGCATCTCGGGCACGTGGCGCTCGCGCGGGGCGCGAAGGCCGAGCTCGGCCTTACGCGCCTGCTCGTTCTCGTCGCGGCGGTACCCGGGCACAAGCCGGTCGCCACGCCGGTCGAGCAGCGGCTCGAGCTCGTGCAGGCGGCGTTCCCGGACGACGACGTCGTCGTCGACCCGCATCCGCGCACCGTCGACCTCCTGCGCGCGCATCCGGAGTGGGGGGACTCGATCTTCCTCGTCGGCGCCGACCAGCTCCTCGACCTGCCCGGCTGGAAGGAGCCCGACGAAGTGCTCCGCCTGACCCGACTCGGCGTCGCGACCCGCCCGGGGTTTCCGCGGGAGCAGCTCGATGCCGTGCTGACGCGGCTCGCGAAACCAGAGCGCGTGCTCATCTTCGAAATCGAGCCGACGCCGGTCGCGTCGAGCGACCTCCGCGAGCGTCTCACGCGAGGGGAGGACGTCAGTGCCGAGCTGCCGTCCGCCGTGGCAGCGATGATCGAGCGCGATGGGCTCTACAGGCTCTAGTCCCCGATACAATCGAGCCGGTTGACGAGTATCGAACAGGCTCGCGCGGTTGCGGCCCTCATGCAGGACAAGCTCGCCCGCGACGTCGTCATCCTCGACATGCGGCCGGTGTGCAGCTACACGGATTTCTTCGTGATCGCCACAGGCAGCAACGTGCGCCAGACGAAGGGCATCTGGGACGAGGTGCACGCCCGGATGAAGAAGGACCACGGCCTGATCCCGAAGTCCGTCGAAGGCGAGCGCGAGGCGACCTGGATCGTCGGCGACTACATCGATCTCGTCGTCCATGTCTTCACGCCCGAGGCGCGCGAGCTCTACCGTCTCGAGTCGCTGTGGGACGACGTCCCGCACGAGGCGCTCGAAGCCGCCTCGGCCTGACGGGCGCGTCGCTGCTGTCGTAAGCGCGGCTCTCAGACTGTCCGGCCGCACCGGTAGAATGTTGCCAGTGTTGACGACAAATCAGAAGGGCGCGATCGCGGAGGCGCGCATCGCCGCGACGGCACTCGAGCTCGGCGTCGGCGTGGCAAAGCCTCTCCACGACGAGCCGTACGATCTCCTTCTCGATCTCCGTCCGCAGCTACTCCGGGTTCAGTGCAAGTGGGCTGTACACGAAGCCGGCGTCGTTCGCCTCCGAACCTGCCGTTGGCGTCGAGGGCGGACCGGGATGATCGGCGCTCCGTACACGGAGCACGAGATCAATGCATACGCCGCGTATTGCCCTGAAGTCGAGGAGTGCCTGCTGCTTCCCCGCGCGGAGTTCTCAGAGCGCCGCGCCATCCAGCTCCGAGTATCGCCACCGGGTAACGGCCAGCTGGCTGGAGTCCGCTGGGCTCGGGACTACGCCTTCGCGGCTACAATCTTGCGTCTCAGGGGCCCATAGCTCAGCTGGGAGAGCGTCTGGCTGGCAGCCAGAAGGTCGGCGGTTCGAGCCCGCCTGGGTCCATACCACTGGCGATAACCCTGCGGAGCTACGCTGGCGACGTCGCGACCGATCGCTGTCTGAGTCCCGGCGAGGGTTGCGCACCGATTCGATGTGACGAAACCGGCTACCGGAGGCGTATACCGGGTGTGACTGTCCTCCCCAGGCGCGTCTGGATCGTGACGGCGCTGGCGGCGCTCGTCTCCGCCGCCGTGTTCGCGGCGCCCGCCGGGGCGGCGCCCAAGGGCGGCCGGCTCGTCGCATTTCGCTCCTGTCCCGACCTGCTCCGCTACGCGAAGGCGCACGCGGCCCCGTTCGTCACGGCCTACGGCTTCGGGCGCACGGTCGGGGTCAAGGCGACGCCCGGAGGCGTGCTCGCACCGTCTGCAGGGAAGTCGACGCCGCAACAGGGCGTCGACTACTCCGGCACCAACGTCCAGGAGGCGGGCGTCGACGAGCCGGACGTTGTGAAGACGAACGGCACCACGCTCTTCGCGGTGGAGAACAGCCAGCTCGAGGCCGTCGACGTCAGCGCTGCGACTCCGAAGCTCCTGGACACGCTGACGCTCAGCGGAGGGGGGAGCTACGAGCTGCTTCTCTCCGGGACGCACCTGCTCGTGCTCTCGCGCGGCGGGTACTGGGCCGAGCCGCTGCCCGCGCAGGCGAGGCTGATGCCGGCGCCCGTTCCCTCGAGCTCGACGCTGACCGAGGTGGACGTGTCCGACCCGAGTGCGCTGAAGATCGTCCGCACGCTCACGCTCGATGGTGGGTACCTCGACGCACGCATGATCGGGGGCACCGTTCGCGTCGTCTCCTCGAGTCCGATGCCGCTCGAGCTCCCGTACGTGACGCCGGCAGGCGGCACTGCCATCGAGCTCAGCGCCGCCCAAGCGAAGAACCGCGCGGTCGTCGCCTCCTCGCGCGCGGCAGCCTGGCTCCCTTCCTACCGGCTCGGCAAGCGGCCCCGGCGGTCGCTCGTCTCGTGCCGCGACGTCCGGCGTCCGCCGAGCTTCTCCGGGCTCGGGCTCTTGACGGTGACGACCATCAACCTGCAGAAAGGGCTCGCACCCGTCGACTCGACGGCCGTCATGACCGACGGCCGGATCGTCTACGCGTCGCCGACGAGCCTCTACGTCGCCTCGGAGCGGTGGGCGGTGCGGCCGCTTCCCGCGGCGCCGACAGAGCCGCCGAGCTCCGGCCCGGACGTCACCACGCAGATCCACGTCTTCGACATCTCCGACCCGACGAGGACGAGGTACCTCGGTAGCGGCACCGTCCCCGGCTACCTGCTCAGCCAGTGGTCGCTGTCGGAGTTCCAGGGCGTGCTGCGCGTCGTCAGCACCGACACGCCTGCTTGGTGGGGCACCGGGCCCGCGAGTCAGTCGTACCTGACGACGCTCCGCCAACAGGACCAGCGGCTCGTTCAAGTCGGCCAGGTCGACGGGCTCGGCCGGGGCGACCGTGTGTACGCGGTCAGGATGATCGGCGACACGGGCTACGTCGTCACCTTCAGGCAGGTCGATCCGCTCTACACCGTCGATCTGCACGATCCGGCCCACCCGCAGGTGCTCGGCCAGCTCGATCTTCCCGGCTACTCGTCCTACCTCCACCCGATCTCGGACAACCTGCTGCTCGGCATCGGTCAGAACGTCGACCCGCAAACGAACGAGCCGTCGGGCACGCAAGTCTCCCTCTTCGACGTCTCCGATCCGAAGCATCCGACGCGTCTTGCCCATGCAGCGCTCGGGCAGGGCTGGTCGGCCGCCGAGTCCGACCACCACGCGTTTCTCTACTGGCCCGCGACCGGGCTGGTCGTGGTCCCGTTCGGCCAGCAGGCGGTGGCGATGCACGTCTCTCGCGGAGGTATCGGCGAGCTCGGCCGGATCGTGCACGATCGTGCGCGCCAGTCGGTGCTGCCGCAGATCGACCGGTCCGTTGTCGTCCGGAACACGCTCCTCACCGTCTCGAGCGCAGGTCTCGCGTCGAACGCGCTCTCGACTCTCGCGCCCCTCGGTTGGGCGACCTTCCCGCCGGGCGCCACAGTCCCGACGCCGGTGCCGCTTCCCGGCGGGCCGATCACGAGGTAGAGCGCCGCCGCGACACCGTCTAGTGTCCGCCAGGGATGACCGACGTTCTGCTCCTGCATGGCGCCCGGCACAGTGCGTGGTGCTGGTGGCGGACCACGCTCGAGCTCGAGCGGAGGGGCCATCGCGTCGTCGCGGTCGACCTCCCCGTCGAGGATCCCGAGGCGGGAGCGGTTCGCTACGCGGCGGTGGCGGCCGAAGCCGGTGCGGACCTGAGCGACCCCGTCGTCGTCGGACACTCGCTCGCGGGACTCGTGATCGGGCTGCTCCCGGGCCTGCTGCCCGTGTCGGAGCTCGTCTTCCTCTGCGCGCCGCTTCCCGTCCCCGGCCGGAGCCTACGGGAGCAGCAGGAGCTCGAGCCCGACATCTTCGTGAGAGAGAACCTCCAGCCGGACTCCATGCGCGAGGGCAAGACGGTCGAGCGGTCGGCCGAGAGCGCGGTCGCGGCCTTCTACCACGACTGCTCCGCCGAGGACGTCGAGCTCGCGCTCGGCGAGCTCCGCCCGCAGGCGACCCGGCCGATGACCGAGCCGTCACCTGTCTCGCAGTGGCCGCCGGCAGTGCCCTGCCGGTACATCCTCTGTCGCGACGATCGGATCCTCAACGCCGCGTGGTGCCGGCGCGCAGTGCCCGAGCGGCTCGGCGTCGTTCCGATCGAGCTCGACGGCAGCCACTCGCCGTTCCTCTCGCGGCCGGTCGAGCTGGTCGACGTGCTCATCGGCTGACGGTACGGACGTTGTTCGCTATCGGCGCGGGTTCAAACAGCGGTTGCCGGCGTAGTACGATCACCCAAGGTGTACGTCCTCGATCTTCAGGATCCCGAGTACCTCCGCTGTCCGTTCGACGCGTACAAGCACCTTCCCGAGGACGTCTCGGTCTTCGAGTCGCCGGGACTCGGCTTCGGCGTCGTCGGCTACGACAACCTCTGCGCGCTCGGCCGCGACGCCGAGCACGTCTCCCGTGTGCTCGACCCGGAGGCGGGGCGGTTGTACCTGGGCCTCGGCAAGACGCCGCCGGGCCCCGAGGTGATGGAGCTGCTCGCGCAGTCGCATCCGCACGTTCCGGCGCTCTTCACCTCCGACCCGCCCCTGCATACGCGCCACCGCCGGCTCGCCCAGCAGGCCTTCCTGCCGCGCCGCGTCCGCTCGCTCGAGCCCGGTGTGCGCGCCCGCGCGAACCAGCTCATCGACGCGTTCGTCGACAAGGGCGAGGTCGAGCTCGTCTCCGAGTTCGCGACGCCGCTGCCGCTGGGCACGCTCGCGGCGATGCTCGGTGTCGCGCCCGAGGATCAGATGCTCCTGAAGAAGTGGTCGGTTGACCTGATTCACGGCATCGCCGAGGTGCTCGACGATCGCCAGCGGCTCGAGGTGACGCGTTCGCTGCTCGAGTTCCAGGCGTTCTTCCGCAAGCAGATCGAGGCACGGGTCGCGGAGCCGCGCGAGGACGTCCTCAGCGACCTCGTAAACGCCCAGCTCGAGGACGGCAGCCGCCTCGAGCTCTCGGAGCTGTTCCCGATCATCGCCCAGCTCGTCGCCGCCGGCCACGAGACGACGTCGAACACGATCACGAACTCGATGGTCGTGCTCCTCGACCACCCCGGCGTCCTCGCGGAGATCCGCGAGCATCCCGAGAAGATCCCGGATGTGATCGAGGAGTGCCTGCGCTTCGACCCGCCGCTCCATTCGACCGTCCGCCGCGCCACGCACGACTACTCGCTGGGCGGCGAGACGATCCACAAGGACCAGACGGTGCTCCCGATCTGGGGCGCGGGAAACTGGGACCCGAGGGAGTTCCCGAACCCCGAGGTCTTCGACCCCGAGCGGCCGAACGCCCGCAAGCATCTCTCCTTCGGGCACGGCATCCATTTCTGCATCGGCTCCGAGCTCGGGCGTCTCCAGGCCCGCGTGGCGTTCGAGACGCTCCTCGAGCGGCTCGACGACATCCGGCTCGACCGCGACCGGTCGGATCTCGTCGATCGCGGCGGCTTCGCGCACTTCGGCTACCGCCGCCTGCTGCTGACGTTCCGCCCGCGGGCCTCCTAGAGCCGCGCTTACGGTTCCGCCGCGAGGACGAGCGCCCGCTGCGCCTCGCGCCGCGTGAGGAGGTTGTTCGCCGTCACCGCGCCCATCGCGATCACCGCCCCGACGTACTCGATCAGCACGGGGCGGTAGCCGCGGACGATCTGGATCACGAACGCCGTCAGCGGCACGAGGATGATGAGCAGGGCGGTGTTCGCGCCGCCGATGAGGCGTGCCGAAGCGTTCCAGGCGAGCAGACCGATCACCGCGCCCGGAAGGGCGAGGTACAGCAGCGCGGGCGTTCCGAGCCAGAGCTGGTGCCAGGACGGCACCGGGTCGTAGCCGATCGCCGCGGCGACGGCGGCCGCCGCGACCATCATCACCGCCCCGAAGATCGAGGTGAGCGTCGTGACC
>Ga0070667_100003237_pt1 | contig 13929 bp, 17 predicted proteins | sample KBSS33metaG_FD_64659 | JGI IMG/M metagenome (GOLD analysis project Ga0070667, IMG submission 64659) | Switchgrass rhizosphere microbial communities from Kellogg Biological Station, Michigan, USA - KBS S3-3 metaG | ecosystem: Host-associated > Plants > Roots > Rhizosphere > Soil ...
TACAATTGCCGGGCGCCGGCGTAGCTCAGTTGGTAGAGCACATCATTCGTAATGATGGGGTCATCGGTTCAAGTCCGATCGTCGGCTCTGGGAAGCCCAGCGGCCGCGCCGTGCCGGGCTCCGTCCCGGCGGGGGCTATGACCAGAACTCGTCCCAGGCGTAGAGGTCCTCAAAGTGCTCCCGGCCGTCGGTGATCCGGCCGCCCTCAAGCTCGAAGACGATGCAATTGCCGACCTCCAGGTGCTTGCCGTTTCGGTCTCCGGTGCTGGTCTGGATGCCGACGACGAGGCCATCGTCATCTTCAGTCATGTGCAGCAATTCGGCCCGGAACGTCCCTCCCGTCTCCTGTCCCAGCCGGCCGAAGAAGGCGAGGGTCTCCTCGCGGCTCTCACGGTCGCCGGAAAAGGAGCCTCTTCCCGGCGTGTGCCATGAGGCGCTCTCGTCGAAGGTTTCGTTGAGCGTCTCCATGTCGGCCGTGTTAAAGGCCTCGTAGGCGCGGCGGACGATCGCGGCGTTTTCGCCAGTTGCCATGGTTCTCCCATTCGTTGCTATCGGTACAAGCGACCCTACTCCTCTGAATCGTCGGCTCTGGGTAGCCCGCCTAAGACAGGAGGCTCAGGCGACGCGAGTGGCGATGCCGGGGTAGTCGAGCACCAGGCCCGACTCGTCGTAGACGAGCACGCAGCGGAAGTCGAACCGGGGGGCGGTGTAATCGAAGCGCCGCCGCGCGCCGTCGTCGTCGATGCGAACGTAGCTTTGCTCGAGTCGCTCGACCGAGAGGTCGAGTGCCCGCACGTACGCGGCCGGCGCCTCGGCGCCCTGGCCGGGCTCGAGGGCTTGACGGTGGACGGGAAGGGCATTGGTGAAGGAGGAGGACTCGAGGTCGACGTCGAGGCAGCCGTCGAGCTGTGGGCATGGGTTGCCGTCGAGGGTCCAGCGGCCGAACCCATCGCCCTCGAGCGCCGCCTCCCGCCGACCTGACGCCGACAGGCAGGTCACCTGCACGCGTCGCGTCCTCCAGTCCTGGTCGACGTCGAGCGCGTAGCCGACGCTCCACGCCTCGCCCGCCTCGACCGCTGCGGTCTTGCCCTCGAAGCGGAACCCATCGCCGGTCTGTCGGAAGAAGACAGTCTCGAAGCCCTCGCGCGCATCCTGATGCCGCCAGGCGACGAAACGAGGGAGCGGGGAGAACCGGGTCATCGAAGCAGCGTACGATGGCGCGGTGGCCGACCTTGGGGAGAAGTTGCAGCCGGTCGTCGAATCCGTGCTGGCGCCTGACGAGCGTTCGCTGGGCTGCTGTGTCGCCACCCAGCAGAGCCTCTTCAAGGGCAGGATGGTCGCGATCGTGGTCACCGAGCAACGTCTGGTCATCCAGGCGATGACGCGGCGCTTCGAGCCCGACGGCGAGCCGCTCTCGCTGCCGCCAGAGCGGATCGCCGAGGCGAACGCCGAGGGCGGCGGAGGCGGCTGGCCGGAAATCGGCGCGGCGATCATGGACAGCGTCAGCATCACGCTGAAGCTGCGGACCACCGACGGCGAGAAGCTGAAACTGATGATGATGCGGGGCGACGGCGCGCTCGGTGGCCTCGGCGGCGGCGAGACGCAGCGCGAGGGCGTCCACGCCCTCGGCGAGTGGTTCGAGAGCCACGCCGAGGCGGGCCGCTGATCAGCTCTTCTCGGAGAAGAGGCCGATCAGGCCGACCAGCAGTTCGGGAAAGAATTCGAGTGAGGAGCGGAACGGCTCGCCGGTCAGCGGGTAGTGCGGGGCGCCGGGGAAGGCGACGTAGAGGAAGCCGGACCAGGTTTTCGAGCCGTCGGGGGCGGCGCTATAGCTGGCGGAGCGATGGAAGGGCCAGGGCGGGGTGAGCTTCGCGCGGGTCAGCGCGTCGTCGGCTTTGACCGCCCTCGGCTTGGCTTCGGCCCGGGCGCTGCGAAAGACCCCGACGCGGCCGCGGGATTCCTGGCTGGCCGCGTAGAAGACGCTGCCTTCCTTGCTGGAGCCGCCGATGAATTCGGCGCCGGCGACGCCTTTGCGCCAGTGCGCCTGCAGGACCGGCACTTCCGGACCGAGTTCGGGTTCCTGGCTTGGCGCGACCAGTTCTCCATCCGAGAGGCCGGTGTGGCGGTTGCGGCGGTGCTTGTCGGCGCCGTGATCGCCGCCACGGTGCCGGTGCGGGCGCTGCTTCCGGGAGTGGCGCTTGTGGGCCTGGTGCCGGCACTTGGGCGCGATCGTTTCGACCGTGCCGCGGACGCGGTGCAGGTCGAGCGAGAGGTAGTTGTCCTCACCGCGGAAGCGCAGCCTGCCCTGCCAGGTGCCGCGGCGGACGAGGAACTCGCCGAGCCCGCGGCAGTTGCGGTGCGGCTTCTCCCAACTGCGATGGCTGGAGGGGTGGAACCGCATCGAGATCTCGCCGAGCCCGCCGAAGTCGGCCTCGAGCCGGCTCTCGGTCGCGGTGCCGTGGACCACGTAGTTGGTCGCGGCGACGCGCCGCTCCGATTTCACCGCCCCGGTCTGGACCGAGAGCAGCACGGTCTGGCCGAGGTTGCCGACGCTGACGTGGTAGCGGCCGCGCTCGAGGTGGATGTTGACGTTGGCCGCGGGGCTAGCCGCCGCCGTGCCCGGCTGCAGGGCGGCAACGAGCGCCAGCGCCCCCGCCACGGCCAGGCTGGAAGCCCTCGCATGCCTCACCGGAACTTCACCACCCGCTTGTAGAGGCGCTGCACTTCGTGCCCGAAGTAGGCGCCGAAGGCGGTCTGCGGATCTTCCGGGTAGCCGTAGTCGGTGACCGAGTTGAGGACGTCGCCGTGGATCGTCCAGCCGCCGCCGGAGGCGCCGCCGGTCACCTGGCAGGGGACTCCGAGGGTGAGCGGGCCGGGAAAGAGGACCGAGAGGGGGTCGTGGCCGAGGAAGGCGGCGCCGCTGCAGAGGCGCTGCGTTTCGCCATCGAAGGGCGGACCCACGGGGTAGCCGTGGATGTCGAAGACCTGATTCGGCGAGAGGTTGAAGGCGATCCCGGTGCCGCCGACCGCCGCCCCCAGCCGCTGGCCTTTTTCGTTGCGGCCGACCACCGCGGCGGCGACGTCGAAGTTCTCGTTGCCTTCCTTCACCCAGCGTTTGGTCGCGTCGAGCCACCTGGCGGGGAAGACGCCGAAGGGGCGCTGGCCGAAGCGGTAGCCGGGGACGAAGGTCCAGCGACCGCGGTACCAGGGGCTGTGCGCGCCGCCGGCTTCGTGCACGCAGTGCCCGGCGGTGAAGACCACGCTCAGGTTCGGGGAGTCGACCGAGGTCCCCGAGCAGCGTCCGAGGTCGCCCTTGAATTCGAAGAAGACCGCACCGTTGGTGCGCGACACCTCGTCGGTCGGGTCGAGCACTTCGGCGAAATCGGAGTGCGGCGCGACGAGGTGCGGCGTCGTCGTGCTCGACGGCGGCGCGGCGCTGGCGCGGGCCGGCAGGTGATCCGACGCGCGGCCGGGCCCGTCGACCGAGACCGGCACGGCACGGCGCATCCGCGCCGTGGTCCAGAAGCTGCTCGCCTCCGCCGCGCTCCAGCTATGGACGGGGACGCCGCTGCGCGTCGCGGCAGCGGCGCTCGCCGCGCTTATCGCCAACATCAGAGCCACGCAGGTAATGCAGATAGCGCCCACGCCGGCTCGGGGAACCCTGCCCCGCCGAGTATTCATCGGCCGCAACACTACTCGCGACTACGGCTGAAATCCCCGTTCGTATCAGTCTGCAACCACTGTGCGCCGCCGCTCGATCGCCTCGGCGTAGGCGCCGTGCAGGGTCGCCCGGCCCGGCGGCGGGGTGACGCCGTAGGCCTCCCGCATCGCCCGCGCGAGGGTCGCCTTGAAGGTGCGGCCGTGCCAGGAGTGGGCTTCGGCGGCGCGGCCGAGGTGGAGGTGGACGAGCTCGTGCAGCAGCGTCTCGAGCGCGTCGCCGGCCCGGATCCCCGGGTAGGCGGTAACCGAGAGGCGGAACTCGGCAGGGACGGCGAAGCCGACCCGGTTGGGGCGACGGCGGGCGCGGCGAACCTTCAGCCCGGGGCGGGCGGCGGCGAGCGGGCCGTCGGCGAAGACCGGCAGGGCGCAGAGGCGGTCGAGCTCGCGGTCGAGGGCGATCCCGGCGACCTCGTAGTAGGCGGCGGGGCGCGGGCGCGGCGGCCGGGCCGGCGCAACCTGACGCGGCGCGGCGCGGCGGCGCAGCCGCCTCAGACCTGGCACCGCGGGCACCAGTAGGTGGTCCGGTTGTCGTCGCCCTGACCGCGCGAGACGATCCGGCCGCGGCAGCGCGGGCAGGCGCCCCCGCGGCGACGGTAGATCCGGAGCGGGTGGCGCCCGGTCTCGACCGCGCCCTGCATCAGCTTGCGCGCCTCGCCGAGGACCTCGCGCAGCTCGGCTTCGGAGAGGTTGCCGACCGGCCGCCAGGGATCGACCTTGCCAGCGAAGCAGGCTTCGCTCTTGAAGATGTTGCCGATCCCGGCGACCAGGCGCTGGTCGAGCAGGGCGTCGCCGAGCTCGCGGCTCGGGTCGTCCCGGATGGCGGCGACGACCGCGTCGAGGTCGAACTCGGCGGCGAGGATGTCGGGGCCGAGGCCGGCGATCTGCGGGTGGCGGCGCAGCTTCGCGGTCGTCATCACCTCGAGGGTCGAGCCGCCGAACTGGACCGCGTCCCAGCCGCCGCCGGAGAGCACCGCCCAGGCCGAGCGCCGAGGCCGCCGCCACGGCGACCCCTGGCGGTAGACGTGCCAGCCGCCGCTCATCCCCAGGTGGCTGTGCAGCGAGAGCTCGCCGAAGGAGAGCAGCAGGTGCTTGCCGCGGGCGTCGGCCCGCTGCAGGGTCATCCCGTCGAGCCGCTCGACCCCTGCCGCCCGGCCGCGCGGGTTGGGGGCACTCGCCGCCACCTGCTGACCGACGATCGTCGCGTCGAGGCGGTCGACGAGCCGCCGGATCGTGTCGCCCTCAGCCACTCCCCCATGATGGCGGGACCGCGATAGCCACGATAGATTCAAACCGATGCTTCGCCGCCGCCCGCCGCAGATCGACCCGCTGGCGCGCCAGGCGGTGCTCGGCATGGCAGGCTGCCGGGTGGCGATCGGCGCCGCCACCTTCCTCGCCACCGGTCCGGCCATGCGCGCCGGCGGCCTCGGCGAGGCGAACGCGACGGCGCGGGCGGTCGGCAAGGTCGCCGGCGGCCGCGACCTGGCCCTCGGCCTGCTCACCTTCGCCGTCCGCGACGACCGCCAGATGCTGGCCACCGTCGCCCTCGCCGCCGCCCTCTGCGACGCCGCCGACGCCGCCGCCTTCAGCTTCGCCGCCGCCGAACCGGAGACCCGCACCGGCGGCGTACTCGGAGTGCTCGCCGGAGGGGCCGCCGCGTTGCTCGGTCTCTGGGCCTTCCGCCGCTTGAGCTGAGGGGTTCCGGCCCTCAGCCGTCGCCGTTCTCGCGGAAGCCGACCGGGGTCGACTGCACGTCGTGCGACTCGATCACGCGGTCGATCAGGCCGTACTCGACCGCCGCATCGGGCTGGAAGAATTTGTCGCGTTCCATGTCGAGGTGGATCTGGTCGGCGCTCTGGCCGGTGTGCTCGACGTAGATCTGGTCGAGGCGGTCGCGCAGCGCCAGGACCTCTCTGGCGTGGATCTCGATGTCGCTCGCCTGGCCTTCGAAGCCGCTGCTCGGCTGGTGGATCAGGATGCGGCTGTTCGGCAGCGCCATCCGCTTGCCCTTGGCGCCGCCGGTCAGGATCAGCGAACCGGCCGACATCGCGATCCCGTAACAGATCGTCTGCACGTCGGGCTTGATGAACTGCATCGTGTCGTAGATCGCCAAGCCCGCGTAAGCGTTGCCGCCGGGCGAGTTGATGTAGAGGCTGACGTCCTTTTCGGGATCGTCGGACTCCAGGTGCAGGAGCTGGGCGATGATCAGGTTGGCGAGGTCATCGGTCACCGGCTCGCCGAGGAAGATGATCCGCTGGGCAAGCAGGCGGCTGTAGATATCGAAGGAGCGCTCGCCGCGAGCGGTCTGCTCGACGACCATCGGTACCAGTGGCATTGGGCCTCCGTTCGTTCGGGTTCCGCTGTTCCTTTTGTCGGCCATGCAGACATTAAGGAACAGCCGGTTGAAGTCTCGTGGTTCTTGTGCAACTATTCGGTTGCGTGTCCAACCTAGCACACACCGTCAAGCGAACCGTCCTCCTCGACGCCGACCCGACCGCGGTATGGGAGGCGCTGACCGACGAGGCGCTGCTCAGCGAGTGGCTCGCCTCCGAGGTCGAGCTCGACCCGCGCGAGGGTGGTGAGCTGGTCTGCCGCTTCGAGGACGGCGAGGAACGCCGCGGCGAGGTGGCGGTGGTCGAGGAGGCCGAACGCCTCGCCTTCACCTGGCACCGCACCGACGGCGGCGAGAGCTCGGTCGAGTGGATCGTCGACGCCGTTGCCGACGGCACCCGGCTGACCGTGATCGAGACCGCCACCCCCGCGGGCCCGATGCTGGCGGCCGCGGGCTGGGCGCCGCGCCTCGGATCGCTCCGCCTGCTGCTCGGCCGGCTCGTCCTCGCCTAGCGGTGGCCGCGCAGCCCTCCCCCCTCCCCGGCCCGTTGGAAGAGCGCGTCGACCTCGTCTTCGGCGCCCTCGCCGACCCCACCCGCCGCCACCTGATGGAGCTGCTCGCCGCCGAGCCCGGCGCCACCGCGACGGGCCTCGCCGCAACCCTGCCGATCAGCCGCCAAGCGGTCGCCAAGCACCTCAAGCTGCTGCACGAGGCGGGCCTCGTCTCCAGCCGCCGCCGCGGCCGCGAGGCGCTCTTCGAGCTCGATCCCGAGCCGCTCGGCGAGGCGGTCGCCTGGATCGGCTCGGTCGGCACCGAGTGGGACCGCAGCCTCGCCGGGCTACAGCGGCTGCTGGCCCGCTAGCCGCGGGCGCCGCTCAGGATCCCTCGGCGCTGAACTTGTAGCCGACGCCGCGAACCGTCAGCACCAGCTCGGGCCGCTGCGGGTCGCGCTCGACCTTCTGGCGCAGGTTGGAGATGTGGACGTCGCAGGCGCGCTCGTCGCCTTCGAACTCGGTCTGCCAGAGCTCCTCCATGATCTGGGAGCGGGCGAACACCTCGCCGGGGCGTCCGGCGAGCAGGCGCAGCAGCTGGAACTCGGAGCGGGTCAGGTTGACCGGGGCGCCGCGCACGGTCGCGACGTGGCGGACGAGGTCGATCGAGACCGGCCCCGATTCGATCTTCACCGCCTGGGCGAGCGGCGAGCGGTCGAGCTCGCGGCGGCGCAGCTGGGCGCGCACCCGGCCCAGCAGCTCGCGCACCGAGAAGGGCTTGGTGACGTAGTCGTCGGCGCCGACCTCGAGCCCGACCACCTTGTCGACCTCGGCGTCCTTGGCGGTCAGGACGATGATCGGGACGGCGCTGCGCGAGCGCACGTCGCGGCAGATGTCGAGGCCGCTCGGGCCGGGCATCATGATGTCGAGGATCAGCAGGTCGAAGGGGATGCCGTTGCCGAGCAGCGCCGCCGCCTCGTCGCCGTCGGCCGCCGCGGTCACCTCGAAGCCCTCCTGGGTCAGCGCGTAGCCGACCGAGTCACGCACCGAAGGCTCGTCGTCGGCGATCAGGATGCGTCCGCTGCTCATCGGGAGTTCTCCATCCTCAGGCCACCGGGGTCGGGCTCGGTTGGGCAACGGGCAGCCGCACCCAGAACGTGCTGCCTTCGCCGAGGACGGACTCGGCGCCGATCTGGCCGCCCATCACGTCGACCATGCGACGGGCGATTGCCAGGCCGAGGCCGAAGCCTTCCTGCTTGCGAGACTCGCTGCGGCGGTAGAAGCGCTCGAAGACACGCTCGATCTCCGCCGCCGGAATTCCGGTGCCAGTGTCGACAACCTCGAGAATTACCTCGGCCTCGCCGTCATGTCTGCCGCGAACCGTAACGGTGCCCGGCGGTGGCGTGTTCTTGAAGGCGTTGGTCAGCAGGCCGATCATCACCTGGCGCAGCAGGGTCGGGTCGCCGGTGGCGGCGAGATCGCGCTCGACCTCGACCTCGAGGGCGACGTGGGGCGGCGGCTCGACCGCGGCGACGACGTCGCGGATCGCCAGCGGCACGTCGACCACCTCGCGTTCGGCGGCGCCGCTCGACTCGACCCGGGCCAGGGTCAAGAGCGACTGGGTCAGCCGGTTCATCCGCTCGGCGTCGTCGGCCAGCCGGTTGAGGAAGTGGTCGCGATCGTGCGGGGTGTTCTTGGCGCCGCTCTGCAGCACCTCGATCGCGCCCGAGATCCCGGCCAGCGGGTTGCGCAGCTCGTGGGCGGCGTTGGAGACGAAGTCGGCTTCGGCGAGCTCGCGGCGCAGCTCGTCGGTGCGGTCGCGGAGCACCGCGAGGACGGCGCGCTCGTCGGGCAGGGCGCGGACCGTGAGTGCGTAGGCGCGGTCGCCGATCCGCAGCGCCGGGTGGGCGGAGAAGCCGACTTCGGAGGCGCGCTGCAGCTGCGGCATGATCACCGACGGCGGTTTCGGCCCCGGCTCGAGCAGTCGCGAGGCGGCGCTGTTGGAGAAGCGCACCGGGCCCTCGTAGTCGACGACGATCACCGAGTCGGTGAGGCCGTCGAAGATCGCCGCCAGCTTGTTGCGGTCGGCGGTCAGCACCCCGAAGCTCTCTTTCAGCGAGGCGCGCATCGAGTCGAGGGCGCGGGCCAGGTCGCCGATCTCGTCCGGCCCGGAAACGGCGAGCGGCGCGTCGAAGGAGCCGCCGGCCATCTCCCCGGCGGCGCGGGCGAGGCGGACGACGCGGTGGGAGATCGCAACCGCGATCAGGAAGCCGGCGAGGACACCGATCATCACCGCCGCGACCAGCGCCTGCGGGTTGTCGCCAAACAGGTAGACGGCGACGGCGGTGATCAGGCTGACGAGGCCGAAGGCACCGGTCAGCCAGAAGCGCATCCCGATCCGGGGCGTCGACGGCTGCGGTTTGGCTGGAATCTCGCTCACAGTCGTCATGAAGGTTTACTAACACAATCTGAATCGCTTCGCCACGGGCCCGGACGGGGCGACAACGACCGGGACGCTGGCACCCGTGGGAGAATCGCCGGATGTTCACCGGCGCCTCGCTGCTGCCGCTGGCGGCTACCGACTCGAACGAGGTTCACCTCACTGCCCAGACGCGGATCGTCGCCGCGGTGATCGCGCTCGCCTTCATGGCGTTCATTCTCGACATGATCCGCCGCGACAAGCTGCAGGAGCGCTACAGCGTGGTCTGGCTGCTGGCCGGGATCGGGATGCTCGCCGGCGCCGCCTTCCCGGGACTGCTGGAGCTGGTGGCCGACATCCTCGGCGTCCGCGACACCAACGTCGCCCTGTTCTCGATCGTGCTGCTGCTGCTGCTCGGGCTGGCGCTCAACTTCAGCGTCCTGATGTCGCGCCAGGCCGACCAGATCACCCGCCTGGCACAGGAACTGGCGTTGGAGAAGGCTCGGGCGCAGCGGCTCAACGGCAGTGAGCCGGACGGGCCTGGCTCAGCCACGGGCGAGCAGTCGCGCGAGGCGGAAGAAAAGCGCCTCTAGGGCCAGCTCCTCGGCGACGTTGAGGTCGAGGCTGCGGCGCGTTTCCTGCGCCGCGCCGGCGGCGCGGCGGGCGGCGCCGGGGTCGAGCCCGGCGGCTTCGGTGCGCAGTGCGTCGAGCCGGTCGCGGGCGAAGGCGACCTCCTCGGCGCCGGCCGCGATCGCCGCCAGGTCGCGGAGGTGGGCGGCGCAGAGCTCGAGGCCGAGGTCGAGGATCTCGGTGCGGCGGCGGCGACCTGCTCGTTTCGCCTCGTCGGCGAGGTCGCGGGCGGAGCGTTTGATCCCCGCCTGCGCCTCCTCCTCGAGCGCTTCGCGGGTGCTCGCTTCGGCTTCCTCGCCGGCCGCCGTGGCGCGCTCGAGCAGCGCTTTCCAGGGCGCCGAGGCGAGCTCGCCGGCGCCGGCCGCGGCGATGCAGGCGTCGGCCTCGGCGCGCAGCTCGCGCCCCAGCGGCGAAAGCAGCAGGCGGGCCCGCTCGCGGTCGCCGGCGGCGAGCCGGGCGGCGGCGGCGATCTCCTCGGGGGCGGTGCCGGCCGACTCGGGCGAGGCGGCCAGCTCGGCTTCCAGCACCTCCGCCGGGTAGGGCGCGAACTCGACCGGGGCGCAGCGCGAGGCGATCGTCTCCAGCAGGATCTCCGGTTCGGAGGTGAGCAGGAAGATGTGGGCGTAGGGCGGCGGCTCCTCGAGCGTCTTCAGCAGCGCGTTCTGACTCTCGTCGCGCAGCGCCTCCGCCGCCTCGATGACGAAGACCCGCTTGCCGCCTTCGAAGGGCCGGTAGGCGGCCGCGCGGATCACCCGCTCGCGCACGTCCTCGACCATGTGCTGGGCGCCGCGCGGGGCGATCCAGACCAGGTCCGGATGCGGCGAGGGGTCGAGCAGGGCGCGGCGGCGGGCGTCATCGGGGTCGGCGGCGGCGCCGGCCAGGATCTCGGCAGCCAGAGCCCGGGCGGCAGCACGCTTGCCCGAGCCGCGCGGGCCGCGGAACAGGTAGGCGTGCGAGGGCCCGGCGGCAAGCGCCGCCTGAAGCGTCACCCGAGCCCTCGCCTGGTGCTCGGTGGCAGCTTCGAGCGCTGAGCTCACGCCAGCTCCGCCCGGTGGTCCTCGACCGCCGCCATCACCCGGGCGTGGACCTCCTCGATGCTGCCGGTCGCGTCGACGATCGCGAAGCGGTCGGTGATCGTGGCGATTTCGTCGTAGGCCTGGGCCACCGTCTGCTGCAGCAGGAGCCCCTCCGCCTCGAAGCGATCCTCGCCGGCGGCGCGGCCGATCGAGTCCTCCGGGTCGATCTTCAGCAGGACGGTTACGTCCGGCCAGAGCCCGTCGGTGGCGCGGTCGCAGAGCGAGATCACCTCGCCGACCCCGAGTTCGCGGCCCGCCCCCTGGTAGGCGACGCTCGAGTCCGAGAAGCGGTCGGCGACGACGTCGCGGCCCGCCTCGAGCGCCGGCCGGATCACCCGCTCGGTGAGGTCGGCGCGAGCGGCGAGAAAGAGCAGCAGCTCGGCCAGCGGGTCGAGCGGCAGCTCGGGATCGGCTAGGAGCTCGCGGATCCGCTCCGCCGCCTCGGTCCCCCCCGGCTCGCGGATCGCCACCGTCTCCGGGCCCAGCGCCTCGGCGAGCAGCTGGGCCTGGGTGCTCTTGCCCGAGCCGTCGACCCCCTCGAGGGAGATGAACACGCCCCCGCGCCCCTAGGCAGCCGGTGGGCGGGCCACGTCAGCCTTTGGCACCGGCTTTGGCGCGTTTGCGTTTGACCCCGCGCGTCGCCGTGTCGGCTTTCGAGGCTTTGACTTTCCGCCCCCCGCCTTTGGCCGGCTCGGCGTCCTCGTCGCCTTTCGGCTGCGGCTTCTTCTCCATCTCTTCTTTGGCGGCCCGCGCGGCTTCGCGCTCGGCGCGGCGTTTCTTCATCTCCTGCATCGACTCGCAGTCGTCGTTGAGGCAGAGGTTCCAGGGGCGGCCGCGGAAGGGCTGGACTTTGAGCCGCGGCGTGCGGTCGCAGATCGAGCAGCGCTCCTCGAGCCGGAAGACGTCGCCGCGCTGCGGCAACGGGAAGGTCTGGTCGCAGGATTTGGGGTCGCCCGGGTCGGCGTCGGCTTTCCAGCCCGAGCAGCCAACAAACCGTTTGCCCGATTTTTTCGCGCGGATGATCCGCAGCATGTTCGGCGAGCCGTCCTCCTTGGTCCGCCCCGCTTCTTCGCAGACCTTGCAGGGGCCGAGGATGCGGTCCTCGTCCATCCCTTTCCAGACGACTTTGGCGAGGTCTTCGCGGCTTTCGTCGATCTCCGACCAGGTTTTGTGCAGCAGTTCGCGGCTGTCGCCGACGACCGCGCTCTTGGTCATATCGCCCTGGGCGATCCGGTCCATCTCCGCCTCGAGCTGGGCGGTCATCTCCGGCGTCGCCATCTCGGGCACGTAGGTCTTGAACGCCTCGTAGAGGGAGACCCCGGTCTCGGTCGGGACCGGCGGGTTGCCGTAGACGTAGCCGCGGTCGAAGAGCTTCTGGATGATGTCGGCGCGGGTCGCTTTGGTCCCGAGCCCGCGCTCCTCCATCATCTCGATCAGTTTCGCCTGCGAGATCCGCGACGGGGGCTGCGTCTCCTTGCCGATCTGCCAGGGGTTCGCCCCGCCCTCCTCCTCGGCCCCGCCCGGAGCCGCGAGCGGGAGGCTCTGCCCCTCCTGCAGCGCCGGGATCTCCTCGTCGGCGGAGCGGGCGTAGGTGTAGATCGCGGCGTAGCCGGGGTCGACGACGACCGAGCCGCGGACGAAGTAGGTCTGGTCCCCGGCCTCGATGTCGGCGCGGGTCGACTCGGTGATCATCGGCGGGCTGAAGGTCGCGAGGAAACGGCGCACGACCAGTTCGTAGACCCGTTTCTTCGAGCCGTCGAGGGCGCCGGGGTGGATCGCCTGGGTCGGGTAGATCGGCGGGTGGTCGGTGGTCTCTTTTTTGCCGCGGGTCGGTTTCAGCTCGCTCCCGACCAGCCCCGAGGCGGCCGAGAACTCTTTGATCCGGGTCAGTGAGCCGATCAGCTCGCGCACCGGCAGCGATGCCGGGTAGACCGTGTTGTCGGTCCGCGGGTAGGAGATGAAGCCGTCCATGTAGAGGTCCTCGGCGATCCGCATCGCGCTGGCGGGAGTGATCCCGAGGCGGCTGGAGGCGTCGGTGCTGAAGGCGGTGGTGTTGTAGGGAGTCGGCGGTTTGCGGGTGTTTTTCCGCGCTGTGACCGCTTTCACCGTGCCCGGCGAGGAGGTGCCGGCGAGCGCCGCGTCGGCCTCGGCCTTCTCCCAGAATTTGTCGACCGAGTGGTGCGCCTCGAAGCTGCCGTCGGGGTGCTCGAAGCGGGCGAACACTTCCCAGAACGGTTTCGGCACGTGGGCGCGGCGTTCCATCTCGCGCTCGACGATCAGGCCCAGGGTCGGGCTCTGGACCCGGCCGACGGAGAGGAAGTTGGAGCCGAAGCGGCGGGTCGCCAGCGAGACGGCGCGGGTCAGCGTCGCGCCCCAGAGAAGGTCGATGTCCTGGCGCGCGGCGCCGGCGTTGGCCAGCGGATAGGAGAGGTAGTCGAGCTCGTCGAAGGCGCGCAGGAGTTCCTCTTTGGTCGTTGCCGAGTAGCGGGCGCGGAGGATTTTCAGCGTCCCCGCCTCGGTCTCCTCGCGGCTGCCGAGCGCCGGGTTGGCGTCGAGCATCTCCTCCAGCGCCTCGAGGCCGATCAGCTCGCCCTCGCGGTCGAAGTCGGTGGCGATCACCAGCTCGTCCGCCCCTTTGGCCATTTTGCGAATGGCTTTGACGACGTTTTTGTCGGTCGGCTCCTTGATCAGCTTGGCGTCGATCAGGTCGTGCAGGTCGGTCTTCTGCCAGTTCGAGTAGCCCTCGGGGAAGGCCGGGCCGAGGACGTGGCCCTTGAGGCCGATCGTCATCTGCTCGCCGCCGTCGGGGTCGGTCCAGGTGTAGAAGGGGACTTTGTAGGTCTTGTCTTCCTTCGGGCCGCCTGAGGGCGCGCCGAGGACCTCGGCGATCTTTTTCGCGCTGCTGTTCTTCTCGGTGACGATCAACCTCATGGGGCGGCGAGGGTAGCAGGGGTGTCCGGCCGCGAATCTGGACCGATGTTCAGGAATGTCGCTCCCAGCACCCAGCTTTCGTGTTTAGGATCGGCCGCCTGATGAGGTGCTTGGTAACTGGCGGAGCGGGATTCATCGGCTCGAATCTGGTCGACGCGCTGCTCCTGCGCGGCGACGAGGTGACGGTCGTCGACAACCTCGTGACCGGGCGCCGGGTCAACCTCGAGGGAGCGCTGGCGGCCGGCGCCGAGCTGCTCGAGCTCGACATCCGCGATGCCCAGGCGCTGAGCGAGGTCACCGCCGACCGCAAGCCCGAGGCGATCTTCCACCTTG
>Ga0070667_100003245_pt1 | contig 13905 bp, 17 predicted proteins | sample KBSS33metaG_FD_64659 | JGI IMG/M metagenome (GOLD analysis project Ga0070667, IMG submission 64659) | Switchgrass rhizosphere microbial communities from Kellogg Biological Station, Michigan, USA - KBS S3-3 metaG | ecosystem: Host-associated > Plants > Roots > Rhizosphere > Soil ...
GAACGACGTCACCTCGAGCGAACGGACGCCCGCGTCGCGAAGCCGCCTGATCAGCTCGAGCTTCTGCTCGGTGGCGACCGGCTCGGCGTAGTCCTGGAGGCCGTCGCGCGCGCAGACATCGCGGATCTCGATGCTCATGCGACCGCCGATCGGCCGAGCAGCTCGTCTCGGTGGGCCGGCGCGGCGACCGCGGCGAGCTGCTCGAGCCGCTCGCGCGCCGAGGCATGCGCCAGGCGCGCGACCCCGTGCTCTGTCACGACACAGTCGACCGCGTGCCGAGGAATGGTCACCGGCACCCCCTCGGCGAGGCTCCGGACGAGCTTGCTCGACGAGTCACGCACGTTCGTCGCCGCCATTGCAATGACGCGACAGCCGCCGGCGGAGTGCATGGCCGCGTCGACGAAGTCGACGCTCCCACCCACACCGGAGATCTGCTTCCCGCCGACAACCTCGGAGCTGACCTGCCCGTGGATGTCGACCTCGAGGGCAGAGTTGACGGAGACGAATCGGTCGAGCCCGCCGAGCGTCTGCGCGTTGATCCCGATCGGCGTGCCGAACATGCCGAGCGACGGATTCTCGTGTGCGAAGTCCATCAGGCGGCGCGACCCCATGAGCTCGGCGGCGAGAACAGGAGGATAGGGGTGCAGTCCGTCGACATCGAGCAAGCCTGCATCGTGGAGATCCGCGATGCCGTCGACCCCCATTCCCGCAAATCGCAGCCCTCCGACCCTCGCGTCCAGAAGCTCGTCCACGAAGGCCTCCGAGATGCTGCCGATGCCGATCTGGAGGATCGGCCGGTCCGGGAGCAGCCCGACGATGTGCTTGGCGATGGCCTTGCTCATGGCGTCGCTCTCGGCGCGGCGGTACTCGGGCATCGCCGACGTCGACTCGACGGCGAAGTCGATCCTCGAGACATGGATGGCTGCTTCTCCCCTGGCCCGCGGTACCGACTCGTCGAGCTCCGCGACCACGAGCTTCGACGCCGCGATGGCGGTGAGCGGATAGCTCGTCGACGGCCCGAGGTTGCACCACCCATGGCGGTCGGGGGGCGCAACCCGGACGAGCGCAACGTCGACGTCCAGGTGGCGGAGCAGCGCGGGCACCTGCGAGCCGCGCACCGGATAGAAGTCCACCGTCCCGTCGGTGACGAGACGACGGACGGGTGGCATCACGTGCCACGTGCCGTACCCGATCGTTCCTTCGCCAACCGCGTCGAGGAAGGGGTAGTCGCCGAGCAGCAGTCCCGAGAAGAGGTGCGAGCCCTGGATCCGGTCGGGGTCACTCCCAATCGCCTCGAGAAGCGTCGTCGGCGCGCCGCAGCCCGGCGAGGCGATGATGCGCCTTCCGGAGCCGATCCGGTCGAGCGCCTCGGCGCAGGAGATGACCGGCAGGCTCACGCCCTGGCCTCGCGAAACCAGATCCGGAGATCTTCCAGGGTGCTCTCGACGCCGAACACCGCCGCGACACCGAGCTCCTTCAGTGGCTCGATGTCCACGCGCGGGATCGTCCCGCCGACAACAACCGGGATGTCGGCGGCATCCGCTGCCTCGAGCTCCGCAATCACCATCCGCGTGAGGCGGAGATGGGCTCCGGACAGGATCGAGAGCCCCACCACGTCGACATCCTCCTCGACCGCGACGCGCGCGATCGCCTCGGGCCGCTGGCGAATGCCTGTGTAGACGACCTCGTGCCCTTCGTCCCGGAGCAGCTTCGCGATCACCTTCACGCCCCGGTCGTGCCCGTCGAGCCCCGGCTTCGCCAGGAGGACGCGCAGCGTCTTCGTCGAGGCCGCGGTCATACGACCGCCGGCTGCCGGTACGCACCGAAGACGCCGTCGAACACGCTGCAGATCTCACCGACGGTGACGTACGCCTCGACGGCGTCGACCAGGTGCGGCATGACGTTCTCCCCGCTTTCGGCGGCGCCCCGTAGAGCCGAGACGCATCGATCGACGGCAGCTGCGTCGCGGCTCGCGCGAAGCTGTGCAAGCTCGGCGGCCTTCTGCTCATGCAGATCGAGATCGGGTGTGTGGAGCGTGAGAGGCGCGGACTCGGCTGCCCGGTGGACGTTCACGCCGACGATGGGGCGCTCGCCGCGTTCCTTCTCCTGCTCGATCTCGTAGGCCCGCTGGGCGAGGTCGGTCTGCGGCACGCCCGCGACGATCGCATCGACGATGCCCTCGGGCCCTCCGAGCCGCGCCATCTCCGCACGCGCCTGTTCCTCGATCCGATCGGTGAGCGCCTCGACGAAGTACGAGCCTCCCAGTGGATCGACGGTCGCGCAGACGTCGGACTCGAGCGCGACGATCTGCTGCGTCCTCAGGGCAAGGTGCTGCGTGCGCTCCGTCGGGATGTCGAACGCCTCGTCGATCGTCGTCCCGAGCATCGCCTGCACGCCTCCGAGCGCGCCCGCGAGGCAGCCGAGTGTCCCACGCACGAGGTTGAGCTCCGGGTCGGCGGCGGTGAAGTGGCTCCCGCAGGGCGCGACGGACGTGATCCGCAGCTTGAGACTCGAGGGCTTGGTCGTCCCGTAGCGCTCGCTCACGATCGACGCCCAGAGTCGCCGTGCGGCGCGGAACTTCGCCGCCTCCTCGAAGAGGTTCAGGCCGATCCCGAAGAAGAACGAGAGCTTGGGGGCGAAGGCGTCGATCGGGATGCCGCGCGCGAGGATCTCGTCGATATACCGGCACGCGATCGCGAAGGTGATGCCGATCTCCTGACCGGGGTGGGCGCCGAGCTCGTGCAGGAGGATGCTGCGGATGTTGAAGGGGTAGAACTGCGGCAGCTCGTCGGTCGCGTACTCGGCGAGGTCGGCGATGAGACGCAACGACGGCTCAGGCGGGTACCGCCACGTGCCCCGGGCGACGAACTCGTGGAGGAGGTCGTTCGCAACCGTTCCCGTAACAGCGCGCGGATCGACGCCCTGCTTCCGTGCGGTCGCGACGAGCATCGCCACGAAGATCGGCGCCACCGTGTTGACGTTGAACGAGATCGGGATCTTGTCGAGCGGCACGCCGTCGAACATCACCTCGAAGTCGGCGAGTGAGTCGATCGCCACGCCGACCCTCCCCACCTCGCCTTCGGCGTCCGGATCGTCCGAGTCGAGCCCGATCTGCGTCGGGAGGTCAGTGGCGATGTTGGCGCGTCCGTTTCCTTGCTCGAGGAGGTAGCGGAAGCGGCGATTCGCGTCGGCCGGCGTTCCGAAGCCCGAGTAGAGGCTCGGCGCCCACGACCGTTCGCGATAGCCGCTCTCCTGGATATGTCGCGTGAACGGGTACGCGCCAGGGCGCCCGAGCGCGTCGGCAAGGTCGGGGCGGAGCGAGCTCTCGTCGTAGACGGCGTCGATCGCGAACCCCGTCTCGGCGCGCCACTCGCGCGGCGGACGCCCGCTCACGTGTCCTCCGCGAGGACGGCCCGTCCCCGCGCGGCGACGGTTCCGTCGGCGCGCGCACGAACCTCCACGAGCCACTCGCATCCGGCGGATCCGGCATCCGGTTCGGCGACGACGTCGAACGCTCCTCCGGGACGCACCGGCGAGAGAAACCGCACATCTCGCAGTGCACCTCCGTGCAGCCACCGTTCACCGACCAGGCGGAGCATCAGCCCCTCCATGACCGCAAGCGAGAAATGGCCGTGGGCGATGGTGCCGCCGAACTGTGTCTCCCGGGCGAACTCGGGCGATACGTGGAGGGGATTGTGGTCGCCGGACAGCACTGCCCAGCCGTCGATGGTGGGCTGGCTCATCGTGAACCCGACCGATGTCCCGGTCACTTCGGCCACCCGCAGGTGAGCACGACCGTGCAAACGGGCCCGTCGGGATCGGCGGCGGTGGTCTCGAAAACGAGCTTTCGCCGTCCCTCCGCCTCGACCGCAGAAACGACGCGCGACCCGACGGTGAGCTCGTCGCCGACGGATGCCGGGCGATGCCACTGGATGTCCTGCGCAAGCAGGACTCCGCCCGGTGGCATCCGGTGGCGGCGCAGGTAGCCGAGGCGGCCAAAGATGGCCGCGAACCCGGGCGGGACGAAGCGGTCGTGAAGCTCGTTGGCGTCGCCGGTCAGACGCTCGTACTCGGCGACCTGCTCGGCCGCGATCGTGTACGGGAAGGGCCCGAACGTGCCGATCTCGCGTGCTAGGGCGAAGGTCAGCTCCGGCAGCTCGTGATCTGCGGTCGTCATGCGGCGCAGGCGCTCATTGCACTAAGTTTACTTGCTCGTTAGCAAGTTGCAACCGGTGAAAGCCCCCGCGCAGCAGCTCGAGCACCATCTCCGCAACCTCTCTCGGCGTGCCGCCGCGCCCCGAGCGGTACCACCACGAGATGCCGTTCGCTGCGGCGACAAGCGCATTTGCGGCGACAGAAGGGTCGGCCGGCCGGAGATGCCCTAACGCGACACCGTCGGCGTACGCCTCGCTGAACTGCCGCATGTACTGGTGCCGGCGCTCGGCAGCCTCGGGAACATCGAGCTTCGCCATCTCGGGCCGCTCGTGCAGCAGCACCGCCGCGAGGTCGCGGTTCTCCGCGATCACGACGATGTGAGCGCGAAGCATTCCCCCAAATCGGCGCTCGGGTGGTTCCACGAGAGCCGCCTCGGCAACGCCGTCCTCGAGCTTCGTCATGAGCTGGTCGAAGAGCCCGGCAAGGATCTCGCCCTTGTCCCGGAAGTGGTAGTAGAGCGCCTGCCGGGTGACCGAGAGCTCGTCTCCCACGAGCTGCAGGCTCGTCGCCTTGTAACCGTTTGCCGCGAACAACGTGGCCGCGACGTCGAGCACGTCTTCTCTTTTGACGGTGCCCCGCACGTCGGTGGCTCACATCCCTGCGATCGCCGGACTTGCGCCGGCGAACCCAATCACCTGGGCGACGAGCAGCTCGAGCTGGGTGCGTGCCGACTCGATCGGATCGGGACCATCAGACGCCGCAGCCGAGTTCAATGAGACGCCGAGCGGAGTCGGCCAACCTCGTAAGGCGTGGATGACTGTGCGAAGGTTCTCGAGGGTCGTCACGGCCGCCTGCCAACCGTTCGCAACGGCGATGAGGCCGACCGGAAGCCCGTCGAGGTACACGCGGTCATGTTCGCGCAGATCCTCGATGTAGTCGAGCGCGTTCTTCACCATCCCCGACATCCCACCGTGATATCCGGGACTGGCGATAAGGAGTCCATCTGCGTGGCGTGCCGCCTCGACGAGCCCTGCCGCCTCCGGAGTGCGGTCAGCGGTCTCCGGCGCGTAGATCGGCAGGACGAGGTCCGCGCCCACGCGGTACTCCACCTCGGCCCCGGCAGATTCCGCCGCGGCGCCGGCGAGCCGCAGCGCGCGCTCGGAGCTCGAGCCTGTCCGCGTCGTACCGCCGAGCGCGAGAAGCCTGATCGGCGCCGCATGTTTACTCACGCGTAAAACGCTACCCGGCCGGCGCGCTGCCGTCAACTTCACATCTAGAGATGGAGCCCGCCGTCGACCGTGAGCGTGGCGCCGGTCACGAACCGGGCTCGATCGCTGCACAGAAACGCGATTGCCTCGGCCACGTCCTCGGGTGACCCCGGCCGGCGGAGCGGAGTCGCATCGATGTTCGCCGCGATGTGCTCGGGGTCGATCCCGAGCGTCATGTCAGTGAGAATGAACCCGGCCGCCACCGCGTTGACTGTGACGCCCTTCGGCCCGAGCTCCCGGGCGAGACTGCGCGCGAGCGCGATCAGCCCACCCTTCGACGCGGCGTAGTTCGCCTGCCCGACGTTGCCGTTCAGCCCGACGATCGACGCGACAGCCACGATCGCCCCGCGATCGGAGCCGCGGAGGAGCGGCAACGCCGCCTGCACCGTGTGGAACGCGCCGGTGAGATTCGTGTCGATGACGGAGCTCCAGGCTTCGGACGTCAAACGGCGAAACGACATGTCCGCAGAGATCCCCGCGTTCGCAACGAGGACGTCGAGACCACCGAGCTCCTCCTCGACCTGCGCGAGCCACCGCTCCGGCACACGCGGGTCGCGAACGTCGCCCTGGAGAACGAGCGCGCGACGACCGTGTGATCGGACGGCCGAGGCGGTGTCGTCCGCGTCCGCGCAAGCATCGCGAAACGTGAGAGCGATGTCGAAGCCGTCGCGTGCGAGGGCGAGGCAGGTGGCGTGCCCGATTCCACGCGACCCCCCCGTGATGAGGGCAACAGAGGGCGAGCTCACGTCGCCGCCGTGGTCGGCGCCAGCGCAGACCACGTCTCGGCCATCGATTGCCACCCGCGCTCACCTGGCAGCGCCACCGGCGCGATAATCGGGAGCCGGACGCCGGCTAGACGCAGTTCCTGAACGCGACTCGCTACCGCTCCTGCGGGCCCGAGCGCCGCCAACGAGGCGACCAGCCGCGCAGAGACTGCGTCTGCCTCCACGCCCTCGCCAGCGGCCGCTGCTCGCATTACGTCTCCTTCGAACCCGCGGCGCCCCATGCTCCGCCGGTAGGACACAAGTTTGGCAAACGCTGCGATCTGCCGGGCAAGAGACGCGTGCGCCGCGTCGATGTCCTCCGTCACACACGTCGGCAGAAATGCGGCCGTGAGGAGCGCGTCCGGGTCGCGACCCGCCGGCGGTGCCCGCGGAGAGACGATGGTGACGATCACGAGCGCCCCCGACCGGTCGAGCTTGACAGTTCGCCCCCCACACGCGAGTATTTACTCACGAGTAAATTCAAGCTCGACCGCGACCGAGGGAAGGTGAGAACGTGAAGTTCGGAATCCTGAACGTGTTCGATGCTGAGGGCCGGCCTCCGGCGGAGGTCTTTGGCCAGGCGCTCGAGCAGTATGCATTCGCCGATGAGCAGGGGTGGGATTACGCCTGGGTTGCCGAGCATCACTTCACCTGGGAGTACGGGATCCTCACCAACCCGGCCACGATGCTCGCCGCACTCGCGCGCGAGACGAAGCGGATGCGCCTCGGCAGCGCGATCGTCATCCTCCCGTTCCACGATCCCATCCGCGTCGCGGAGGATTTCGCCCTCGTCGACCACCTGAGCGACGGCCGCATCGACCTCGGCGTCGGTCGCGGCTATCAGAAGCCGGAGTTCGACGGCTTCGGCATCCCGCTCGCGGAGAGCACCGCACGCTTCGACGACGCGCTCGAGATCATCCGGCGGGCGTGGAGTGGCAAGGCGTTCTCGTTCGAAGGCGCCTTCCATCGCGTCCCGGAGGTGACCCTGATCCCGGCACCGCTCCAGCAGCCGCATCCGCCGATCTGGGTCGCCGGGCAGAGTCCCGAGACGATGCAGAAGGTCGCGGCGATGGGCCTCAACCTCATCACGGGCCAGAATGTCGGCTTCCGCCAGTTCAAGCAGTGGGTTTCCGAGTACCGTGAGGCACTCGTGCACCACGGTCATGACCCTGCGACGCGCGAGGTCGCCGTCAGCCGCTTCCTCTACGTGACCGACGACCCCAAGGCAGATATCGAGGCAGAAGCGGGACCGTACCTTCAGCGGTACTGGGAGGCGGTCGCGCACCAGGTCGCCTCGGCGCTCGAGGAGGACATCCCCGAGGAGTACAAGCACCACGCAGACGGTTGGCGCCACCTCCAGAACACCGCGTTCGGCCCGCTCGCTGCCCGCTATCTCGTCGCGGGCACACCGGACCAGGTCGTCGGGCAGCTCCAGGCGCTGCGAGACGAGCTCGGCGCGACGCAGATCATCTGCCAGGCCGCGTTCGGCGGCATCCCGCACGACCGTGCGCTGCGGACGATCGAGCTCACGGCGAAGGACGTCATGCCCCGCTTCCAGGCCGACACCGCGCAGGCAGCGCCGCAGACCGCTGCAGTCGGCGCCTGAGCCAGAGCTGTCACCGATGCGCGCAGCGCAGCACGCCCGCATCACGCCCGAAGGGCTCGCGGACCTGCGCTCGCGGATCGGTGTCGAGCATCGGCTGAAGCAGCAGTTCCACGAATCCGCAAGCCGCGACGCCATTCGGCACTTCGCGCACGGCATGGGCGACGTCAATCCCCTCTGGACAGACGCCGACTACGCCGCGCGCTCGCGCTTCGGCGGGCTCGTTGCACCGCCCGCCTTCCTGTGCAGCTGCGGGATGCCCCGCTCGGTCGGACTGCCGGGCGTCCACGCCCTCTACACGGGCAGCAGCTGGCGATTCGAGCAGCCGGTACTCGAGGGCGCGCGAGTCGTCACGAGCGTCGTGCTCCGCGACCTCGTCGAGAAGGAGGGAGCGTTCGCAGGGCGCCAGTTCCTCGAGGTCGACGAGGCGGTCTACCGCGACACCGACGGGCAGGTGCTCGGGACGCTCCAGTCGCACGTCATGCGAACAGAGCGCGACAGCGCCCGCGAGAAAGGGAAATACGCGCAGCTCGAGCCGCACACGTACACGCCGGAGGAGATCGAGCGGATCGAAGCCGACTACGACGCGGAGGAGATCCGCGGCTCCACGCCGCGGTACTGGGACGACGTCGAGGCGGGAGAGCCGCTGCCGCAGATCGTCAAGGGCCCGCTCACGGTGACCGACATGGTCGGGTGGCTGCAGGGCTGGGGCGGGATGTTCATCTTCCCGCACGCGATCGGCCGTGGCTTCCGTCGCCGCCACCCGGCCGCATACACGCGCGACGGCCAAGGAATCCCGGACGTGCCGGAGCGCGTGCATTGGGACAGCGACTTCGCACGCGCAGCCGGCGCTCCGGCGGCCTATGACTACGGGCCGCAGCGCATCGCCTGGCTCAGCCAGTTGCTGACCAATTGGCAGGGTGACGCCGGGTGGCTCAGTGAGATCTCGGTCGAAGTGAGAAAGTTGAACCTCGTCGGCGACACGACGTGGTGCCGCGGTGAGGTCCTCGAACGATCCGTCGCCGACGGGGAGGCCACGGTGCGGTGCGCGATCCGCTGCGTGAACCAGCGTGACGAGGTGACGGCGCACGGCGAAGCGGTCGTCCAGCTCCCGCGCCGACCTGAAGGACGGATGTGAACGCGGCCGAGGCGATCGCGACACTGCTCCCTGGAGCCACGATTGCGGTCGGCGGGTCGAATGCCGAGCCTCGCCAGCTCGTGGAGGAGCTCCGCGCGCAGTCCGAGCGGCTCGCACCGACGACCGCGCTCGTCTGGCCCGGGGGCTTCGCGAGCGGTCTCGCCGACCCCGCCCTCGCCGGTCGGATCGACCTCAGGCTCTCCGTCCCGAACCGCTCGACGAGGGCCGCCCTTCGCTCCGGGCAGGCAGCATACGTGCCGGGGAGCCTGCACGCGCTGCTCCGGCGCCTCGCGGCCGGCGAGCCCCGCCTCGACGCTGCGGTCGTCATGGTCGCGCCGCCCGATGCGGACGGTTGGTGCAGCCTCGGCACCTCGGCCGTGAACATGAAGGTCGCGTGCGACGTCGCGCCACACATCGTCGCCGAGGTGAACGATCAGATGCCGCGGACCGGCGGCGGATGCGCGATCCACCGCTCGCAGATCACATGCGCCGTCGACGTCTCGTATGCGCTGCCCGACGTTTCGCCTGCCGCGACGACCGAGGATGACCAGCGGATGAGCCGCGCGGTCGCCGAGCTCGTCCCTGACGGCGCCACGATCCAGTGCGGGATCGGAGCGACGCCCGATGCCGTCCTGACGGCGCTGCGGCAACGTCACGACCTGGCGATCTGGAGCGGCATCATCGGCGACGGCATCGTCGACCTCGCCGAAGCGGGAGCGCTTCGCGCGCTGTCGACGGGCACTCACGCGCCTATCGTCACGGGCTCCGTTCTCGGCTCGCGCAGGCTGTACGAGTTCGTCCACGAGAACCCGCTCGTCGAGGTCCACAGCGGTCTGGTCACGCATGATCCATTCCGATTGGCGCAGCTCGAGCGGCTCGTCTCGATCCAGTCGGCGCTCGAGATCGATCTTTCCGGACAGGTCAACGCCGAGGAGGCGGCGGGCGAGCTCGTCGCCGGCAGCGGCGGGATGCTCGACTTCGCGCGCGGCGCGCAACTCGCACCAGGCGGGATCAACATTTTAGTGCTCCGCTCGACGGCAGGAAACGGTCGCGCCTCGCGGATCGTCCCGCAGCTCGCACCCGGCGCTCCGGTGACCATGCCGCGTGCCGACGTGACGTGGGTCGTCACCGAGCACGGGGCCGTGAACCTCGAGGGGCTGACGCTCGGTGAGCGACGCGACGCGCTGCTGTCGATCGCGGACCCGGCGCATCGGGAAGCGCTGAGCTCAGGTCGCGCTCCCGAGCCGCAGGAGGTGGGTGCGTGAACACACTGGACGAGTCGCGGCGGGTGCTCGATTCGCTTCCCCGGCGCCTCTTCATCGGGGGCGACTGGCATGAACCGCAAAGCAACCGTGGCTTCGAGACGCTGAACCCGGCGAACGGAACCTCGCTCGGTCAGGTTGCCGATGCCGGGGCCGGCGATGTCGATGCCGCAGTCGCCGCGGCCCGACGCGCGATCGAGGCGCGGTCTTGGCGGAACGCGGCGCCGCAGCAGCTCGAAGCGTGGCTCCATCGGCTTGCCGACCTGGTCGAAGCCGAACGAGCCGACCTCGCGCTCCTCGAGACACTCGACAACGGGATGCCGATCAGGCTCGCCCAGAGGCTCGTCGCTCGCGCGGTCGCGAACCTGCGGTACTTCGCAGGCTGGCCGACGAAGATCGTCGGCGAGACGATCCAGCCCGCGGGCGTACCTGCCGATCGCTTCTGGGCCTTCACGCGGAGAGAGCCGGTCGGCGTCGTGGCCGCGATCATCCCGTGGAACGCATCGCTGACGTCCGCGACCGCGAAGCTCGGGCCCGCACTGGCATGTGGGAACACAATCGTCCTCAAGCCCTCGGAGGTAACACCTCTGACGGTGCTCAAGCTCGCGGAGCTCGTCACACGTGGATCGTGCGCGAGGAGGTCTTCGGCCCGGTTGCGACGGTCTCGCCGTTCGACGACATCCCGGAAGCGCTCCGAGGCGCAAACGACACGAGCTTCGGTCTCGCCGCAGGCGTCTGGACGCGCGACCTCGACAAGGCGCACGCGATCGCCCGTGGTGTCAAGGCGGGCACGGTCTGGGTCAACACGTTCGGGATCAATGATGCGGCCGTGCCGTTCGGCGGGAGAGGGATGAACGGCTACGGGCGCGAGTACGGCCACGCCGTGCTCGACGAGTACACGCAGAGGAAATCGGTCTGGCACGCGACGCGGAGCTTCGAGGAGGACGAATGAACATCGGGATGCTCCTCGAGCTGCCCGCCGGAATGGCTCCTGGCCAGCGGATCGTCGGCGACGGCAGCAGAGTCGTCACGTACGCGGGTCTCCGCGACGGCGCCGGACGGATCGCCGTGCTCCTCGACGAGCTCGGTGTCGCGCGGGGCGACCAGGTCGGGATCTTCGGCGTCAACTCGATCGAGGCCGTCGAGGCGCTCTTCGCGATCGCTGCGCGTGGAGCCGTCGCGGTGCCGATGAACTTCCGCGCCCGTGAGCCGGAGGTTCGCCATCTCCTCGAGGATTCGGGAGCGCGCGTCCTGTTCGCGGACGGCCGCTATAGGGAGCTCGTCGAGTCCGTCCGCCCCGACCATCTAGAGCGCGTCGTGTACACCGAGGAGATCGCCGACCTATGCGCGGCATACGAGCCGGCGTTTGAGATCTCCTACGACGTCGAGGACGACGAGGTCGCGGTGCTCATCTATACGAGCGGCACAACCGCGCTTCCGAAGGGCGTGCCGCTCACCCACGGCGGGCTCAGCGGCTTCACGCTCGCGGGCGCGGACGTGACGTCAGGATCCGAAGTCGGGCGCACGCTGCTCGCCGTCCCGCTCTACCACGTCGCCGGCCTGAGCACGCTGCTGCTCTCTCTGTACGCCGGGCGGTTCGTGGCGCTCATGCCGCAGTTCGAATCCGGAGCTTGGCTCGAGTGGATCGAGCGGGAGCGCATCACGCACGCCTTCGTCGTCCCGACAATGCTTGCCAAAGTGCTCGCCGACGAGCGATTTGCGAGCACCGATCTGTCGTCGCTCGAGGCGCTCGGCTATGGCGCCGCACCGATGCCGGAAACCGTGATCCGCCGCGCGCTCGAGCAGATGCCCGCGCACGTCGCGTTCACCGGTGCGTATGGCATGAGCGAGACGACGTCGACGGTGACCGTGCTCGGCCCGGACGACCACCGAGCGGCCGTCGCCACTGGCGCGTCCGACGAGACGCGTCGACGCTTGACCTCGGTCGGCAAGCAACTCGAAGGCGTCGAGATCGCAATCCGAGACGCGTCGGGAGAGGCGGCTCCGGCGGGCACCGTGGGAGACGTGGTGGTGCGAACAGAGCGCACCCTGAGGGCCTACTGGAGAGACAGCGGAGAGGAAGGAAGAGGCAGCCGCGACGAGGAAGGCTGGCTGCGCACGGGCGATCTCGGATACCTCGACCAGGCGGGCCATCTGTTTCTCGTCGGCAGGACGGGGGACATGATCATTCGCGGTGGCGAGAACATCGCGCCGCGCGAGATCGAGGAGTTTCTCGAGACGCACCCGGACGTCGTCGAGGTCGGCGTGTTTGGGATTCCCGATGAGGAGTGGGGCGAGCAGGTGGCGGCTGCGGTAGTCATCCGGGACGGCGCCGACACGCACGAAGGCGCATTGATCGAGTTCTGCCGCCAACTGGCTTCGTTCAAGCGTCCGTCGAAGATCGCGGTGCTGCCCGAGCTACCTCGAACGTCGACCGGCAAGCTCATCCGCCGGGAGCTTCACTCCGTGTTCGCACCGAAAGTCGAACGCTAGAGGTGCGCCTAGGGCCGGATCCCGTCCTGCGCTACGCGCAGGAACATCCCCGCGATCTCCTCGGCGCTGTAGGTCCCGCGTGGGTCGTACCACCGGTACATGAAGCTCGTCATCCCGATGAGCGCGTAGATCGCGATCTTCGGGTCCATGTCGACGAGCTCGCCGGCGGCGACGCCGTCACGGTAGAGCCCCTCGAGAAGATCCTGGTACTCCCGCTTCTCGCGGCGGATCTGCCGCAGCACCGGCTTCGGAAGCTCGACCTCGTTCTGCGTGAAAACGGCGAGATCGGAGGTGCGTTGGGCGTACGTCCGGACCTGCTGCTCGAGGACACGAGCGAGTTTCTCGGCCGGGCCGATGTCGAGTGCGGTCGTCTCGTCGAGCTGCCGGCGAAGGTCGCTCATGAGCCGGTTGTGGATCTCCTTGAGGATCTCCGCCTTGCTCTCGAAGTAGTAGTAGATGGCGGGCCGCTGGACGCCGAAGACGTCGGCGACCGCCTGGAGATTTGTCGCGTGGTAGCCGCTGACGCGAAACAGGTCGGCAGCTACACGAAGGATCTCTTCCCGGTTCAGCTCTCGAGTGCGGCCCTGGCGTCTCGTCGTCCGGCGATCGGACGTCGACCCTCCGTCGACACCGGACGTGCGAGGACTCACGCTGCCACTATAGAGCGACGATCAGACCATCACTGACGAAGAGGAGACGTATGGCAAACGCCCCTGGAAAGCGGCTCAAGTGTGCCAAGTGCGGCGGCGAGGTGATCGTCACCAAAGGTGGCGACGGCGCCGTTTCGTGTTGCTCGCAGGCGATGGAGCAGTAGCGATGCCGTACCTGATGGGGAAGCGCTTCAGGTGCGAGACCTGCGGGACGCAGGTGCTCGTGACACGTGCAAGCAACGACGGAACGCTCGAATGCTGCACTCAGCCGATGGTCGAGGAAGAGCCGAAGCAGCTGGCGTCGTCGGATTGAGCGGGCAGCCCCTCGTCGAGCGGAAAGGGGACGTTGCCTGGCTCGTGCTCGCCGGAGGCGAGCTCGGCCTCCAGGCCGCGGCGGCACTCGAACGTGCCGCAACGGTGCTTCGCGACGACGACGATCTGCGCGTCGTCGTTGTCGATCACGAGCAGGCCTCGTTCTGCTCCGGGCCGGCTGCCGATCTCGTGCTCGGTCGACAGACCGTCGACCCGGCCGCCGCGCTCGCCGCCCTGCAGATGCCGATTGTCGCGGCGGC
>Ga0070667_100003246_pt1 | contig 13904 bp, 16 predicted proteins | sample KBSS33metaG_FD_64659 | JGI IMG/M metagenome (GOLD analysis project Ga0070667, IMG submission 64659) | Switchgrass rhizosphere microbial communities from Kellogg Biological Station, Michigan, USA - KBS S3-3 metaG | ecosystem: Host-associated > Plants > Roots > Rhizosphere > Soil ...
CCCTGACCTGGCGCACACCGACCGCGGGCATCGACGAACCCGACCACACCCTGTCTGCCAGCGAACTCGGTTTCGACGACTAGATCCCCGGCATGAGGTTTCTAGGTCATGAACGCGCATGTATGCACATCCGTGGTTCCTCGGCGCCGGCTCGGTCGTTCCCGCCGAGATCGTTCGCCCACTAGCTGAATGGCCCCAGATTGCTTGGCGTCGCAGCGAGGGCTGCCGAGAAACGCTGACCGGCTTACCATCACAATATGCGGAGCTTGGATGGTTCAAGGAGCCCGTATCCGCGGGTCGCGGATAGGGTCCGTCCGCCGCACCATGGAGCAGAGCCGGCCGGGCGAGCGGGAGAGTTCGGCCCGCGGGGCCTGATTGTGCGCGACCCCTATGCCACGCAGCTGTTGAACGGGCAGAAGATATGGGAGATCCGCGGCAGACCGACCCAGATTCGGGGGCCGGTCGTCATCGTGAAGCAAGGTACTGGCAAGGCGTATGGGATCGCCAACCTAGTTCGCGTCCTGGGACCTCTCGACCTTGACGACCTAGTGAATTCACCGGAGGTGCCGCCCGCGGAGCGTGCTGAACTGCAGCGCGATGGGCTTCCATACCGAAAGACCTACGCCTACGTTTTCACCAGTCCGCGATGGTTCCGGCATCCGTTGTCCTACCGGCACCCCAACGGGGCGGTGACATGGGTTCGCTTGCCCGACCTGGATTTGGACAACGTTGAGTATGTTGCGCCTGCTGAGCGCGAGTTGGTCTGACTTTCTAGCGTCGCTCCGCCGTTACGAACACCCGAGGCCGCAGCCCGCCACCAGCGCGCTCCCGTCACCGAACGCGGTTAATCGCCATGCGTGTTGGCAAGCGAGATCATGCCGCATATCAGCTATGTCCAGTAGGCAGGTAGTGATTGCATGTGGTCCTTATCGCCGTGCTCGAGAGAGGTCAGCTCCTCGAGAGCCGACGGGCCTTCAAGACTTGACAATCCGTTCGTCCACAACGCTATTCGGCCGCGGTACCAGTTACGCCAATCGACCTCCAGCCCTCCTGCGGCCAAACCGGCGTAGTACCAGGCGCCTTCCCAGTCACGCCACCGGCGACGACCCTCAGCTGCCCGCTCAGCGAAATCCGTGAGCACAGGGTTGCGGGCGATCGCATCGGAGAACCTCAAAGCTATTTCTGGTGCATCGGCTTCGCTCCCGGGCATCGGACGCTCCGTCCGATCGCGAGAGTCGTTCAACTCTAGAAGGGCTGCGTACCAAGCATCCAGCGCAGTGCGCCAGCCCGTACCGGTATACGGTTCCCACGGCTGAACGTCCATCGTTGAAATATCATGTGCGGCAAGCTGATTGCTATCTTCAAGGTCCGTCTCTGGCGCGCCGCCAAACATGGCCGTCGAGAGGCGTTGACGCCAACTCGGATCCAGTGTTCCCGTGCGTGCATCCATAAGAACTGGCTTGAGCAGCATGTACCGTGCAAACCCGTATTGGTGACGCGCACATTGCTGCTTAAGGTCCCAGATATATGAACTAGTCATGGGCGCTCTTAGTCCAGATCCTCTTCGACGCCCAGCACCGCGTCTTCTATCAATTCTCGGTGATGCCCCATGTCGACTGCGGTGGCGGCGTACACCATGTCGGGTAGCGGCAGTGGTCGCCTCGACCAGCCGCCGATGACTTCGGCTGTTCGCGCAACCAGCCAGTGCGCCCGGTACTTGCGCAGATCGTCGACAGTCTCGCTGGGGTCTCTACTGCCGTTCATGAAACCGGGACGCGTCATCGCGCCGGAAATGTTGAATTTCAGTGCCTGCGCGTCGTATTCGGCCCATTCTTGTGCGCTCGGCTCAATAGGCGAACCGCGCATCGACCAGATTCGCCGGAACGCATCGGGAATGCCCTCGGCTACGACCACTGCCTGGGTGGTCGCAGCGTTGAGCATGAGGGCGCTCACCGCATTGACAACGCGGTCCTGATACAGCGGATGGGCTTCCATCACACGCAGCAGCCTGGGATACATGTCAGGCCACGACACGCTTAGCCGATGCACGTGCAGACCATCCAGGGTCGGCGCAGCGATGGGCCGCTCCCCCCGCCGAAGAAGCGGGTTGACGTCGCGGGAGCATGACGGCGGATGCTCCACGCCCGCGTCGCGCAGCACGGTTACCGCGCCGGTGGTCGCCGCGGCTACCAGCCGCCAGCCAGTCTCGGAGCGGATACGCGCATATTCGACGAGAACCCGCGCCGGATCGTGCCATCCGAACCACAGTTGGCGAAAATGGTCGTCCACCAGTGGATCTGTGGCCAGGACTCGAACCGAGCGCGGAACATAAACACCGGCCGGGATAAAGCTCGCACCGTCATTGGACGTGATAACCATTTCGGTCCCGCTCGGCGACCGAAAGACGCCGACCGTCCAGTCCATGCCAATGTAGTTCACCCACTCTGCAGCGTACTGAAGCTTCCATGCCAACTCCTTGGCGGCCGCCGCATCGGCTGACTCCAGCCGCTCCCGCGCCGCCGCCGTCTGCCCCGCAGCCACCACACTCGCCGGGATCAGCGTCGCACCCCCTCCCGCACTCGACGGCGGTGCCGCTGAAGATTGCGCATTGCTGCCACCACCAATCGTTCCCGCCGACATCGTCGGCGCCGCCGGTGGAGGCACAGCGCCCGCCGGTGGCCCCATCGAGCCAGGCGGCAGCATCATCGCTGCGCCGCTACCCATTCCAGCCCCGGCAGGGGCCGCGGGAGCCGTCACGGCCGGCTGAGCCGCCGCCGGCGAGGCACCGCCGCCGGCCGCAGCCCACACCGGCGAAGCTGGCACCGCAGACCCGCCTGGCGACAGCGCCGGTGACGGACTCGCAGCAGGCGGCGACATCGCTGGCATCCCTCCGCCGATCCCGGCACCCGTGGATAAGCCCCGAGAGAACGCCGCCGCAGGAGAACCTGCGCCAGCAGCCGCCGGCGCGCCACCAACAGCCTGCAATCCTCCTGCCGCACCGGGCATCCCACCTAAACCACCTGTGAGCGGATTAGACGACAGACCGGACACGCCGCCGCTACCCAGACCGCCAGGCATACTCGGCATCCCGCCCGGGCCCATTCCGCCACCACTGCCCATGCTAGGTATCGACGGCACACCACCACCGAGCGCCGACGCGTGGCGGGAGGGAGCTTTAGGTGGCGGGGAGACTGCGTACTCGCCGCGATGACCAAAGTCCGTGCTGTCTTTGCCGGAGCTGGACGCTTCACCGGACTCGCCGGACTCACCAGGTCTCGGCGAGCTGCCCTCCTGGTATTCACGCCGAGTATTTGGGGCGACACCCGCATCGTCACCGGGTCGCCCTGGCTCGGCATTGTCCCCACGGTGGCCGTAGTCTACCGAGCTGTTGTCAAGGGCATCGATCAGCGGAGGCGACGCGGGCGCGCCTCCGGCGCTGACCATCGCAGTCAGTGCCGAAATATTGGGCGCGCCTAGGCCATTAACTGCTGATTTGATCGCCGCACCCATTGCTTCTACACCAAGTTCGGTACTGCGCCGTGCCGCAGCATGGTAGCGACGGATGATCTCCGCTTGGTCAGCATTAGGTCGCTGCAGCTCGGCCTCCGCGAGAGGTATCAGGGCTGTGTGTCCTGCGGCGACCTCGGAGATCGCGGTGGCGACAGAGCCCGCAGCTGCGGACAGGCGCCCGTAATAGTCTGCCCCGCCCGCGGCCGCGATCTCAGCTTGCTTCATTTTGAGGTGTCCGATCTCAAATCCCGTTGAGCGAGCGGCGGTTTCACGTGTTCGATTATCGACGCGGAGCTGCTCCGCTGAAGCTTCCAGTCGTGCAGCTGTCGCCGCATGCGCTGCCGCGAGCTGCGTGAAAGAGTCTGGATCGGGCATTTCGATGTCGCGTGTAACGATCAGTCCCGCTATGCCGCTGCCAGCATGAGCCACCGCTGCCATCGAGCTACCAGCCGTCAAAGGTGGCTGACGGCGGTCAGCGCCTGAGTGTTGTCGGCGTCGATCTGCATGAGCGTTGCAGTTGCTTGCCGATGGGCGGAGTAACCAGACGTCAGCCTTTGATCTACTGCTGCTACCAGGGCCGCGCCCTGATGCGCGGCCAGTTCGAGGTCAGCTACAACCTTCGACAGCGCAGGGGCCGCCGCGGTGTTGGACTCAGTGGGAGCGCCCACTACCGGCGCGTCTGCGTTGGCGGATTGCGCCATCGCAGCGTCAAGGTCAATACGCCGCATGCTCATTCTCCTTTGCAAAAGGTGGTGATCTTTCGTGCCGCCGCCGACGCGCGGTCAGATGCTGCGTTGGAAATGGCGGCGGGCAGCCGCCGGGTATCAGCGTCAAGCGTGTCCAGGATTCCGCTGCGGTACGACGCAATGGCCTCAGCGAGTTGGGCCGGCGTAGAAGGGCCGACCGCAGCCCCCATTGCCTCGAGTTCGACGAGCGCCGAGGCTTGCGCACGGGTGAGAGCCGCAGCGGTGACTGGGTCGTCCCACTGCGGGGGTGCCTCCAAGAACGGACGTCGGTCACGGGCAATCGCCTCTGTGGCTGTCACCGCGATACTGCACGCATCAGCTCCTCTGGCAGTCTTCTCTTCGGCAGGCGGTGCGAGCGGTGTCGTTTCCGCTGATCGCACGGGCGGCACGTACGGCGTTGGTGAACCGAACAGAGCAAGCGCACCGAGAACCACTGCCACCGCTCCCAAGAGAAGCGCTAGCCAGGAAACCCAACTCCGCGACATACGTGCGGCTGGTGGCGTGCCCACACTCATGTGCCTCACCGTAACCTCGTCCGCCGACATCCACCACTCCGCGAGCACATTCTTCTCAACCGCATATGCGCACGTCATGTTGCCTATAAGCAACATGACGGCAAATTTGGTGCGCGCTCCCCGTTCTCTGGTTAACCGACGAAAGACCGGCATCAAGACAGCCTTGATATCCAGCCAAGCGGCGCCTAGCATCAAGACAGTCTTGATGGACGAGCTCGGAGGTCCTGGAATGGATGGTTACGAAGCATCGAGTGGTCGCGGTGAATTGGTGGTGTCAATTGGAGGCGATGGGGCCGCACTTGGGGTGCGGCTGAGTCCGGCAGTGATGGATCTGCCTGCCGAGGAGTTGGCGACGCGGATCGTGCGGCTGCATACGCTGGCGCATCTGCGCTTTCAGTTGGCTGTCGACCAAAGGGTACGAAGCGATGACGGAGACCGGTGCGCCCTTCGGTCAGCGGTGCAAGTCGCGGCGTACGCGCGGACCATCGATTTCTGAGAGGGCTGGCGCCATGGACCATGAAACAGGCATAGCCACGCAGGTCGCGGATCGCATCGGACGCATTCGGACCGTGGTGAACGAACTTCAACGGCGGTCGCCGAGTACGGAAGTCCGAGTATCGAGCGCCGGCGGCGAGGTAGTGGTGTCAGTCGATCGCCATGGCCGGCTAATGTCACTGAAGCTGGCGTCAGGCATGACAGCTCGCTTCACCTACGACGCTCTGGAACGTCTAATCAATGACACGCTGCACGCGGCGGTGGACCTCGCAGCGCGGCCCGATCGACAGCTAGTCTCTGCATAGGACGATCCAGCTGGACAGTGAGAGCCCATCAAGTCACTCTGGAATAATCCGGAATACCGGATTACGGCTACACATCTGACGATTGAAGCGAGCCCTAGGGTGGATGAGAGCAGCGCGGTCGAGGAGCTGCTCGCGGCGCATGCCGAGATGGAGAGGTTGACGACCGCCCTAGCCGATGCCCGAGAGCGTCGACGTGCCGCGGCAAGGCGACTGATTGAACTTGGTCGGGGATTCCCGTGGATTGCAGCGCAACTGGGTGTGACCCCGCAGGCGGTCGACGGATTTGTGAAGTACAAGGACCGCAATCAACGCACCTAAGGTCGTGACGCTGCACCCCCGTGGGAGGCGGCGATCGCCGAAACCCCTACCCCGTCCACGCTGCCGGGCACTCCCCTGACCGGCTCGCGTGACGGCAGGAGGCCAAGCCCGTCCGTGGCGTGTAGAACACATATGTACGACACTGGCTGTGTGAGTGAAGTATCCATACGAGTGCTCAACCAAGAGACGTCAAAGGTGTTGGCCCGCGTGAAGCGTGGCGAGGAGATCACCCTTACTGAGCGCGGAGAGGTGATCGCCCGAATAATCCCGGCTTCCGCCGGCCCGCTTGACGCGTCGATCAGTGCAGGCAGGGTTCAACCGGCGACAGCGCGCGGCCGGGCGCCTCGCCCTACCATTCCTATGCAGGGCGGTCTCGACGCGGGCACGCTGCTGCAGCAAATGCGCGCCGAGGAGCGGTACTAGCCCCGTCATCTACCTCGATACCTCGACCCTGGTAAAGCTGATTCGAATCGGAGCCGAGTCCGACCAACTCGGTGACTGGCTCGACAAACGCACCGAAATACGTTGGATAACATCTGCTTTGGCTGAAGTTGAGCTACCCAGAGTCATCCGGGCGATGGCCCCAGAAGGGTTATCCGCGGTGTCGTCCGTGCTGATCAGGGTGAACCGGTTCGACATTGACCCGCTCATTCGCTCTACCGCTGCGGTCTATCCGGACCCGCACTGCGCAGCATGCTCGCCGCGGTCGCCCTTCGTCGGTCCTACGTCGCTGGTCGTCCTATCGTGGACACCATGGATGCAGCCGAGCACTTGCGTAGCGCCCTACACGTGTACACAACCCGGGCCGCGCCGGCGCTCGGCATCGACGCCTACGCCCAGCAAGTCTATGAGACCAACCTGGAAACGCTCACGGATCCGCTCTCAGCTGGCGACGATCACGACAATGCATGACGGCGCCGCAATTCCTCTCCGCTGACCGTGTTTCCAGAAGCATAGTCGGCGTCGGCCGCAGCCAACTCGGCGCGCATATCGACTAGAAGCGCACGTACTTCGGCCTCCCCGTACGTGCGGCGGGCCGCAATGTCTTCGTCGGACTGCGCCAATAACTCCCGAATCCCAAGCACCGACAACCAATACTCCGTCTCGCCCTCACCGCTCACGTTTCCCATTGTGCCGAAGCAATGCTGGCTGTCGCTATTTAGGAAACGCTGCGGCGCCCCTAAAGGGACGTCGCGCCTGCCCTGGAATTCGCCGTGCATCAACGACAGCCGCAGACAAACGACGAATTACCGTATCCTCCCGGCCCAATGTGACTCAGGTGGTGGACTGCGTTCCAAGTGTCGGCATACGTTCTGCCTCATGCGAGATCACTTACAAAACATGGCGATTCGTCGCCATGATGTGACGTCGGTAAGGACAGCACCACTTGTTCGTTTCCGACTTGAGGTGGCAGCCAATCCCCATCCGCGACTCGATTCCATCCCTTCCTAGCCGATGAGCTGGAAGGCCCTCGACTGGGCGACTGATATCAACGTCGGTTCGCCGACGATGAGGCTCATCCTCATTCTCCTTGCGAACAAAGCGGATGAGCAGTTTTCTTGCTACCCGTCAGTCCGAACGCTCATGGCAGAGTCGTGCGCCGCGCGAAGCACAGTCCTCAACGCCCTAAACAGGCTTGAGCGCGAAGGGCTTATCACGCGAGTCGCTCAGTATCACGAATCTGGGGCCCAGCGATGCAGTCGCTACTTCCTCAATCATCCAGATGCGGCTCACCTCAAGGCCGGTCCAAATCCAGGACCCCCCGGTCCGCAGGCGGGACGGGCGGGGTCTCCCACCGAGACCGGGAGGGTCCAAGATCTGGACCCCCCGGGGGTCCGACGTACAGACGCCTTGAACCCTCCAGAAGAATCCCCATCCGAACCGTCGTGCTTTCTACGATCCATGCCAGAGCCTTGGCGGCTCAGCGACCGGGAAGCAACGAAGCTCTCGCCGGCAATTGAGCGCGCCCTGGCGTCGGGATGGACCGCGCAGAGTCTCAAGGCTCACCTGTCACGAAGTCCAGAGGGAGTCCGGTACCCGGCCGCAGTCCTTGCACGCCGCCTTGCTGAGCTCCCAACGCCACCGAGCTCGTCGCTCCGACGTGGCATCGCTTGGTGCGGCGAGTGCGAAGACGATCAGTCGCGGACCATCACCATCACTCTGCCGAACGGAACCGAGGCGGCGACATTCTGTCCCCGCTGCAGTCCTCAAATGCAGCCAGGCTCGGTCGGCCGGCATATTTCCGAATTCGATTCAAGAGGAGGTGAAACAATTGGAGAACAACGTCTTTGACGAATTGCCGCTACTCCTTGCCGTCCCCCGGGCCGCGGAAATCCTGGGCATCAGCCGCGCGGCGGCGTATCGACTCGCCGCTTCGGGCGAACTTCCAGTGCGCAGGTTCGGCGGTCGTGTCTACATCGTGACCGCGCAGCTTCGAGAGTTGGTCGCATAGTGAAAGGCACTGTCTACCAGCGTGGTAAGACATGGACATACCGCTTCCGCAGCCCTGAACGGGATCCGTCGACCGGCGTCTACCCTTGGATCAGCAAGGGTGGCTTCGCGACTAAGAAGGAAGCATGGACCGCCTGCCGCGACGCGATGCGCGAAGCTGACCGCGGCCGCGTCGTAAGGCCCGCGACTCGCACAGTCGCCCAATTCCTCAACGAATGGTTCACGGCTATCGAACCGTCGATCGACGCCACAACGTGGCAGAACTGGAAGGACTACGCCCAGGCATACGTCATACCCCGGATCGGCGGCCAACGCCTCCAGGGCCTCGACGAACCCCAACTGTTGAAGCTTTACGGGAAGCTGCTCGCGGAAGGACGCGTCAAGCGCGACCGCAACAGCGAGATGTACGCCTACTGGTCGGATCGGGTCATCAAGGGCGAAAACCCCACGGCTCGTGAGGTTTCCGACGCATGTAAGACGACGATCCACGCAGCACGAGCGGCAGTTCGGCGGTACAGATCCGGCATCGTCGCCAAACAGATGACCAGTGGCCTGGCACCCAAAACGGTACGCAACATCCATGCGATGATCCACCGGGCGCTCGTTGATGCCGTCGCCTGGAAGTACATCGCCTACAACCCGGCAAGCAACATCAAACCACCCAAACGGCCTCGAAAGCGTCGCATGGTGTGGACGCCCGACCAGATCCAAGCCTTCCTCCTGTCGGTGCAGCGCGACCGGTTCGCACCGCTCTTCCTCCTCGAACTGACAACCGGGATCCGACGGGGTCAGATTTGTGGTCTCAAGTGGTCAGCCGTCGACCTCGACGCCGGCGAGATCACCGTGCACGACAACCGGGTCGTCGTCGCTGGCCACGCGCGGGACAAAGCGGGTGGCAAAACCGAGAACGCCGACCAGACGATATCGATCGATCGGGCCACCGTCGCGGCACTGCGCAGATGGCGCGAGCATCAAGACGGCGAGCGCGAATTCTTCGGCGCCGACTATCACCCCGGCGACTACGTGTTCACCTTCGAGGATGGCCGCCCACCACATCCGGACACGATCAGACAGCGATTCGACCGCCTCGCCGCCGCCGCGGGGCTCTCGCGGATCACGTTCCACGATCTGCGCCACTCGTATGCCACCGGCGCACTGAAAGCCGGTGTCAGCCCGAAGATTCTCAGCGAACGAATCGGACACGCGGACGTCGGATTCTTCCTCCAGACCTACGCCCACGTGATCACGAACGACGACCGTGAGGCGGCCCAGCAGGCCGCGTCGTTCCTCATCGGGGACGGTTGGGACCCCGAACCAGATGATGAGCAAGGCTAATGTTCACAAATCCGTTCACAAGCGGCATGAAAACGGCCCCCGGAGAGTTCTCCGAGGGCCGTTTTACCTGGTAGCGGGGACAGGATTCGAACCTGCGACCTCTGGGTTATGAGCCCAGCGAGCTACCGAGCTGCTCCACCCCGCGTCGGGTGAACGCAAGGTTACCGAAGACGCAGGTGCACTTCCAAATCGCGTGCTCAGCGCCTCGGCGACCCTTGCCTACTTCGCGGATTGATACTTCTTCATCGCGTCGTCGAGCCGCTGCAGCGCCTCCCCGTACTGAGAGAAGTTGCCGCTCTGCTGGGCAGAGCGCACACCGTCGAGTGCGGAGTTGACCTCTTGCAGCGCTGCGGCTTTGGCCGCCGACAACTGCGTCGCGCTGGCATTCGGCGGCACCGCGATCGGTGTCGGCACCTCGGGCGCCTGGCCCTGGCTGGGCGGCGGCGCGTTCGGAGACTGACCATCGGAGGGTGGCGGTGCCGCGGGCGGCTGCCCGTTCACCGGACCGGCCGGCGCCGGACCCGTCGCCGTCGCGTCGGCACCCGGACCGAACAGCTCGGTCAGCGCGTCACGCACCGTCGGCCCATAACCGACGCGGTCGTTGTACATCATCGCGACGCGGATCAATCGTGGATACGACGACGCCGCGTCACTGGCGCCTGGTGAGGCGTACACCGGCTCCACGTACAGCAGCCCGCCCTGCGCGACCGGCAGCGTCAGCAGATTGCCCCACCGGATCCTGTTCTGGTTGTCGCGGCCGATGACACCGAGGTCCTGGCTGACCGCCGTGTCCGTCGTGATCGCATTGTTGGCCAGCTTCGGGCCATTGACCTGCCCCGGGATGGTCAACACGGTGATCTTGCCGTACGTCGATGGATCCGAGCTCGCGCTGATGTAGGCGGCCAGGAAGTCGCGCTGGAACCGATTCATCGCACTGGTCAGCTGGAAGGACGCCGAACTGTCGTTGGACGCAAGGTCTTTGGCGACGATGTAGTACGGCGGCTGGAAGCTGCTCGCAGTCGGGTTGGGATCCAGCGGCACGTCCCAGAAGTCCGAGTTGGAGAAGAACGTCACCGGATCGTTGACGTGATACTTGGCCAGCAGCGCGCGCTGCACCTTGAACAGGTCCTCGGGATAGCGCAGGTGTGCCTGCAGTTCCGGTGAGATGTCGCTCTTGGGCTTCACCGTGCCGGGGAAGACCTTCATCCACGCCTGCAGGACGGGATCTCGCTCGTCCTGCTCATACAGCGTGACGGTGCCGTCGTAGGCATCGACGGTGGCTTTCACCGAGTTTCGGATGTAGGACACCATCTTGTCGGGCGCCAGCCGGTTGATCGCCACCTCGTTGGAGTCGGCGGTCGCCGTCGACAACGACATCTGCTGCGAATACGGATAGTTGTCCAACGTCGTGTAGCCGTCGACGATCCACACCATCCGCTTGTTCACGATGGCCGGGTACACGCTGGTATCGGTGGTCAGCCACGGTGCCACCGCCTTCACCCGCGCCGACGGGTCACGGTTGAACAGCACCCTGCTGTCCGGCCCGATCGGGTTGGACAGCACCAGCTTTCGCTCGGAGAACTTCACGGCGAATACGGCACGGGCCAGCCAGTTGCCGATCGGCACACCGCCCTTGCCGGCGTAGGTGTAGTTCTTGGTCTCGGTGTTAGTCTCGTAGTCGTACTCGCGGTCATTGCCGTTCTTGCCGACGATCGCGTAGTCATCACCCGTGCTCGCGATCACCGGACCGAAGTACACCCGCGGCTGGTCGAGCGGGGCCGGACCCGGTGCGACGACGCTGCCGTTGGCGCCGACGACACTGGCGAGAAACTCCGGATAGCCGCCGTTCTGGTTGGGATCGTTGGCGACCCCGCGCACCGTGTTGGCGGGCGAGGCGATGAAACCGTTGCCGTGGGTGTACACGAAGTGCCGGTTGAGCCAGTCACGCTGATTGTCGATCAGCCTGTCGGGGTTGAGTTCTCGCGCGGCGACCACGTAGTCGCGCAGGTTGCCGTCGGGCCCGTTGTAGCGGTCGATGGACAGTTGGTCGGGAAAATAGTAGAAGTTCTTACCCTGCTGGAACTGGGTGAACGCGGGGCTGACGATGGTCGGGTCGAGCAACCGGATGTTGGACGTCGTCGCCCGGTCGGAGGCGACCTGCTGCGCGGTCGTCTGTGTGTTGCCGCTGTAGTCGCGGTAGGTGACGGTATCGGCCGTCAGCCCGTACGCCTGTCTGGTTGCCGTGATACTTCGACTGATGTAGTCGCTTTCCTTTTGCGCCGCATTGGGTTTCACGCTGATCTGTTCGACGACCAACGGCCAGCCCCAACCTACGACCAACGAACTCAACAGCAGCAGCACCACCCCGATGGCCGGAATACGCAAGTCTCGCAACACAATTGCAGAGAACACTGCCGCTGCGCAGATCACCGCGATGGCCATCAGGATCAGCTTGGCCGGCAGTACCGCGTTGATGTCGGTGTAGCCCGCACCGGTGAACGGCTTGCCGGTCCGGGTATTGCTCAGCAGCGAGTAGCGATCAAGCCAGTAGGCCGCGGCCTTGAGCAGCATCAGCAGGCCAACCAACGAGATCAGTTGGATACGCGCCGAGCGGCTCAGCGCCCCCGTGCGGCCCGACAGCCGAATGCCACCGAAAAGGTAGTGCGTCACCAGGCTGGCGATGAACGCGATGAACGTCGCACCGAACAGGTACCCGAGCACCAGCCGGTAGAACGGCAGATCGAACGCGTAGAACCCGAGGTCCTTGCCGAATTGCGGGTCAGCGATCCCGAAGCTGCCGCCGTGCAGGAACAACTGCACCCGGTCCCAGTACGTCTGCACGAGGAACCCGGTGAAGACTCCGACGATCACCGGGACACCGATGCCGATCAACCGCAACCGGGTCATCACCGCGGTGCGGTAGCGCGCCACCGGATCGTTGGGACCCGTCGTCGGAACGAACACCGGCCTGGTGCGGTACGCCACGGCGAGCGCGGCGAACACGATGGCGCCCATCAACACGCCTGCCACCAGCCCGACGACGATTCGAGTGAGGATCTGGGTGGTGAACACCGAGCGATAGCCCAGTTCCCCGAACCACAGCCAGTCCACGTAGGCGTCGATCATGCGCGGGCCGAACAGCAATAGCACCAGGACGGCCAGCGCGACCCCGATCAGAATCCGGCTACGTCGTGTCAGCTTTGGCATTCGTGCCGCGGGCCGCATACCCACTCGTCAACTCCAGTCTTGGGTTCTCAAAACGTCTACCGACGACGTGGCCCCAACTCTACGCATTCGGTGCACGGCGACTTCTCAGCAACGAGGAGGTTCGCCACCGGCAGAAATCGCGTGCAGTGCGTCGACGGCCTGGGTCAGGCTGTCGACCTTGACCAGCTCCAGGCCATCTTCGTGTGCCGATTTGGCCTCATCACAGTTGTCGGCGGGCACCAAGAACACGGTGGCGCCCGCCTCGCGCGCGGCCATCATCTTGTGCGTGATGCCGCCGATGGAGCCGACCTTGCCGTCGCTGTCGATGGTTCCGGTGCCCGCGACGAACTTGCCGTCGTTGAGATCTCCGGTGGTGAGTTTGTCGACGACCGCGAGCGAGAACATCAGCCCGGCCGACGGCCCGCCGATGTTGGCGAGGTTGAAATCGATGGAGAACGGCGCCCACGGCGCATCGAGCACGCCGACCCCGAGGTATCCGTAGTCGCGGTCGGGGTTGGAGCCGAGCGTGACGGTGGCGACGCCGGCAGGCGCGTTCTTGCGGCGGTAGTCCAGCACGATGGTCTCGCCCGGCTTCGTGGCCTTCAGCAACGCCGTGAACTGCTCGAGGTTGGCCACCGGCTTGTTGTTGAACCCGTCGATCGCATCGCCGCGTTGCAGCTTTCCCACCGAAGGACCGGGGTCACTGACGTTGGCCACGGTCACCGCCGACGGGTACTTGAGGTAGCTCAACGCCGCGTACTCGGCACTGTCCTCGGAGCGCTTGAAGTCGGTGTTGTTGGCCTGGTCGATCTCGTCCTTCGACTTGTCCGGCGGGTAGACCAGATCACGCGGCACCAGCTGCTCGCGGCCCGACATCCAAAACGTCAGCGCCTCCCCCAGTGTCAGGTCATCGCGCTGGCTCACCGTGGTCATGTTCAGATGCCCTGAGGTCTTGTGCACGTCGGTGCCCTCGATGTCGACGACCTGTTTGCCGTCGACCTCGCCGAGGGTGTCGAACGTCG